>Ga0265798_10000770_pt1 | contig 51304 bp, 78 predicted proteins | sample P3T30metagenome_FD_192430 | JGI IMG/M metagenome (GOLD analysis project Ga0265798, IMG submission 192430) | Plant litter microbial communities from East Loma Ridge, Irvine, California - P3 T30 | ecosystem: Environmental > Terrestrial > Plant litter > Unclassified | place: USA: California...
ATGCCAATTTCATACAATCGATGCTTGAATCTGGCGATATTTCGAATATTGCGGCTTTACCTGTTTTTATATGTAGCAAAGCGATAAGAAAATAATTAGGGTAACACTCAACGTCAAGTATTACTTCATCGCCAACCATTGCCGCAAATTCGTGAGGCTGGATTTCGTTAATCGGCTTTAGTTCACGATGCGTGAAAGTTAGGTTTTTAACCTCTTTCTTTTTAACAGGCGAAACGAAACCGAACGTAGACATTTAGTTAGCCCTCATGCCCATAAGCACGCCACGTATTGATTCGCCTGCAAAATAAAGCTTGCAATTATATTGGTCGTGGACAACGGTCTGAGCAAACTTTTCAAACATCAAAATATAATTACCGTTGAATACCCCATCAGTAACGGGGCTATCTTGATAATCGATGCTTGCAACATCGCTGTGAGCGTGACGACCTGCCCACACTTTACCGTCTTCGAAACAGACCGCCTCAGTCGATGCTTCGTCGAGCGTAACTTTGCTGAACGGCATCATCGTTTTGATTGCTTCAAAGAATTCAGACTCAAGCTTTTTAGGCTCGTCCATAACTTTGCATTCGAACAGCTTATCGAAGTCCGGGCCTTTAACATCATACAGACAAGTACGCAGATAAGAATTGTCTTCAAACCAGAACGTAGCAGTTCCGTTAGACAAACCCAAGGCAACTAACGGTGAGTCATTCTTGCTTATCGCAACTGCGCTATCTTTCGGCATTGCGATGTTAGGCAGGGGGCTTACACCGTGCCATATCTGTATCGCAGCCTTGGCGTCATGGATAGCCTCAACGGTGCCCGGACCCATGAACACGGCGCGGCACATGAGGTTACTGGCCGTTTCCAGCACTAGCCCAGCGGCCTGCCCCAGCGCCTTTGCTAGTGCTGGCGATGCATCCCCCTGCCTGCCGTCCGGTTGCAGGTCAGCGAGCGTCGAGCCGTCCAGACAGGGCACAGGTACGCGGATTTTGCCTGACTTGACGGTTAGCACGCTTCCCTCAAGCACGAATGTGATTTCACCCTGACAGCGTTCAAGCGCAGCCACGAGCGTTTTAGAGTGTGGGCAACATTCCACAGACAGGCCGGTAACAGGCACACCGTAAATGACGATATCGTTTGTTGCCACAACGTACCCGTTAAAGAATCGGCAGTGTGATTGCCGATCAGTAAGATTCGTTCCTTTCTGAATTGAGGTCACTTTCTGAACAGCCGCTAAAAGCGCTTTGTTCTCTTCGCTCATTTCTTTGTTTCGACCGCGCTTGACTGCCATTTAGCAAGCCTCTTAAAAAGGAATATCGTCTAAGTTTAAAGGATGATCGAAATCAGGACAAGACCACACAATAATCTTTAAAGGAGGGGTCATGTTATACTTAATGCATTTTGTTTCTGGATCACTCCAATGGTGACAACTGAGGCAAGACTTATGCCCGCCTTCGTGTCTAGCTAAAGCCGCTTCGGCTCGCAAACGAATGTTGTCAAGCTCATACCTTTTAAGCTTGTACTCTAACGCGCTTTTAGAATTCATGACGTACTACCTTCGGATATTTTGCACCGGGGGAAACTTCAACGGTTATCGTATGTGGACGTTTGAGCTTGTACGCAATACGTAAAGCGTCATCAACCTTTGACGGGATAAGGCTTCCGGGTTCTGAGCGGGTTAACCACCAGCCATGAGCGTGACGCGCCGCAGCGGTAGTATGTTCTAAGCAAACAATCTCAGTGTACTTTTTAGAACCGCAATGATAAACAACTTGAAGAATATTTATACCGCCTGACGATAGTTTGGCGTATGTAATGTTTCCAACCTTGGCTGAATATAGCACAGGTTCCGAATTGGATAAGATGGCCTCGCCCGAACTTTGTCCGGTGTATTTTGTTTCGAACTTGAATTCGTGGTCGCACATATAGCAAAAGCGACTAGAAGCATAGTTGTAAGCTTTGCAGTACGTGACAGGGCATATTTTAACTGGGGCATCGCCACCTTCACCTTTTGACCGTTTTTTAAATAGAGGTGCATCAATTGGACCTAGCCGGGAAGTATTATCCGCAAAGTCCATAACGATACATTCAGTTTTTGTAAATTCAAAACCGGGGATGTACAAACGTTCATCCATCCAGTCGTAAACACGAAGACCCCGGCCAAGGATTTGAACCCATAGCGGGATAGAACAAGTGTGTCTGATAACACCGATGATATCGATAGGCGGATGGTCAAAGCCTGTAGTCAAAACACCGTTGTTAACCATCCAGCGGTATTTGCCTTGACGATAATCGCGTAAACGTTCATCGCGAACAGAATCTTTCATTTTAGAGTGAATTACAGTTGCCGTTTCACCCTGTAGTTGAAGCTCTTCACAAATATGTTCGGCGTGTTCAATACCGTTGCCAAAAACTAGTCCGCAATGGCGGTTTCTAAGGTTAGCGACTTTTATAAGTTCGGCAACAGCCGCAACAGTCTTTTCGTGCTTGTCCGTGGCTTTCTGTAACTGCTGTTGATTAAAGTCACCTTTCGACATTCCAACATCTGAAATATCGTATTTGGTTTCAGTACCAACAGGAATAAGCGGGCACAGCCACCGCTTTGCGATAAACTCTAAAAAATCTTCCGGTTTAGTGCGGTCGTAAATAATCTCACTAAACAAACTAATCGCTTTTTTAGTGATCGGGTCATGTTGAATAAGCGTTCCGTAATTGTCGTACGCAGTCGCAGTTAGGCCGATGATTCTAAGAAGTTCATTTATTTCACGCAGACGAATGATTATACGGTTATAAACCGCATTCTCTTTTTCAGGGATGGTATGTGCTTCATCGACCAGCATTAAATCCCGATGGCCGATTTCTTCTAGCATGCTAACCAGACTGCCGGGGGTGCCAATAACTATCGGGTGCATTGTGTCGCGTTGATTTAATCCGTCGCAGTTAATGCCGATAGGCACATTCGGCAAAAGGCTGCGCATTTTTTCAACGTTCTGTTTAACCAAATCTTTACTAGGAACAACGATAAGAAACCGCATATTAGCAAGCGGGTAACGTTCAAAACACTTTACCAAAAACAAAGGTATTACAACGCTTTTACCCGATGCAGTCGGCAGGGCAATAAGCGGATTGCCTTCGGCATTGTTGGCAAAAAATTCAAATGGCGCTTCCGCCGCTTCGTCCTGATAATAACGAGCGACGTACTGGGCGATAGGGGTTTGAACCATTTGATTCATAGAACGGCCTTGTATTCATCGCAGCCGATAGGCACATACTCTCGCGGGATATCGTGACCGTACTTAGTGCAACGCCATTCAGCCCCGGCTATCGGAGTCGAATAAACACAGCTTCGACAGTTCTTATCAATCTTTTCGCCAAGGTGGCAAATCCCATGAAATGAGCACAGTCGGCATTCAAAATAAGTTTCTTTAGCCTTAGCCATCATTGCCGGAACAAAATCAGTGGCGATAATGTTTTCAGCACGACGTAAACCGGCTTCTGCTTTTTCAATAGAAAGCTTTGTTACTTCAACGTAAAGACTATCGTCGTTTTTATTGCAGCAAACATAAACGCCGTTTCCGATCTTGCGACCGTATCCGTAAATACTTTGCTGAATGAAATGCTCATCTTTGTTCTTTTCAATTCCAAGCCCGTCTTTATTTAAATTGTTAAACTTTGAGCCTGTACCTGACGTTTTATATTCAGGAACAAAATCACCGGGCTGACTGTAAGAGTGTGGGAACTGAATAATACCGTCTGACGATCCGCCGAAGTGACCATGATGAAAGCTAACTTTCCATTGCTTGCCGGTTTGAGGGTCAACTTCTTGAACATTAAACCCTATTCCGCGCAGCAAATAGTTCATCTGCGCTTCTTCATCTTTTCCGCGCTGAAACAAACGAAGCGTACGACCGTCGGCAGTATTCTTTTTAAACCAACGAAAAGTTCCATATAAGAAACGGTCACAAGGCCGACCGATTATTGATGCGCCCAAGTGCCAACGGTAATTGTCAGCGTAAGTAACTTTCGACCATTCTTCGATATCGGTTTGAATTTTGTTTGCAAGAAAAATTCGACGTTCAGGCGAGATTTCACCATCGTCGATAACAGGGGTTTCAAGTATTGAGTTGTTGGAGAAAATATCGCTCATGCTAACCCCGGCAAAGATAAGAAAAAATAACGGGCCGAAGCCCGTTATGTGAAGCGGTGTAAATTTACTTTTGCATCCAAGGCGGAGTAGTACCGCCGCCATTCTGCTGGCCGTTGTTCTGTTGCTGACCGCCGCCCGTATTGTTCCAGTTACCGGCGTTTTGCTGGCCGTTGTTCTGTTGCTGGTTTTGGTCGGCCTGTTGCTGGTTACCTTGCTGGTTGCCTTGCTGACCGTTGTTCCAGTTCCCTTGCTGGCCGTTGTTGTTTTGTTGCTGGCCTTGATCGGTAGCTTGACCGTTGTTCTGTTGACCGCCGCCGTTGTTGTTCCATGCAACTTGCCCGTTTCCTTGCTGTTGGCCGTTGTTCTGTTGCTGGTTGTTCTGTTGAGTTTGACCGGTAGCGCCTTGGCGTGTCGGACGATTGCCGTTCACGTCATACACTGCGCTGATTTCGGTATAGCCTTTACCTTCGTTCTGTTCCGTCGCTTTTTGCGGAGTAACGTCGATGAGAAAAGGTTTGTTGTAAAGCTCGCGAGTGTCCTGCCAGTGCGGAGTTTGGCAAGCAATCGACAGCGCCGAAAGTTGACGATAAGCGATTTCAACCGCTCTTTCGCTTTGGTTGTAGATGTTCAGGCGATAAACGCCTTTCGCACCTTTGTTCGCCCCGTCAATGATTTCGACTTCAAACGCGATAAAACCGTTACTCGCATTGCCTTTTGCGCCGACAACTTCATCAGATACGAGGCGGGCTGGTTGTTTCAGACCCAGCGGCAATTGGGGAACGCCCAATTCCGGGTCATAGTTCATCGCGTTGAATGGGCCAGTCATCAATTGTGTCATTTTCTGCGTTCCTTTAGGACATACACTTGTTAAAGATAGTTGTGAGGTTTGGTTCTTCAAACTCATTCAACCGGCCCGAACGGTCGCGGGCCATAATGTCGAATGTTTCCATTGTGCGAATTGCTTTTACTTCGTGCATCACTCCGGGAATGGTGCCTGCCGGTAGTTTTGCATAGTGCAAGATTTCATCGAAGAAATGCGGCACTTTTGTATCAAGGTCTTGCCCCGGAAAGCTCGGGCGTTTACGACCGGATTCTTTATCGACAAACTGTTTCGCAATTAAGCAAATATGCTTGTTTCGAGTGTAATAGAGTTTCGTAAGAATGTCCATTACATCGAAAGACATATCGCCGTATGCTTTTAGTTTGTTCGTGTTCGTTTTAAACTTAGCACGAAGAATAGCTTCGGCCATTTCGCTAACGCTGTCAAGCGCAAGTGTATCAAACTTGTTAGCTTCGGCGCTACCATGAAACCATGTAAAGAATTCAGCAACGCCCGCCGCAACACCGTCTTTATGCTCATATGCAGTCCAAGTAGGAACACTCGAATTCCGCATAGAAAGCAAACCCGGCTCAATCGCCAACAACACAGGCGAAGGTGCGGTATTAACCAACGGAGTTTTACCTGCCCCCGGCCCGCCGTACAACACAGCTTTAACGCCGAACTTCTGCGCACACTGACCGGCGGGGCGAAGTTGCGAAGCGTTCATTAGGCCGCACCGGCTTGAAACAACGCAATGCGCTCTGCAAGAATACCGACGTATTCATTCATGCACGATGCCTGCGTTACCAAAAGTTCAGTTTCCTTATCGCCCAATTTTAACCGAGCGGGCGATGAAAGAAAGTCGTTAAGTTTAGAAAGCTTTTCTTCAAGCTCTTTTTTCTCTTCAATAACGCGCAGTTCATGCGGAGCCATTTTACACCTCGTTTGTTACTTGCTACCTTTCGGTGCTTTGATTTCCAGAGTCGGCGCAGCGGAAGTAACAACAATCACTTTATCAATGATTGCTTTCGCGCTTGCCGGGATTTGTTTGTACTCGGTCAACGACAGCGAAGGCGTCCAGCTAATCAAACGTTCAGCGAAGATGGCACCACCATCGATAGTGTTTTCGATTTCATCCAACGCTTTATCGATGGCGCGTTTGTCAATCTTGCCTTCTGCGCTTTTGATGAAGCCGTAGTTTTCTTTCTTCACAGCCTTGGCTTGATAGCCGTTGCCCAGTTCGATATTTTCCGTACCGCTGGTTTTGGTTTCATCCGACGCGAAATCAACGAACGCTTTCCGAAGCGTCATTTCGTCTTCTTTGGCGGTTTCGAGCTTCTTCTTCGACTCGTCCCACAGGACCAGCAAGCGGTCGCGAACGGTAATGAAGTCATCCGGCGTCAAACCTTCCTTTTTCACAGCAAGAATGGTTTGAATCGGCGCAGTCGCGTAATTGATGGCTTGAGTCCAACCAGTGTTTACGGGGGTGTTCATTGGTATTACCTCGGATCGATTGCTTGGAATGTGTGGGCATCCTAGAGCAACAAATCTGCCTTGTCAACAGGATGCTGCACTTTACGTCTAGGATTTTTACGTGTATCGTCGGCCCATATTTTGGAGACGCTGACCATGCAGAACCCACCAACTACCATCACTGCCCACACTGTAGCCCTGCTTAAGACGCGCCCTGTGACGCTCGACCTCGACACGATTGCCGGGGAATGCAAGGTTAGCAAATCTTGGCTCAACCTCCTAATTGCGGGCAAATACAAAGAGCCCGGAGCCGACAAAATTCAGAGGCTTTATGAGTTTCTATCAAAGAAACCGCTGCTTAATAAAGAACCCATTTAAGGGGCTAAGATGTTGCGTAATGTCCCTGATGAACTACGCGCTTATAATAGCTTCGTGCTTTGGCGCTTAGAAGAGCAACAGAACGGCAAACCTACTAAGGTTCCGTACTCGGTTAAAGGCCATCCCGCGTCTGTGAATTCGCCGTCGCATTGGTGCGACTTTGAGAGCGCGGTTAACATGCTCAATTCACACCCGGATTATTTCGCGGGTATTGGGTTTGTGTTGTCTGAAAATGACCCGTTCACCTTTATCGATTTGGACGATCCGTTTGACCCGTCCAAGAATTACAGCCAAGAAGAAGCGCAAAAGATTGCGGATAGGCATTCGCTCATTCACGATTTGTTTGATTCTTACTCTGAGGTTTCGCCTTCGGGTAGAGGCTTGCACATTCTTTGCAAAGGCTCAGTTTCTCAAGGTCGTAAGCGTGCGCAGGTTGAGCTTTATTCAACGCAACGTTTCATGACGGTTACGGGCAACGTTTGCAAGAATCTGCAAATTGCCGAAAGACAAGAATTAATAACCGAACTTTGGTCGGAAATGAGTCGTGGCGCGGAAGTGTATACCGAATTGCCAGACCAGCCGCAGAAAGAAACAGACGACGATATCTGCCGTACAGCTTACAACGCCACTAACGGCGCTAAGTTTTACGACCTTTACACCGGCAATTGGCAGGTTTATTACAGTTCTCAATCAGAAGCTGACTTTGGCCTAATCGACATTCTAGGCTTCTACACAAAGAACCGTTCTCAGATTACGCGCATCTTTCGTATGTCGGCCTTGGGTCAACGCGATAAAGCTTGGCGTAATGATTACGTAGATCACATGATCAACCGAAGCTTCGATAAAGACCCTACTCCGATTGATATGGAAGGGCTAAAGATTCAAGTTGAAAGTGCATTAGCCGCTAGGCGTTCGGCCCAAGAACAAGTAGAGCAAGCTAAAGCCGAAGCGGTAAATCATCCGCCTGTAACTGAACAAGTGCGCAGCAAAAGCTATGTTAGCCAAGGCAGAACGTATACGTCGCCTCCCGGTGTCATCGGAATGATGGCCGACTTCATCTTTGAAGCCGCTAACCGCCCAGTATTCGAAATCGCTTTAGCCGGTGCAATCGGCTTAATGTCTGGCATCTGCGGACGAGCGTATAACGTCAGCGGAACCGGGCTGAATCAATACACATTGCTTATCGCCGCGACCGGCATCGGTAAAGAAGCAATGCGTAAAGGTATCGACAAGATAATTAACGCAGTTACTCCGCTGTCGCCTAACGCGAAGTCGTTTATCGGTCCTCGCGAGATTGCATCACAGCAAGCCTTATCTAAACATTTTCATCGGCACTCTAAATCATTCGTCGCAATGCCGGGAGAAATTGGGCTTTGGCTACAAGGAATCTGTCACCCGAATGCTGACCCGGCCAAAGCTGGCTTGAAGAAAATGTTGCTTGAGCTTTACAACATTTCAGGGCAAGGCGATGTATTTAAAGCTACGATTAACAGTAGCAAAGACGATTCTATCGACGCCACGGTAGCCCCGGCGTTTTCATTGCTGGGCGAATCTACACCGGAAGAGTTCTATAAGATTCTCGATGAAGCAATGATTAGCTCTGGTCTTTTGCCTCGATTTAACATTATTGAATACAAAGGATTGCGACCGCGTGAAAATGAAAATGCGATGTATGCGGTTCCATCTGACGGGTTGCTAAAAGGCGTTGCTGCGATATGTACCAACGCCTTAGCCCTGAATGAAACAAATCAGGTTATCAACGTTAAGTACAGCGAAGACGGCCAAAACCTGTTAATGCAATGGCGTGACTTTTGCGACAAAGAGATTAACCACGCTATTGAGTCGGGTAAAGGCGGGGCGAGAACGCACCTCTGGAACCGGGGTCACATTAAAGTTTTGAAGCTGGCAGCATTGGTAGCTGTCGGCGTTGATCCGTATCACCCGATCATCGACGAAGAAACTGCCCGTTGGGCCATATCGATGACGTACGAAGATATCAAAGATTTGCTTCAACGTTTCGACGCTGGTGAAATCGGCCACGAAGGTTCGGAAAGCCGACAAATGCTTGACATTGCAGGTTGCTTTAGAGACTTTCTTACATCGCCTTATTCTGAAATCAAGGCGTACGGCGTCCCTGAGCCTCTATATGTTGAACGGATCGTTCCTTACAACTATTTGTACAAGCGTCTTTCGCAAAAAGCCTCATACAAAACGGACAGGTCGGGTCGGCCAGTTGATGCAATAAAGAAAACAATTCAAACCCTAATGGACAGGGGCGACATTCGCGAAGTTCCTAGAAACGAGTTGTCCAAACTCGGGACAAGCGCCCGAGCATTCATGATATCTAACCCATCGGCCTTTGGCCTTTAAAGGAATACTGAAAATGAAAGATTACATCAAACAAGCGCTCGTTACTAAATCCGACCAATTCCATCCAGACAAAGTCTCGTTTGAATTTTTCTGCGATACTTTAGCCACTGCGATTACAGTATTGAAGGATTTGGATAAAATCAAAAAGTCGTTGTTTTACGGAAAGCAATTGCACGAAGGTGAAACGCCTATTCCCGATTGTAATAGCATTCCGGTTGACTGCTTTTCAACCGAGGCTGTACAAGAGCATGATGATTGTCAGCTTGCTATGAATCAGGGCATCGATGTACTGCATGCAATTCTTGGCATTGCTACCGAAGCCGGTGAATTGTTGGAAGCATTGAACGCGGGTATGTTTGGCGATGACGGTTTCGACCTGATCAACGTTGCCGAAGAACTGGGCGATGTTTTCTGGTATCAAGCCATCCTAGCCAACAGCGCAGGCTTGAGCTTTGAAAAGCTTCAACAACAGAACATTGATAAGTTGCGCGCTCGTTACGGCGACAAGTTCACAGCGTTTGACGCGATGAACCGTGACCTATTCGAAGAGCGTAAGGTTTTGGAAAACAGCCAAGCCTTACCTTTTGAGGTAATCGGAGATCAGACTTTTATTCGTCTTGCAGATTTGACTAAATCGACTGTAGCAGGTTTGAAAGTGGAAGGCGGTATTCGGAAGTTAAACCTTCATACCCCTAAGCCTAAATTGCCAACCTATGAAGAACTGTTGAGTGAACGAGATGAACTTCTCGACATCATTCGTCAAAATGCCGAGCGCGATGATTATGAAGCTCAAAGGGGCGAATAAACGTCGGTTAAAATAAAACCCGGTCTAGGCCGGGTTTTTTGTACGTGCTTGAAAACCTCACGACTCTGGAGAAGTGTGGGCAACCCGATAAACGCTATCGCCTACATCCGGAAGCATTCCCCGCTGTGCAAGCCAGGCCATTTCGGTCTCACGAGCGTTCAGGCTAGAGACCAACACAGCGTCTGCGCCGGGACCACAAACCTTACCGCAGTTTATCCGGGCGTTCTCACGCAATGCCCGGTTCACCAGAGCCAGCGCCGTCAGATGGCCTGTGACTTCCGCATCGAAGCCGATCATTTCAACACCGACCATACAGCAATGTCGTTGCAATCGTATTTGTATGCGGCTTTACCGTCGCGAGAAACTTTTACCTGCGAGCCTTCAACAGCACGGCATTCGCTCACATCAACCGGAACCGATTTAGGGAGCGGTGTTGCAGTGCAACCAGTCAACAAAGCCAAAGCTACAACGATAATTTGAGTTTTCATTTCACTTGCTCCAATTAATTCAAAATAAGGTTGATTTCGTAAATCTTTTGCTTCAAGGCAATCGCACGATTTTCGGCCATTGCTAAGCAAGTTTCGTTGCCATAACCGCGAACACCTGTGTGACGAACAATCGCAGCTTCTGCGTCTACTAATCTTGACATAAACCGGCTTTTCAGTTCTTCAAGCTTTTGCTTATTCATTTTCTGTTTTCCCGGTAAGTTTTCCGTTTCGTTGGATGCATCTTATCCACCTTCACACACCTAATCAAGCTTTATTTGAAAATATTTTCCGACCTGCCCACAATCATCGGTTGCCGAATTCAGGGCAAGAAAAAGCCCCGGTTAAGGGGCTTGAGTCGCGGCAATTAATTGCCGGGTAGAATCAAGTATAGTCGGCTTGGCTTGTCTGGTCGTTTGTTAGGAACCCAACCATCATCCCTAGGCTCGCAGGCATACCCGACGTAAATGGAGTTTTCTTCTAGCAGTGCATTTTCGCTCATACACTGATAGATAACCTGTAAATCTTGGGGCTGTGTTTTTAAAAATTCAATTAGCTGTGAGACGGTCATTTCATTTTTCCTCACGTTCAGAGAACATATTTTCTTTGTCTGTTTCCATGATGCGCAGAACAGATGCACAGGATTTGCAACAGGTGCGCGCCCAACCGCGTTTTCTATCCGCCATACGCGCATCGAACCAAACGCCGCATTTTGGATTCTCGCATTGGACGCTAACCGTTTTTGACATTACAGACCTTCCTTTTCAAACTGAGCGATAGTCTTGCAACCGTGCTTGATCGACGCGCCGGTAGCCAACAGCTTAGGCAAAGCGCGGGCTTCTTCACGCTGACAACGAACCATTGCTGTTGCGCCTTCCGCCTTATACATCTGCATCACTGTGCAGCTATCTTGGGCGGGCGATGTGCAGACAGCAACCCAAAGGTAAATTGTCTTCATTCTTCGATACTCCGAAGGCGTTCAATCAATTGACCGATTTCGATATTACCTTGATTAAGCAACATGAAATCGACATTGAAGCATTTAGGCAAGTTCGGCATGAACATTGCGATGATTGCCTGAGCTTTTTTCAGCGCTTCGTAAAGCTCAGGCGAAGCGGCCATAAGCTTTAAGTCTTCGGGCTTAGCTCGCAGCCATTCGCTTGTTCCAAGCACTTCGTTTTCGTCGTCTATTGTGTCTTCGACGGGGTTACCTTGTTTATCTGTGTTCCAGTCCGACAAAGGCAGCTTGTCTTTTGTCGAAATCGAAGTGAAATCTGCACCTTTTGTTTCAAGCAAGTACCACGGACCTTTAGTGTAAGCCATTTTAGCAATCCTCAAAAAGTTCATTGTAGCAAATTTGCATTACCGTTTCACATTGCTCTTCATCAAACATTGCGAAATGACAAAGCTTTAGGGGAATCCCTGATTTCTCGCTAAGCCACTTGTAAGCGGCATTCCGATTCGACACGTCTATCGTAACATACCGTTTACGTTTAGTGTCGTACTTTTGTTCTTTCTTTGTCCAACGAATACGTATCAGAGTAAAGAAAGGAATCTTCGCAGCTTTGCGGGCGTCTCTAACAAAGCTGTCTGCAAGTGTGCCTAGCGGCAAATCAGTATCAGGGTGAAGGCCGACGTAAGCCGAGCAGTGTGGGCATAGATAAACGTACGGCCATTTACCAAACGAACGACTGTAAATAACATCGTTGTTTACAAGCTTCACACCTTCTGTCAAGCAACAATTGCACTTAGTCGGCGGCGATATCCAATCTTTTACCCGCTTCAACGCACGGCGCGAAACGTGAGGTAAAGGATCAGGGGCGGTTAGCTTTACTCTGGCAAAGCATCGCCCGTCTAAACCGCCGTTGAGTTGAATCATTTTTCTTTAGCCTTTTCGCGCCTAAGAAGCTCATGCAAATAGCCTTCGGTGAGGCCGGTTTCTTTTTCAATATCTTTCCATCTTACGCCTAACGTGCGAAGCCATTTAACCCTATCTATAAGCTCAGGCGTTGCACGGCTAGGATAGCTGCGTTGACGAATTTCTAAACCCATTTGTCTTAAACGCAACGTTACGGCAATGCGGCAAATTCCATACTTTTTGCTAATCGCAGTTGTGTTTGAACCAGCTTCGTACATTTCTTTCATGCGAAGCAATTGTTCGTCTGTGAATTTGATATGAAGTGTCATTTTGACACCTCTGACTTTTCTTTTTCTCTAAGCCATTTTAAGTGCCCTTCCGCTGCAAATTTTCGGCTATCAACAAATAGGCATTTTCCAACGCTGCCTTCTACGCCTTGAAAATCTTCAACATACCAACATGGTTTATTCTTACGACCTCGGTTAGTCATTTGATATCTGCTTTTCTTCATTTCAATAACTCGACTCATCTATTTATTTTTAGGCGCGTTAAGAACTTCTACTACGCCGTTGCGTTCAGTCTGGCATTGAGTTAAGAAAACATGACCACCTTGTTCGTGGCAGGACTTTTTATCAACTTGATCTTCTGCCAAATCAATGCCCAGTAACGCGCAGATAAAAAGCCAAAATATAGTTGCCATTTCAATAACTCCGATTGGTTTTACTGGCAAAGCCCCAATTAAGGGGCTTGAGGTGGGCGGGGTTGGTTAGCAAGTAATGCCTTTCACGCCGATCAGTTTAAATTTAGACATGCCGCCTTGCGTAACGCACCAATCGCGAAATGCTTCTACTGCATCTTCCCAGCTACGACCCTCGAAGTCTTTGGCGAGCGAATGGCCTTTGAGGTTTTCGAAGTGGATGCTGAATGTGGCCATTTCGTCTTGCTCCGTTGTGAGGTTTCTTTACTGACTTAGCCCGCACTAGGCGGGCTTGGGTTTAGGGTTAGGCTCGGCGCGCTTCGGCCATCCAAAGGTTGCGCATTCCTAGGCATTGGTTAGCCTCACATTTTCGGCCAGCTTTCTTGTGTTGAATCACAAGGCGGTTAACACGGCGGGCGTTTGAAACTGCGGATTTCTTGTTCATTTTCGTTTTCCTTTTGCTTGTTTGGTTTCGATGGATTCATTCTATCCACCTTCACACACCAGCGCAAGCATTATTTTCAATCTGTTTTGCAAAAGATTGGCCCGCCTTTACCGCGCTTGCCATTGGGGTAAAACCAAATGATTTCGCCGGTCGCTTTGCTGACCTTCCAATCTTCGCCAAGAAAACGAATCTCCCAAACCGCATTGGTTTCGTGAACGAGCAAATATCGGCCTTTGAAATGCAGCGCCCTATCCCATGCTTTATCCATATCTTTAGGCTTCCAAAACAGCTTTAGAAAGCGGCTACGCTCATCCCGGCGTTTGATTTCCTCATTAACCGGCACGACTTCAATCTCATGACCGGCCATAATATAGTTATGTTTCTTAACTAACCGCTTGAGCATGCCAAGGCCCGCACGCTGCGCCGACGCCTCGCTAGTTGCGAAGCCGTAGGAGTCCCCCGCCTGACCGTCGTTTGAGCGCCACGCGAGCCGGTACGCATGCGTCAGTGAGTCAATCGCCGTTGACTTGCGCTCTATATGGCCGTTGCTGAACCGAACCGTGACAGTGAAGCGGGGAGTTGGCATTACTGGTTCTCCAAAGGCGTGATTGGATTGCGGCGAACAGTACGGCCACCTTGCTTCCCTTCATTGATACGCAGCTTTATGAAGCGTTCGCAGGCATCGGGGCCGAAGTAATCGCGGGCATCTTCAAGCATTTCATGCTGTGCATAACCCATGCTTTCAATAACATAGATAAGCTCAAGCATGATGCCTTCCAAACGAAGATTGCGTTTGGAAAGCTTTTCGTAAGCCTTTTCTTGTTTATCTCGCGCAGCACGACCCGTTTTACGTTCTTGTTGAATCTGCGCGATGAGCTTCGTATTGCGCGAATCCGCTTCGTATAAATTGTTACTAATGTCTTGGATAGCTTGCCGATTATTGGAATACTTCGAACGCTTGTTAGCCATTTGCTTTACTTCCTTTCAGTCAATGTAATTATTGTGGATCAATGCGTCTCTTTCGCCGTATGGCGGAAAAATACATTTATCGATACATTTAAAAGTAGCACTGTGCTTACGATAGCCGAAAACTTCGCTTGAATAATTATCGAAGCTTTGTCTGCCGTTTAAAACGAAGCCTCCTCTGCTGTATTCAACTTCTGGATAAGCCTTTCCGCCAATGCCAATCACGCCAGTCAACAGCGCAACCAAATCTTTACGATCAGGCAAATCTTTCTTGCTGATTACCTGACGTTGACGCTCAAGATAATTCACCTTTTCTTGCACCCTTGGCAAAAGCCATTCTTTGTTTGTTTTCGACATTTCGTTACCCCTTGTTCGTTCGCTTTGCATTGATTTGATCGGCAGGTTAGCAGGTCAATTCAACCGTGTAAAGCTCAACGACAATCTTTTACCCGAATGCCCACATTCTGCGGGCTTTGGACGTGGTTAAGGCTGCGATGGGCCTGATTTCGAATGGTCGTATGTATGAGCAAGGTTAGGGGCGTGAGCCCTATTCTACGCAGGCTGTAGAGGTTAGGACGTTTGTACCCTTGTACCATAGGTGTACCCGTTGTACCTTTTCATTACAAAATAAATGTCGTTTGTAATGCTCTGTAAGCCACGTAAACAGCGGCTATAGGGGCAATATGCAATGATACAGACATTCTTATAAAGGGGTCGGGGTACGTACCCATACCAATGTACCGGGTACAAGTGGTACATATCGTATTTTATATATATATATTATATATATATTATTATATATTATTATTAAAGATAGAAAAGACGTGGCCTGTAGACCATTACCAAACCCCATGTTTCTTGTAATGAAAAGGTACAAGTGGTATGGATGGGTATAAAGCTATGCTTTGGGTACAAAGGGTATGGACAGGTACAAGGGGTATGGTGTACCATGTGTACCTCACCTGTACCTTTGTACCATCGGAGCGAAGAAACAAATGCTAAACCTTGAACACTCAAATGCAGTCAAGCGCGAATCGAGCATGTGGGCACAGCTTGCTCATGGTCTGGAGAATTGTCCTGTCGGCCAAGGCTTCGCCCTTGATTTGCCGGAAGGCTCAAATGTTGCTGCCTTTCGTTCGAAGGTAAGCAAGAAAGCTAAGACGCTGAACAAACGATTCACTGTCAAAAAGCTTATCGGCTCAACGTTTGAAATCACTCGGCTTGAAGACGAAGATTCGCAAGATAATCACGTCGATGTTAAATTCGATTATTTCCCCTCGACGCAAAGCAAGCCTCGGGCCGACCTGAGCATGCAGGATGTGTGGGCATTGATCCAAGACCTGTTTATGGGTTGCCCCGAAGGTATGTCGTTTGCTATCAGGCTAGGCGAAGATAAAATGATGTTGCCTAAACTGAAAACGATGATGACTCAAAAGAACCAAAGCCATAACCGAAACTTTGAAGTCATTGCACAGCCGCAAGGATGGTTTGAGCTTGCGCGCCGTGAAATTCCCCAAACTTACGATGTTCAACCAATTGGCTGGAGCCTTGAAAAATGAATAGAAGAATTTTAATCGTTGGTTCTGATCACGAATTGATGCGAGAGGTTCTAAGTCGCTTCAATGGCAAAGATGTACAAACCTGCACCTTTGACGAAATGAAAGATATTGAGCAAGGCGTTTACGATGCAGTGATCGTTGATAAAGATGCTGCTGAAAAAATGTACGGCGTTTATGCGACAAGCGATAAAAGAGAAATGAAAGCTAATATCGGGCTTGTGAACTCTAAAATTCATTTGCCAACCGATGTTTCGTATACGTTCCACGTGGAACAATCGCATCGTGTTGGTAAGGGTGAACGCAAACGTAACCGAAAAGATAGGTGGAAGTGATGAATAGATTTCTGTTGTTTAAAGGTAACGACTATTATCCGTGCGGCGGATGGCTTGATTTTGCAGGCTTCTTTGCATCGGTAGAAGATGCAAAGCAAACGCTTTCTACTGAACAATATGATGGTTCCGATTGGTGGCACATAGTTGATGCGCAAACTATGGAAATTGTCGAGAAAGGCGGTGTGGAATGATGCTAATAACGAAAGAGCTATGCTTAGCTGTAGTTAAATCGCATAGCTACGCAGGCGGTAACGGGATTTGTTCAGACATTGAAACATGCTCCCATTGCGGCGCTGAAAGGGAATATGCCGAAATTGAACTTAAGCATGAATCGACCTGCATTGTTGTACGTGCTAAACTGTTTCTCAAACATGAATGGGGTATTGAAGCATGAACATTGAAGAAGAGCGTGAAGCGTTTGAAAAGATATTTGCTGAAAAGTTTCCAGCAACAAATCGTTCAGCAAAAGACGGCGGGTATGACGCCCAATCTCAAAAGTCGATAGCATGGGAGGGCTGGCAATTAGCCAAAGCTCATGCCGAAGAAACGGCAAAGCCTGAGCAAGAATGCAATTTAGAATGCTCTAATGGTTGGTGTTTTCTTTCAACCCATAGCGACTGTGGCGATTACTATCGAATAACCTCAGATATGGGTAAAGATGAGTGCTTAGCATATGCTGAACGAAATAACTACAGGATTGTTGAATAATGGATATTGAAAAAGAAAGGCTTGCGTTTGAAAATTCTTGCCAAGACGATCATGGTTTGATAACTAACCCTTGGGAGGTTTGGCAATTAGCCAAAGCCCATGCTGCGGAAATGGCTAAGCCTCATTGCCGGGTAACTAAAGACGGTATTGGTTGGTGGCTTTATCGCTTTGGCGAAATCTTGGCAGGCCCTTACAAAAGCGCCGAAGATGCTAAAGTGTGGGCACAAGCTAACGGCTATCGGGTGATTGAATGAAACCGTCTGAACTGTCTGAACGTCAGCTTAAAATGATCTTGGATCAAAAGCTTACTGACAAAGTGCTGGGCGAAAGATTCGGAATGCACGTAACTGCTATCAGTCTGGTGCGAAAGAAGCTAAAGGAGTCGGGTAAATGAGGCTGCCAGACTGGCAAGGTGTTGCGGGTAAAGCCGCAAAAGAAATCGATGATAAGTCGTTGAAGGCTGTTCGGCATGTGCTGGTCAGCCCTCGGATGTATCAAGAGCTTGGCGATTCTATCTTTCCAATACTTAAAGGAAAGCTTTCCTTTTGCGGTAAAGATGCTAAACTCGACTGTAGCGTTCGGGCTATCCAAATCGTGAGGGTTGATTAAATGAAACGTGAAATTCAAAGCATGGGCGGTAATGATAGCGGCTTCAATACGCTTGAAGCTGCAATTGCGTTTTGTAAAGAACGCCCCGGTATTAACTACGCTAAAATTGGATTCAGTAAAGAAGAAAAATACAGCGTTATTATTGCTGCATTTGATCACTGGTCGCCTTTTTATCATTGGGTTGCTGAATATAAACTAGTTGCGCAAATTACCCTCATTGATGAAAAGGATCAGTGAAATGGAATATTGTCTTTATATCAATACGCCTGATGGCAACGGCGAAAAAGAAGAGTTTTACAATACTGTTCAAGAAGCCCAAGACCGCAAAGATTATATTATGGGCATGCCTTGGCTTACTGATCAGGGTATGAATATCTATCTTGCCGATGAAGACGGCAACGAAGTTGAGTTGAAATAATGCGACTGACAATAAATGACGATCCTGAAATTACCCGCAAGGCAGTTATTACGCTGGATGGTGTAATCCAGAAGTATTGTATTGTTGCTGACGAAGAACGCGGCTATGTAGCCGTGCGCAGGCTTGACTCTAAAGGCCGTAGTATTCACAACGGCTATAAGCTTGCTCGCTGCCGAAGGCTATTCGGAAAGGTTAAAATAGAAATTGATCTGTGTGTCAATGACATGCGCCGCCTTTGGATCGGAAGGCCGAAAGCTGAAAACATTGGTGAAGCCTTCTATGAGGTCGCTTTGCCTAATGGCTATTGGGATGCGATACCTATGCCGGGGCATATATGAATAAAGTGATAAACGGCGGAAGGTCAGCGGCTAACGGCGTGACGAAGATTTACATAGGTCGCGGCACGTTGTTCGGAAACGAGTTTATCATTGGTCGCGATGGCAATCGACAAGAGGTAATTGCAAAATACAAAGATTGGTTTTACTCGCGACCAGATGTAATGTTCACAGCTAGCTTAGTTCTTCTAGGCAAAACGCTTGTCTGTCATTGCGCGCCTTTGCCTTGTCATGGCGATGTGATAGCCGAGTACCTTAAACAGTTTGATTCTCCGAGCCTTTTGTAATGGCTGAACACTTCGACGCTCTAGTCTCTTCTCTTTGGGCCGCATGCCGCGATGGTAAGCGGCCTGTTCGTATTCGCATGGCTTACGCAACCTATTGCGAGTTCATGAAAACCGATGAAGAATTCAATGAAGAAATGGATTATGATTCGGTTAATCAGTGGTGGACATTTCAAACGCTTCCTGTAGTATATGACTCATGGCATAAGACGCCGTTTATAGAGGTGGTAAACGATGTGCAAAGTTCTTTGGAAGGGCAAAAAGCGTAAGTGGATGGTCTTTGGTGAATTTAACCAGAGCCTTTCCGATGAATCATTCGAAACCTACGCGCTTGCAAGGCACTGGGCGTTGACCGAAGGCTTACGGGTGGCATCCGTATGAACCCGTATATCGGTTATAGTCCTGTCGAAGAAGAGCAGGAATATGAATGCGAATGCGGAATGGTGTTCACTTCATCCGCTCAACTGAAACGGCATTTTGCTAAGTGTCCTGAAAACGAAGATTTCGATCCAGAGGTTTACGACGATGAGTGAATTTACCTTTAACCTTGGCGAAGACTTCAAACGTCTTTTGCGTAAAGCTTATGGCGTAAAGCTCGTCGCACTTGCGCGAAGTGTTGGCCCTTTCTACGTGCGCGGAATTATGCGTAAAAGAAAATGACGGTAATCCAAATAGTTGCACTCGCACTCCCCTTAACTGGGGCTTGCGTGTTGATAATATTCTTTGATTCAGATGAAGAGGTGTAAAATGATCACAGCCAAACAAGCTAACAGTCAAAGTCTTATGAGCTTGCAAGATATGCAAGCCGAACTTACTAAAAAGCTTGAGGACGTTATCGGCGCAGCCTGCAAACAAGGTTCTTGCAAAGCAACCTTCTATCCGAAGAACGCTTTGCAAACCCAACAGGCTGTCGATTTGCTTCGAGCTAACGGCTTTGATGCGGATGCAGTCGGCGCAAAAGACCAACGCGACAATGACCGTATCGAAATTGATTGGGCGGAAAGAAGTTAATATGCTTTGCTTTAAATGTTTAAAGCTTGGCGAACCCAAGCGAAGATGGGATAATAAATCGCAGATATGGCGATTGGGTTGTCCTAACTGTTCTTCTTTTGTTTTCTTCGGATAGAGGTTTAAAATGAACAAATCTGAAATTGAACTGCAAAACGTTCAAGACCTGATCAATCAAATGCCAGCCGGTGAACGCGAAATGTGCGCCCGGATGGTTGACAGTTTGAATGCAAGCATCGGCCATCCTTTGCACGGTCGCGTGTTCATGCTCGCGGTTGCTTACGTGAACTGCCAAGTCGCCGTAACCACGATTCGATTAGGTCTGGTTAATGAAGATGGCAGCGTGCCGGAAAGCTATCCGGCTACACGGCAAGAAGAGAATGCCGTTATCAAAAGCGTTACGGCGCAATTGGCTAAGAACCATGCCGCCCAGCGCGAGGTCATGGGCTTTATCACTGAGACGGCTAAGGAAATCAAGAAGAAGAAGGGAAACGGCGCTGACTTTCTGCAAATCGTTCCTACCGAACGCGACCCCGACCAACCGCCAATCCGAAATGACCGGAGGCAAATAGAAGCGAGAAGTGTGGGCAAACATAAAGCGCCGTGGCCAGACTTCAAAGGCAACGATATTTTTTCCGGCTCTAGAATTCGCCATCCTGCCAACGGCCAAACAGGCGAAGTTGTCTTTTATCCGAATCCTGCCGAACCTTTCGAGCAATGGCGTGTGCATTACGATAATGGCGAGGTGTCTTATTTGAATCTGCAAATAGGCTATAAAGGTCAAGGTGTTGTGGTGAATGTTTCACGTGAAACAAATGAAGTCGATAAAGATCACAGTAATTCTGATATCGACAATTGACATTCCCTTAAGGCTCGGTTTATAATCGGGCCTTAATTCATTGCGCGGAGGGTTGAATAAATGAAAGGGTTAATTAAAGAATGCGGAGCTTGTAACGGTTGTGAAGAAACCTGTAAGCTTGATGCAGAAAGCCCGCCAGCGCTCGGCGGGGAGCCGGAAACATTGATGGTCCGCTTTGAAGATCACAAGGTCGGGCAAGCGGCGTTGCTTGAACATATTGAAAGCCTGAAAACGCAGCTACAAGAAAGCACAGCCCACCTAGCCCCGCTAAAGGCCGAGAATTCGCGACTGCGCCAACACAAGATCGACTACATGGATGCTGCGGAGGAAACAAGCAGGGCGCTAAATGCCGAAATTGCTAAAAAGCTTCACGCTATGGAAGAGTTGCGTAAAGCTTTCGTTATTGTAGCTGGGGAAACATCGCCTTTTGCAAAAGAAGCTTTGCGAAGATTTGACGAAGCCATTAAAAGCTAAACCCCTGAACAAATTTCGGATGAATGGCCCGCTAACTGCGGGCTTTTTCTTGCCTAAAGAAAAGCATAGGTGTAAGCTCGGCTTAAAACTATTGGAGTGAATGCGATGCGCAAACCTCATATAAAGCTTACCGATTATCTTTTCATGAAACGATGGGCGGTTGTTCGTCGCGATGCTAGAAAATGGAAAAGGCTTAGTGAGAAAGAAAAACAAGCTATCCGTGCGGCGCATGATTTCATAGCAAAGCTAAACAGAAAACTTGATGAAGAATCGCTTGAAAAACATTTGGCTAAGCTTGAGGCGAAAAAGAATGCAAAAGTTTAATACCCACACTGGTACGCTCAAATCGACACTTGAGCAATCGGGCGTTGTGTTCTCGAAAACTTGGGACGGGCGCAAATGGGATGCTATGCTAGACGGCAAACCAATCGCTCAACACCATGAACTCTCAGTCTGTGTTAAGGAAGCCGCTAAGGCTTTGGGTGAAATATGATTCGAACAATCGAACGTAAGGTTGATGAAAAAGTCAGCACTGCTATGCTTGAAATGGCTAAAAATTTGCGAACGATTGCAAATGAAATTGAAGAAGGTAAATGCACAGCCTTAGCATACTGCGCTGTTTACAATCCCGATGACGACACCATACACAGGTTGCACGCTTCCAACTATCTCTGTGAAAACTTTTCGGGATACAGCCTGTTAGGTGTAATTGAAAAGATGAAAGTTCGGATGGTTAGGAACTGGATAAAAGCCGAAGAAGCCGAACACGATGAATAATTATTCCCCCGAATTCCTCGGAATGCTGCCGATCAAGAAAGGCCATCCGTATCCCGATAAGCTTGCTAAAGACAGCGAGTCAAGCCAGCAAATTGCTTTGTTCGCATGGTGTGCATTGCCAGAGGTTAAGGCAATGTTCCCTGAGCTTGAATGGCTGCATGCAATCCCCAACGGCGGCAGTCGTGGCGACACGGCCCGATCTCGGGCTATAGAAGGTGGCAAGATGAAGGCCGAAGGCGTAAAGCCGGGGGTAAGCGATATGTTCCTGCCTGTGCGTCGTGGCGACTGCCCCGGCTTCTATATAGAGTTGAAACGGCTACCCGGACCCGGCGTTGGCCCAAGCGACGAACAACTAAAGTTTGGAGCGTTTGTTCAATCGCAAGGATACGGCTTTGCAGTGGCTTACGGTTGGATTAAAGCACGCGATTTGTTAATTGCTTACCTAACTCAAAAGTGGTAAGCTTTGGTTAAATCAATGCGGTAAAGGGGAATGAAATGGGCTATCCAATATACGTATACGCTTGGGTTAAACACGACCTAGGCTATCAAGATAAAGAAGTTTACGCGGGCAAAAGCTGGATTAAAGCAATCCGGGCCGCAATTAAAGCTAAACGTCAAGGCGCGGGCTGCATTCGTGTTGAGTGGCGCTAATGCCTCGTAAACGCCCGGAAGGCTGGAAACCAAAGCGTGAGCCTAGGGTTACGCTTTGTAAAAATCCTAGCTGTCAATGTGCAATGTGGCCTAACCAGCACCATTGCAATATTTGCGGAATGCCTAGCTATGCTTGGCACGAAGCTGAACTGCGTAAAAACCTGAAAGGTAAATAGCTATGAACGCATCAAAACTCGCTATAGTTGGTAACAACGGGCCATTGAAAATTACGGTTCAAGGTGCAAGCGGTTCAGGTAAAACTGCAATCTCAAGCTCAATTCTCGAAATGCTGCGCGTACAAATGGGAGGAACCCTTTCGGTGACTCGCTCGGAAACTGCAAACGGCGATGAATTAATTATCGAACGGGTTAAATAAAATGAGCTTGAAGGTAGACCGCAAGAACCCGCCCACCAAAGGCGGGAATCCGATGCCTGAGCCTGTTCGGCCTTGCGAGCCTGCCGACAAGCCAGAGCAAACCCGCAAACAGCCTACGCAAGAGTGTGGGCAGTAATAGAAGGTGCACCTATGTCCCTCGGTGAAGTTAAATCGTTTTGGTTGGGCCTGTGCGTTGCTGCGTTGGTCTATTTCTTCGCCGGGGTTGTAGGTCACGGCGATTTTTCGGATGAAGTCAAGGCCGAAAAAGAGTATTGCCAAAACGTTGCTAATGGTGTTTGGCCTGACTACAGAAAACTTTTTAAAGAAATGTGCAAAACAGATGTTGACGTAAAAGATGAATGAGGTAAGATGAAGCCTCTTACGAACAAACCTTCTCTTCTAGATAAAGGATGTACCGAAATGGCTGTTACTCTGAACAAATCCGCAATTCAACTGCTGGCCCTGATTCTGACTGCTACCGATACTTCGGGTAACGGTTTCGTTGTTCCGGGCGCACCGGCAACCAAAGCCCTGATCGAAGCTGGCTTCATCGAAGTGAACGACAGCATCAAAGGCGGCGAAGGCGGTAACGAAGTCGCTGCACGCATCACCGATGCTGGCCGTGAATACGCCAAGTCCGGCCCGCAAGATGAAGCCGGTCTTTCTGGCGAAGTGATCACCGGCAATGGCGCTGGCGATACTGGTGCTGCTGGCAATGTTGCTACTCCGCGCAAACGTCCGACCTTCGAAATCGAAGCTGTTCCGATGGTTGCCCCGACTCGCGCTACCGCCCCGGCCCTGTATCCATTCGACGAACTGGAAGTTGGTCAGTCGTTCTTCTTGGCCGACAAAGACACCAAAGCGGGCAACGCTTACAAAACCCTCGGCACTTCGGTGAATGGCGCGAACAAACGCCACAGCGAGCCTACTGGTGAAAAGCGTCCGCATCGCCGTGATGCAAGCAAGATGGTTGATGTGGTTCGTCCGCTGCGTAAGTTCGAACTGCGTCACTTCACGCAAGCTGACGGCACTACCGGCGCACGCGTTTACCGTGTTGAAGTTTCCGAGTAATCGGAAACGCAACAAAAACTAGGGGTAGTTTCTACCCCTTTTCTTTAAGCAAAGGAAGGTGGTTACATGAAGAGTCTGAAAGGCTTGATCATGCTTTTCCTTTTCCCAATGGTTGCGCTGTTTGCATTCAGCACAGTCGTTGCGGAGAAGGCTTGTTACACTCTCGCGAAAGTCGGCAAGTATTGCGGCGATGGTCTCGCGAAGTTTCACGCCGAAATGGCGGACGGCTATTGTAGTCGTTCCGAACTCGGCGGGGCAATTCAGAACCTCATGAAAGAAAGCAACGGCTATCGTCAAACCAAAACCCGCGAAGACTCGCACTCTGACGAGGTTGGTTGGTCCAGCGCGAAAGCGTAAAACTTCCTGCCTGTGCGTCGGTCGTAACTGACCTACAAAAAGCCCCGACCTAAACCCTCGGGGCTTTTTGCCGTCTGGACGCCGCCTGTGCTGGCGCTAGGCCGCATTGCCGGGTATCCTGACCGCTAACCCCAATAATCAGGCCGTACGCCATGCCGACGCCACCAGTCCCGCCAACTCCGCCCATTCCGCCAGAAGGTGCCCCGCGTGTGATAGACGCCAAATTTCCCGTAACTTGGCTTATCGGTTCTGCCGCTTCGATTGTTTTTGCTCTTGGCGGGCTATACGTCCAACTTAATGGCGTTATCGCTGTTGTTGCAAAGATGGAAGCTAAGACTGATTTGCGCGATGAACGCTATTCGGTTATGAATCAAGCGCTACTGTTAGTGCAAGGTGACAACCGAGTTCAGCAAACAGAAATCAATCAAAACAAAAGTGAAATTGTTGAGATTAAACGACGTCTCGACGAACAAGGCCGTAAGCAAACATGGGCTCCTAAATGAAGCTAGTAGATGGCTGGCGCAAATGGTATAAGTTCTGGTCAACCCGCCTAGGACTTATCGGAACGGCGATTGCTTCGGTGCTAATCGCTTCCCCTAACTTGGCACTTGACCTTTGGTCAAACCTGCCCGCCGAATTCAAAGCTTTGATTCCGCCGAACTATATGCCGATGATCGGCGTTGCGCTCTTCATCGTTTCGATGATTTCAAAGTTCATCGTTCAAGAAAAGCTTACTCAAGAGGTGAAGAAAGATGAGCCGGAAAGTAACTGATATCGAAAGCCAGCTTCGCGAAGATGAAGGCGAAGTATTGCATGAGTACAAGGACAGCAAAGGCTTTTCTACTATTGGCATCGGCGTTTTGATTGACGCTCGGAAAGGTGGCGGTATCACTAAAGAGGAAAGTTCTTACCTCTTTCAAAATCGTCTTCGTGCCAAGCGTGAAGAGCTTCGCCGTAAGTTTCCGCACTTCGATAAGCTCGACGTTGTGCGCCAAGGTGTGCTGTTGAACATGGCTTACCAAATGGGCGTCGAAGGCTTGCTAGGCTTCCGCAACATGCTCGCAGCGGTAAGTGTGGGCAACTGGGCAAAAGCTGTTGTCGAAATGAAAGACAGCAAATGGTATAAGCTGGATTCGCCTAATCGCGCTGAACGCTTGTGCGATCAAATGCAAACAGGCGTTTGGCAATGATGGCCCTTCTTGCTCAGTACGGCGCTGTTGCATTGGCTGCTATCACAGCCTTGCTTAGCGTCTGGTATGCAGGCAAAACTAAAGGCGAAGCTAATGCCAAAGTTAAAGCCGCTGAACAAAGAACCGAAGATCAGGAAGCAATCAAGGTTCAGGAAATCCAGAAAACAAAGGCTGCCGCGCAGGCGGAAGTCGAAACAGTGAGTAAAGCCAATGAAGCCCTATCGGATGTTAATGCTATGTCTGACGATGCCGTTCTTGCTGAACTGCGCCGGGACTACACACAGAACTGAGACTGTTACCCACACTGTCGAGAAGGCACCCGTAGTTATCGACACGTCCTGTAAGTGGGTTAAGTTCATCCGTGTTAATCCAGAAGACGACATCACAGCTAAAACCGCCCGCCAAATCGTTGCGCATAATCGCGCTGTCTTCGCCAACTGTGGCGCATCTAAATAATCGTCTTGCTTTTGTTTTGGAAATATTCGCTGTATAGTTCGACCAACTTTACAGCGAATTCAAAACGATGGAAGAGCAGGCGCTAGAAAAGACGGCATTCGCCGCACTACTCTATAACAGTCCGGGGGTCAATACCTTTGAGGCTGCGCTTTCTCTATTCCCCGATACAGGCGAAGCTTTGCGCGTGTCGCAGCAATGGCCGCGTGATCCGTTTGTGCTTCAAGAGATTGCAAGATTTGCCGGTGAAAGTTCTGCTATTGAAAATGCAATCCCAACCAAAGAAGATTTAATGCGTAAGGTTTGGGGCTGGATTGATACGCAGGGCGGGCTAATGACTTTCGATGAGAAAATCAAAGCCGCAAAACTTTACGCTGAACTTGGAACAATGATTCAGAAACCTGAACCTGTTAAAGCTGACGACCAAACATTTAATCACAAAGTCTTTATGTACAGGGACTTTGGAACACCTGAAAATTGGGAAGATAAGTTGCTTCGTCAGCAACAGGGTTTAATAGAAGATGGCTTGAAAGATATCGCGGGTGACGTCGTTGCAAGCGATTAATATGTATAAAAAGGAATGGCGTCCTATTCCTAACTCATCCCAAGAGTTAGCGCTTGACAGTCGGTGTAACGAAACGTGCTTTACCGGAACACGCGGTCCGGGCAAGACTGACTGCCAATTGGCCTACTTTAAAAAGTTTGTCGGCATGGGTTACGGCTCGCATTGGAAAGGCGTTATATTCGATCAAGAATATAAAAGCTTGGACGACATTGTTGCAAAGTCTCATCGTATGTTTGCTGACTGCGGAGACGGCGCAAAGTTTAAAGCATCTAAATCAGATTACAAATGGGTTTGGCCGACTGGCGAAGAACTATTATTCCGTGAATTTAAAGACGAAAAAACTTATAGTAAATATCATGGTCAAGAATTCCCATTTATTGGTTGGAACGAACTAACTAAATGGGCGACCATTAGTTGTTACGAAATGATGATGAGTTGTAATCGTTCGTCATTTGTTCCAGAGTTTAACCCTAAATACACCCGCGAAGGTTTAGAATACTTTCTTCCCCCAATTCCGTTGGTTATTTTTAGTACAACCAACAGTAGCGGTCCGGGTCACAACTGGGTTCGTCGTCGTTTTGTTAATCACGGCTACGGCAAAGTTATCAAAGAAACAACGGTTGTTTTCAACCCTAGAACTAAAAAAGAAGAAGAGGTTGTTCGTAGCCGCGTAACAATATTCGGAACTTGGAAAGAAAACATTTATCTTTCCACTACTTATATTGCCGGTCTAATGCAAAACTCTGACCCGATGCTTAAAAGGTCGTGGCTACTGGGCGATTGGGATATCGTTTCAGGTGGCGCTTTTGACGACCTGTGGTCGCGCCCAAGGCACGTACTGCCCCGGTTCAAGATTCCGGCTGGCTGGAAAGTGGACCGCGCCTTTGACTGGGGTTCTACGCACCCGTTCCATTGCGGTTGGTTTGCCGAAGCTAACGGCGAAGAAGTTTTGTTGTTCTATCCGGTGACTGGTCAGATTAAAAGGTTTGCACCTGCTGCCGGTTCGATCATTATGATTAACGAGTGGTACGGTGCCGAAGAGATCGGCAAAAACAAAGGCTTGAAAATGTCGGCTAAGAATGTAGCCAAAGGCATTTATGATATGGAAGTTGAAATGTACCAACAGGGATGGATTCTAGAAAGACCGGAACCGGGTCCGGCGGATAATCAAATCCGCGATGTTGTTCAAGAAGATGTCGAAACAATCGAATTAAAAATGCAGTCCGAAGATATTTATTGGATGCCTTCTGACAAATCGCCGGGTAGTCGTCGTAACGGTATGCAACTTACACGCGACCGTTTAGAAGCTGCGTTACCGGGCGGTGAAGGTCCGGCTTTTTATATAATGGACAATTGTCTTGCGACAATTGAAATCTTCCCTAAATTGCAGCGCGATAAAAAGAAACCTGACGACGTAGATACGGCTACAGAAGATCACCCGTATGACACAATCCGGTATCGTATCCTAGCCAGCCCTAACAGGACTGCTAAAAACCCAACAATCAAAACGTTTTAAGAGGTTAAACAAATGGCCGGTATCGTTCCAACAGGTGAAAGCTCTACAGGTATCCAGCCTTCTGCGGTTGATATCGAATTTACTCGCTCTGAGCTTGCAGACATGATGTATCGGTATAAGGTCGTACGTCATGTTATTGAACAAAAGGTTGCCGAACAGGGCGAATTATATTTGCCTGACCCTAGCGGAAAACCAATGCATCAACGCACCGAAGACGATAAGATCAGATATGCTGACTATCGTAAACGGGCAATTTTTTATAACTTTGTTGGCCGAACGCTGACAGGGTTTGTTGGTCAAATCTTTAGCCGCGATGCAGAACAAAAAGTTCCGACTAGTCTAGATGCTGTTGTTAAAGACGCAACCGGCGACGGCCTAACGCTTGAACAGTTGGCAAAAGAGGCGTGCGCCGAAGTGTTGAGTGTGGGCAGGTATGGATTGCTTGTTGACTACCCCACGTTTCAAGAAGCACCGACTAAGGCTCAAGTAGATTCAGGTGAAGCCCGCCCCGTTATCATTCCTTTCCTCGGGGATAAGATTACCAACTGGAATACAAAGAAAGTTAAAGGTAAAACTATTCTTTGCTTCGTTGTATTGAAAGAAACTTATCTTAAAGATGAGAAGAATTATTTTGCACCTGAATTCGAAAACCAATGGCGTGTTTTGGATTTGGACGAAAATGGTATTTACCGTCAGCGGGTTTATCGGGTTGACGATCAATGGGGCGACCGTGAAGTTTATCCAGTTGCTAACGGTAAGAATCTTGATTACATTCCGTTCACGTTTATCGGTGCGGTAAACAACGACCCTAATCCTGACTTGCCGCCAATGTACGATATGGCTTTGATTAACATCGGCCATTACCGTAATAGCGCCGATAACGAAGAAAGCATTTTCTTTAGCGGTCAACCCACATTTATTGTTACCGGCCTTAAAGAAACTTGGTTAAATAAAGTGCTTGGCGGGGTTATTCGATTTGGTTCAAGATTCGGGTTAGCTCTTGACGATAAGGCCGACGCTAAAGTTATTCAGGCTGCGCCAAACAGCGTTGTTCGCGAAGGTATGATTGACAAGCAAGAACAGCTTGCAAGTATGGGCGCTGAATTTCTTAAAGGCCAGACTGTTACCAAAACTGCAACAGAAGCTTCTATTGACGATTCGTCTAGAACTTCTGCAATTTCCAACGCAGCCAAAAACGTAAGTGCTGCGTTTAAATTTGCATTGGAATGTGCCTCTTTGTTCCAAGGCGAAGCGGAAGGCTCAGTCGAATTTAAGCTTAACTCGGAATTCGACTTAACCCGAATGACAGAAAGCGAACGCGCCCAGCTTGTTAAAGAATATCAAGCCAACCTCATTAGTTGGAATGAAGTTCGCGGAGCATTGCATAAAGCTGGCATTGCAACCGAAGACGACGAAAAGGTTAAAAAAGAAATTGAAGAAAAAGAAGCTCAAGAAATTGAAAGAGCCGCTAAAGAGTTTGAAGCGACAACTCCTACTCAAATTCCATTGACGGAGTAAGCAATGGATATTTCAGCGGCTAAAAGACTGTTCGATATTACAACGCGGCAAGCAATGTTTATCGAACAGGTTAAAATGGGGGAAACCGAAAGGCTTGCCGCAACATTGCAAGACCTTGAAAAAGATTTGATAAAGATTTTAGGTCGGTTGAAATATACCGAATTGGATTCCCTGAGCAAAGCAAAGCTGAATATTCTTATTGCCGAAATTAAAGCTTCGCAGTCAAGGATATATAGCCGCTATCAATTGCAAGTTCTTGATCGGCTTCGCGACTTTATGGCCGCTACAACTGTGCAGACGATGAGGCTTTCGGCTTCTGTTTATTCCCACACTGGCGCGGACGATGACGTTCCGCTTCTAAGCGAAGAAGAGTCCCGCGAAGTTATTTACGCAGCGGCGGAAGAAAAAGAAAACAATGGTCTGTTTGGACTTCTTGTTTTAGCTGGCACTAATGCTGCGACAAATGCGATGTGGTCTAAGGTAAAGAACGCGCCTCTACCTTCCGGCGGTTCGCTTCTTTTAAACTTTGTAAACTTTGCATTTGCAAATGACATTGTAAAAACGGAAGCTGTTATTCGCAATGCTTGGGTTAATAAGAAAACTGTTTCCGAGCTTAAAGCCGATTTGGTTGGCGGTACTAATAAGACCAAAGACGCAGAAGGTAAAGTTTCGGAAGAAATCGTTAAAGGCTCTACCGCCCGTTTCAATACCGCGATGGGGGCCGTTCTAGCGACTGTCATACAGCACACGGCACAGCAGGCAATAAGCGCTGTAAACAGCACCCTATGGCCCCGGTATGTGTGGGTATCGGTCATAGATGGGGTTACAAGCGACATTTGCAGAAAGCGTAACGGCAAGACTTGGGTTTATGGCAAAGGCCCTATTCCCCCGGCGCATGTGAAATGCCGTTCTCATACAATGCCGTTCGAATACTACAACCCCGACTTCGAAATGCCGACTTTTTACGAATGGCTTAAAGAACAACCAGACGGCTTTATTACTTCTGTGTTTGGTAGTACAATCGCTGCCAAGTTCAAGAGCGGCAGCATTCGTGCAGCCGACTTTGATAAGTTTAACCCCGCAACATCGAAAACCATTGTCGACTTCCTTAATGGAACCGATAAATTAATCTAACCCGGCGATGCTGGGCAAATAAATAGGCGGTGCTTATTATGCTTACGAAAAAAATTACTAAAGAACAATACGAAGCTTTGCCTGATGTGCTTAAGGCAGAGTATAAAGGCGACGGCGCGGGATATGTTTTGGATGTAGAAGCCGATGAAGACACGTCTGCTTTGAAGAATGCTTTGCAACGCGAGAAAGAAGAACGTAACCGTTTAGCGGAAGAAGCCCGCACTTTGCGCGAAGCTAACGCGGAAAGACTGCGTACCGAAGAACAACGTATTCGCGATGGCATTATAGCCGGTGGAAACGTTACCGAAATTCGCGCCGCTCTTGAACAAGAACGCGAACAACTACGCACTGAATTGACCGGAACCATCGGCAATAAAGACAAGATCATTGCTAAGCTGTTGGTTGACGATAAGGCTCAGGCTCTTGCTTCGCAACTTGCAGGCGAGCGGGCAGCTTTGCTTTTGCCTCATATTCGCTCGCGTCTGGCTGCGGACTTTGCCGACGATAACCCGCGCTGTGTAGTTGTTGCCGAAAACGGCGGGCCTTCGACTCTCAGTATTGAGGACTTGAAAAAAGAGTTCTTGAACAACCCGCTGTTCGCCACTATTCTAGTAGGCGTTAAGTCTTCGGGCGGTGCTACTGACCGGAGCAATGGGGGCGGTGCTTCCAAAAAACCAGAAGATTACACCGCGCAAGAGCGCAACGAACTTTTCCGCACAAACCGCGAAGAGTTCGACCGACTTTTCTCCCCCAAGTAATAGGAAGTTAAAACATGGCCGGTCCAGTCCGTCTAAGTGATGTTGTTATCCCCGAGGTCTACATGACCTATCAGGCGCTGAACACGCCTGAGCTTACCGCCATCTTTCAATCGGGCATTATCGCCACGAACGACTTGCTTAACGGTATTGCCCGCAGCGGCGGTAATACGGCAGTTGTTCCATTCTGGCAAGATTTGGATTCGTCCCTTGAGCCGGATATGACGAACGATGACCCAGCCGACTTCGCAACGCCTGATAAAGTCGGCACCGGGCAAATGAAGTGCCGTAAAGCCTTCATGCACAAAGCATGGGCTTCGATGGATTTGATTGTCGAACTTTCCGGCGCTGAACCCCTGCAACACATTCGCAATCGTTTCGGCACTTACTGGGTTCGTCAATGGCAGCGCCGCGTTATCGCGATGACTATCGGCCTTTACCGTGCGAACGTTGCCAAGAACGGCGGGGACATGGTTAAAGACGTAAGCGCCGAAGCTGGCACTGACGCCATTTTCAACGCCGACGCCGTTATCGATGCGTCCGGGACAATGGGTGACGCGGCGGGCAGCTTTTCGGCAATCATGGTGCATTCGAACGTTCGTCAGCGTATGCTGAAAAACAATGAAATCGAATACATCAAAGATAGCGAAGGCCGTCTTGTGATGGAACTTTACAAGAGCCTGCGTATTATCGTCGATGACGCAATGCCTGTTCTGTCCGGCGCTAACGCTGACCGCGTTTACCTTTCCGTTCTGATGGGCGGCGGCGCTTTCGGTTACGGTTCGGTCGATGGCCACGCGTTTGCGCTGGGCGAGGGTATCCCGAAAAACCCGAGCTATGTTGAACGCGAAGAACTTGCCGGTAACGGCGGCGGTGAAGAAATCATCGGTGAACGGAAAACCCAAATCCTGCACCCGCAGGGCTTCACTTGGGATGAACCGACCGACGCGGATGCACTCACCGAGTTCTCCCCAACGCTTTCGGATTTGGTCAAAGCTGCGCCTTGGCGTCGTGTTGTCTCCCGCAAGCAAGTCCCTTTTGCGTTCCTTGTCTCCAAGGCTTAACGCGAAAACTGTTAGGGGCTTCGGCCCCTAGCTTTCATTTAAGCTAAAGGAATCATTCAAATGAAACCGCTCGACGAACGCAAGGCACACCGTAAAGAACAACGCCGTCTTCTTGGCGAAGGGAATGTTATCCCTGATGTGAACAAGAATCCGGCGCAACAAGCTTCCGGCCAAAAGACCGATATGTTTTCGGAAATGACCGACCAACAGTTGGTCGCATGGGTAGAAAGCAAAGGTCACAAAATCCCGGACGACGTTGCAAGCCCGGAAGCCGCTCGCGAATACGCCCGTAATCTGAATACCTATCTGGAATCGGACGAAGGCAAACAAAACCCGGACAAAGCTGGTTGGTAAGGAGATAAACTAATGCCCTTGATTATCGAAGATGGTAGCGCGGTGCAAGATGCAAATAGTTACGTTGGTCTAGAAGAGGCTCGCGAACTTGCACTGCTCAGGGGCATTACTTTATCGCCTAACGACAATGAGCTTACAGCGCATCTAATCAATGCTGCTGACCGCATAACAACCTATGAATCTCACTTTACAGGCTATCGGGTTTCCGGCGCGCAAGGCTTGAGCTATCCGCGAACAGGTTCGTACCGTTACGGTTCGGCTTTCCCGTTTGAGTCTATCCCTAAAGAGTTGAAGCTTGCTCAGGTTGTAATGGCGGGTATCCTTGAAGAAGGCGGCGAACTTTGGGCTACCGGCACGTCTGGTATTACCCGCGAAAAAGTCGGCCCCCTCGAAACTGAATACAGCGACACGGCGGCAGATAGTGTGGGCAATCCTGTACTTCCGCAAATCGATTCAATCCTTACTCCGCTCTTTATTCCGGTCAGTGTTAACTTTCGAGTTGGCCGATAATGGCCGTTTACGGAAGACAAATCAAATCCGCAAAACGGATGATTGCCAAATACGGGCAATACTGCAAATGGACTGAGCCCGGTAAAGTCGAAGAAACTGACGAACCTTGGAATCAAGAACCCGCAGTTGATATCGTTCACGAAAACATCAAGATCGCTTTTTTTACGAATACAAAGAAAACGTTTGAGCGTGCTTTAGGCGGAGATGTTGTTTTCGGTAACTCGCTTGCTTATATGGCGGCTGTAAACTTTAAGCCTAGCGTTGATCATACCATTACTAAAGCCGATGGGTCATTGGTGACGATTGTTAACATTGACGAAATTAATGTTAACGGGGAATCGATTTTGTTTACGATTGAGTGTAACCAATGACATACGATGAAGCTAGCGAAGCCTTAAACCAAATGTTTTGGGGAAAGTTTAAAGCCGACTCTCTATCGTTGCTCGGGTATGTGCCCACAGTGTATTGGCCGTTCACTGTTGAGCCGCTTAGCGCTCCGGTGGATAAGTTTTGGTGTCGTGTTTCTCGTAAAACAATGCCTAAAGAATTGGCAGGCTTTGGAGAAGGTGACGTTAATCGATCCGCTCGTTACGACACCTTTGGCGTTTACTTTATTCAAATGTTTTATCCCCAATCCGATAAAAGAGCATCGTCTCTTTTCCCGCAGTTGGCCCAAATTGCCGAAGATTGTTTTCTTGGCAAACATGACCCGAGTAATTTGCTTTGGGTTAGAAACGTTGCAACGAAAGAGCTAGACCCGGAAAAAACGTGGTTCTGTTTGAACGTTGTTGTTGAATTTACTTATCAAGCGATACGGAGTAATTAAAATGGCTGCTAATAAGCAAGACAGCAACCGGACGGGTCTGGCAATTGCCGAAGAACAATCCCTTCGGGTTCTCCCTGCCAATCCGATTTGGTATACCCAAGAGCCAAACGAATACTCGGACTTTGGTTCCGAGCTTACGCTTGTTGCTCGTTCGCCAATCAATCCTAGTCGCCAGAATCAGAAAGGTGGCGTTGTTGACTTGGACGCGTCGGGGGGTTTCAATCAAGACGTTACGCAGACAAACCTTCAACGCGTGTTGCAAGGTTTCTTCTTCGCGGATGCTCACGAGAAAGCCAAAAGCGACTATCTGTCGAAAGCTACCAACGTCGTTACGGCTATTCTGGACGAAGCGATTACTTTCGATGATGATTTCATCGTTGCTGTTCCGTCCGGCGCTCTGGCGTTGTTGAAAGACTTCGCTTCGCCGGTAAACAACGGCCTGAAAGTTGTCACCACTGGCGGCTTGAACGATATCGGAATTGCTGGTTTGGTTAACGACGCTTTCCCCGGCGACGGCAGTGTTGAAGTGTGTGGGCATCAGTTTGCTGCTGGTGATGTTTCTTTGACCTTCGTTAACGGTGTTGCCGCGCTTACCGCCACTGCGTTCAATATGACTTCACTGGGTTTGATTCCCGGCGAATGGGTTTATGTTGGCGGCGATGCGGACGCGTCTAACTTCGGCGCTGGTTCTCGCGGTTATGCACGGGTTAAAAGCATTTCCCAAACAGCTTTGGTTTTCGATAAAGTTACTTGGGCCAACTTCGGCGCTGTTGCCGGTGCCGGTAAAACGGTTCGTATCTTTTTCGGTACTGCTTTCCGAAACGAAAAGAACCCCGATCTTATCAAGCGCCGTACTTATTCGCTTGAGCGTACGCTGGGTAATGACGATGACGGCGCGCAAGCTGAATACCTTGACGGTGCAGTTCCGAACGAGCTTACCATCAACATTCCGCAAGCTGAAAAGCTTAACGCCGACCTTACGTTTGTTGCGCTGGATAACGCTCAACGTACAGGTGCGGAAGGTTTGCGCCCCGGTACACGCATGCCTGCGTTGGGCGAGGCTTTGTTCAACACAAGCTCCAACGTGTTCCGCATGCGTATGTCGGTAGTTGATGATTCGAACACTAACCCGAATCCTTTCTTTGCATACATTACCGAAGGCACGGTGATGGTAAATAACGGCGTTACCCCGGATAAAGCCGTTGGTGTTCTTGGCGCGTTTGATACTTCATCGGGCAACTTCGAAGTTAGCGGCGATGTTACTGCTTACTTCTCTACGGTTGCTGCGGTTAAAGCAATTCGTCAAAACGCAGATGTGTCTATTGACTTCGTTTTCGCTGCAAACAACGCGGGCTTCGTTATCGATATCCCTCTTCTTGCACTGGGCGGCGGTCGTCTGGACATTGCGGCTGGCGAGTCGATCAAGCTTCCGCTCGAAATGTCGGCTGCTGAAAACAAGGCTGGCTATACGCTGATGATGTGCTTTTTTCCTTACTTGCCTAACGTCGCGATTCCATCGTAAACTTGGCGCAACACTAACCAGACCCGGCCACTGTGCCGGGTTTTCTATATAAGGTATTTGCTATGTCCCTGTTCAAACAATTTGCAACCAACGCCGAAAAAGTAAACGAAGGCGTTCCGATGACCTTCGCCGCTAACGAAGACGGTTCCGTGCCGACGTTTTTCATTTCCCGGATGGCGAAACAAAACAAGCGCTATCAGAAAGTAGCCGAAGCTAAGTTTCGTCCGCATCAACGCGCAATCAACAACGGCACACTGTCCAACGAAAAGTCCGACGAATTGATGTTGGATATCTTCGTTGAAGGCGTTCTTGTAAGTTGGGAAAACGTTCAAGACGAAAATGGTAAAGCGATTACCACTAAAGAAGGTATCGTCCAATTGTTCAAGCTTCTGCCTGATCTTCACGCCGAACTTGAACAAGCCGCAAAAGAAATCGGTTTGTTCCGTACCGAAGAGTTGGAAGTCAATTCGGGAAACTGATAAAAGCGGTGTCGTTCACTCCGGCTAGAAAACATTTGAGTGACACCGTTAGAAAGCAAGCCGAGTTAGCGGGCGAAATATTGCCCGCTGAATCAATCGAAGAAGAGCCGGAGCTTAACGAAGGGTTAATTCTTTATCTTTTGGCATACCACGACTTAGATACTGAACGATCACACGGACTTTGTTTAACCCCTATACCCTCATCTGCTATTGTTCAATACGCTGAAACTTACGATTTCGACGAAGAGCAAACCGAAAATTTAATCCATTATATTAAAAAGATGGATGCTGCCAATCTTGAAAAACTGGCAAAGAAAAAGCCTAAAAGCAAGCGAGGTAAAAACTAATGGCCCGGACACTCTTAGACTTAGCTAACGGTCTAGACGACCGGGCTAAACGTTTGCCGAAACTGGCTAGTGATTTAGCAGTAGGTTTAGCCCGTGAAATAATTAAAGAGCTTACGGAAACCACACCTGTTGATACTTCTAAAGCGATTTCAAACTGGGTTGTTAAACTAGATAGCCCTGATTCTAATGAAATTGAAGCTCATACTCCGGGTAAACGTGGCTCAACTCTTGAGTCTAGTTCAAGAATAACTAATTTGCGCGCTTTGACAGCGACGTACAAAAAGAAACCCGGCCAAACAATATTTATCGTTAACAATGCTTCTTACATCAGGGACTTAAACAACGGCTCGTCGGGCCAAGCGCCAGAACACTTTGTTCAACTGGCGATTATTAAAGCACTAAAAGTGTTACGTTCCACTAAAAGGAAAAACAAGTAATGTCCGACGAAAAAATAAGCATTGAGATTACAGATAAAGTCTCAACGTCCATTCAAACAAAGCTTCGGTCTATAGCTACCGATGCTAGAATCGCAGATACCAATATTGTTTCGCTTCGTCGTTCGTTGGACACGCTGACTAAGATTAGCGGTTTGGCTAAACTTCAATCTGACCTAAAGAATATTTCGAATGCTTTTAGTGGTGCTGCGAACGCCGCAAGTTTGCTTTCCTCCGCCGCTGCAAAGACAGCGCTGGCTAATCAAAAGCTAGCAACAGAAGCTCAAAAAACACAGGCTGCCTTGACTCTGGCGCAGGCCGCTTTGTCTCGCTTATCCGAAGCTCAAACTAAAGCCCAAACAGCCACGGTCAACTTGACTGCGGCTCAAACGAAAGCATTGATTGAAGCCCAAAAACTTGCGACTGCCCAGCAACAAACGGCTGCGGCTGCGACTAAAGCCGCCGAAGCATTGGCGCGTTTAACAACTGCGCAAAACAATGCGGCTACATCCGCGCAACGCCTTCTTACGGAACAGCAACGAACGGCCACTGCACAATCCAACGCTGCCAGTGCTGCCACTCGTTTGCAGACCGAGCAACAGCGCCTAGCCGCCGCCACGGTCCGTGTGACCGCTGAACAGGCCAAGGCTGCGACTGCGGCTCAACGTCTTGCCACTGAGCAACAGCGCACCGCTGTACAGGCAGCCAATGCCGCAGCCGCAGCCGACCGGGCAGCACTGGCCGCTATCAGGCTGGCCGAGGCCCAGCGTCAAGCCGGTTCCGCTGCAAACGGTGCAGCCACGTCTATGAAGCAGTACGTTCTCGCAGCACTGGCCGCAGTAGGTGTGGGCATGGGGGCTGGCGGGATTATCGCTGTTGCTGATGCCTACACTCTTCTGAATAACAAGTTGCAAAACGTCGCAACCAGCCAAACTCAAGTTGCTGAAATAACAGAGCGGTTATTTGATATTGCTAACCGCACTACAAGCTCTATTGATTCGACGGCTACAGCTTTTGCACGTTTTGACCGTTCTTTAAAAGGAATGGGGAAATCTCAAAACGATACATTACGTTTAACCGAGACTATTAACAAAGCGTTGATTGTTGGCGGCGCAAGTGCAACCGAAGCTTCGTCAGCGTTGCTTCAACTTTCACAAGCGTTTAACGCGGGTTATCTGATGGGCGATGAATTCCGCTCTGTTTCGGAAAACATGCCGATGGTCTTGGACGCAGTTTCTAAGACTCTGAACAAACCAATTGACCAGATTAAAAAGCTTGCATCCGAAGGCAAGATTACTGCGAAGGTAATGTACGACGCGTTTAAGCTTATCGAAAAAGATGTGGACGGCACTTTTGCAAAAATGGATATGACCGTTGGTCAATCCCGCACTGTTTTCAGTAACTACTTCACTAAGTACGTCGGTGAAATTGACAAGGCGTATGGGATTACAGCCACGATGGCACGCGGCGTTGTAACGCTAGCTAAAAATATGGACGACTTGGCTTTTGCCGCCGCGCTGGTTGGCATTGGTTTAGCTGCGGCTTTTGGCCCTTCTCTTGTTGCATTGTTTGCTCGTGCGCAAGCTGCGGCAATTGCGTTTAACGCAACGCTTCTCGCTAACCCGATTTTAGCAGTGGCTGCGGCAATCGCTGCTGTAACCGCCGCGATTGTTATTTATGGCGACACAGTTGATATTGTCGCTAAAAATGGTTCGTTTACTTTAAAAGATGCATTCCGCACAGCGTTTAGGGAAATAGGGGAGTACGCTTCGGAGGCCGGAACTTATCTTTCTTCTGTTTGGGACGGGATGATAGATTCTATAAACTCTGTAACTAGCGGCGGAGCGGAACAGTTCAGAAGCTTTACTGAGACTTTAAAAACGTTGGTAAAAGCTTCGGTTAATACAATGATCGGAGTATGGGTAGGACTAGCTAAAAGTATTTCTATAATCTGGAATAACATTCCCGGAGTTATTAACGCCGCGTTAGGAACTGCAATAAACTTTGTTTCTACTGCAATTTCTCAAATCCTTAATCTTTGGCAAAAGCTTTTTGTCGGTATTGCCTCTTTGGCGGAAAAAGTTTCACCCGATCTTGCAGCGAGCATAACCTCCGGGCTAGATAAGCTTAAAATTGAGCTTCCAAAGGTTCAAGTTTCTAAGGTTGGCGAAGTTGCTGCTAAAGACTTGAACGATGCAATTAAAGGAGCATTGAATACTGATTATATTGGAAACTTTGCGGATCAAGCTTCGCAGGATGCGCGCCGTCGTCGTCAAGCTGCCGGGGTTAGGGGCGGAAGTGACAGCGAACTTCGGGGGGAGGGTGTAAACCAATTGTCTGGCGTTGATCGTAACGCAGGCAAAGCCGCTGAATCTCGCGCTAAGTCTATGGCTAAAGTAAACCTTGAGCTTGATAACGAAATTCAGCGTATGAATATGCTGAAACCTGCGCGTGAAGCTCAAGCCCGTTACGATCAAATCGAAGAAACGCTAGCCGGTAAAAAGATTAAGCTTTCTGCCGAAGAAAGCGCTTCTTTGAAAGATAAGATCAAAACAATACAGGACGCTACGCAAGTACAAGCGCAGTACGATCGAATTTATCAAGAGTCGGTTAGTGCGGTTAATGAATACAAGGCAACCTTAAGTGCTGCCGATCAACTGTTAAAGCAAGGAGCGATTACACAAGCTGAATACAACAAACAAGTCGCTAAGTCTAAAGAATCTTACGCCGATGCCTTAGACCCTTTGCGCCAAACAAATATAGGCTTGCAACAGCAAATGGATTTGCTAAGTATGTCTTTGCCTGATCGTGAAATTGCACAGCAATTGCAGCAAGTTGATAACCAACTTCGCACGCAAGGTTTGTCGATTATCGATCAATCGACACAGAAGCTAACCGCAGAAGGCGAAGCACTTCGTCAGCGTCTTGAAACAATCCAGCACGCGACGGCCATTCAACAGCAATATGACTCGATCTACAGTCAAACCGTTGGCGCGCAAGATGCTGTTCGGGCAGCAATTGAAGCAACGACGCTAGCGTATAAAAACGGTTTGATTTCCGCAGAACAATACGGAATTCGAATCAACCAACTTTCGGTTGAGGCGGCAAAGCTAAGGCTTGAGGCTGGCAATGCTTTGCCCGGTGACGCGTCTTTAGCGGCATTTGGCCAAATTATCGACGGATATAAGGGAATGTTGTCCGGGCTTTCTGAAAGCTTCGGAGATTTGTTTACTAACATTACTGATGGTTTTGCTAATGCTATTGCCGGTGCAATCACCGGCACCGAAAGTTTAGGCGATGCGTTAAGAAGCGTTGGACAATCGGCGGTGCAAGAGTTTATTGCGCAGCTAATTAAAATGGGTATTCAGTACACAATAAATCAAGCGTTGGGTGTCCAATCTGCGACGGCGGTTGGCGCTGCACAAGTTGCGGCCACAGGTGCTGCGACGGCAGCTAGTGTTGCGGGTACAGCTACGGCGGCTACAGCGAGCGTTGCAGCCGGTGCAACTGTTGCTACAGCTTGGGCACCTGCTGCAATTTGGGCAAGCATTGGTAGCTTTGGACAAGCGGCGGTTATTGCTAGTGGTGCAATACTCGGCGTAATGGCTTTAACCGGAGGTTTTGAAAAAGGCGGGTACACTGGCAACGGCGGAAAAAGCCAAGTCGCGGGCGTTGTTCACGGTAAAGAGTTCGTAATGAATGCCGAGGCCACGCAGCGAATAGGTGTGGGCAACCTTGAAGCTATGCAAGACGGTCGTATGTCAACTGTTGAAGTCAGCGCTTCAAAATCTCGTTCGTCTGCATCTGGTGGCGGCGGAACTAAAATTAACTTTACTTTGATCAATAACGCGAACAACACGGAAGTTACACAAAAACAAACAGAAGATGAAAACGGCGAAGTAGATTTCGTTATAACTGTTAACAACATTGAAAACGCGTTAGCTAGCCGAGTCAGTTCCGGTCGCGGCCCATTGCACAACGCAACTAAAAATGCATTCGCTTTGAATGCAAATCCACAAGGCGGACGTACATAATGGCGCTCATCCCTTCGTTCATGCCCACACCTATTCGGGACGGGTATGCAGGGGGATGGGTTCGCTCATTCTCCCGCGTGCAAATGGAAGATAATCAATACCAAACTAGACGTGAAACTAGCCGTGAACAGTTTGCGTATGCGCTTTCGTGGAAGCTTGATTACACGCAGCTTGCTATGTTTGAAGGTTGGTTAGAGTATGACCTCGCTAAAGGCACAGGCTATTTCGATGTTAACTTTGCCGGAAAAACTGTAACGGTAAAGCCGTCAACAGGAATGCCGGAAGTTTCTCCAGTCGGAAGCAAATGGCTGGTTAAACTAGCCGTTGAGGAACTGCAAAGCGCGCCTGTCATTTCTCCCCGCAATGGCGTGCTTCCATCTTGGCCTATCGGGTTACCTTCTTTCGAAAGCGATGGATACGCGTATGCAAAAGATTCAGCGGTAACTAAATCGGATATTGATTTCGGCGTTGCCGATATGAGGGTTAGATTTAGAGAACGCGTTACAAAGTTTACAGGTAAAATTTTGGTCGATCTTAACCAAAGAAATTTGTTTTGGCAGTTTTATAAGGATTCTCTTATAAACGGTTCTGCCTATTTTCTTTGCCCGTTTGTTGGTTCACAGGGCGAAACAAAGTTAAGGTCGAGATTCGCGGAAAAGCCTACCGAAGCGCCTAACGGCTCATGGTTTGCTATTTCCGTATCGCTCGAAACAGTAAAAGCCCCTATACTGACGGCCAATCAATATCGTACGGCTCTTGCCGATTAGTAAGGAGTATTTGACTTGAGTATGACCTTAGCCATTGAAGAGGCGTATGCTTCTAATCCTATCGACGAACTTGTTTTGGACACGCTGGAATTTCATCACCCTGCGTTTGTTGATGAGTTCGGCGTTAGAACCGGAGTTCGAATAGTTAGAGATTCGCAAGCTTGGCAATTTAAGCTGGAAGATAGCGCGCCTGTTTCACCCGGCGAATACGTTGAATTTTCGCCTGTGCCTTTCGAATTCTCGCGGCCCGGATTTGAAGAAGGGCTAGTGCCGACTTTGCAATTGACGGTTTCAAACATAAGCCGATTAATTACACGTTATCTAGAATTGGCAATCGCCCAAACAATACCAATTGAAGTTTACTTTCGTCCGTATTTGTCTTCTGATACTTCCATGCCGCAAATCAATCCCGTGATTGTAATGAAGTTAACTTCGGTTACGGCAAATACAATGTCTATAACCGGAACAGCAACATTAAGCGATGTGCATAACTGGCCGTTTCCTGCCAAGAAATACACTGCGGAAAGATTTCCAGGGCTAATGCGATGAATGCAGATGAAGTTAACAGCCTGTGCGGTTGCGAATATAAAGCAGGTTCTTTTGGCCCCCCTGAAAATGGCTTTAACTGCTGGGGTTTACTGCATTATGTTCAGAAGCATTACTTTTCAGTGAAAATGCCTGTTGCCCCTATTGGCGACAGGGAGACTTGCTTACGGATGTTTGCCGACCGTGTTGAAGCTAAGGTGTGGGCACACGTTGAAAAACCTTCTCACGGCGACGGGGCTTTAATGAGAGAGGGGAAAAACCCGCATGTTGGTATCTATCTTGATATAGACGGCGGGGGTATACTTCACGCACTAGAAGGCATGGGCGTTATATTCACGCCCTGCCAAGATTTGAATTATCACGGCTTTGGCCGGGTTAAATACTACAGGTTAAACAATGCCAAGCAATCTACTAATTCACCGTGACCCATTCCGTATTCACGTAGATGTTGAAGAAAAAGAAATCGCGCATGGTTTAACAATATTCGAAACGGTTATTGGTTCAGGCTTAGCCGTTTCGACTGAAACCGGAATTCAAAGAATAGGCACATACGTTGTTTTACATAACGGTGTGCCTATTTTGTTTAAGGATTGGGGTTTAGTCTTACAAGACAACGATGTTGTTCAAATTGCTTATCTGCCTAAAGGTGGTGGGGGTGGCGGTTCAAACATTAAAAGTATTATTGGTGCGGTGCTTATCGCAGTTGCGGCGTATTTTACTTTTGGCTTAAGCCTTGTCGCTACAGCCGCTGTCGGCATTGGTGCATTTGCTGTTTTATCTTTGGCAGGCTCTACCGTTCCGCAGCCGTCCACTTCAATGGGTAAAACAAGCTCAAGCACAAGCCCAACTTACTCTCTTAACGCCCAAGGTAATAACGCTCGTCTTCTTGAGGCCATCCCTCGTGTATACGGAAGAATGCGAACTTTCCCTGATTTGGCGTCACAACCTTACAGTGAGTACGAAGGTAACGAGCAATACCTCTACCAGTTGTTTTGTATTTCGCTCGGCAGCATCGAAATAGAAAGAATCGACGTTGACGAAACAAACATCAACAGCTTTGAAGACGCCGAAATTCAGATAATCAACCCCGGCCAAGCTGTAACTCTCTTCCCGGATAACGTTGTTACTAGCGACGCTGTTAGTAACTTGGATATGCTCGGTCCAAATAACCCAACTTATTCCACCCTTGGACCTTTTGTTTCTTCTGGACCGGGTTCAAAGGCTAACTATATCGGCGTAGATATTGCTTTTCCTCGGGGTATTGGTCGAGTAGACGACACAGGTAATACCGTTGAGTCTTCATTAACCGTGCATTTTGATTATCAAGAGGTTGACGATTCCGGACAAGCTATCGGCCCGTGGAACGTTCTTTTCGAAAAAGTTTATACTTTCGCCACACAAGACCCCCAGCTTGTAAGCGTTAAAACCGAAGTTTTACCCGCTCGCTATCAAGTTCGCGGTTACAGAATGACGCCCGAATCCGACGATAACCGGAGCTTTGACGCTGCTCAGTGGATAGGTCTAAAGTCTTATCTTCAATCGACACACGTTTATGGCGATGTAACGTTGCTTGCCACAAAGATGCGAGCTACAAACGCTTTAAACTCTTCTACGGCGCGCAAGCTTAGCGTTATCTCTAAAGGGCTTGTTCAAAAATGGGACCCGGTAAACGGATGGGGGGCTTTAGAATTTTCAGCTAACCCGGCATGGGTAGGCGCAGACATTCTTCGAAATACTGAATATGGTAGGGGTTTAGGTACAGACCGAATGGTCATCAATACTCTTTACCGACTATCTGCCGTTTGGGACCAACGCGGGGATATGTTCAACGGTGTATTCGATACAACCTCGCAGTTATGGGAAGCGCTCAGTCAAGTTTTCAGAGTTGGTCGAGCCGTTCCTATTTATTATGCAGGTGTCATTGACGTTATTCGTGATGAGCCGCAAACCGCAGTCAAGTCTTTATTTCAACCGGCTAATATGGTCTTGGGTTCGTTTAGCACAACCTATAGCTATTACGATACTGATACGCCCGACCATGTAATCGTCGAATATATTGATTCGGTCACTTGGAAGCCCGCAACCGTTGTTTGCAAACTTCCGGGAGAAACTGCAAACAACCCTTATAACGTTAAGCTTTTCGGTTGCACTGACAGAGATCAGGGATTTAGAGAAGGGATTTCTATGGCGGCGGCAAACCGCGACCGTCGTCGCTCTATATCATTCACTGCATTGAGCGATGGTTTTATTCCTCGCTTTAATTCATTGTCTCGCATTAGCCATGATGTTCCTCAATGGGGCTACAGCGGTCGGGTAATAAGTTTAAACCGCATAAATGGTAAGCTTTCTACATCCGAACCTATTCCTTTTAACGATCAAGTTACGTATTACATCGCCTTTAGAAAACGCAACGGCTCAGAAGATGGGCCTTACGTTATGGTCAAGGATAACTCTCTAGACGAAGAAAGCGGACAATTCGGATGCATCGTTTCTGCCAGCGCTGAACAACTTGCAAACATTTATATTAGCGACGGCACAAGAGAAGACCTTACTTATTACCAGTGCGGGCCAACTGAGCGCGAAGGTTTAAAAGTCTTGATTACATCGGCTTTGCCCGACGGTAAAGGCAAAGTAAACATCGTCGCAATAAACTACGCCGATAGCGTTCATTCTGCTGAAAATGGCGGTGTAGTTCCGCCGCCTGCGCCTGCGTCTGAACTTCCGGGAATTCCATCCGCGCCTATTGTAAACAGCGTAACCGTTGTTTACACAGTAGAAATTGGAATTCAAAACATTATCGCCACACCTGCGTTAGGCGCAATCTATTATGAGTTCGCAGCCAAGAGCGCGGCTGGCGACTGGGCTGTTCTCGGGACCAACCAAAGCCCGACGTTGCAGGTCTACCTGTCGCCCGGTGAATGGTCTGTACGCGTGCGCGGCGTCGGTAGGGCTGTCGGCCCTTGGGCGACTTGGAACGGCACCATTGAAGCTACAAGCCTTCCAACACCACGGCTGGACAGCTTCACTGCGACCACAAAGCTTTTCACAATCGGGCTCAACTGGTCGTATCAAGCCGAGACAAACACAATTGCCGAACGCATAGAAGTGTGGGCATCACAGGGCGATGTTTTAGGTAATGCAAGTCGTCTTGTTGATCTACCTTATCCTGCAAATGCTTTCGATCACGTTATTGGTCGCGCTGGTGAAATTTGGTATTACTGGGCACGAGTCATTGACAAAGCAAAACGGGTTGGACCGTGGTTTAACCTTGCCGGAACAATAGGACAAACAAGCAATGATGCTGATCCTATTCTAGATATGATAGAAGGTCGGATTGAAGAAGAACATTTAGGGCAATTACTTCAAGAAAAAATTGAACTTATCGCCGTTCTTCAAGCACAAGTTAATGCGCTCGATGGTCTAAAAGGATACGAAAATAAGCCATACACTAAAGGGCAGATGGTTGTAGAGAACGGAATAATTTATCTCGCAACGCAAGCTGTGCCCACAAATACGCCTCCGCCGAATACAACTTACTGGAAAAACGTAGGCGAGTTGTTGGAAACATCCAATGCGCTGGCCGGTCAGATTTCTACAATTCAGTCTCAGATAACAGAAATAAACGGTTCGGTTGTTGCCCAAGCTGCGGCTAACCAATCGTTGAAAGCGGCTGTTCGTGATTCTGATAACTACAACGGTTTGGCAGATGCTTTAGCCGGTTATAACGCAATGGCTTCGGCTGTAAATGAATCACAAGTTAGAGCTAGCGAGTCAGAAGCAAGCGCTAGAACAATTATTCAATTAACTGCAAGCATTAATGGAAACACAGGTCAAGTTACGTCTCTTCGCGAAACAGTAGCTACTAACCAATCTGTTACTAGCCAAGCTTTAGAGCAAGTTTCTTCGCGAGTTTCAAACAACGAAGGCCAAATAACTAGCCTAAGCAAAGTTGTAGTTGATAATCAAACTGCCACTTCTACATCCTTACAGCAAGTTAGCGCTAGAGTTGGAACAGCGGAAGGTAAAATAGAAACACAATCTACAGTGGTTGCCGATATAAACGGTAAAGTATCTACCACGTGGACTATGCGTTTACAACAAACATCTAACAACGCTTATAAATTTTTGGGAATTGGCGGCGGGATTGCAAACGGTGCAGACGGATTGTTACAAGCTAGCTTTTATATTGCAGCGGATAAGTTTGCATTTATCAACGACACGACAAACGGTATTGAAGTTCCATTTGCTTTAGAAGGCGGACAAACATTCATTAAAGAAGCTTTTATTAAAAAAGCTACAATTCAAAACTTGCTGGTTGGTGCAACGCTTGGATCAACTGCTAGAATTGGATCGGGGCCAAACCAAAATAAGCAGGTGATGATTCAAGATTTTAACGTTGGTCAAACGACTTATAATGGTTTATCATTAACTCGCGTTGACAATAGCGCGGGAACAAAAATTACCGATGTTAACTCGGGAATTGCGGTTATTGAATGGGGTGAGGTTTAAATGCCGGTTAAATTTATTATCAGGGACGCTATAACAGGTGAACAGGTTATAGGGTTGACTGACAGAATTACTAGAAAGCTTGGAAGAATAACAATAACTTCTGCTCCGGGTTCTTTTGACATTCCGGTAGACGACGGAACGCCCTTTTTCTATGTGCCTACAACTCCCACAGAGGGTGGATTGAGAGTTCCCCCAGTAACGCTAAACGGAAGAACCTTGTCGTGGCCTTCTTTAGCGGGAATGGGTTCTTACCCTAACCCTAATCAGGTTAACTTTGATATAGTATACGGGTATTTTTAATATGGCGATTGGAGTAAAAATAAGAAACAGCAATTTGATTACTTTAATAGATGATCGATTTTCTAATCTTATGCTTCGCCAAAAAATTGCAGGTTCTAGGCCAACTTATTCTGCGGTTAACCGCTCTTATCTTTTATCTCTTTCTATAACCTGTACACAAGACGCCCTTATTGCTTATCGATGCACAGGCGGCTTTTCAGGTATTGTTAACTATGTAACCCAGTCGGGAACACAGCGCAAGATTGAATTTTCTTCATATAACGATTTTACAGTAGATGTTTTTGTTTTTGACTTAGCCCCGTATGCCATATTAAAAGGAACAATCGCTTTAATAATTCGAAATAGAGTTACGGGAGAAAAAGTTTTTGATTCTCGCGGTAGGTATATGAAAATATTGGGATACCTTACGGTTAGCGCATTTCCTAACTCTGGAAATTACGACGTTTTTAATGGTGTTGATAAATTGCCGGCTTGCGTTCCTTTACAACCTTATCTTTATGATTGGGCTAGCACTTTTGACGCAGGCGGCAGCCCGGTTGCTGAAAGCGGAGGAGATAATATGCAAACCCTTTGTGACGGGAATACCATTCGTGCCAAAATAGAAGAATGGCGATACAGAACAGGCGGGGGCGGCGGGTTATCGTATGATAACTATAGCGGCTCAAAAGTCTTAATGTTTTTAGACGTAACAGGTATTTGAGGTTTTATTTATGGCTTGGTCAAGAGTAGGAACAGTATCGGTAGCTAACAACACAACCGTTGTTACTGGTAGCGCTAATGTTGGTTTTGCCGCGAACGCTAGAAACGGCGATGAATTTGTAGGGCCAGACGGCAGGGGTTATGAAATATCACAGGTCGCCAGTGATACCCTTCTTTCTTTGGCATCGCCTTATTTAGGACCAACTGTAAGCAACGGCTCATACTCAATTAAGCCTACAGCGGCTTATCCGCGAGCTTTAACCGATTCATTTTCAGCAATAAACGCCCAATGGGGGCAAAAGCTGGCCGGTCTAAAGACAACCGGAAATTACGATACTTTGCCGGTTAGTAAAGGAGGCACTAACGCGGCTGATGGAAACACAGCGGCAGTTAACTTAGGGTTTATGGATGGAACTATGTATCCTAAATTTGGCGGATTCGGGGTAGCGGCAGGGGCAGGGGGTTACAATTTACAAGGAGGCTACGTAGGGTGGGCTACACCGGGTTCAGTTCTTGGCGGAGCGATGGATTTCATATGTAACCGAGGCGGCGGGGCAGGTGGTTTTACTTGGAAATCGGTTAACGGCAATAATACCGCCTCTGGTCCTACAATGTCATATAACTATGACGGTATTCTTTCTGTTCCTTTAGCCATTTCAGCACCTAGGATTGATAATTTATCTACAGTCACAAGCCCGTTTACAGCCGCCCCGACTGTTTCTAACGGGGCTGCATTTGGAGCTTCTATAACTGTAAGAGGAGCCCCATTCGTCAATAGCTGGGCACGGCTAGACTGGGCTAATACCCAGCTTCCCGCAGCTTCTGTATATATGACGTACCTGGATAATACAGGGCTTGCCGTTCATCGTAACGATTCAGGAGGAGGCATTGAGTTCTGGACGCAGCAAACACGGCGGCTATTTCTTGGCGGCGGTGGAGTATTACAGCCCGGACAAGACAATTCTTATCCTTTAGGTAGCGGTTCTCTTCGTTTTATAACGGCCTACCTGAACACCGCTCCGGTCGTAACCTCGGACGCCCGAGAAAAAACCGAAGTTCGCAAAATGACGGACTTTGAAATTGCCGCTGCTAAGGCGCTTGGAAAGGAAATAGGCTTCTATAACTTCATCAAAGCGGTCGATGAAAAAGGCGATAAAGCAAGACTGCATTGCAGCATGACCGTTCAGCGCGCAATGGAAGTAATGAGTGAAAATGGTCTTGACCCATTAAAGTATTCATTTATTTGTTATGACACTTGGGAACAAGAAGTCAAAGAACATCCCGCCGAATATGAGCAAATAGAAATTCACGATTCTGAAAATGGGCTTGTTTCATACTCTCAAGGCGAGTTAAAAAAAGAAGCTTGGACAGAAGTTTTAGTAGAAAAAGGAGACAGGTATTCTTTTCGAACAGACGGGCTTCTTTTCTTTATCGCGGCGGGTTTAGAAGCTAGGCTTGCAGCTTTAGAAGAATTGCTTTGACACAGAAAGACAAAAGGCCCAATTCGGGCCTTTTTTTTTAAAACGAAAATCTTCGCTGGCCTTTCAAATCGTCTTCTTTGTAATATCCAATCTTAACCATCATTTTCTTTGTTCGCTGAACATACCATTCGTAGTTAATATCGTCTGGAAATTGTTCCGGCAAGTCCATACAGGGTTTACCGCCTTCTGTTTCAGGAACTTTGTTGTTTGAAAGAACATAGTTGATAGTTCCGCGAACGTGGATCGACGAATACCATCTAATGAACTTGCCCACAAACTGCCCGTCTTTGTGCGCTCCGCCTTTAACGTCTCTAACCGCAACGAACTTTGTTATGTCTTCGCATTGACGAATCGTTTGTTCAATTGGGGTTCCGCTAAGCAAGAATGCACAGATAGCTTCTGTGCAAATCTGGAACGTCGGGTTTACATGGAACCGGAATATCTGAGCTTTCTTATCAGGCCAAGGGTTTGCGTACGCTCCTTTAAGCTTGCACACTTCCTTTTCATCTAGCCAGTTTTTGCCGTAGTTCAGTTTCTCCGTTGCTTTATCTTCTTTGTATTTAACAGCAATATAGTTGTTAACATCCTTGCTGTACAGCGCCTGATAGCCTGTCTCTTCTGTTTCGAAAAGCGTATCGGCTTCCCATTGCTTCACGATGGCTTCAAATATGTGCCTGTCGCTTCGCCTAACCTTGCTCACAAGGCCGTCAGTGTTTGCCGATACAACACGTATGCCTGCCAGTTCAAGACGTTCAGCGAGCATTAGTAGGAAAAACTGACCGCTGATCGTAACTTGCAAGAGGAGATCGGGTGAATAAATAATTGACCACTTCGAACCAAACTTACCAAAGCCGCCGTTAATAACAATCTTAAGACTGTTTGCGCCAATGATATCTTTAGCTTGCTTGGCTGTAAGACGAGCAACAACAATGCCGTCATACACCAACAGGAACGGTGCCCCCAAGTGTTTAGGGAACAGTTTTTGGTTAAGGATAATCCGAGGGTAATAGCTCGCAACATCACGGTCTAACAGGATGTATTCAGCGCAGGAAGTGTGGGCAATACTCTTTTCTTGGCTGTGAATACCGCCCATGCCAATTTTATAAACGGTTTCGTTTATCTTTAGCTTTAGACCCCAAACAAATTTCCCTTGTTTGTTCTTTTCGAGAACACCTAAACCTACAGGCCAAACAGGAGAACCGCCGTTATCCAAAGAAAACTTAGCGGCTAAAACATCGTTATACGCTTTTTGCAAATGAGGAGAGTGAAACGTTATTAACCCCGTATCTTTATATTCGCATTTATAACCTTCTGCTAAGGTTGGTCGTTTAGGGTCACGCCCTAATATCTTAGCGAGTTCCTTTTTCATAACAGCTTCGGCCATTTGTGCATCGGACTTAGACCGCAAGTCGATACCATATTTAGCCGACATAACTTCACGAAGCTTTAGCTCTTCGCGAAGGTTTTCAATTAGGAGCAATGTGTTTTGACAGTCGGCATGCACGCAGTAGTTTTTAATATCTAGCGCTTGCTCTTGGCTTAAGTCTTTGTACGGGTCGTAGGGTAACTCTTGCATACGTTTAGCGTGCAAGCGACCTGCATATTTCTTCAAAGTCCCTTTAAGCGGGCACACTGCCATAATGTCGATATGGTTCATAAAGGGAGGAACAATATTGTACGCTTCGTAAATATCGTCAACTCGCCAATCTTCATCAATGATTCTATTTGAGGCTTGTTTTAACTCTTTACAGCCATACCCTTTTAGCGCCATATAGACTAACGGCATATCGTAATGATTGCCGTTAAAAGTGTAAGTTTTAAACGCGTATAAGCACCATGCCAATTTCATACAATCGATGCTTGAATCTGGCGATATTTCGAATATTGCGGCTTTACCTGTTTTTATATGGAGCAAAGCGATAAGAAAATAATTAGGGTAACACTCAACGTCAAGTATTACTTCATCGCCAACCATTGCCGCAAATTCGTGAGGCTGGATTTCGTTAATCGGCTTTAGTTCACGATGCGTGAAAGTT
>Ga0265798_10000771_pt1 | contig 51266 bp, 52 predicted proteins | sample P3T30metagenome_FD_192430 | JGI IMG/M metagenome (GOLD analysis project Ga0265798, IMG submission 192430) | Plant litter microbial communities from East Loma Ridge, Irvine, California - P3 T30 | ecosystem: Environmental > Terrestrial > Plant litter > Unclassified | place: USA: California...
TCCCGCTGTACGACAAGAGCGGCAGGAAGAAGACCCATGCTCGCCACGCACAAGGATTGCGCAAGCACAACCTAGACCAGCTGCTCGACATCGTTGAGGAGTATGCCGGCACCGGTAAGAGGAAGCGGTTTAAGGATGCGGACGTCACCAAAGCCGAAATTTCAGACTGGATAGAGACCGTGGAGACTTTTGCCCTGCCGCCGAATCCAAAGAGCAAGCTATCACTCCCAGGCCCGGCGCAGAAAAAGGACATCGAGGTCGACGCAACGACCAACGAGGAGCCAGCTGTGAAGACGCAAGAAGGCAAGGGAAAGGTCAAGGCCATCCAGAATTAAAGTAAACCAGAAGAACCCGCGAAAGACACACCTCGTCCAACCAACTCTCCCACAAGCAAGCGCAAACACAACGACGCAACCCCCTCGCCAACACACGCCTCCCACAAAACGCCGCCCAAGAAGCTCAAAATCCACCACGAGGCCGACCAACAAGCCGCGCAATCACGCGCAGACAAACGCGACACCCACCAAGCCAAGCGCGATGCCCTTAAAGCTCACTTCGCAGAAGACTCCGATTCCGAACCAGAAATCCCCAGCATGTCCAACAAGGACGAAGACAAGACCGACGAGAAAGCACAGCGAGCCGCGAAACTCATCAACTTCATGGGAGATGTGGGAATGCATCCTGATAATGCGGATACGTCGTCCATGGTTGTCAATATTCCTGAGAACGCAGAGGATAGGGTCCTAATGGCTAGCACGCTGAAAAACAGCAAGACAGTCATGCACGACACGCCCATTCCGCACGACCGCAGTAAGACTCGCGTACCCATCGGCCAGCCCGCTCACACTCCCGGGGCCGAGCAAGAACCGTTCTTCATACCCGGCACACATGGCCGCGGCGGAGACTTCGAGCAAGACCCCGATCGCCGCACTGGCCGCGGCCACCAGATCACGCCAGAGGACGCACAAGGTCTAGAAGAGTACTTCAAGTTGCGTGGGGCGGTGTTGAAGAAGTATCCCAAGTACCCGAGAGCCGGTGAGGGCGGGGAAGTGGAGGAGGCGGTGAGGACGGGGTGGGAGGATAATGAGGCGTGGTTTAGGGGGTTTAATGGGAAGTATAAAGGACGGGCGGTGGGGCATTTGTGGCCTTGCGGGTGTGAGAGGATGAGGGGAGAGAGCGAGGAGGAGGAGAGTGAGGAGGAGTAGGGTGTGGGTTGGTGTTCGTCGGACAAGGATACGATTGCATATTTTGTGGTCAGATTTAGCGAACCTTGCGCGTGTGAAGAGGACTGCAAAGATGGCGGTTCATAGATTGGAGCTTCTAGCAATCGATCACTAGTAATCGTAAAATCCCTTCCCGCTCTTCTTCCCCATCCAGCCAGCGTCCACCATCTTCCGCATCAGCACGGCTGGCCTGTACTTCGAGTCCCCAGTATCTTCGTACAGCACTTTCATGATTGCCAGACACGTATCGATACCAATGAAATCTGCCAGCTGCAACGGACCCATGGGTACATTCGTCCCGTTCTTCATGATGCTGTCGATATCCTCTTTCGACCCAACGCCCGTCTCCAGACAAATGATAGCCTCATTGATATACGGCATTAGTATCCGATTAGCCAAAAAGCCTGGAGAATCCGCCGACTGCGAAGGAATCTTCCCCATGCGCTTGCAAAACGCAACAGCAGTCTCCACAGTCGCCGCCGAAGTCTGCAGTCCCGTAATAATCTCCACGCCCTTCTGAATCGGAACCGGATTCATGAAATGCGTACTAATCACCCTCGACGAAGCGCTCAAATCCGTCGGATCCGCCGTCGTCGCCGCCGCAATCCGCGTGATGCTAATCGAGCTCGTGTTCGTCGCGAGAATCGCATGCGCCGGACATATCTGCGCCAGCTGCGCGAATATCTTGGCTTTGAGGTCCGGGATCTCGGGCACGGCTTCGATGACAAAGTCGACGTCGGAGAGGTCGGCGAGCTGGGTGCTGGAGGTAAGGCGCGCGCGGGCGGAGGAGGCGGCGTCGGCGGTAATGCGGCCTTTGGATACGTCTTTTGAGAGGAGCTTGTCGGCGAATGCGAGGCCTTTGTCGAGGGAGGATTGGGAGTTGTCGATTACGAGAACGGGGATGGAGGCTTTTTGGGCGGCGACGAGGGCTATGCCTAGACCCTGTATTGCTTAGTATGATGCACTTTGGTTGTTGTTGTTGTTGTTGTTGAAGTCATACCATCTGTCCTGCTCCGATGACGCCCAGCTTCTTCACTTCAGCGGCTGCTCCTACGGAGGGCGTGGAAGTAAAAGCCCGACATTGCTGCCTCGCTGCACCTTGTATAACACGTCTTGACGCTGCCGAGAACATTTTGATTGTGAATTGGATCAAAGAATGTTGAAGTTACAGAAATCTATCTTCACCGGCCGATAGTAGCCGAGGCATGACGGCTACGTGGGGAAAGGACGACGTGCAGGGATGTGTCCGCTAGCGCCCACTTTACGCGGGAGTCGCGTCGCGTGTCGGGCATGGCTATTTCGCGTTGGAACATCGAGGCCGATCAGTCAATTCACCGCAACTATGGAGCAGATGACGCTGGACGAGTGGGCGAAGGACCCAGTAGACCCCGAGACTCGCGCCCATGTCTATAGTCTCATTACCGCTGTATGCATAGCCTGCACTGTACGCGATTCCCACTAACCTGCAACAGCTCGGTGGCATTGGCGACGATGGCACCTATGCGCTGGGAGACGACGCCCTACTCTGTCTCAAAGACCTACGAAAATGGCTAAAGTTCAGCGATGGGAACAACAACCGCCGCGATGTTGCGCGCGCCATGGCCGAAGCAAACCTCGTCAAGGGCGACCTGCTGGAAATACTTGCGAAGATCTCGCCCAGGTTGATGGAAGACAAGTGGCGGCACAAGCTGGCGGTCGCGACATGTATGGGACATATCGGATCTGGTAGACACACTGCTAACGGTCCCCAGTGGAGCTTCTCGTGCCTTTGACATGGCCCTACCAGATCGATCCCGTCGAAGCGACCGTAAACCACCACCGTCATGGACCGTATATACAACTTGCGCAGATCGGGTACAAGCGAGCCATTCTACAGTTCGACCGCGACCGGACGCTTCAGACAGCCGTCAAGATCGCCCTGCCCTCAATGGCCATATCTCTTCGGGAACGGTCTCCACGGGACGAGGGCATAATCAGAATCGCACTGTACTTCATCCGCAACATCACTATGCTGTCCCCGCCGAACAGTGCGCCCATGGACATTGATGAGGCCGAAGTGTCTCGCTCGGCGACAATCGACACGTTCCAGGAGCAAGACATCTTCCAGGTCCTCTTGAGTATCTCGTCAAGCATCGGGGAAGACTTTGTTACACAAGACGTGGTCGTGCTGGAGATTCTGTTCTTCCTGCTCAAGGGCATCGACGCAGAGAAGCTGTTCATGGAAGACAAGAAGCTGAGCAGCAAGAACACAAACGAGCTGAAGGACTTGATGCAGAAGGAGAAGGCCATGCTCGCAGGATACGCACGCAATGCACCGACCCGGCACAACCGCTTTGGAACCATGATCTGGGTGAAGCGCGAGGACGATAAAGTCAGCACGATCTCCGGACAGGACGTACTGGGCAAGGCACAAGCTACCATGCAAAAGATGGATCAGACGAAGAAATGGAACAAGCCGACATACCGAGGCAAGAAGCAGAACGATGAGCAAGAGAGGGAAGAATTCGATCTGCCGGTTTCGTTGACTTCGTCAGCACGCAAGCACATCAAGGCTTTCGTTGAAGAATTTCTGGACTCGTCTTTCAATCCGCTGTTCTTACATCTCCGCAAGGCCATCGAGCGCGAGACGGAGCGCGTGGAGATCCGACATTCACGACAATTCTTCTACCTAGCCTCATGGTTTCTGCGTGCAGAGTGCGCAAGACGACGGACGATGAAGGAGCGAGCTGCCGATCCAAAGAGTGCTGCGGTCTTGACTGCTGAGGATGAGAGCTACGGCCTAGTAGCAGAGGTCATGAATCAGGAGACTTTCATCCTACTCAATCGCTTCATGCAGAAGAGCCAAGACGAAAAGGCATGGCAGGATTTGAATGCCGGCATGAAGTGCTTTACTCAGATTTTGCTTACCGTGCACGAAATGTCCGAGTCTGCACTGGAAGACGACCAAGAAATCGCCGAGAACATCCAGAACCGCATCTTCTACGAAGAGTCGACGCACGACCGTGTGGTGATGATTCTGCGGTCCTACAACGGCCAGGGATTCGGCTATCTGGACGCAGTAACAGAGCTCTCGCACGTTTTCTTGCGGATGCTCGAGCGCTACGCAAAGCAGAATGTCGACTTGCAGATCCGATCAAAGAAGCGAACCCGCAAAATCCAGAAGAAGCAAGCACAAGCTCAAGGAGCTGAAGGCGACGACGAGGGCCACGTTTCAGAGACGGAGGACCTCCAGCAAGCACAGCGCACGGTTTCGGAACGCAAATTCGACTTCACACGATTTGCGGCGAAGTTCATCAACCAGAGCAGCATCAACACCTTCGTCGCCTTCACCAAATACTTCACCGAGCTGAACACTGAGCAACTGAAGCGCGCCCACCGCTTCTTCCATCGAGTAGCCTACAAGATGGAGCTGGGCGTCCTACTGTGCCGCGTCGATATCCTACAGCTCTTCACCAAGATGTTGAAGGGACCTGGCGGTCTCGATGCAGATTCTCCAGCATACAAAGAGTGGGACGAATTCGTGAAGCACTTCTTCAGACAAGTGGTAAAGAAAGTTCAAGAGAGACCAGAGCTCGTGGTCGAGATGTTGTTCAGCAAGATCCCGGCAACGCTCTTCTTCCTTGACCATGGCTACGATCGAGAGGTCACGGTTCGTGCGCCACGAGCACCGGCCGAGCTCGAAGTCAAGCCCGGCATGGAGCTGCCAGAGCAAATCGGTGTTGCTGTTGGCGTGCTTATCAATCAGTCGAAGTCGGATGCTCTCCGGTGGGTGCGAGACGTTCTTACTTCTGCATCTGAAGAGCGGAAAGCATGGGAAGACGCAGATGAGGCACGCAAAGCACGAGCGGCTGCAGAACGCCCAGAGGGTGAGGAAGCGCCGGACGACGCCGAGGCTGAGTCTCCGAAGCCCCCATCAATTCGTAAGTGCAACACATGTACAGAATGGATCGGATCTAACACCTCACAGTGGTCAAGCCTGATAGCGAAGAGCGCCGACTTGCAATGTTCAAAGACAACAAATTACGCTTGTTGATGAATCTTGTTGGTTTCTCTAGACTAGGCGAGGCGCATGACCCCGACGCCTCGTGGATTGTGCCCTCATCACTTACATCGACACAACTGCAAGAAGCCATTGATCTCATTCGCAAGTATGAGTTCGACCCTCCAACGTATGACGATGGCAAAGGGCCTGAGGATCTTCTACGCTCCAAAGCATCTGCTGCACGCCGCTCAGCCCGACGGGTAGACTTTGACGATGACGATGATGGTAATGACGACGATGCGGACGAAAATCAAGGCCAGTACGGATATTCCGAGCCTACCGCGAGGGTTCCTGACGGTGAGCGAAAGAAGCTCAAGCGTCGCAAGCGAGCAGGCACACCGGAGGAGCTTGACGACGAAGAAAAGGACCGGAGAGCCGAAGCTCGGCGCAAGAGAGAACTGGAGAAACAGAAGAAGACATACAAAAGCATAGACATCATTGTCGATTCTGACGACGACGAAGAAGCAGACGCTGCGTTCTTTGCTCGCGAGGAGGCGCTACGACGAGAAACAAGTAAAGCTTTCCGAGAAGGACGTGTGTTTGATAATCTCTCGCTGGATAGCACAGCTCCAGCACCGTCAAAGAAGCGGAAGGCTGAGGACAGCGCGTCGAAAGGCAAGAGGAGGAAGACGCCGCCGAAACGAAAGCCTCGGCCCTTTGCTGATAGCGATGATGAGAGCGATCAAGACATGAATGATGCTGTGAGCGTTAGTAGTGCAGCAGAAGACGTGAGCGAGGACGAGGCCACGGATACACCACTTTCCTCACAGCACGCGGTAACGAACGGGGTAGAAGGGGACACGAAGGTGAAGCATGTACCATCTAGCATAGCAAAGAGTCAGGATGCCACAATGGATGGCGGGGATGATGATGAGGATGAAGAGGACGATGTGCCTGTTGCGCGCAGGCCGATGGCGCGAAACACACGGGCTGGCATCGTTATTGACAGCGACTCGGAGTAGGTTAGGGTGGTGTTTGATGTGGGCATGAGTGCATAGCGCGGCGTCTTTGGTTTGTAGTCTCAGTTTTGTATACCCTCACGTTTCTTTTGAAGTTTATCGTATGCAAATGCTCCCTTTTACGAAGCGAATTTTCAAGGTGGAATCAATCTCATGTGTCATTCTCTCCATCTCATCTTGCTCCTCCTGTGTTGGGACCGTCCCATGACGTCGTGGTTGCTTGCTCCGTTTGTTGACTGCATCGCGACTTCTGTATTGACTCTCCACCCCACACACTTCGTCCTGTCACCATCGCAACCCGAGTAAGCACCTCTCCCAAAATGTCTGTATGCCACGGCTCGGCCATGCTGACACCGCCAGAACGACGCGCCTTCAAGCAACTCCGTGCTCGGTGGGAGTTTGCTCAGCTGAGCGAGGAACAGTCGGCAAACATGGTGGGCAGGAAAGTCTCCCAACAGCCAGTGCCCGACAGCGCTGGCAGCAAATTCCGCAGGAAGCTCAGTCATGGCCTGGCTTCCATCTCGAACACGCTGTCTGCGCGAAAAACGACACCCGGCCGCGTTGCAGTGCCACTGGCAGTGAGCGCTGCAGCGACCGCAACGAGCACATTCACCCGCGACCAAGAGCCCTTGTCACCCACACCGCAACCAAAGCCAGTCTCCTTTCGGTCCCAGGACTTCTCAACCAAGACTGCGGCACTCATCCACCACCAAAGCCCGACAAGACGCGCCACTTCGGACGCGACACCCAACGCCCTGCCGCGAGCGCGCACAACGAGCTTTCTCCCACGGCCCGTCAAGCTGGAGCACGAGAAATCCGCGGCAAATCTACACAAGGCAGCGCTCCTTCACTCCCCTCGCCTCATGGCATCTCCGAAGCTGCGCTCGATGCCTTCCAAGATACCAACACCCAGCCCGCCTCTGTCCGAACGCAAAGGAGCCAGCCCACGTCAATACCTGTCACATCACGCGTCAATTCAAGACACGAGTGTTGCGGCTAGTTACCAGTTTGCAGTGAACAGCGCAGGCTCACCCTCAAAGGGCGCCAGGTCACACACAACGCCCAATCTCCTCAAGGCCACCATCAAACCGCAACCACAAACAGCGAACTTCATGGCACCTAGAAGACCGGGCGTCAAGAGAGCCACGAGATCGTCACCCGTTCCCAAACCGACCCTGCAGGAGAACATACCTACGAACAAGCGCGTCAGTCAAGTCAGCGGCCAGCTGCAGGAGAAGACTTCAAGACGAGGAAGCCTCGCAGTAGATGCGTCCCTCGCCAACAGAAGGTCGTTCGGGCCCAGCTCTACGCTTGCATGGAGTACGCAATCGAATCTGGGCTCTCCGTTGACAGCGAAGAAACGCATGAGCTCCAATCTCGCAACGCAAACGCCAACTACACCAGTGACCGCCAAACGAGCGCACCCCTCCACGGCAGTAGTGGCAGCTGAACGAAACCCACTGCTAGTAGCGAGTAGTGGCTCGATTGAACAGGCCCGTCTCATGGGTCCTAAACACCCTCCAACACCAACACCGAATCCCGTGATCCACGAAGCGACTGGCCCCCGTCCAGAACTTCCGCGCTCGCATACCGACAAGGACTTGCAGAGGAAGACTTTAGGAACACCAAATGGTCTAGGTGGGGTTTGGAGATCATCGCGTGCGTTGGGAGCAGCAAACCATGAGGTGAGTCTTCCACGCTCCTCCACTTTTCACAACTTTGGAAGATGCTGGGAGGCTACACCTCTTGTGATTCCTGTTCCTCCTGTTCCTCCAATCCCACACCAGTATCGAACACCATCGCTATCCCACCTCATTCATTCTTCCATTGCGCAAGCAAATCCCTCCCACAAATACCATCATGCTAGGATGGCCTCCGACGCCACTTCCTGTGAATCTATCCCCGAGGAGAAACAAGAGGATGCCACCCCGCTGGGCTCGATCATATCTTCCTTCAAGGACAGCGGCGCCTTTTCCTTCGGACTGTCTGATTTGTCTGACGATCTTGTTGCGCCCCCTCCACCGCGACACCTCGAGTCTTCGTCATCAGTGCCTCTCTTCAGCTATCAAACCGGCTCACATATAAGCCTACCGCTAGGCAACCACGCCAGGCCATGGTCCATCTCTGATCGTATTGCTGAAGACAGTGCTAACGGCGAACCATGTTTACAGGTTCGAGACTACATGCCCATTCTTTACTGGGCTGGACGCTTTCAGTCGCGATACGATCAGTGGCGAACCGAAGCTATGTACGCTGAGCTCGATCACCCAATTCAACCACCCGAGGGCCTCTTGAGCGGATGCAAGTTATCCCAGGAGAAGTTGGCGGCGTGCTATATCTTTGGGCAGCTGCGCGATCTCTGCCTCACGGATCCGGCGGCAGACAGTCTTTGGGTGAGTGGTCCTTCTACGATTCGTCAATTGTTCACCCTGTATACTTACGCTACGTGCAGGACTTCGAGTCGGGCTATCGCAAGCAACACAAGCTTCTCGGCAATCCGGACTACCCCATGCGACCTCCTCCCAAGCACGGCGATCAGGGCGTCAATAACAAGGGAGCTTTCGGGCGCGCGGTCAGGAAGCTGACTCCGAGGAAGAGTAGCTTCGTAAACTTACTCAAGGGCAAAGGCTGGAACAAGGGGGATGAGGTGAAGCCGCCGGATACCATCGAGCAGGATGAGGAGAGTCCACTAGAGCCATAGTGTTTAAGCTTGGGTGTGGTGTTGTGAGAAGGGAGCAGTGGGCAGTGATGACGAGAAAGCGAAAGCATGTCCTGGTTGTGAAGGACAATAACGAGGTACGAAAGCGTGGCGTTTAAGCGATCGATTACTTTCAAAGAGCACTGCTAGTTCTTGTTGGTGGTGTACAGTACATGTTTTCGACAGATATTCTCGATTTGTAAGGTGTACATGTGTGTATCCATATCACACCAATCTGCCTAGCAAACCATCAAGTTCCAACCGCACACACGAATCTCCCTCAGACCTTCTAAATGTACTTCACCTCACTCCTTCTTTTGCTCCCCCTCCGTCTTCCTCTTCGGCGACAACTCCTCGACGATATTATTCGCATCTTTCCACGCCAGCGCCACGTACTTTGTGTGACTCCCCCTTGCGAACACTTCACCCTGACTATTGGTGAAATTGATCGACGTGAAGGCGAGGGTCTTGCCGACTGTAGGATGAGGCGTCAGCGACTGAATCGCAGGTTCGAGACTTGGGACGGGGATGATTGTTGGGCGCCTGGGGAGATGGGGAGTGGGCAATGGGGGCTAAGGGTAGGGAAAGGGGAGGCGGACATTTATCGCATGATACTTCCGCTTTGATCAAGTCGCCTATTTTCCCGCCCGAGGAGAGGTAGGTTACGTTCAGGTCTGTGGATACGCCTGTTGCGAAGAGGCCGCGGGATGCGACCTGGAGGTATATGGAGTCAGATTTTGTGTGTGTGTTGCACGGACATGCAATGCAAGGGAGAAGGGGGTTTGGCTTACGGCTAGGGAGCCGCCGAGATCGACTTGGGAATGTTAGAGTCAGTATCAAGGGTCTTGGTTGCGTGGAGTGCTGGACATGGGAGTAATGGAGGTGACGGACCCATGCTGGCGATTGTGCCGCCGTGGAGGATGTTGAGGCGGTTCTAGTGACAGTGTTAGCGTTCGAGCATTGGGATGGGTGTGGAACGGAGAGAGGGAAGGGGAGGATGAATTACGGTGTGTTCTTTTTGGATGTCGAGTTCGAACTTTACGTGGCCTGGCACGGCGGAAGTGACTCGGAGCTGAGGAGACATAAGTGAGCTGCCAGACTCGTAGAAGCATCATCCCTAGCATACCCCATCGAGCAATCTTGAAGCCAGACATCAGTGATGCGGTCTTGTCTTATCTGAGATCAAAGTACCTCGGCTCGAGCCCAGAGTTGGCTCGGAAGGACTCCCAGACCTGTTTGATGTATCAGATCAACTTCAATTGTATCGTTCATCAAGACTCACAGATCGAACAAACTTCAGCGCCGGCATCTTCACGATATGCTTCAGTTTCTGCAAAGAGTGATGTCTATGTTCCGCTCGACAATCGCATGTGCCTGAGAGCGCTAGACATGGGGCGGGGCGGAACCGTGGAGACCCACCTTCCGCTCTCTTGGCGCGTCATTGAACATCAGGTTGCAGCGCCGACTTTCTTTCACCTCTACATCCCGCGCGACGCCACCAAGATCTACGCGACTTACGGCCCGGATCCGCTAGTATACTTCTCGAACATGATATCACGGTAGCACTACCTCTAATCAACCCCACATCACCCACGATGTCGGCGTCATCATCCATTCAGGCCCTTGAATACCTGCAAGGGCTGCCATTGCAGACGCACCGGAAACTGTATGAGGCGCCGTCGACGGTGCTGGCCGTGTTTCGGTGTATGCTGCCGCATCTGGGTGCGCTCATTGCTATCTGCAATGAGAGGCTCAAGCTTACAAGATCGTAGCAAAGTCAATAGTCATGGCGATGCTCTACATGCCCTCGTCCTTTCCCGCCGCCGACCTCGAGGCCTGGTTCAAGCCGTCCGCCCGCAGTGAACGTGAACAAGCCCTCTCCACCCTCGACCGTCTGCACATCGTCACTGCGAAACGAGAGGACGACAAGAGCCAGTCTTACTCGCTCTCCCAAGGCTTCCAGCGTAGCTTGCGACACGCCTTAGAAGGGTCAGGCACGCACCGCACGTTTGGTGTGCCGGCGTCGAAAGCTGAGAGGGGCGAAAAGAGACTGAGCATTGAGTTCCTGGACCAGCATGCGCGGACACAGTGGGAGGGCATCCTGTTCTTCATGGTCAGCGGCGCAGCTGGATTCGCGCCAGGGAGCGTCAAGATGGATGTCGGGCCCGGCACAAAGAAGCTGCTGCACGCTGGGTCACTCATCCGGAACGTCGGTCAGATCACCAAAGACGGCTTCACGTTCGTGCTGCAGGAGACGAACGCGCAGGTCTGGAACCTCCTCATTATATACCTCAAAATGGTCAATGAAGTACGTGAAGCCAAAAACGCTGCCATCCGAGCGCGCACTAACAACCCCGACCAACAGCTCGGCATGTCCGAAACAGAAGTCCTCTCCTTCCTCTTCATGCTCGGTTCCCTCGAGCTCGGCCAGGACTACTCCACTTCCACCCTCTCGCCCACACAGCTCCAGATGCTCGACGACCTGACCGCCATGGGCATCGTGTACCGCTCCTCCAAAGAAAGCCGCACTTTCTACCCCACCCGCCTCGCTACAACACTGACATCCGAGTCTGGCGCGCTACCTGGCTCGGATACAGCAACGTCCGAGAAGAGCGACAGTAAAGCACAGAACAAGGGCTTCATCATCGTCGAGACAAACTACCGCCTCTACGCCTACACAAACTCCCTCATCCAAATCGCCATTCTCTCTCTCTTCACAAAACTCCAACACCGCTTTCCCAACCTCGTCTCCGGGAAACTCACCAAGGAATCCGTACACCGCGCCGTGCAATCAGGCATCACATCTGCACAAATAATCTCATACCTAACCACCTACGCGCATCCGCAAATGCAGAAATCCAATCCCCCGCTACCGCCAACTGTCATGGACCAGATTCGCCTGTGGGAGTACGAAGGTGAGCGCGTCGAGACGACGGCGGGCTATCTGATGAAGGAATTCGGAAGTGAAAAAGAGTACAAGGATGTCGCGGACTACGCGACGGCGTTGGGGGTACTGGTGTGGCGCAACGATGGCGATAGGTGCTTTTTCGTGAGCCATGTCGAGCAGATTAAAGGGTTTTTGGTGAAGAGGAAGGAGGGGAGGGCGGGGAGATAGAGTGCGAAGGGGTGTGGTGGGGCGTTTTGGTGGGCTTTTTGGGGTAAGATTTGAATTGGAGCATGGCGTGGCGTTTGATGTGCTTTAAGTGGCAGTGGGTTCGGATTGTAGATCTTCGAGCCAGTTTGTATGATCAAAAGAGGACAAGAATCTCAGCGTCCTGGCCCTTTTCCCGTGAATTCAGAGTGTGCATCTTTCCATCTCCCGATGGCCGGCTGTACAGACTGCTCTGAGAACATATCCAAGGCCCGCTCCGTGAAATCTTGGGATTTCCAAAAAGAGCAAAGACTTGCCATGCACTTCACGTTCCCTCGTATTCGGAAGAAGGCGAGAGGAGGGAATCATCCAGAGAACTTTGTAATGTTTTGGAACAACTGAAATATGTTTTGCAAAATGAGGACTCGTGTTGGTAGAAGAGAAGCAGAAGTTTTATACGTTGTGACACGTAATCGCGAGGTTCACGGCCATGTAGTAATGCCTGGATCGTTTTGAGCCAGAATGTCCAGGGGAGACATGAGGGTTTCTGTGCATCATTTTCCAACCAGAGCAGCAGGCTGTAGCGAGCTTTCTTTCTGAGTTTTGCCATGCATCATGGGGACGGCGGTGAGTGACGACGGGCATTGACATGAGCGGTCTCCGCATGATCATGCATTCATTTCGAAATACTTTTGGTGGGTGCCATGAAAATGTCCTTGACGGATTTCAATTACAAGGAAATCACCCCCCAGCAAGATGTATATGATGTGATCAGACCTTTCGCGCGGAACCTCAGCAGAAGCGAAGCACCATTGATCGAACGTGCCGTCATTTCTTGGACAGGAGAGAAGCTTGGTGTTGAAAAAGGAACACTTCATGGCGCATGAGGAAGCTGACCTTTATTTTTAGTGGTAGATAGGGACGCGAGTTAAGGCAAAACTAGATTTATCTAGGCAGAAGTTATTCGGCTGGGCGAAAAAGTTATTCGGCTGGGTGATTTTTTCACACCAAATTTGAGTACTAAAGCCAGCCTTTACGACCCTGCTAGGGGCTTATATCTTTCTTAGGGTATTACTTAGTAGGAGCAGTGCTTTACACGCTTAAAGCTACCCGCGTGCAAGCTACATTTGTGCAAGTGTCGCCTGCGATCTTGTATATAACGAAGCTTGACATAAATAAATTAAAGGATGTGTAGCCTCTGATTAGTTACAAGCCTAAAAGTCGCCCAGCTGAATAACGTTTGTTTTTATCTAGTCCTGCGTAGTCAATTCTGTCCTTCACCACAACTTCGCGAAATTATAGATGAAAGAGGCCTTCGCAGACGGCGAGCACATGTCGTAAACCCCACGGTGGTTTGATCACAGACGATTCATGCCTTGGGGGTATTCGAACATCGATATCGTATCAGTAATTTGAGAACAGCACCGAAGATTCGAGGCATAAGATCACATGTCGGTGATTCGCGCTGGATCGAAATCACAGACAAGTGATCAACCGCGACAGCTTTTAAAGAGCGGCGAGAGGGGGGCGAAAGACATAGATTGAGGACCTCGATATTTACGGTCCCGCATGAGGCTAACGCCAAAGTCTTTCGAAAACAACAGTACCTATGGTATTCAAGTAGAATTGAACCGTAAGAGATGAGTGTTGAGACAAAGACGGTATATCCGTAGACTGCCACAATCCCAGCGGAGCCGAGTTCCATATGGAAGAGATGCGAGCCTTTTATATACGAATATTGTTGCGGTTATGAGGAGAAGCAGATCACGTGCTGGTGTTCTGGTGCTACTTCCTCACTTATCGAGTACCTCTTACCTCAGCTGTATCAGAGATACGTCATGTAAACAGACCCTGCTGCTGGCCTTCTGGGAGGTCCACACGAGCAGAACAACACATCAGAACAAGACACAATACTTTGATTTTTCACTGCATTCTACACTGCAACAAATTTAAAAGTTCGATGACGACGACAAGACGTAAGAGCGCATATATGACTTTGAAGGCGTGTTTAGTCCGGAGGCGCGAGGCAAAGGGAAGCTCGAGACATCCAAATTTATGTCGGAGTTTTTGGCGCCACAAGCAGTGGTAGCAAGGGTTTTCGAAGTCGACCGGGTGAAAACATGCGCCAGCCTATCATTCAAATGTGATATCAAACTACCGCACGTATATCACTAGAGTGTAATCTTGTTTTGAGTTTGTTGAGGAAATTTGGAGAAGCGAAAGCCATCTACACCTCTTTTGAGTGCTTTGAGACCGCGCGACTCTTCCCATGACAGTAATGCTTGCGTGTCTTTCGGAAGAAGGCCAGCAACGAGCGAAGGACCTAAAGCGAGGGCCCCGGTTTCTTCAATACAGAAAAGGACAAGCAGGCCCGAACCATACGGATACGTATTGTTGGTTTTCGAAATGGAGGAAAGATTAATGAAGAGTTGGAGAAAAGGTATAAGCACCGCGGAGAAAACTTTATACTCCCACGACTCCGGACATCCACCATGAAGTCCACGGAAACGTCTTTGATGGAGTCCAACGAGAACGCGGATGCCCCATCAAAGTGTGAGACTGTGATTTGATATTTCGAACATACGACCACGGCACCGTTGATTTCTCGTTGTAAGCGGGTTGAAATGCTGCTGTTACTTCGGCCCTCTTAAAAACATGTATCTCCGACTAGGTATTTTTGACGATGGAGAACTTGCGACTGCAAGATCGCGCAGGGCATGTAAAGCTGGCCAGTCCGATCTCTAGTGCAGCCAACAGCCAACGGGCAAGACATGATGTTTGAACCAGTTGATTTTTGGAAAGGCAGCTTAGGCAAAGACCTGTCGGGCGGGTAGCCATTATTTTAGTTTCCGAACCAGACTAGGTAGTCCATGGACGCGAAATCCGAGCTTTTTGAGGGAGGAACAAAAGCTTTGTGGATTGAATGAGAAGAGCTGAGCAACGAGAATAAGATTTAATATCCTTCTGAGTCGAAAGCTGAGAGCAGACTCTCAGCCATGAATCGCAGTGGGAGCGAGTTTTTCCATCGATCTCGGCGCGACAGAGCTGCTCCATCACGATCCATGGGTTCGGATTTTGTAATTGCATATCAACTTAGCAGCAGCAATTGGTCGTTCGAATCCATGCATAGATCCGAGCTGCGACACCGAGAAAGCGCAAAAGACATAGCCTTTGGCTCGCTCGTTTTTAGGTAAAAGGTGCAAACTCCTCAAATACGATTGGAATCTAAGCTATTTTAGGATGCGGAGAGACTCAGAGCCATGAAATGGCTATTCGTCTATTTTGGTACAGCGACACCTCGACATATCAAAAAGTTTGTAACCTCTTTGGAAGAAGTGGCCAAAAGAAAGAGCATGATCGGCACTTGGAACTGATTCTGGTGCAGGGCAACTCCTTCACATAAGGAGACCTGATAAGCCTTTGTAGAAGAGCGAGCTAGGAGAAAGAAACATACCACAAGCTTCACGGAGTCTTATAGTAGAGTGTAGTTTCTCCACAATCACATAACGCGAACTCCCAAGCAGAGAGCAAAGAACATGACCGAGGGCCTCAATTTTTTTGGTACAGCGCGACAGCTCTAAACACAAGGCGAGGACAAGATTTTTAGAAAGAGGAGAGTCGACAAGCAGGACACATATCGTGGTCCTCGGTTTGTTTTGGTTGAGCTTAGCCCTTTCACATGAAACATTCTGTGAAAGCTTTTGTGGAAGAATAAGCTGAAGGGAAGAAACCCAATACAGTCCTCGCATGATTCCTGGTAGAGCGCAGTTCCTCCGCTCAAAGCTGACTTTTATAGCTTGTGTCAACTAGGTAGTCGAGAGCAGACAACATCTTCATGGACCTCGTTCGTTTCAAGTACAAGGTGACTCCTTCACCTACGAGGCGTTAATAAGGACTGTTCGAAAGAAGGTTGTTGAGAAGAAGGACACATGTCAGGGTCCTCGATTTGATTTTGGTCCAGCGCGATCCTTCTATATGAAATGGTCTTTGAATTCTTTTAGAAAGAGGGAGCGGAAGAGCAGAGAACGTATCAAGGGCCTCGATTTGTTTTGGTACAACACAATCTCATCGTCATTCCAGTTGATGAAGATTTTCTCGCAAGAGGCTGGCGGAGAGGAAAGAACATAGACGTGTCACCACATGTTCTCGACGTTAGCCAACCAGAATCGTCCATGGTTTGCGTTTGTGAAAGATTTTGGAGAACACAGACGATTTCGTAGCTTTGATGAGGAGAAGAGGAGAGTGTCGGGAAGAAGGGTGCTTTCTATTTCCTCTAGTTTCAAGCACACGTGCACTGACTATCATGATCGTTACTCGGATATGTTTGCAGCAAGACAGACGCGCTCAGTTGAGCTCTATGGCAGTCGAGGCATGAACCTTCTGCACATGAACCTTCTGCACATGAATCTTCTGCACATGAACCTTCTGCACATGAACCTTCTGCACATGAACCTTCTGCACATGAACGTGTACATGCCACCTTTGGGAAGACAGCCAAATGCGCTGGGCGAGAAGTTCGGAACGCGCAACGGTCATTGCATTGACGGGGTCCTTCTTTGGTACATAGGACCTAAGCTCCAGATATACAGTGTTCCTCTTTGAGTTTCCGCTGTTCGAAGACTCGCTCGCAACTCAAGCATGGACCTTCTTGTATTGCCGCTTTGGGGAAAGGGACAGACACGACGATTCCACGGATGCCATCGTTGCTCATTTCGATTTTCGTTGGAAGGAGAATGTGTCGAACAAAAAAAGCATAGCAAGTAAAAAAGACTTTCAACCCCCACTTGTGTACCCGTCGACTGGTGGAGTCTTCCTCATGGACAAGATCTTCGTCTTGCTGCATTCGTGTTAGGGCGTGCGATTTGGTATGGCAGAGCGCAGTATATTTCTTTCCGTAGGCTGTAAAACTGTCCTGATGGTGGTTTCGCTTTCCTGTCAGAACCATACTGCATACGGGGCGTGATTGCCGAGCATGTTTTTTAGTCGACAAGAAAGACAGAAAACACATGTTCCCTTCGCTCTTGGCCTTTCAGACACGTCCACCGCCCTGGAGTTTTGGTTATCTTAATAAGTCTGATAACGACAATAAGACATAAGGCGATGCAAGTTTCTTCTTCGATCGACCGGAAGGAGCGAAGACATGGAAAGATTGGCGGCTCGATTTCGGCGCCGCCATCGGTGGTTTGCATCTCGATTTTGATGATTTGAAACAGAAGAGAGGTAGGTGGGAGAGAGCGAGGAAGATGCGTGCACGAGAAGGCTTTAATACTCAATCGCCGGCTAGAATGACATTGGATGATCGAAACCAGACTTCAAAATGCTCATGTACATGTGCACACATCGCTCGAAACCACAACTCACCGAAGCATGTTAGTCAGGGCTTGCTTCATTTCTTCCCACTCATTTCTCTCAACCCAACTATATACCTTCAAGCTTCGCACCCAAGCTGTCAGCATGTAAACGTGCACCTCGCATCACCAATCCATTAACCTGTCCAAGCGCACACCCTTCACTTCATTCCCGTAACAACACCCTCATACTCCCGACTCGCTATGTAGTCCAGCGTCCGTTGGAAGTGTTTCCTCGGATTCTCCAAACTCGACGCGTTCTCATTGGATTGCAGGTTCGAATGTATGAGCTCAATGAGGCCGTTGAGGTATTTGGTCGTGACCTGCGTAGTGTCAGAAGGGATTTGGACGTCTGGAGTGAAAGTTGCAAGGTTACTCACAGCATCGTTCTCCTGATCAAAGTAGTACACATAGCGATTCAAAATCTCAACAAATAACTCGACAGACACCGCAGCGTCCATGCACGCATCTGCGACACGGAGTGCGCGCTGTAAGCACTCGAGTACGCGCTTGCCATCGCGATAAAGCTATGCCACGGTCAGTTGAAAGCACACCCTCACCGTTCAACAAGGATACTCACCGTCTTCGGATCCTCCTCGCCCAACGCCCGAATCTCCGTCGCCCACCAGAGATGACTCGCAAGATACACCGCACGACACTGATCCGGTTTCTTGAGTAACTTACTCCCATGCAGCGCACACTTCGTAATCAGCGTATCGTAATTCTCTTTGCCGAACTTCCGTGTCGTATGTAATGCGCTCGCAATAACGCACACGGCCTGGAACTGTGCGCGCGAATCGCTAATCGCTTCTTCGTATATCGTAAAGGCCTGCGCAAAGTACTCGTAAGCAACTTCTTCGAAGCCGTTTTGGTCGGCAACTTGGCCGCATGCAATGAAGAGGCGCAGCGAGAGGTCGGCGGAGCCGTTGACACGGGTGTAGAGCGTCGAAAGGGTGTTGTGCATGAATTTGTAGAGGGCGGAGGATTGTGATTGCCAATTGTCGTCGAAGTGTTCGCGCTTCTTGTACTGGCGAGCGAGCTTCAGGGAGGCGGTTATAATGGCGGGAGTGGTGTACTTGACACGCTCATTACCCTCTGCGAAGGCTTTTCGTGCGGCTTGGAGGAGCTGGCCCATGTTAGTAGGGTCAAGATATCAGTTTGCGTGGCGGAACGTACCTTGAACTGTGTATCGTTGTCCTTGCCTCTGACGAGGTGCACTATCCGTGCTAGCCAGCCTTGCTCTTCTATTGTCTCCTCCGTCTCTTGTGCTCTTCTTTGGATGGGGCCACCAGGATAGCCTGTCGCTTGTTGTATGCCTTCTCGAATGAGGACCTTGAGGATCTCCAATGAGCTCTCCAGATTCTCGACTGAGGTGATGGTGGTTTGATTTCGCATCAAGCTCCTCCCAACCTCGCCTGCTACGGCTCGTCGTGTTGGGTATGGTTGCGAGTGGAGGAGTGGGATGTAGTTCGGTAACGCTAGAGCGGTGAAGAGAGACACGTATGTCTTGATTGGAGCAAGGAGTAGGTTGAGGATCTGACTTTGCGTTGCTTGCGAGTGCAGGTCGGCGCTGTTCTGGTATTCGCCGACCTTGTGGTTCGCAAATGTGAGGACCTGGTCGATGTAGTCGAGGCGTTCGGGGTAGATGTTGAGTGCAAGGTTCGCGAGCGACACAAGCAGGCCAATGGTGTCTTGTATGGGCAATCGCTGCATCTTAACCAGCGTCTGCACTTGTTCGTGGAAGATCTCGAACAGCTTGACGTTGCTGGGTATGCCTCGCCTCTTTTCGACCGCGCCGTCCGTCTCTGCTTCCGCCTCTGTCGCCGCCTCTGTGTCCGCCTCTGTGTCCGCCTCTGTCGTTTCTGTGTCCGCGACCGAGACAGCCGTGGTTGAAGATGCTTCTGTGGATGTCTCGTCCACGTCTGACTGTGCTCCGGACGAATCTCCATTTTGCTGCGCGGGCGCAGGTTCAGGCTCGGCGGCCTTCTTCTCCTTCGCTATCCGCATCTGCTCCAAAAGCTGTGCTATCGACTCCTCCTCCGTCTTCTTGCGCTGCTCCGGGCTCTCCGACTCGGCCTCTCTTTGCGCGTACGACGACAATCGGTCCATGAGGCCTACGACAATCGACTTGACGTTTACGTGCGGGTTCAGGCGCGCGACAGCGGAGAGGAACTGGTCGAGGGTGTGTAGGTGGAACTCATCAGGGAAGACCTGGGTCACAACTGCTGTGTGTTAGCCTTTATTGTACGCGTTTGTCGTCTCACGTGCCTTCAAGCAGATATTCTTGCGCGAGAACATCTCGACATTGTACAATTTGTTCCAGCAGCGGATTGAGAATCTTCTTGTAGTTTTCCAGATCCACCAGCTGGCTGAGTCTGACCAAGTTGCTGCCCACAAGAAGCTGCAGCTCCTGTCGCTCCTTCGTCCGCTGCTCGCGCTCTCTTGAGTGCCCCTGATGTTGCAGGCGCACCCACAGCTTATTCATCTCCACAAAGTTGGTCAAGATGAAGCTGATCGAGTCCTGCAGATTGCCCTCCGGACCTTCGCTGTCGCCTGCGGGCAGACAGTCGCGTGCCTGGCCGGCAAGATAGTACCGCAGAAACAGGCCGCGGATAGGGTGCTGCACGCCGCGACTCATCTCCATCATGTCCTTCATGATCTCCTTCACAGGCGCATCCTCAATGGCCATGTAGACGGTGCCGACAGTGCACATGAGGTACAGGCGGGGAATGATATTCCCGGCATACTGGACCAGCTCGTACAGGTCGGCGAGGTGGTTGACGGGGTGATTCTCGCGAAGGTAGACGGAGAGGTGCCGCAGGGCATCAAAGACGGCCATATAGAGCTCGTAGTATTGCTTGGGGCCGAGGCTGCTGGTCCGCAGCTCCGAAACGAGTGTGGAGCTGGGGATATACTTGTTAGTACTACAATGCAGCTATATATAAGAATACAAGAGCTCCCACCTGTGCTTGAGGGCGTCCATCAGCTTGCCGGGGATCTCAAGGCACCTCCGCATGAGCATCGTCTGCTGGCGCACCACTGCGAGCGCATCCTCAAGCAGGCGAGCCTGATCTTCTACTGGCGGAGGCGACGCCATTGTGTGTGTGGGCGAATATCCGGGGTGTGGAGAGCGAAAGCTGGAGTTGTGGTGAACGGACAGGCACCCGCTGGGTTGGTGTTCGGGGCGCACGTCAACGGTTCGCCAAGGTGAGCAGGGATGGCTGCTTCCCCATCGAGCTGCGTCATTATCGGCCTTCGAATGTTCACTCACGAGAAATTTGGGTCTTGTGACGTTCATGTATATTGTCATTATCTACAGTGTACGTGTAACTACGTTGTCGCGTATGTTGCGCAAGATGAAAACGCCGAGCCGATGCGTCCCAGATTCGTTCCATGCTGCCGTGTCCCGTCTACCCACTCCTTCAAAGATTTCGCAATGTTGCGATGAAATATGTTCAAAAGAAGAAAACCCGTTCTATACAATGGCCGTAAAGTGCGCGTTTTGAGCCGGACAGAGTTCAAGCAGAAGTCGAAGTCGCCAAAGCGGAAGAGACGGTTGAACTAGGGATGGTAGATGATGAAGCCACCGGCGTCACGACCGCAGGCCCAAACGACTTGATGCGATACCTCGTGTGCCACATGCCATCATCGTAGTACTCAGTCGGCCCATCATCCTTTGGTACCGTCACCGTGACAAACACCGGCTTCGGCGTCTCCACGGGCTTTGAGATTGATGCTGAGCTTGAGGTGGTTGGCGTTGAAGATGAACTCGAGCTTGAGCATGGACTTGAGCTGGCAGGCGTAGGTGTCGGCGCTGCATTCGATGTGGCTTCTGGTCCAGGGCTGATGATTTCGATGGTTTTGGTCGCTTCAATGACGGTTGTTGCTTGCGCTGGCTGATTTCCGCCGTCGACGTTGATGACCGAGTAATTTTTCTGTCGTGGTGCGATGGCGCCGAGTGGGAAGGCGCTGGTGAAAACTGAGATGCTGGCGAGTATGGCGAAGTGTTGTGTGTTGAAGAGCATTTCGACAAGTCTTAAGGAGGGCTGGTAATGTGAAGGATAGTCCTGCTGCGGTGTCGGTTGAAGGAAAGTAAGGGATGCGGATTTGTAATCTTCGACCTTGACTCGCGAGCTGTAGAGGTGAGTGTACGGTTCGTTTTCTCGTATATGAAGTCCATTGTGGCGGATGGTGTGCGCGATTGCTGGTGGCTGGCAAAATGTGGTGGTTGGTTTTTGGTGAAGGCTGGAAATGTGGTCCGTGCGCGGCGCGCTAAGATCGGACGCTACTTCTTCTACGACCAACCTCATATAATCGACGCACGAACCTTTGAGCTGATGTCTTGTACCTGTCTTGCTATTCCCCTTGGATACCCTGGAAGTGTCGTGAAGTAGCATAACAAATATGATGGAATGTATGGTGAGGTACTTGTTGTATTGTTGTGTGCTACGGTACAGAGTAGGAGCATATGGAGGTGGAAAACAGGCTAAGCCCAAATAGGCTAGATAGCCAAGTACATGCTCATATGAGCAGGAACCTCAGGGCTATCGAACAAAATATTACTCTCCGCCTCTCTCATTGCTTCGGAACGTTTCACCGCCAACAAACAAACATTTCATCATTCGAATATCTTTAGCTTTGAACATACTCATCTAGACCTTCGTTCCTGACTTTCTTCTGCGACACAACATGCAACCCCTTCACGTCTTCCGCAGGCAATTCCAGCGGCGCAGAGTCATTCAGCGCCTTGACGTGCACGCTTCCCCTAAACCGTTTGCCCCACCATCTTGTTATGCCTGTGCCTTCCAGTTCAGCCGCCTGTCGACCGCTACCATCAAGCTCTGCCTTGTGCTCTAGTATACCTGCATCTGCCTCCGACGGATTGCTCTTCGATGCCGATACAGAGTTCGCAGCTCGGTGCCGTGCTTTGAAGCCCAAAAGGAACGCGACCAAAGCGATCAACAGCACTCCCAGCACTGCTCCGACGCCTATGCCCGCTTTCGCGCCCGTTGACAGACCGTTATTCGATGGCGAGATGGGTGTGTCGTCTGTGTTCCCTGGCGTCTGCTGCGGTAGCAGGCCCCCAGTCGAAATGTAAGTTTTGAACGTACTAGACAGGGTCGGGAGATTTGGAATGTGTGTGGGCGGCGCTGATAACGTCAGTTCCTTGTGCTTTTCACAAAATGGAAGGGACGCACATGGAGTGTTGAAATTCGTGATGATGTTCGTTGCAGCAATTGTCACCCAAGCAGGTGCTCCATTCGTCACGGTGGGGACAGGACGCGGCGCACTAGAAGCCGGAGGCGGATTCAACGAAGATGGCGGCGGAATTGACGATGGCGGCGGCGGAATGGACGATGATACAAAGAGAGCTTCGCCGCCGATACGACCCACTCTCGTTGTCATGATTGTCGTGGATCTTGAACAAGGCTGAAGAAGTAAGTGACACGAAGTAAAAGACAGGCGCGAGGCTCTTATGATCTTTGAGGAGTTTCCCTTGGGTTGCAGTATTGATCGGCCAAAGGCGTTGATACTGCATTGCTATTGGTTGTATGTTCTGTTTGGAGCAGCCATTTTCGCCCCCATTCGTTGCAGCCGGTGCCAAAGTTCCCGTATTTGCTTCAGCCTTGTTGCGTTCCGCGGGGCTTACTACGGATACGTTCATCTGGGGCGGACTGTTGGGGACCAACAATTGCAAGAAGGCTGAAAGTACAGGCGAATGGTCAGAATCCACGGTTGTGCCCGGGAAAGAACAAGCTGTGGCGCACCGCATCTGCACATAACTTATAGCCAATCTTCCGCTTGTGATCCTTTCGAAGAATTTTGCATTTTCTCAATCGTACCATCACATCAGCATGCAGTGCCAACGTCGTTGCTGCATGAGGTAGTTAAGAGCAGGTAATGGCGCATAACTGGATTAACATTGACCTAACAGCGCTGTATCATCGACTAAGGGTTCAATTTTGACAAACTCACAAGACAAGACACTATCTCATCGGGTTCTGACAGCAGCCTTTCTACTACAACACCGTTTCGATGTCTGCTATTCAAGCTTACGTTCAACGGACCTTGCGAAATGACGACACGCTCCAATTACACCCACCAGAGATCATACTCATCCAGATCCACGTTCGTGTTTTTCTTCTGCCATACAAAACACGACTTTTTTATCAAGTCCTTAGGCTCAACGCTTTCTGCTGGTTACCAGGGCTCGATACATACGACTCAAGACTTCCAGTACTATAGGAGCACACGAAGGAAGAGGTGGTATTACCGTCATGTCGTTAGAAAATTTCGATAGAGGCTGTCGAAGGGCCTTGGGTTCAGTCAAAGGAAGAAATTCATGGGGCTGACCCGGGAAGGTGTTTATGGTGGAGAGTCTACTTGAACTGGAATACTCGTGGCATTTTACATGACCGATGGGAGAATGTCTCACCCTGAGGCTGCCATATTGTGTCTATTGGCCGGAGCTATCTCCAAGCCTTACGCAGTCGCCTTTTTCCTACGGAAGGCGACAAGGCTTACTATGAATAAGCTCGCCCAGGGCGGATTGTTGAGGGCTGAACAGGGTGAGAGAGCATCGTGCCGCCGTTGAAAGGTGGAGGTATGGATTACATTGTTGCAGACGTTCTCGACTCAAAGAATTTGAACATGAAGCTCCAGACCTCCACAAACTTTGCAGCAATTTTCCACTGCCGACACTTCCAAGGCTCCAATTAAACGACAGCTGGCTCATCAGAATCATTCACGGCATGTTCCTTGCGAGATTCAACAAGAATTCAATAACCGCAAGACGTAACATGTCGGAGCGGGCCGTGCCACGAGATGCAGTGTAACCGTCCCGCATTCCCAACAACCATCTCCATGCCAACAACGATATTCAATCGTTTGACGTTTACGGGATAGTGTAAAACCATACTTGGCGAAGTCGTGAATAGTCAAGTCAAGTTGATTCGCGTCTCAAAATCTTCTCCACAACTCAGCTCATGTCCTTCCTTCCCCGCACGCCACAATGCGCGAAGTCCTATCACGTGTAGTCTTCTGGCTAATGTGTACCGCACATTAATCCCTCCGACACAGCGTAATTGGGTGTGACGAGCACTCGGCTATATGCAACAGGGTAATACTTGCATTGCATCGACGCATCAACCTCGTACAGCATCAATTAAATTTTTCCACTCGGGTGTTTTCATTCCAGCTGTATAAAGCCTGTTCTCGTATCTCTGCAGCTCAATGACGTTCTCTCTTCTTGTATAAGCCATTGACGTCGTTTGTTACTTTTGTGTTTTGGGCATAAAACTTGACCGATTGGCGCATTACAGAACGATCATACCAATAGTATCGTCTCTTCAACGAACACCCTTCAGACAAACAACACAACAACACCACAAACAACTCATCACTTCTTCAGACCAAAGCCTTCACATCTATCACACATCACAATGTCCTCCGACACCGCCTCGATGAGCTCATCACAGTCATCTAGCCACTTCGAGCCACATCAAACGGTCGACGAATTCCCCACGAGACGCCAACCTTACTGGCGCGATCCACGCGTTCAAGTCGTGACGGAGACACGACTCGTCATCAACGCTGAAGGCCGACGCGTCATCGAGAAGAAAAAGTACCTCGAGTACCCGGAGGGATGGATTGGAGCGCGTGACGAGGTTGTTGGGGATACCGAATGATGATGAGGAGGAAGCTGGAAGAGTTTTGTATGGGGCTTGAAGTGTTAGCGTGGTATTCATTTTGGTCCTGAAGATTTAAGATTCGGAGTTCAAGGTTGCTTTGCTGCACTCAGTTCAGAGCGGCAAGCGAGGAGTACGGATACATCACCGGGTATTGCTTTCTGGAAGCACAAAAGTTCGTTTATTGCGCAATTCAATAATAGTTTTTTCAAACTCGATTCGTGCATGCATACACGCGGGCCTAGCAATATTGCCAACGGATAGGCGTGGCGCAGTGGTGCTACACACAATGCAGGCCCAACGTTGATTCTAGTATTAGCCTACGAGGTACAGATCACAAATTTGACCTCGACAAGCGCCCAAATTTAGATGATGAAGGTGTGGTGGAGTCGACGAATTTGTGATCGACAGTGGTGGCAGTCGTTCTCATGTCTTCGAGTCGCAATGTGAAGGCTCCACCCTCCTGAAGCTTTTTGAGTGACATCTGGTCGAGTCTCACTTGGGAACAGTGTGCGTTAAGAAAGAGGTACGATGTCAGGATGGATAGTTGAACAGGTGTCAGAAAGCTTTTCAAACCCGTAACGCGCAAGGAATCGAGAGAGCCTTCACCCGTGATGAACTCATGCGTAGAGCTTATTTAAGGAGTCTCCTTGAAAAACTTGGGCAGAGGATGTATGCAAATGACTTGCGTCAATCATAAGCGCCGAGCACGTGCAAAAGGATTTAGAGCGGAGGTTCAAGGTCATTGTTATTACAACGCGGAGCGCGAAGACAACCTCTATAGTTACGCGTCAAAAGTTTCATTGCACTAGTGTGACGCGGGGAAAATCAAATACACATCCTCTATATACAAACTTCTATATAAAACATACAAATACATTCTAGAAATGAAATAGCAAAGCCACTCCTCCACACACCCTGTCGCGCGCTCAAAGAGCGCACTCGAACGACTCTGCCTTTGTAACATCACTATCCTTCGAGATGAGGCGTGTATTCATCGGGTAAGGGCACAAGATTCTGTCGTAGTGTGTCCCGGCTGTGTCGTTGAAGCTCATGGGCAAAGTCTCTGGCACGACTTCCTTCTCGACCCAGTCGACGAGCGCATGAAAGGTGGCGGGAGGCTCTCCAGCAGGTCCACCCTTGCAATGTCCGAGTCCAGGAACATGGAAGTAGCGGAAGAAATCATCCACGTTAGCATCAAGGTCCATTACGCGACGGTAGTAGTCGTCGGTTGCCTTGTGCGGGATGATGGGATCAGCCTGAACAAGAGGTTAGCAGAGATTTAAGAGAAAAGGCACAGTGGCTGTAGGAATAGCTCGTATGTCGAAGGCTATGAGGATCAAAGGGCGCATGATGGGAAACTTACCAAGCCGTGAAATGTCATGATTTTGCCACCTGCCTTACGGTACTCCGAAAGGTCTGGATCCGCAGTCTCGATGATGGACTCGTACTCCTGGATTGACGACTTGAAGAGACGCGTGTACTCTTCTACCGAGCTGACCAGCGTGTAGTTCCACTCGGGGTCCTTCTTGACGAAGAGCTGTAGCCATGCTTCGCCAAGGAGAGCAGGTGCTCCGGTACATGTACCATTAGCATTGCATGTGGTTGATGCAAGGGCCAGGCTGTATGGACTACCGTCTAATCCATCACTACCAGCCAGATCGCTTGCGAAGTCAACGCCGTACCAGAGGAACTCGCCATTAGGTCCTCTCGGGCCTTCCCACGTAGCGTTTGCGATGACTGCAGCTCCTTCGCTAATGGTGACCGCCTTTCCAGTCGATGTACAATTGTGAACGCTGTCGACCATCGAGAACGGGTCGAAGAAGCAGTTGTCAACGTCGCTTACAATCCCGTCGGCGACACCGTCGAGAAGATCACAAGAGGCGATAGCAGCTTTGGTAAGGACGTCTAGTTCGCATTTCGTGGGGAATTGGTTCGTCATTGACATCATGACTTGCGCCCATGCCGCGTTGAAGAACAGCTCGTTCCAGTTGATCGCAGGTGCTCCCGCAGCAATGCCGTCGTATGCTTCAGGATAGCGCTGCGCGAGCATAAAGCCTTGTCGACCGCCTTGAGAACATCCGTTCCAGTACGAATACTTGGCAGCCTGTCCATAGAATGACTTGGTGACGTCTTTGGCGATGAAAGATTGGTCGTTGAGAGATTTGGAGGCGAGATTCTGTAGTGCATACAGATTAACATTGCCAGGGCTGTTGAGCGCCCACGGATCAGGGATGAATGATGCGCCCAAGCCGCCGTCTGTGGTCGTCGCCGCGTAGCCCTCGCCTATTGCGTCATCCATGGCAAGGTAGGATATAGCGAACCGGCCAGCCCTCCAGCCTCCGCCTCCTACGGCTTGCAGTCTTTCGTTCCATCCGTCGATTGGGAGCCACGTCTCGACATTGATGGTATCGTTCTGGCCTTCGTGGGTGTATGTTACGGTCACATTACAAAAGTCGACATTGATCGCGGCCTTGGAATAGCTCTGGGTTTCCGGATTGAAAGCTCCCGTGTAGTTTTGAACGAGCGAAGCGGTGAGATCCAGGACATTGGCGCCGAAAACGACAGGGTACGGGATGGAGTTGGCGTTACAGAGCGACAGTGCGGTGGTGTAGTTCTGCATCGTCTTACAAAGTGGAACGAGAGACTGTGGTCGGATAATGGAATGAAAGACTGTGGTCGAATGATGGATAGAAAGACTGGCGACATTGCTCAAATAAGTAGCGACAAGATATAACGGCTCTTACGAAGCTGCCCGCAATATCTTCCCTGTAACTGCGCGCGAGCGCGCTTGATTGTCGATGCTCGGGAGGAGTTGGGAACGAGGCAACGTATACGGCGTATCGCGCCCCGCTGGCTACGTATCGCCCTGCACTATCACCTCATTTGGCCAATCAAGCCAAGTCTTCCAGAAGGTACCCAGGAACTTCGAAATCTCTTGTATTAGTATCCTGCCGACATTGCCGACAAGCCACACGCGTCTCCGGCGATGCAGCAGCACCGCGTAGTGGGCAAGAATGATTAATGCTTCCGGTTTGCGCATGGATAGCAGGTCCGTAAACTCGCTAGATAGGTTGATAGGCCACACCCAAATCAAACCAGCTCCAGGCGCTGCTGAGTCCGAACCTGTCTGATACACGACATCCAGCTGGGAAGCAGCCACACGACAGATTTGTCGCGAATCCTCGCTCATGTCCGCTTCATCTAGCAAGGTTTGCAGGCGGCGGGCGACTGCAACTGCTGTTTCCCTTTGGGATGACAATGCGTGATGAATTGCGTTCTCTGCGCGTTCAAAGATGGGCGCAACGCTGGTTTGGTTTAAAAAGGTCCAGGATTGCGAGATGATGGCTCGAACGCCTCGATGCAAGTTCATGTACGTAACGAACCCGTCCAAGACGTCGCCCGCGCCCGCATCGGCATTTCCAGCGACTTCGGCAAGGGCGTGTAGGCCGATGAGGGTGGAGAAAGACAACATGGGCACGCAATTGTCTGCTGTAACTTCGATATGAGCATCTTTGAACGCACACAACGCCTGGGTCTGGAGAGTTCTGGCCTCCTCAAGATGCCAGTTTGCACTTTCCGTGTGTGTGTACCTCATATGCATGGCAGACAGGGCCAGGAGTTGGTACAAGGTGTACGGCTGTGAGAGCATCATCGGCATGATGGTACGTGTTTGCCCATGGTCCACCGACCCCGTTTCTGCGAGGCTTGGCAACGTCTCGAAAATGAAATGACTAAACAACTGCATATGGCGCAGGTTGAAGGAAAGGTCTGAGCTCTGGAGTGGGGACGATATTGCAGACAGGAAGCGCGGGTCCAAGTAAGTCGTGACAGATGGTGACGTTGTGTTGCTATGCTCCCCTGTACTCGGTACACCTTGGGACGTAGGAGTTCCTGTGCGCGATGTACTCTCGGAACTAGCGTATCGAGATTGATACGTACAGATACGATCATCGCGCATGCAATTCTCGCACGTGGGCTGTGCTTCGTCGCACTAGAAAATCAGCATGCTTCGTGTTTACAATTCTACCTGGCAGATGCAGGTACCCGCGTTCGAACCTTTATGTGGCGTCTTTTGCACTCGTGACAGCCAAGTCGTGATTTTCTGTGTGATCTCCGTATAACCTTCCGCGGAGCCATGGCGGACTTCGGTGTATGCATTTTTGATCGGCGAAAGGTCGATGCATAGAAATACGCAGAGACGAGAGAAAGCGGCGAAGGGGTCCTACAACATTGAATACGCATACGCTGACTAACATTAGCACTTGCTTAACTAGCGTCGGGGGTTTTATGTTAGTCGACACGAATCTTCGTTTCACCCGACTAGCACCAAACCCTGCTGCAACGTACGTCGTATACCGTACTCAAACCCGATAGTGAGATCGACACAATAAGGTTCTGTGTTTGAACTTGCCGTCGCCCAGCATTTTCTTTTCGCCCCCGAAACTCTGCCAAAGTGCGAGCGGAGGATCCACGACCGAGACGAACGACACATGTTGCATCGAGCGGTTGCGTAAGGCAGATTCAGCAGCTTCACTTTGCGTCAGATAGGGCAACACGCCTTGGAATTGAGTCGAAACATGAATTTTGCCAAGAAGGATACGCAAGCATTTTTTTCGAGCATTTTCTGGCACAGCTCCGGGCTGGCGACAATTGACTTGGAAGGAACGAAGAATTCGGTGTGTGCAACGTTGCATTGGTGGCGGTTCGACTTGGTGAGAGAAATTACCACTACGCGAACGGAAGTTTCTTCGAGATGAAAGAGATGGTCGGTGCTAGCCAGCAATTGTACGTGCAAGCGCCAAGGCCAGATCTGGACTGCCAGTCACCCGCAAGTAACCAGTTCTACGCCATCGATCTTTGGTGCTGGCCCTCTTCAGTGCCATCCACAGGAGTATGGAGGAGTCATCCGCTTTTTCGCACCATTCGAGATCCTCTTCCTCAGGACTCAAGAGTCGAATCGAATCGCTGAACAAGCTGTCCTGTGTGGTTAAAGTCTGCAGAATTCGCCATCCGCAACATCATCGACTCGTCATATGTTCGGCCACAGAAGAACAGCGCACAAGCGACGGAATACCAGGAGGTGTACATTAGTAACCTAGCTATAAGGCCCTCCCCCATGCTTACCACAAAGACTCAATGGTCACTACGAAAGCTGCGGTAACACAACAAAATGCCGCAAAGTCGTCATTACTCGCAAGACTTGTCGAGCCACAGGCTACTCAGAAGGTGCAGTGGGAGCTGCGCTTGCCGAAATGTTCAGATATGCCGGTCATTACGTTTCTGCGACCGCCCGATTCCCATCTAGAATACCACAGACTTTACGCCAAGCACCTCACGTTGCGATCCTAGCACTCAACGTCAGCTCGTCAAGCTCAATTAACGCGGCTGCTCCAAGCCTGGAACTGTCAAGAGTCAAATCGATGGCGAGCTTGATGTCCTGATCAGCAATGCCTGTCATGGACTGAATCGGCCGGACCTGGGCACACCCGTCAGTCAGGCTAAGAAACTGTTTGACATGAACTTCCCTGGTGTGCTCGAGATAATCCAGGCCTATGACCATATACTGGCGAAGTCAAGAGGTTTCATCGTGAACAATGCGACCCTCAGCGGAGTGCAACCCGTATCGGTTATCAGTACGTACGGGAGAAAAGACTTTGTGTTCTATTGCTTAATTGTACACTTCTAGCGACATACGACATTGCAAGGCCACCCTCAGCAAAGCAGGCGAAAGCTGGCATATGGAACGGGCACCACTCGACGTGCGTGCCATGAGTTTCGTCACAGGTGGCATTACTATGAAGATCTTGACCAAGATCGAACCTATTATACTTTTCAAAAGACTCATACTAGGTGAGCATCGAAGACGTGATCGCGGAACTGCCGGACAGCGTCCCGCTTGGTGTCGATTCAAACCGTTTTGCGCTTGACATCGTTCGCCATGTCGTGAAGGATGTAAAAAGAAAGCCGTGGGTTGGTGGCGGTTCAATTATTGCTCCTTGGGCTGTGCAGTTCATTCCAAAATGGGCGCATGTAAGTGCTGAGAACACCACTTTCCGTGAGATAGGCCCAATTGCTGACAAGAGAACTGCAGGATCAAGTTTTGTACGCGCAAAAGCCGTTCGCAGCGAAGCCGAGCCAGGCTCATGCGGAAAGGACGGGTCGGGACAGTATCAAGACGTCTACTTTGGTTTGTGGGCATCAAACGAACGTACAACCTTTACTGCAAAGTGAACTCATGTGTTGTCATTGTCTGGGAGGGACCAGAAGATTTTGGCAAATTCATCTTTCGACCGATGCGTCTCAATGTGGATTGCAATAATTCTGCTTATCCTTATGGTATCATGTCTCTTTTCGAAAGTCCCAACATTTCTTACTCCGGCTTCGCCTGTCCGTTCGGCACGCCCGCGGATGCATTGCCCTCGAAACCCTTCGCGTGCTCCTTTGCAGTCTTCAACGAGCTGTCTATCAGCCTTGAGAAACCCCAGACATCGAACTGGACTGCAATTGCCCTGTAGCCTCCTTTGATCATATCCGGGATCTGTTCGAGGGCCATTGCGCCACCCATTGTTGGCAGGTTGTTCTTTGCCGCGGCTGCGCCAAACTTAGCCATAGCGTCAAGGAAGACAGGGTCCGGTGTGCCACCAAGGACAGTAGCGAGATCAAGACCAGCATCTATCATGAAATCGCCAGGACCAAACATGAGCCCAGAGATGCCCGGCACTGCAGCAATCTCGTCGAGGTTGGCGACGCCCTTGACAGACTCGATCTGAGGGATCAGGCAGACATGATTATTCGATGTGTCCTTGTTGAACGGGTCATTGGGGTACAGTGACGTTGCGAGTCCAGGTGTGAAGGTCCATGGGCTGAATGATCGCTGACCGATTGGGCCTGACTTTGGTTAGTGATGTACCAGAAGAAATGCTGACAGCAATTACCATAGAACGATTCTTTGATGAACGCCTTCACCTCTTCTGCGCTTTCGCAATGTGGGATCACGATACCAGCGGCTCCAGCATCAAGAGCTGTGCTGAGACTCAGCTCATCATGCTTCGGCACCCTGACAATCACCAACGATTTTCCCTCTGAATGATGCTGGGCCGCGTGTATAGCGTCGTGTAGCTCCAGGCGGTTGAACATGCCGTGCTCGACATCGATCCAGATGAAGTCTGGCTTCGTGGACGCAATGATTTTTGTGACAAACGTGCTCGGGATGCCATGAGCGACGCCCATCAAGGTCTTGCTCGCATCTGCTTGTGCGTCTGCGAGGGCTTTTCTGAGGTTGCCAGGGTATGTAAGCATGGAAGCACGGTACGGTGCAACGGCATGGAGATCTTTCTGCTCGCTGTGAGGCTTGAAGTCTGCCATTGTAGAGACAATAAAAACGAAATGCGAGTTCTAGGCGTGTAGTATTGTTCTTGATTAAAGAAATGGGAGTCGTAGAAACGGAGCTGTAGATACTTGGTAGCTCTGACCGGTCCCTTTATACATGCTACAGGGCGCGGGCAAATGGTGCGAGAACGTGGTACCTACTCGATATCACCCAGGCTATTATCGTCTTGTCCTGCCAGTTTCGTGCGGGCCAATCACAGCATGATGAGTTGCATGATCGAGTCTCACAGAGTGGTATCACTGAGTGGGTAGTGGAGTGAGATGATGGGCGCCTAGTCAGCAAGTGCTTATGATGCGCAAGCGATAAGTTTCAATGCACGGAGTTTATTCCACAACCAGCTTTCCGCGCTGACGGTGACAAGGCAAAGCAAAAAGTAGTCCTTATGAATCTATGAGTAAACGCTGATGACCCAAGCAACCGAAAGATAATAGAACATGGTCTGACTGATACTGTCAATGACTGTGCTGATTGCCCACACAAAAATAAATCGCTGTTCTACGAACTTCACATGACGTATGATGCGAGATTTGGATGCTCGGAATTTACGAAGATAAATCCGACTGGCTGAATGATTGCATGGTAGTGTGCATCGCTTCACAACGACTTCGAACTACAGCCGGCACAACTCTACACCGACTTTCCACATCCACAGCAGTCGCGGCATGCAATCCCCGTACCGATGTCATTCAAGCTACAATACTGACTGTGCCACGACGGTGCAGTCGGGTGCAGCGAGCGCAGCCGTGGACATTGCAACGAATCGTCTGTTGCAGAGCCTTGTCGCCAGGTATCGACGGTTGCGCTCGGTTCTGCATCCTTCGAAGACGTTCCAGTCATGCTTCGGACGACTTTCATCTCTTCAAGGCGTGGCGATTTAGACTGAAGCGGGGTGATAACTTTGGGTGCTCAATCGCGCTTTGATTACCGTGCGCCCGTCATTTGACTGCTGTTGGTCACTTGACTGATCGAGTGTTGACCTCTTTTATTGTCACAGCCAAAACTTCTTTTTCCACGTCGACGTCGTCCATGTCAAAAGTCGGTTTTCCCGGCTTTTTCCCGACATTCTTTTGTCTCATGCGTTTGAGAAGGTCGCAAAGGTAAGCAATAATGACCATAAGGGCGATGAGACCAAAGGTACAGGCCGCTGCTATGATCGCTATGTTGGACGTTGACAGGCCACGTGTTGCTGTCATAGTGGTGAGATGGTGTGGTTGTTGCTGAGGTATTGCCCGACCCCTGTAATGCAAAGGTAATGAGTTGTCTTTGATGCAGAACGAACGTTGAGTATGGAGGGAGCGTACGACGATACTGAAACCCACATTCAACATAGAAAGGACAGACGCCTCTTTATTGTATGTACGAGCTGCTAGAGCATTGCAACGTCCATCGAGCAATGCCGAGTTGCGGCTTTACACTTCACAAGCATGGGAGGAGAAAACATCACTCTAGACTGAGAGCGCGTCTGTTACTATCGTGTAGTATCCAATGAAGGACAGAAAGAGCAGCAATTTGTGGGGGAGTTCAGCTGAACGCTAGCCAAAAAAAGACCATGTGGGCGTTATTGCAGTATCAAATGTTCAGCTTTCATCTCGACTTAGACAGCTAAGCAAGCATGCACCTTGCAGATGATCCCGTTGGCGTCTGGAGATGCATTGACCGTTTGTTTGAGACTGTTGATGTTTTGAGAAACTCGATTCGATTCATTCGTCCGAAATCAATCACGCCGTAAGAACTACAGCGGTGGACAATCGAATGCGCAAAGCAAAGTCGGTGAAGGGTTGATCGACCCAGTCAAACTAATAAAGTGACAAGTCTGGCATCGAGCAACTTTAGTTCGAGCGGGCGCGGAAAGCTAGCCGGTTTAAGTAGGGCCAGACCATCATTCTCGACCTTACCCGGAATTGTCCGTTGGATCTAGCCTTATGTCCTAAAATAGATCCAGAGGCATCGTCTGTCGTGTCCATCTTGAGCTGGCAAGTCGTTTTGTGAGGAGATGTGGTTGTTGCGTTACTTGTAGGTCTTCAAAAACATCCGGGGAGGATTTGAGCTCTACACTCCACAGGTTGCTGACCGAGCCCAGGTCATGCCGCCCTCCGCCACTCACAAGGTATCGGGCCTTTTCATACTAGCAACATCGCCAAGTCGCTCACCATTTCCATGCCCAGAATGCCATGCTAGATGTCGCGTAAAGCTGCAGTCGTCGCGCCAAAAGCAGGACGGCACTCACTGACAGTCATGTACAACACGATGGAATGTGTGACGAAGCGTACTCATGAAGTAAGGAGTACTTCGGCTTTCATGCACTCTTATTACCATGAACGTATCGCAACACAACGGGGGAGCCATCATATATCGATTGCAAAGTGCTGGTACTGACCAGTCTTTCCAGTTGTGATTCCGATCGTAACTACACATATGGGCGGCTTGTAAGTATGTGAGTTCAGTCTGCGATTCATTCTAATACATTAATCGTGGCACTCCCGGGAACGCGAGGCGCTTCTGTGTTTAAGCAATCGGGTCCGATGCTGAAGTTGGTTATACGGGTCTGTGTCAGAGGTTGGTTGATTTCTCTACTGGCGCGTCGTCTTGCGCCCACGGATTCTGCACCAGCCTGGGATCGTCGTATGTATCTCTCCGTACTGGCCCAGGGAACTCAGCACTAGGCTTGCGCAAGATTGACGGGTCGTGACTTTCTGACAGCGGAGATACCGGACTATCGAGGCGATCGAAAGTGTCAGGGGGTCTCTCAGACTGTGGCGAGATAGGACCATCATCATCATCCGGTAATCGGTCGCCCGTTCTCGGTCTCGCTTCAGCTGGACTACTCTCTGCTGGAGAACGTGAGCGTGGCTCATCTGCTGCCAGCTCCGGTATGTATCCACTAGTCGCGTGCAGCTCTTGCATAGACCTTCTCGCGTCTAGTTCTCTGACCACGACTGGTCCGTACACAGCCTTCCCATCCAGCTGAGGTTTCTCTCCACTCTCCCAGTCCTCCATATCTTTGGGTGGCTTCTTTGATCTCCTGTGGACAATGACGCCGAGGAAGAAAGCTCCGCATACAAGGCACAGGCCTGCAATTGCTGCTCCTATGCCTATGCCAATTTCAGTCTTCTTTTTCTTGCTAAGGCCGCCACCTGAGCTCGTGCCTGTTTGTACCTGGGCAGGCGGGGAGAGGTTCGCAGTAGCGCTTGGACGGGTCGAAATTATTATGGGCTGCGTGGCAAGGGGCGTAGTCATCTGGAGGTATATTAGCGAACATCTAGACCCGATGGCGGTGGTCGTACAGTTTCTATGTACGTGTCTTTGATGGTGATATTCGTTGGCAAGCTTTTAGTTCGGCGACCCGGTCCTTGCTCAACTTGGAGGGCATAATCATCGCCAGGGGGAAGACTGACGACGTACCATAAACAAGTACCACCTGTGACGTTCCCTAGTGTATCGTGTCAGTGAAGCATTGGAAATTTCGACTATGTTAAAGTACATCCGAGCGTGTTGACGGTCTCATAATTGTTCGCCGAACCTTTGAGCAGACTGACATCTGTTTGCTAGGTACCCGTAAGCTAATTGGCAATATCCCAAAACGGAGGCAGCAACTGACTGTGTCATCCTGAGGACTCCATGTGATGGTGTATCTCTGGCCAATCACCACAGTACTCGGGAAATCTTCAATGGCGAGGCTAAGTGCTCTTGCAAAGATGAAGAACAAAAGCCAGAGTCTCTGCGACAGTGCACATTTCATCTTTGGGATACGGCCAATAACCGTACGCTGGATTGCCAACACGAGGCTGCGCTGCGCGGTGTAAGGTGGGGAGCAGCAGGAAAACCAAACAGAAGGAAGGCGGAAATCAAGGCCCCCAGAGTGCGTGGGGGCAGCCGTGTTATTGGTCCTGGGGTCGAAGGATCGTAGAAACAAGGATTAATTTAGGCGGTGGTCGGGAGTGGATTGTCTTCGGGAAGGAGACTTGGCGAGACAAGTGCCATTACTCGCACAACCCGCGAGGTTCGTCGAACCGTGGGGCGAGAGGACAGGTCTGAGATGGTACTATCGCAAGGGCTGACTGTGAACAAAGGTTGTATAAGAAAAAAAGTGGAAGTCACTTCCTGGGATGTGCGGCGTCTTGCATGTGCAGATTCAAGACTGATATCGGATCATCGTAGGTGTCTTTGGGAGTGAAATACCTAGGATGACTATCCCACGAGGCAGGCGAAGTTGCACTCCCTTACGCTGATTCACTTACTGGCTGATCCTTGGGACTGGAAGTTATGTTGTAGACTTGGCCAGTTACAACACTCGCAGCTAGGTACGTGTCGATCTTTGCACACAATGTGCTTGTAAGTAGCCCGAAAAGCATGGCCGCGATTCTGGTTTGGTGGAGCCCTGCCATCGCGAGTAGCGCAACAAGAACACGAGATGGAAAAGGAAACCTAAGGCCGAGAGCTGCGGGCTTCATAGAACTTGGGCAATTTGAGAGGCATAAACACAATGTCGTCGTTCTTCGAATGGGACATGACCCAGATAGCCGGTCAGCATGGGGCAGAATTTCCTTCGATGTAGGTGGCACCGCATTGCCATGAATCTGAATGACTGAAGTTATAGTATGCTTAGGCTGAAATTCGAAAGTCAACCTCGGACTGTCCAACGTGACGTTATTACGTGGAGCGAGGTCTCCAAAGAGCCCACAACAGAGCGGCTCTTGATTGAAAGGCCACTGAAAGGTCCTGCGGAGCCACTTGACGGTCGTCGTACAATGAGTCGCCTTATGATTTTCTGACGTGATGAGCATGCAGCCTCAAAGCCGAGATCGATCACGAGTTCCCCTTCTTTCTGCTTCGAGGTCTCTGCTCTTCCACAAACAGGCACTCATTCGGTATATTTTTTGGATATGGTGGGAGCATAGCTCTTATCCAGGCTTCATGAAGAAAGTCTCTCGGTAGAATCGCGCTTCCTCAATGCTCTCCAGGATATCGGCTCGCGCTTCGTGCAACATCTGCTTCCGCGGAATCTTGTTCAAAATCTCCTTGGGCGCCCATCTTCGCGCAGCTTCCTTGATGCTGCTCACATCCAGAATGCGGTAGTGCAAGTGGTCGGTGACAATTTTGTAAGGCTGCTGCACGAGGAACGCTTTGTCGGCATGGACCGAGTTTCCTGAAAGAAGTCCAGTGCGGCGTTCAGGCACGTATGTCTTGATGTATGCGAGCAGACCCTGTGCAGCTTGCTCGGCGGTTGTTGAGGAGTCGAGACATGCCTGGGTGAGTCCCGATTGGCCATGATGACGGGTGCACCATTCGCCCATGCGATCAAGCTGCTCTTGGCTGTGGTGGACGATGGCCTCATAGCCGTTATCATCCAATAGATTCATGCTTGCATCAGTGACAAAGGCAGCGAGCGACATGATGGTATCATTTTCCGTGTCGAGGCCGGTCATCTATGCATGTTAGTAGATACTTTGGAAACTAGCACACGAACTCACCTCGCAGTCTATCCATACTAGCGGTGCCTTCGATACTGATGCCATCTTTGGTGTTCTTCCTGAATGTCGGAGTGATGACGACCGAGATGGTGAGGCGGACTAATCGGGAAAGAATACCCTAAAGTGGGTGGCCCGTGCGAGGAAGTCGCGTCGCGTGTTTTAGCGTGGTCGCGCGTCGTTCCTGCCCATTTGCGAGGAAACCCGCTGCTGTTGCTCCAGTCCACAACACCCTCATGACAACACTATAGCGCCTTCTTCGAGCATTCTCTTCTTCCACTTCTTGCTCATAGCATATACCTCATATAATCCACCATGTCTCGCGCAGCAAAGTTGGCCGAGCTGCGTGCTCTGCGCGCTGCTGGCAAGACGCGCCTATCCACATACGAAGTCGCCGAGGAGGAGCAATTGTACGATGAGGTCGACGAAGACGGATACAAGAAGATTGTGCGAGGAAGACTGGACCAGGACGACTTCATTGTCGACGACAACGGTGAGGGCTACGTTGACGATGGTCGCGAAGACTGGGACGAGGGGCAGGGCCGGTATCGCTATGCTGCCACGGACAGCGAGGGCGAGGATGACCGGCCTGCCAAAGGAAAAGCTGGTATGCTTCTTTTCTACTATAAGCACAGCTAGGACACAGCTGACGCGTACAGCCAAACGAAAGCGTGAAGAAGACAAGGAGAAGCAGGACAAGATCAACAACGGCATCAGCAAGTACTTCGGCGCGAAGACTTCCGCAAAGGCACCTAAAGCGAAGGCACGTGCTTCACAGGTGCGCTCACACATGAGACGAGACTAACTGTACCAGCCCGTAGCAACAGCTGCCGACCTGAACTTCATGGACGACCTCCTGGGTGAGATTGACACCAATCCTCGGGCTGCCCCGCGTATGCGCGCCGTCAAGACAGAGGCGCGTCGGAAGACACGCGTGCTGTCGCCCCCAATATCTGAGAACCGACCGGCAGCCACGAAGAGGCGCACCAATGACTCGGACTCATACATGCCGGACACGCCGCCAGCAGATAATGCCTACGGTGACGACGACGGTCTACCCACATTCGACGACGACGTCCCGATGAGCGACCCGCCACTGCAGTCTTCACCTGTCGCAAAGGCAGTTGAGCGGAAAGCAAACCCACCGGTCAAGACCGAGGAGGAAGAGGAGGATGACCTGCTCGAGGTCGCACAGCCCACGGGACATCATGGCGTCCCCACTGCGAGCGTGAACATGGCAGGGAAACGACCGATCGCGAAGCTCAAGAAGTCAGACTATCCTACACCCGCTAGTTCCTCGCCAGTGGGACCTTCGACAGCCGCTGTAAATGCGTCCTCGTGGACGAACGTCACAGATCAGCTGAATGTCATGAGCAGCCCCGCCCCTCAGACCACTGGTGTTGGCAAGTTGAAGCAAGAAGATGTACTCGAGGAAGACGGAAGCCTGCGCATGTTCTGGATCGACTACACGGAAATCAATGGCAGCCTATGCCTTTTCGGTAAAGTCAAGGACAAAACCACCGGCAGCTATGCGAGTTGCTTTGTCAAAGCGGACAACATCATGCGAAAACTCTACTTTCTTCCTCGCGAACACCGCCAGGTCCGAGGTGTGGCCACTGATGAGGAGGTTGGGCTTAGCGACGTTTCTGATGAGCTTGACAACATCATGAGCAGGCATCGTGTGACCATGCACAAGATCAAGCCTTGCACCCGCAAGTATGCATTCGAACTGGCCGACATTCCCAAAGAGGCAGATTACCTCAAGTTGCTGTATGGCTACGACAAAATGCCGCTTTCCACCGACCTGAAGGGAGAAACATTCTCGCACGTCTTCGGTACCAACACGTCCCTCTTCGAGCAATTCGTGATGTGGAAGAACATCATGGGTCCCTGCTGGCTCAAGATCGACGCTGCTGATTTTGGCGCCATCCATAATGCTTCCTGGTGCAAGCTTGAGGTTGGAGTCAGCAAACCCAACAACATCACGGTGTTAAGCAACTCGGACAACTTAGACGCCCCGCCTATGACCCTTATGAGTCTCTCCCTACGGACGACATTCAACGCTAAAGACAACAAGCAAGAGATTCTCATGGCAAGTGCTATGGTTTATGACAACTTTTCGCTTTCGGACACCACCCCTATCGACCAGATGCAAGCCAAGAGCTTCACTATACTTCGACCAAACGGTACTGCATTCCCTACTGGTTTCCAGGCTGAGGCAGCCAAGCTCAAGGGCAACTTCAAGCAGGTGAAGACGGAGCGGGAACTTCTCAGTCTGCTCATGGCCATGTTTCAGCGCCACGATCCTGACTGTATTGTTGGACACCGTCTGGACGATGTTGACTTCAGCGTTCTGCTCAGCCGGCTGCGTGAACAGAAGACTCCTGGATGGCACCGCATTGGACGCATCAAGAGGAGCGAATGGCCAAAGAACATGGGCAAGGGCGGTGGTAGCTTCTTTGCAGAGAAACAGCTTGCTGCAGGTCGCTTGCTCTGTGATTTGGCCAATGATCTTGGAAAGTCTCTGATGACGAAGTGTCAGTCTTGGAGCTTGGAAGAGATGTGTCAGCTGGTCATCGACAAGCCGCGTCAGGAGCTGGACAACGAAGCTGCTCTGAAGGGATGGGCGATGACCAAGGAAGGTCTCCTGAATTATGTGAAGCATTGCCAGGCTGACGCATACTTCATTGCCGCCATTTCGATGAAAGTGCAAATGCTTCCTCTCACCAAAGTTCTCACCAATCTTGCCGGTAACTCTTGGGCACGCACATTGAGCGGTACACGAGCAGAGCGCAACGAGTACATTCTTTTGCACGAGTTCCACAAGAACAAATACATATGCCCGGACAAGCAATGGGGCAAAGGCAGAGTCAAGGCTGAGGAGGAGGCCGCTGAAGGCGAAGAGGGTGTAGATGCGAAGAAGAAGGACAAGTTCAAGGGAGGTCTCGTCTTTGAACCTGAGAAAGGCCTTTATGACAAGTTCATCTTGGTCATGGACTTCAACTCGCTCTACCCCAGTATCATCCAGGAGTTCAACATTTGCTTCACGACAGTCGAGCGATCTGATCTTTCCGAGGACGATGACAAGGTACCCGAAGTTCCCGAGAATCAAGAACAGGGTATCCTGCCACGATTGATTGCTACTCTTGTCTCCCGCCGACGAGAGGTGAAGAAGCTCATGAAGGCCAAAGACGCCACTCCTGATGAGCTAGCGACCTGGGACATCAAGCAACTTGCTCTGAAGCTCACCGCCAACTCTATGTACGGATGTCTTGGATACACGAAGTCACGATTCTATGCCCGCCCACTCGCCATGCTCACGACTTATAAAGGCCGAGAGATCTTGCGACGAACAAAGGACATGGCTGAGGAGAAGCAGCTGCGCGTCATTTACGGTGACACTGACTCTGTTATGATCAACACCAACGTCGACAACTTTCAGGATGCTTTGAAGCTGGGCAACGAGTTCAAGAAGGTTGTCAATGACAGCTATAGGCTTCTGGAGATCGATATAGACAACGTCTTCCGTCGCATCTTGCTGCACGCGAAGAAAAAGTATGCTGCGATTAACATGGTCGCTGTTGACGGCAAGTACATCGAGAAGCTTGAAGTCAAGGGTCTAGATATGAGGCGACGAGAGTATTGTGCTCTGTCAAAAGAGACATCAACGTAAGTCTAAGGTACCCAAAGCAACGGCCTTTTGCTGACATGCAGCAGCGAGCTCCTCAACTTCCTCCTGAGTGGCGAAGATCCCGAAGTGGTGGTAGAAAAGATACACAACCACCTTCGAGAGCTTTCAAAGCAGATGCGCGAGTACGCCGTACCAACGCGCAAGTACACCATCTACACGCAGCTTGGCAAGAACCCCAAAGAGTACCCGAATGGCAATTCAATGCCTTCTGTGCAAGTCGCGCTCAAGTTATTGGCCAAGGGCAAGCACGTCAAGGCCAAAGACGTCATGTCTTTCATCATCACCGGCGAGTCTTCTGGGTCTCAAGAGAACGCAGCAAAGAACGCCTACCCAGTAGACGAAGTCCTCAAAGCCGACAGCGAACTCAAGCCAGACATCGACTACTACCTCCACAAGCAGATTCTCCCACCAGTAGAACGCTTATGTGCTCCTATCAGTGGCACAAACATCACACTGCTGGCTGCATGCTTGGGTCTCGATACTTCAAAGTACCGTGTCAATACCGCGTCCGGCGGCGCGCAACAAGAAACCGAAATCCACCCTCTAGAGTCACAAATCGCAGACTCAGAACGTTTCAAAGAATGTACACCCCTTTGGCTGCGCTGCCGATCCTGCAAGACGACGTTTCCCTTTCAGGGCCTGTCATCCATTACACCGTCGGCTTCATTGCCTGCATTACAGACTGTCACCCACGACGGCGTGAAGTGCCCAAATACCACGTGCGGCACCACCCTACCAACAATCAGCATAGTCGCACAACTTGAGTCTTCAATCCGCCAGCTCCAGGCCTCGTACTACGCCGGCCACCTCATCTGTGACGACGCACAATGCGCCAACCGCACACGCCAAATGAGTGTCTACGGCTCGCGCTGCTTGGGTCCCAAGGGCCTCGCGAAAGACTGTCTGGGCAAAATGGCCTACGAGATCAAGGAGCGCGATGTGTGGAACCAGTTGCTGTATTTCCAGAGCTTGTTTGATGTTGATCGTGTAGCGAAGGAAGATGTGGTGAAGGGTGAGGAGGAAGCAGCGAGGGAGAAGATGAAGGTTCTTGCGGAGGTAAATCGCGAGAGGTTTGGGACACTGAAGGGTGTGGTAGAGAGGTGGTTGGAGAGGAACGGAAGGCAGTGGGTGCAGATGGACAGTTTGTTTGCATTTGCGATGAAGGCTTAGGACGGGACTAATTGGGAATGGATACGAGGGGCGTTCATATTGGGTGGTGATCTTGGGTATGCGGCGTTGACCTTCAATGTTATGAGGGGCTGGGTGCATAGTGCGTTCTGTTGTTCTCCGAATCGGCGCTCAATGCTTATTGTTGCTTTATCCTGTGGGTTTCTTCGCTGTGCTCTATGACGTGCACGTTGTACGAATACATGCTACTCTAGCAAATGCGCGATCTCAACTCTATTGCTCTCAAGTCGCCGCAATCGCCTCCGGCACGCCCTCGCTAAGCTTCGTCTCTTCCTCTCCCTTCTGTTTATTCGTAGCCTTCCGACACGCCTCGTGAAACACAACAATAAAACGGTGCACATCCCAGAAAGAATTATACAACGGTGTGGGCGCAATCCTCAGCACATCAGGCTTCCTTTCATCCACCACCACACCATTCTCCTCAAGCTGATGCAGCACACTATCCAGCAGTCCGGGCTTCAACAACACACTCAACTGCGCGCCTCGTTCCGCAGGATTACTCGGCGTGATAATCGTGTATGGTGGATCTCCGCCTCCGTATCGTAGCAATCGCGCCTCGAGGTATCCTGTCAGCCGAAAACTGCGCTCTCGTAGCGCGTCCATAGATGTCATGGAGAAGACGTCGAGTGATGCCATGACGGACGTCATATCCAGCGCACTCGGATTACTGAGCTGGAATCCTGATGCGCCGGGTATAGGCACGAATTCGTTGGTCATGGCGAAGCGGCTGGTTTTGTCGCTGCCCCACCAGCCGCTTAGTCGGGGTCGATACTCCAAATCCATATCCTCTCCAGCCCCGGATTTCTTGTTTGCAACTCTGCCATGTCTCTCATGCACAAATGCACCGCCAATTACCCCCGGTCCGCCGTTCATGTACTTGTAATTACACCACACGGTAAAATCCGCGTCCCAGTCGTGCAGCTTGAGGGGTACATTGCCGACTGCGTGGGCGAGGTCCCAGCCGACTGTTATGCCGAGCGAGTGGCAGTGCCGTGTTATGAGTTCGATGTCGAGGAATTGGCCCGAGTAGAATTGTATGCCGGGCAGGAGAACGAGGGCGGTGGTGGAAGCGTGCTGAGAGATGGTGGAGAGGATGTGCGAGGTGGAGAGGTAGGGTGAGTCGGGGGATGGGGGGTCGATGGTTATAAGGGAGGTTGGGGGGAGGTTGTTGTGGGCGATTTGGGACAGAGCTGCGTACTGTGACTTATGTTAGCTGCAGAAACGTGTGGTATACCTTGTATTTGGCGTACGTGATCTGATGGAAATGCTTTTCCTTCGATGATGATCTTGTATCTATCTTTGGTCGGTAGATAGAAGCTCGACATGAGCAGATGCAAGTTTGCAGTTAATGTCTCCATGATGACTACTTCGCTAGGCAATGCGCCAACTATCTTCGCTGTCTGCTCTTTGATCGCGTCGTCGATGTGTAGCCATGGCGGTAGACCTCCTTCGTAGTCTGTGAAGTGCCCAAAAACACCTTTCGTCGCCCAGGTGTCAAGGTAGCGATTCACATACTCTTTCGTTCTCCGAGGCTGTAGGCCAAGCGAATTGCCGCAGAAGTATATCGATTCTTCCTGCTCGGTCTTTTCTATCAAGTCGTCCTTGTGGCGATACCCGTATTTCTTGTTCTTCAGATCGGCCTTTGTTGGAATGACGAACTCTTTCCTAAGCCTGCTCAATTCATCTTTCGTGTCTTCTTTCCTCGCGAATTCCTCTGAGCATAGCTCTACGTCTGCTGTGTCAGTATATGGGCTTTTGGTGTGGGACATTGCAGTTAAAGATAAATACAAGGTATGGAGCGATTTGAAGATTGGAGGTGGAGTTTAGAAAATATCGCAATGTACCAAAAGTGAGCGTCAGTGACTGATGACGGAATTCATGATCGAAGTATGTGAAGCCTACTGTAAGACGCACAGAGTGGGGCTAGAACGGTCGCGCGGGGGCGAATGAATGTGGAGCATTTCGCCGCGGGGGTCTTGGATTACTAATGGCCTTCGCGACTCCATACGATCTCGCGGTAATGCAACACCATCGGAACAGCAACCCTCATAACATCCGGCCTCCATCATGGCTACTACGATGAACATGTGCGCATCGTGTCTACGAATGGCGAGAAGCGCTGCGGCAAGGGCCTCTTCACATCCGGCAAGGCGGTTCAGTAGAGCGAGCATTACCGCCACTTCACGTCCATTGTTCCTCGACTTTCTTGCGCCTTCTGCTCTGAAGCACGTTCAAACGTCCCCAGTTCTGATAAGAGCGTCGCAACATGCTTCAATACAACGAACACCACGACGAACACTAGCCACAGCCTCCGACCCCTCCGCCGCCCGCCCAGCACACCCAATCCTCAATCCACGCAACGACGATTCCGGCAATCCAATGCACATCTCCATCTCACCACGCGCATCGAACCGCCTACACGCCATATCCAGCGGCGACAACAACCCCAATCTTGCACTACGCGTGAGCATCGAAAGTGGTGGGTGCCACGGCTTCCAGTATCTAATGGACTTGATGGATCTTGAAAAGAAGCCTGTAACAGAGGAAGATACGGTATTTCAGGGTGAAAAGGGGGAGAAGGTAGTGATTGATGAATCGAGTCTGGAGCTGCTGAATGGAAGTACGGTGGATTATACGATGGAGTTGATTGGGAGCCAGTTTAAGATTACCGGGATTCCGGGGGCGACGAGTAGTTGCGGGTGTGGGACGAGCTTTGACATCAAGTTATGAGCAAATTGGAACACTACTGAAACTGGAGCAATGGGCATATCGACGTCACTGGAATGTTTGGTTCGGCTGCGGAGCGTGAGAAGAATATTTGTGGAGCGTGACAGCTCCGTGTATGGTTTTGTCTTACGTCGCTACCTAAATCGCTCCACATTTGATTTTCTGTCACGATCACCAACACACCGATCGGGACACGAGCAATGGTAACGCATAGCCGCACATGTATGCTAGCGAAAGATATAAGCTGGAAGTCCCGCAGGAAGCGTATGTTCAAAGCTCCTCAGTCACTATCAGCATATCCGCAAACCTTCACAATTGATGCCGTGTAGGTGTGCCTCAAGTGGTTCTATCGATCCAGCGAGCCATGTATCGACCTCATGTTCCGTCCGATCTGTATCACTGATTCGCACACTTCGCCTCCACGGTGTGCCCAACATGATTCGCGAAGACTTTGCTGGAGATTTTTGCGTCTCTTACCCCAACAGCCGGGTGCTGTCCATTTCGAATCCTTTGCGCTGTGTCGGGCGATGAGCATGTGCATTGTATAGCGTGTCGAAACTATACCAGAATGTTTTCGGCTCGTTCTTCGATTTGTCTCATAGCTTGGTGGCTCGCCAGAATGTGCAAACCTTGGCTAGCTTGATGAAAAGTACAGTGTGCATACAGATGAAGCGATGCAAGAGGGTCGGTCGCTATTAACGCATGAGACTTTGATCCTATGATCAATCGAAGGCTGAGCGACGTTGAAGATACCAATGACACCATCGCATAGGTCGTTTTCAGATGATCTTTCGAGTCAGCAGTCGATTGTTGGGCCCTCGTGCTAGAGACTGTCGTGGTCGATCCAGAGGCCACCGAAAATTTACTCCTAGCACGTTCGCGAGGCTGGGTTGTGGCTGTAATCAAAGCCTTGGATGAGGCCACGATAATGGAGGGCAGCTCCGATGACAGCGCACACATGAAAGATCTGGTGCGATGCACCCCATATATCGAACCTGCCTGGTCCCCAACGCTCTGGAATTCGGAACTAGTTCACAATCAGCAAGACGTTCACTGCTAAGCTATACAGGCTGGACACCCACCGCGTATATCGCCGCTCCGGCGAAAACGGCAATCCCTTCCCAAAACATCATGTTCCATCCCACCATCTCGTTGGCCTCGACGCGACCCCATCTATTCGCTACATGGATCATTGGGATGACTCCGTAGCAACCGGTTGATATGAAGATGGCCGCTCGCACATTTCGCCAGACGGGATGTCGGAATCGAGGTACATTGCAGAAAGCGGCGAAGGCTACGGTCAACGAAAACATCTACACACTCTTAGCTACGGCCATGTAGGCGTTAGAGATACGAACCCCTGCCGAGTATACCGCCCACCAAAACGGTTCGCAGTAGAAAGCGTAGTAAGTGCCGGAGAAAATCACTGAGTTGATCAAGGCGAAGACGCCATACAGATCAAAGAGCAGCCATATCTGATTCACTTCCTCTGAGTGATTCATGAAGAGATGAAACAGAGCACTGAAGCCAAAACAGCTTGTTGTGCAGGCGAAGAAAACTGTGAGGACGAGGAGGTCTTTCGAGTCGGATGTTTCATATCGTCGTAGTACATCGAAGTATGTCTGGACCGCCCACCACAGGAACAGGGCTACTCCTCCTCCGTGCGTATATACGTTGCTGGTCTGATTGTGCAAGTGCCCGAGGCTGGCAAAGGACGCTTGGTACGAGTGCGACGCTTTTCGATAGGAGCCAATAAGATACTGGTTTTCGAGCTGCCAGTGTTCGGCTTCGTGGATGGTGTAGATAGCGATTCTTTTAGTTCTTGGGATAACTTATGCTTTTCGTGGAAGGAGTTTCATCGTTCGAAAGAGGATCATCGGTGGAGAGATCACCATCGGTGGATTGAGCATCGTCGGTCGAAAAAGCATCATCGGTCGAAAAAGCATCATCGGTCGAAAAAGCACCATCGGTCTAATGCGCATCATCGGTGGGGATGACTTCGCGGACAGTGCAGAGAGGCGACTTTTTCGGGTCCTGGGGTAAGTTCTTGGTGGACAGAGGTCCATTGGTCGACATGGCCTCGTGGACAGCCTGGCATATTTCTTTCGTAAGAGGAGTATTCTCTGTCGCCATATTGCAGTGTCTCTCGGGCCGGATGCGTAGTGTTCACAGCTCAAAATGGAACAGAGGACGTAGTGTAAATGTACAGAATTGGCAAGATGAGAAGAGGCCTTCAGTACTGCCAGTGGACGGCATGACTTTCGGGATCGTCGAGCTTAGATACATACGAGGCCGTTCACCAGTTGTTTGTTAACAAGATTTTGCGGCATCGGTGCCCTCCAAGATATGCGGATCCCCAACACCCTTCTTGATCTGGTACACTTAAACATAGTCGAAAGGCTAGTGCTCCTGTTGGCTAACTTCACTTAGTCAATAGAGCAACCGGCCCAAACAACAGTGTCTGACCAATCCGAATGCCGTCCTTTTATATGCTGGTGGTGGACATACGTCTCAACACCCAGAATGTCGTTAATCTCCGCATTTCCTTGACTAAGAGTGTACAGTACAATCGTCACGAAGAAAACACGTCTTGCGTCACATATCCTTCACGTTTCTACCAACTCCAAGCCCCAGGCATCTTACTTTTCACTCTTTTCCGACCCGTTCTCGTGCGTTCCTTTCGATCCTTGGCGGCCATACGCCGATTAAAACGTGCCGCCCGTTCTCTCAGTCGTCCTGGCTCTGTTGTGCCACGATAATCAGAGTTTCCACACAGGATCTGAGTCTTACAAGCGAAGGGCCACATGTGCCCATTGTTGTAACCAGTTTCAGAGTCGCAGTCGTCCGGCCCCAGGCCAGGATACTCAGACACAACGAGGTAGCCTGGCTCACCAGGATCGAAGTTCCACTCCCACTTCAGAACCCATCCACAGCCCTCGGACTGAACGAACCGGAATGTCCGCTCATGTCGATTGTGAATCATGCATGACCAGTCCACGTCACGTTCACGCATGCAATGAAACTCCATGGCCATACACGCTCCAACATCCAAACCAAGACGCATAAGCAAATCCAAGAAAGCACTTCCAATCCTCTGGCTATCCATGTATGACGTTCCGTACTCGAAAAGGCTAGGCAGAAGCGCGATCCTCCTATGCAGCCATTGTTCTCTCATATCAGTATCGACCAGCCCCAGAATTTTCAGTGTGAGCTCTTCGTCCTCTTCGGATGTACTATAGTCCCGATATTTATTGACGCACTCTTTGAGCAGCTCAAGTCTGAGGCGTAGAAGTTGAGCACGATTCAGAATCGTCTCGGCATAGAACCACAACCACTCAATCGCCTCGAAGGAATTGCCGATAAAGTTCGGCATGCCGTCGTCCTGGTACGTCGTTTCTTCATCTTCGAAGTCCTGAGTTCCTCCGCTGTACTGAATCAGAAGCCGGAAAGTGTCGATTGCGCACGAGTTTTTCCCTTTTAAAGTACATGACATGGCTTTCTGGAGAGGCGATCTGTTGCTTCGGTGCGCTCGGTCAGGCCTGAGGCCAAGCTGCAGCAAGAACTGGCAGATGTCTGCTCTCACATACGTGCAAGCTATCTAGACTATGCGTTAATGCCATGATGACATCGGTGGGTTCGTAGACTGACATGTAGTAGTGAGTGACCGCGAGAATCTCTGGTGAAAGGGTGAATGTTACCAGAGCTGATGATCTGCCGCATTTCATCAAACGGTGTTTCGAGCATGTGATGTTTGAACAGCGTGTACAAATCATCGACGACTGGATATGCATGCACGGACGTAGGGATGCGTCCGTAACTCTGCTGGCGGTTCCAGTGGAGCATGAACCGCAAGACGCCCCGCGCTACTAGCAGCTCACGCTCTCTCGAGACAATGACATCGGGTGTTGGTTCTTGATCAGTCTGATTGTTGGAGCAAATGTACTGAATTGAGTCTCGCTGATACACACCAAACCATTCCAGTGTTGATGGAACGCGGGCATGGCGGATTCTCACATGCGTTTTCGTTCTTTGCAATGACGCATGCTGGCGAGCGTTCAGTACTGGGGCTTTGGTGTTGCATACTGAGGTTGCCGGATACTCTATCGGTGTTATCACTGCCGAACACCTTCGCTGATGTTGCAGCAGTGCCGGTAAGACCGTTGTCCTATAATTGTAGTCTAAGTCGACATCTCAAAGTGTCACATTGTTTGACTTACAAGATACTGGCCGAATTTACCCCAAGAGCTGCATGGAGATAGTCCACGTCTCTCTGTATCCTAACTTCGAAGCCGGCAATGTCCTTCGCCCTGAAGCCCATCTTGATGCTATCTTTGACTTTGGCCAAAGAGCCATTTCCGGTTCCTGACTTGCATTTCTCCACGACATCATGCAGCATCCCGAGACTTACCTCGCAGCTACTCAGAGACTCGAAGATCGTTATTGAAGGTGCGGGGAAGTGTTGTCCCTGGAGGTGTATCTGCCGATCCATGACATTGCGCACGTCCTCTAACAAAGCAGTGAGTCGGTCAAGTAGACTGGCGAGTCTTTCCAGCTCTTTTGAAGCACCCTTCACGTCGCGTATGAATGCCTTGATCGAGGCGATAGACTGGATGAGCTGTATCGAGAGGGATGCAACAGCTATTGCACTGGCGGCTCCAGAGAGGACCTCCATGTCAGGCGAACGAATGCACCACTAGCCGCCTAGGTACTACAAGAACGAAGCTGCATGGAATGTGGAATGAATTGCGATATTGAAGGGGTGTGTGAGGACACAGAGATATGAAGGAAAGAGGCTGAGCCATTAAGCCCCATGTGTTCGTATGCACCAGGCTGAAGCGGGCGCACCTGGCATTGGATAGTCATCTTACACAGCCACTTTGTGTGCACAGCTCGCAGTGCATCGATCACCACCCCGTAGGGAAAAATGAGACAACTCTGAGGAACAACAAAACCGTCACCTAAGCTAAACACCGCCACACGCGACTGAAAAGTCTACAAGTCTCGCAGCTTGTACTCTATAGCTACCTCTATAGATCTGCCTAATGCTAGAAGATTTCTTTGCGTCGTTCTTGTTCTGCGAAAGAGTGAAGTTTTGTTGCTCTCCAGAATTGACTCATTTCTTATCACTGTGCAGTGCGATGGTCATCAGTGCGTGAATTGTGGTTCAAAAACGAGAAGCGATGTTGCGATAGAAGCTATCATAATGTTCTGTTCTGTCTGTCTCAGCGTAAGTAACCAATAATAGCTACGGTGTAGACTTTGCATCGCAATAACACGAGTACAATTCGGGAGTCGTAAACAACATATCCACATTTCATCTCATCATCTCTCATTTATCTACAGCCTGCGCCTTCTCCTTTCTCACAATCCTCTTGCCTCCCCATAATTCAGCAACAAAATGAACTCCATCAATGCAAAACCACCGCTCATGCCCGTTTTCCGATTCCCAAAAACCCCTCAAACAAAGACAAAATATATCGCAGCCCCATAATTCCCAGACTAGCCTCTGGGTTCGTCATTCAAAAGAACACATATAACATGGACAACGGATGGCACCGTCGATCCTCCTGAAAGGGGGTAATCTTTAGAGAAGCGAAGAATATGCTGATAGTAAACGCAAGAAACAAAAACTGGACATGATAGAGAAAGGAAAAGGTTGGTTTGGCGGTATCAAATTTCGTGGCAAAGGTAGGGTAGATTTTTATGGAGGAAGTTTGTGGTGGGTGGTTCATTAGTTGTGGCGGGGAGGC
>Ga0265798_10000772_pt1 | contig 51243 bp, 41 predicted proteins | sample P3T30metagenome_FD_192430 | JGI IMG/M metagenome (GOLD analysis project Ga0265798, IMG submission 192430) | Plant litter microbial communities from East Loma Ridge, Irvine, California - P3 T30 | ecosystem: Environmental > Terrestrial > Plant litter > Unclassified | place: USA: California...
CTCGTTTCCTCCACCGTCCGGCCCCAATACCCTGGCCATCTGGATTGCGCCGACCAGACTGGCAGCAATGGCCCACCCGCTGCCGGCCGGCATGCCGGGCGCGAGCGTCTCTTCGACCAGCTTTGCCAGGCCACGGACGCGCTGTCGGGACACCTCGCGCACGCCCTCGGCAGTGCGCTGCATGTCGGAACTCACGGCGGCCACCGGGCAGCCCAGCTCCAGCGCTTCCATATGGGCGACGGACAGGTACTCGCTGACCAGCGCGCACAGCGGGCTTTCACCGGCCTCGGTGCGTTTGCGCATACGCTCGCGCACCCGGACATTGCTCTGGCTGCCGGCGTGTTCCAGCGCTTCGGCCAGCAATGCATCGCGCGATGCGAAGTGGGCGTAGAAGCCGCCGTGGGTCAGGCCGGCTTCCTTCATGACCTCGGCGACACCGACCCCGGCGACCCCTGCGCGGCGCACGGCGCGGGCGGCGGCATCCAGGATACGCTCGTGCGACTGCTGATGGCGGGCGGAACGGGGGGTGGACATGACGATCTCCCGAATATGATGTTCGTCATATTAGTCCGCATACGAAAGCAGGTCAAGGGCCTGCCGGCCGGGCGTACAGACGCCCGTGGCGGCCCCGGCCTGCGTTTGCCTCAGCGGTCCGGATCGTTGCCGGTCGTGCCCGATGCGGAGCTGCCGCCCGAGCCGCCCAGCCTGCCCTCGTCCGGGGTACCGGCCGCCGAGCGGCCGCCAGTGCCGCGGTCGCTGTTATCGCCCTGGCGCGAACCGGCCGGGAACACGTTCGCTTCCGGCGAGCTGTGCACAAAGCCACTCTGGCGGCTTTCGCCGGCCCCGGCGCCCCCCGTGTATTGGCCGGAACCCGACTGTGCGTTCTGGCTGCTGCCGCCCTGGCTGCTGCCCGCATCCTCGGCCGTGAAGCCCACGCCGCTCTGGTCGGGCACGTCCTCGCGCCAGGCCTTGCCGTTCGACGCGCCGGCGCTCTGGCCCGGGTCCGCGCTCTGGCGGTTCGCTTCGCCCGCCGACTGGCCCTGGATCGAAGTGCCGGCCGCGTCTTCGTTGGTGAAACCGACGCCGCCCTGGTCGAGCACGTCCTGTTTGCCTTGCTGGGTTTTATCCTTGTTGTCGGCCATGATGATCTCCTTGCGATTTCGATAGCTCGATGCTAACGATTCCGGGAAATTCACCAATAGGAAGGCAAGCTGAATGCGTGTAGGAGTTGCGGCAGTCTTTTCTATCCCTTCACGCCCGCCTTCAAGGCCTGCTTCAGCTGCGGCATCGCCGCGTAGGCGTCCGCCGGCGGCTTGCCCTGCACGATCGCCTCCATGCGCTCGGCCACGCCGCCCAGTAATTGCGGATGCGAATAGATGTAGAAGCGACCTTCGCGCACTGCGTCGAAAGTGATTTGCGCCACTTCCGCCGGCGACACCTTGCCGGCGTCGACCGCCTTGCCGACCAGGGCCTGCGCTGCCTGCTGGCTGGCGGTCGGGCCGTGGTGGTTGTCCAGTTCGTGCGGCCGGTGCACCTCGGAATGGGCAATCCCGGTCGGCACGAAGTACGGACACAGCACCGAGGCCTGGATCGGCGCATCGACCAGGCGCAGGTCGTGGTACAGCGATTCGCTCAGCGACACCACGGCATGCTTGCTGACGTTGTAGACGCCCATTGCGGGCGCATTCAGCAGGCCGGCCATCGAGGCCGTGTTGACGATATGTCCCTCGTAGTTGGGGTCGCGCCGCGCGCACTCCAGCATGATGGGCGTGAAGACGCTCACGCCGTGGATCACGCCCCACAGGTTCACACCCAGCACCCATTCCCAGTCAGCCTCGCTGTTTTCCCAGATCAGGCCGCCCGCGCCGACGCCGGCGTTGTTGAAGACCAGGTGCACGCCGTGGAAGCGGATCATCGCTGCGTCCGCCAGCTCCTCGACGTGCTCGCGCTTGCTGACGTCGACCACCATCGATAAAACCTCTGCGCACTGCGCCTGCAAGGCCTCGGTTGCGTGCTCCAATGCCTTGGCGTCGACGTCGGCCAGTACCAGCTTCATGCCCAGGCCGGCCGCCGTGTCGGCGAACGCGCGGCCCAGGCCGCTGGCCGCCCCGGTGATGACGGCCACCCGTCCTTCGAACTGCTTCATGTCTCCTCCCCGTACCGGGCAGCCGGACGCGGCTCAGACTGCCGAAACGCCGCCGTCCACCGCCAGCACCTGCCCCGTGATGTGCTTGCCCGCATCGGACGCGAACAGCAGGACCGCGCCCTTCAGGTCTTCCTCGTCGCCGAGACGCCCCAGCGGCGCCTGCTGCGCCAGCGTGTCGGCGCCGACAGCCGCCAGTATGCCCTTCGTCATCTTCGAGGGGAAGAAGCCCGGCGCGATCGCGTTCACGGTGATGCCGTAGCGGCCCCACTCGCCGGCCAGGGTGCGGGTGAAGTTGATCAGCGCCGCCTTCGAGGTGTTGTAGGCGATGGTCTGCATCGTCCCCGGCGGGTTGCCGGCAAGGCCGGCGATCGAGGCGATGTTGACGATGCGGCCGCGGCCGCGCGGGATCATCGAGCGCCTGCCGAGGGCCTGGGTCAGCAGGAAGATGCTGCGCACGTTCAGGTTCATCACCTTGTCCCAGGCCTCGAGCGGAAAGTCTTCTGCTGGAGCGCCCCAGGTGGCGCCGGCATTGTTCACCAGGATGTCGACCTGGCCCAGTTGCGCGAGAGCTGCGTCGGCGAAGGCCTGGACACCGGTCTCCGTCGACAGGTCCGCCGCGATGCCGGTCGCCTCGACGCCGCGCGCCGCCAGGTGGGCGCAGGCTTCGTCGAGTTCGCCCTGCTTGCGCGAGGCCAGCACCAGGCGCGCGCCCTGCTCGCCCAATGCTTCGGCCATCTGCAGGCCCAGGCCGCGCGAGCCGCCGGTCACGACGGCGGTCCGGCCCGCCAGCGAAAACAGTTCCTGTACCGTCCTCATGGCCGCGCCTCCGGCACTTCGTAGTCCATGCACTGGCGTGCTTCGCGGATCGCGCCGATGAAGGGCACCAGCGCCTGGTGCGTCGGATGCCTGGCGTAGTCTTCGAGCGCCGCCCTGTTCTCGAATTCCGAGTACAGCACCACGTCATAGGTCGCTTCCAGCCCCGGCTGGGCCAGCGTGACCTCGAACTTGAGGATGCCCGGCACGATGTGCGCGCATTCGTCGAGGCGGCGCTTCATCTCGCGTGCGTTGGCGGCGCGGTCCGCGCCTTCCGCTTGTTCCTTCAGTTTCCACATGACGATGTGCTTAAGCATGGTTTCCTTTTCCTTCTTGCGTAAACGAACAGATAACAATGAGCATAACGTTTTGGTGGCGGGATGGCGAGTGTGTCGGGCTGCCTGCCCCGTCGGCTTTGGTGGCTGGGTTTTCGTTCGGGTTTCGGCGTTAGTCGGTTAGTTGCATATTCGTGATACACCAAGCTCGCTGAAACCGTGCCAGGAGTCACGTGGCAGCGCACGGAGCCATTTGCATCGATCCTCGGTTAGTTGCAGAATACGGCATGAGCAAACTCGCCGCCTGGGATGCCAATCCCGTCAAATGCTTCGCCGACTTCATCGCCGGCCCCGACTTCGCGCAGACCTCGAGCCGGCAGCGGGACCTGGCCCCGAGGCCGCTCTCGCCCGAGTCGGCCGCCATCTATCGGTTCATGTTCGGGAAATTCGCCGCCTGGATGCTGGAGGAGCGCCTGAAGATGTCGACGGTGACGGCGCGCGACCTGCACCGCTTCGTGCAACTGGCGCACGACGGCCACCGCGACCTGAACAGCAAGATCGCCTACCGCTACCTGCGCCTGCTCGAGCGCTGCTACGACTACCTCGAACGTGCGCCGAATCCGGCGCGCGATGCCATCGCCGGCATCGACCGGGCGCATATCACGCGCGATGCCCCGATGACGGCCCTGAACGCCGACGAACTGCAGCGCTTCATGGCCGCCCTGCCCGGCCAGCGCGCCGATGACGACAACAAGGCCTCAGGCTGGAAACGCCGCCGCGACCGCGCGATGCAGGTGACGATGGCCCTGGCCGGCCTGCGCGTGGCCGAGGCGATCGGCCTGCTGGTCGAGGAGATCGGACGGCAGGCCGACGTCGAGGGCGCGATCGTCCTGAACATCACGCCCGAGCACAAGCACCGCACCAGCTACGAACACACGACCTCGCTGCCGAAGGAAGGGGTGGCCGAGCTGACAGCCTGGCTGAAAGAGCGCGAAGAACTGAACATTCCCGGCGCGCTCGTGTTCCCTGCCAACCTCGAGGGCGAGCCCCTGCACAAGGCCACCGTCTACCGCCAGGTCAAGGCGACCTTCGAGCGCGCCGGCCTGGCCGTGTCGCGCGCCGGCGGGCGCACCCTGCGCAATACATTCGCCTCGCAGCAACTGCGCCAGGGCACGCCCCAGAGCGAACTGACGACCGTGCTTGGGCTGGCCCTGGAACGTTCCGCCGAAGCTTATAAGTACGCCAAAGTAAACGAGGAAACCTCGGCGCCTGAAGCCGGTCCAACAGCCAAGGACGCCTGAATCATCCTCTGTGCATGGGGCTGCGCCAGGACGGCCAGTTCGTAAGTTTCGTGTAAGTTTGGAGCAAGCATCGCGTAAGCTTGGAGGCGCAGAGTCGCAGCCGTAGCTGGCGTAAATATCGGCTATCCATTGACACTACAACTCACAACGGAGACTACAATGGCTATCACACCCGGCATGGCAGCCGGCGGCAAGGCATCGCCTTCCGCAGGCGGAATGACCAGGGAAGAACGCAAGGTCATCTTCGCGTCCTCCCTCGGCACCGTTTTCGAATGGTACGACTTCTATCTCTACGGCTCGCTCGCCGCCGTCATCGCAAAGCAGTTCTTCGCCGGCGTCGGCGACCCCACCACCGCCTTCATCTTCGCCCTGCTGGCCTTTGCCGCCGGTTTCATCGTGCGTCCCTTCGGCGCGCTGGTATTCGGCCGCCTCGGCGACATGATCGGCCGCAAGTACACCTTCCTGGTCACCATCCTGATCATGGGCGGCTCGACCTTCGTGGTCGGCCTGCTGCCCGGCTATGCCTCGATCGGCATCGCCGCGCCCATCATCCTGGTCTCGCTGCGCATCCTGCAGGGCCTGGCGCTGGGCGGCGAGTACGGCGGCGCCGCGACCTATGTCGCCGAGCACGCCCCGGAAGGCAAGCGCGGCGCCTTCACCGCCTGGATCCAGACCACCGCCACGCTGGGCCTGTTCCTGTCGCTGCTGGTGATCCTGGGCGTGCGCACCGCGATGGACAATACCGCCTTCGAAGCCTGGGGCTGGCGGATTCCCTTCCTGGTCTCGGTCCTGCTGCTCGGCATTTCGGTGTGGATCCGCCTGTCGATGAACGAGTCGCCGGCCTTCGCCAAGATGAAGGCCGAGGGCAAGACCTCGAAGGCACCGCTGTCGGAAGCCTTCCTGAAGTGGAACAACGCCAAGTATGCGCTGCTGGCACTGGGCATCGTGATGGGCCAGGCCGTGGTCTGGTACACCGGCCAGTTCTACGCCCTGTTCTTCCTGACCCAGACCCTGAAGATCGACGCCGCCATCGCCAACATCCTGCTGGCGATCGGCCTGGCCCTCGCCACGCCCTTCTTCATCGTGTTCGGCACACTGTCGGACCGCATCGGCCGCAAGCCCATCATCCTGGCGGGCTGCCTGATCGCGGCGCTGACCTACTTCCCGATCTTCAAGGGCCTGACCACCTACGGCAACCCGGCGCTCGCCAACGCGCTGGCCAGTTCGCCGGTGGTCGTGGTGGCCGACCCGGCATCCTGCCACTTCCAGGTCAAGCTGACCGGCACCGAGAAGTTCCCGTCATCCTGCGACATCGCCACCGCCCAGCTGACGGCCGCGTCGGTCAACTACACGATCCAGGCGGCGCCGGCGGGCACCATCGCCGCCGTGCACATCGGCGACAAGGTCTACCCATCCTTCAACGCCACCATGACGCCCGACGGCCGCGACTTCGACAAGGCCAGCAAGGGCCGCGAAGCCGCACTGAAGAAAGACCTGGGCGCGGGCGTCAAGGAAGCCGGCTATCCGGCCAAGGCCGACCCGGCCGCCATCAACAAGCCGATGGTGGTGCTCCTGCTGTTCATCCTGGTACTGTACGTGACCATGGTCTACGGCCCGATCGCGGCCATGCTGGTCGAGATGTTCCCGACCCGCATCCGCTACACCTCGATGTCCCTGCCCTACCACATCGGCAACGGCTGGTTCGGCGGCCTGCTGCCGACCATCTCCTTCGCGCTGGTGGCGGCCAAGGGCGACATCTACTACGGCCTGTGGTACCCGATCGTGTTCGCGGCCATTACCGTGGTCATCGGTTTGTTGTTCCTGCGGGAGACCAAGAACAACAATATCTACGCGGCGGACTGAGCGCGGAAGGTGTCCACATGAAGCCGCCTCCGGGCGGCTTTTTCATTGTCCCGCGAGTTGCGGCGCCCGGCTCCAGTTGCGCATCCTGAATGCCGCCCAGGCCGTCAGCAAGGCCCCGACCACCAGCACCAGCCGCGTATCGAACAGGGTCAGCACGGCACCGGCCGCCGCCATCAGGATATTCGCCAGGCAGAAGGTCGTCGACAGCAGCCCCATCACCGCGCCCTGGCCGTGGCCGCCGAAGCGGTCCGCCGCCCATACCTGGATGACCGCGTTGTAGCAGGCATGCGGCAGACCGAACAGCATGATGCCGGCCAGCCCGATCCACAGCTGGCCCGTGCCGAGCGAAGCAATGGCCAGGGCCACCGCCAGCGCCAGGAAGGCGGCACGGCGCAAGGGATCGTCACGATTTTGACGTCCGGCAAAAAGTGCCGTAAAGCTCATCAGTCCGCACATGCCGACGTTCACCAGCGAGATCGCGCGCGTGTCGTAGCGGCCGACCTCGACCAGCCACAATGGATAGAACTCGTAGAAGGCGGTCACGCCGCAGGTGTAGGCAAGCTGCACCACGAACAGGGTGCGCAGGCCCTCATGGCGCAGGAGGTTGAAGGCGTGCCGCTCGCGCGCGACCTGCCACCAGCCCGGACCGTGGGTCGGCGCCTCGCGGCGCAGCGTGATCGCCACCAGCACCGTACCCAGCAAAAGCGCCGCGGCGGCGATGTAGAAAGGCACGGTGATGCCGAAACCGATGGTGAGCCCGGCCAGCAGCGGCCCGAACAGCCAGCCCAGCGTGAAGCAGCCGTTCAGCCAGGACATCGCATGGTTGCGCACCGGCCCCTCGAGGCGGTCGGCCAGCATGGCGCGCACGATGGCGCCCTGGCCTTCCAGCAGGCCGGTGGCGAAACGCGCCGCCAGGAACAGCGGGTAGGATCCCTTCGCCAGGGCCCAGGCCGTCAGCACGTGGCCGACGGCGGCGCCGGCCGCGGTCCACAGCAGCAGGGGCCGGCGGCCGAAGCGGTCCGAGAGCGAGCCCAGCACCGAGGTGCCGATCAGCAGCCCGACCGGATTGACCATCAGCGCGATGGCGAACGGCAGCTTGGGCGGCAGCCCGAGGAAGTGGGTCAGGCCGTCCGCCGCGCCCGCCGCGTCCGCCCCCGCGAACAGCGGCGGCAGGATCGGATAGGGCAGCGAGGCGCCGGTCGTCGACAGCAGGCCGAGCAGGCAGGCAGTCGCAATGAGGAGAGCGTTTTTCACGTCAGGCCCGGAATCGATAGAGAAACCGAGCCTAACACGAGCCGATCCATGCCCGCATCAGGGGCATTCGCCGGGTCAGCTGTTGAAGCCCTTGCCTTCCGCCGTCAGCCGCTGCAGCAGTGCCGCAGGCGCCCAGGCCTCGCCGTGGTAGCCGCGCGCATACTGCTCGATCGACGCCAGCACCTTGGGCAGGCCCACCGTATCGGCATAGAACATCGGGCCGCCGCGGTAGAGCGGGAAGCCGTAGCCGGTCAGGTAGACCATGTCGATGTCGGAGGCGCGCAGCGCGATCCCTTCTTCCAGGATCTTCGCGCCCTCGTTCACCAGGGCGTAGACCAGGCGCTCGACGATCTCCTCGTCCGAAATTTCACGGCGCTGGATACCCAGGTCCTGCGAATGCCGGACGATCATGTCGTCGACCAGTTGCGACGGATGCGCGGTGCGGTCGCCCGCGTGGTAGTCGTACCACCCGGCGCCGGTCTTCTGGCCGAAGCGGCCCTGCTCGCACAGCAGGTCGGCGGTCTTCGAGTAGGCCACGTCCGGCATCTCGACGTAGCGGCGCTTGCGGATGTACCAGCCGATGTCGTTGCCGGCCAGGTCGCCCATGCGGAAGGGGCCCATGGCGAAGCCGAACTTCTCGATGGCCTGGTCGACCTGCTGCGGCAGCGCGCCTTCGTCCAGCAGGAAGCCGGCCTGGCGGATGTACTGCTCGACCATGCGGTTGCCGATGAAGCCGTCGCACACGCCGGACACCACGCCCGTCTTCCTGAGCTTCTTCGACAGCGCCAGCGCCGTGGCCAGCACGTGGATGCCGGTCTCGCGGCCGCGCACGATCTCCAGCAGCTTCATCACGTTGGCCGGGCTGAAGAAATGCAGGCCGATCACGTCGTGCGGCCTGCCGGTGAAGGCGGCAATCTTGTCCAGGTCCAGCGTCGAGGTGTTCGAGGCCAGGATCGCACCCGGGCGCATGACTTCGTCGAGCTTGCGGAACACGGTCTCCTTGACGCCCATGTCCTCGAACACGGCCTCGATCACGATGTCGGCCTGGGCGATGTCTTGGTAGTCCAGCGTGCCCTTGACCAGGGCGATGCGCTGCTCGGCCTTCTCGGGCGACAGCTTGCCCTTTTTGACGGTGTTCTCGTAGTTCTTGCGGATCGTCGCCAGGCCCTTGTCCAGCGCTTCCTGCTTCGTCTCGAGGATGGTGACCGGGATGCCGGCGTTCGCGAAGTTCATCGCGATGCCCCCGCCCATGGTGCCGGCGCCGATCACGGCGGCCGTCCTGATTTCGCGGGTCGGCGTGTCGCTTGGGACGTCGGGGATCTTGCCCGCCGCGCGCTCGGCAAAGAAGGCGTGACGCAGGGCCTTCGATTCCACGGTCTGGGTCAGGTGGATGAAGCGCTCGCGCTCGAACTTGCAGCCTTCGTCGAAAGGCAGGTTGACGGCGGCGGCGATGGTCTCGACGCATTCGAGCGGTGCCGGGAAGCCCGCGGAGGCGGCCTTCACTTTCGCGCGCGCGGCAGCGAGGAAGGCCTGCGCATCCGCGTGTTCGACCTTGCGGTCGCGGACCTTCGGCAACGGACGGACGTCGGCCACTTTGCCCGCGAATTCGACGGCGGCGCTCACGAGATCGGTCCCGGCCGGGAACACCTCGTCGAACAAAGTACCCGCAAACTTCTCGGACGGTACCGGATTACCCGAGACGATCATGTCCAGCGCGGCTTCGAGGCCGATCACGCGCGGCAGGCGCTGGGTGCCGCCGGCGCCCGGCAGCAGGCCCAGCTTCACTTCCGGCAGCGCGATCTGCGCGCCCGGCACGGCCACGCGATAGGCGCAGCCCAGCGCCAGTTCCAGGCCGCCGCCCATGCACACGCTGTGGATCGCGGCGACCACCGGCTTGGACAAGCCCTCGGCGGTGCGGATCAGCGTGTGCAGGGTCGGCTCGGTCAGGGCTTTCGGCGAATTGAACTCGCGGATGTCGGCGCCGCCCGAAAAGGCCTTGCCGGCGCCGGTGATGACGACCGCCTTGACGCCGGGATCGGCTTCCGCCCGCTGCAGCGCCTCGACGGCGGCGGTGCGCGTGGCCAGCCCGAGGCCGTTGACCGGCGGGTTGTTCAGCGTGATGACGGCGACATTGTTCTGGACCTGGTAATCGGCGCTCATGGGTCTCCTTGCGTATGAATATAGGTATGTTGAAACGTCGACATACACTATAAGCGATAAAAGTACGGTCGTGTTATTCCGATCCAGGTGTCGCGTACAGCAGGAAGCGCACGCCGTCCTCGTCCGGCTCCAGCAGGCGCTCGAAACGCAGGCCCAGCTTTTCGAGGACACGCCCGGATGCCGGATTGTCCGGGTGGACGGTGCCGACGACACGCCGGATATGCTGCGCGCCCCGTCCATCACGCATCAGCGCCGCCGCGCTCTCGGTGGCGTAGCCCTTGCCCCAGCAGTCAGGCAGGAAGCGGTAGCCGATGTCGACTTCGCCCAGTTCGACGACATATTTGAAGCCGCAAAAGCCGACCAGGCGCCCGCTCGCCTTTTCGATGACGGCCAAGCGCCCGAAGCCGTACATCGCGTAATCCCTGAGCGGCCGGCTGCACAGCAGTTCACACGCCTCGTCGACCGACCGGGCCGGCGTATCGCCGGTATAGCGGATGATCTCGGGGAGCGAAATCAGCGGCAGCCAGGCTGCGGCGTCGTCCGATGTGAAAGGGCGAAGAAGCAGGCGTTCGGTTTCGATGACCTGCTGCGCCGGGGTGTGCGTCCCGAGTTGAGGATTTGCGTTCATGTCCTGTCCCATTTGGTGGTCGCCGATGACGCGATGGATCACGCCCGGCCATCTCATGTCGCGGCGCACCCAGTTGCGCAGCTCGTCGTTTGCCAGGCCGGCCATGGCGGCGTCAAGCAGCGCGTCGGCTTCAGGCGCGCGTCCCAGACCGCGCAGGGTCGCCGCGCGCAGGCGCAGATCGCTCGCGAAGTTCGACAACTCGCCGGCCAGGCGTGGCGCCTTCCGCGCCGGCGGGAACAGCGGCCAGTGTTCCGCCGTTTCGTTCAGTTGCGGAAGACTGCCCATCGGGTCGGGCAGATAAGGTTCAGCCAGGGCGAAATCGCCGGCCTCCACCAAGGCCGGCAAAGCCACGAAGGCATCGCGCCGCGCCTGGTCGGGAAACAAGGCCTCGAGTCTGGCAAACACCTCGGCAGTCGAATGCGGATCGCGCAGCGTCTCGTTCATGTCGACGATTAGCGAAAAACGCGACGGTGGCCCCAGCCATTCGATGCGCGGCAGCCCGTAGGTCAGCTCGCCGGCCAGCAGGCGGTGCACCTGGACGTCGCGGGCCTCGACCAGCGCGGCCCGCGCCGGCGCATATTCCTCGGCGAGGAAGCGCCATTCCAGCATCGGCATGAAATCGCTGATATGCCGCTCCCTGTCGCTCGAGAGCACGCGGGCGAAGGCGGCCAGCACATGGCGCAGCGCGTCTTCGTAGCGCCCGTCCGCCCTGGCGCGGATCGCTTCCCCGACGATTGCCTCGCCGGCGCTGCGGATCTCCTGCGCGGCGCTCGCATCGCCGCCGCCGGCGCGAATTCCGCTCAATTTCCCGCTCACTTTCTCGTTATCCGTCACGATAAATCAGTCCTGTGCAATGTGGATCTTCGCCTTAACATGCTTCAAGCTCGCCACGATGGTGAAGGTCATGATCACCAGCAGCGACCACGAACTCCATTTGCTGATGTGTACGGCCGACCAGGCGCCCAACTGGTTCGGATAGCGCCACACGCCCCAGAACGTGCCGATGTTCTCGGCCATCCAGATGAAGAAGCCGGTCAGGACGAAGCCCAGCATCAGCGGCATGCGGCGGTCGCGGTCCAGCGGGCGGAACACCACCGTGGTGCGCGAATACAGGCCCAGGGCGCACGCGGCCAGGTACCAGCGGTAGTCGCCGATGTAGTGGTGGGTGAAGAAGTTGACGTAGATCAGGATCGCGATCAGGGACGCCATCCAGTACGGTGGATGGTGGCGCACGCGGATGTCCAGCAGGCGCCAGGCCTGCACGATGTAGCTGCCGATCGCCGCGTACATGAAGCCGGAGAACAGCGGCACGCCGAAGATCTTGGTGTAGCCGAAGTCCGGGTAGCTCCAGGACTGGATGCTCCCCGACACCTTGAAGGCCTCGAGCGCGAAGCCGACCGCGTGGAACAGGCACACCGCCTTCAGCTCGTCCCAGGTTTCGAGCCTGACGCGCACCATCCACAACTGGATCGCCACCGCCACCACCAGCAGCAGGTCGTAGCGCGGTATGCCGGCGATGCCGGCGCGCGGCATCAGGAAGATGGCGGCGAAGAACAGGCCGACAAACAGGCAGGCGCGCGCCTCCTTGATGCCGAACCAGAGAAATTCGACCAGGCCGCGCCGCAGGCCGGCAAGGGAACGCGGGCGGTCGTCCATCAGGAAGCTGTCGATTGCGGAGAGCATGGGCGTGATGTGGAAAGGAGAAAGTCAGGCGCGGGCGCGCTTGCGGTACTGGGCGGGCGACTCGCCCACCAGCTTGCGGAAGTCGGACGTGAAATGGGCCTGGTCGAAGTAGCCCAGCGCCTGGGCCAGCGCGGCCAGGTCCGGCTCGTCGCCGTTGGCCAGACGGTCGGCCGCTTCGTGCAGGCGGAAACGCCGGATCGTCCACTTCGGGCTGACGCCGACGTACTCGCTGAACAGCTGCTGCAGGCTGCGCACGCCCATGCCGGCATCTTGCGCCAGTTGCTCGACCTGGGTCAGGCCGGGCGTGGTCTCCACCATGCGCAGGATGGCGGCGATGCGCCCGACCTGCGGGTCGGGAGCGGGCAGCAGCGGCGCCAGGAGGCCGCCGGCAGCAAGCATCATCGCCGTATCGTCCGGCGTGTCGAGCACCGCGCGCCGGGCTGCCGCGTCATCCCAGGGAAAGACCCCGGACAGCGCCAGCACGCGGTCGGTGATGGTATGCAGCGGCCGGCCGAGGAAGGCGCGGAAGGCGCCGGGCCGGAAGCGCAGCCCGCAGACCTTGCCGCGCCCTTTCAATTCGTAGTCGAAGGCGCCGGTGGGCACGCCCCAGATGCCGCTCCCGGCGCTGTCGAACACCAGGTGCACGCACGGGTATGGAAGCGTGCGCTGCACGTAGGGCGGCTGCGTGCCCAGGTCCCATTCGACGATCCAGAAGTGGTCGAGGAAAGGGGTCAGATCCGCCGGCGGCAGGTAGCGCTCCATGCGGAACATCTTGCGCGCCTGCGCGGGCGCGACCACGCCCTTGGGGCGGTCCTGAACGGTGGCGGGTGGGCTCATGCGCACGATTCTAGCATTCGCGTTTTTCCAAGACGACAATATTTAGCGGCCCTATGCTGAAGATCCCATTCGACACGAGGACGCCATGAACCGCACCATCACCCTCTTCCACGCTCCCCAGTCCCGCTCGGGTGCCGCCCGCATCCTGCTCGAGGAACTGGGCGTGCCCTACGCGCTGGAATCCCTGAACCTGAAAGCCGGCGAAACGCGCGCGCCGCGCTACCTGGCGACCAACCCGATGGGCAAGGTGCCTGCAATCCTCGTCGGGCAAGATGCGGGCGACGCCCTGGTCACCGAGCAGGCCGCGATCTTCATCTACCTGGCCGACCTGTTCCCGCAAGCCGGCCTCGCGCCGGCTCTCGACGATCCGCTGCGCGGCCCCTACCTGCGCTGGATGGCCTTCTATGGCGCCTGCTTCGAGCCGGCCCTGATCGATCTGGCGATGAAACGCGAGCCGGCGCCGCCCTCGATGTGCCCCTACGGCGACTACGACACCATGTTGTCCACGCTGAGCGCCCAGCTGCGTCCCGGCCCCTGGATGCTGGGCGAGCGCTTCACGGCGCTCGATGTGCTGTGGGGCTATGCGCTGGGCTGGACCACCGCCTTCAAGCTGGTGCCGGAGCTGCCCGAAATCACGGGCCTCGTCGCGAGCCTGAACGCGCGCCCTTCGGCCCGGCGCGTGGCCGCCCTGGATGCCGAACTGGCGGCGGCGCAGGCCGCCTGATTCAGACCGGCGCCGCGGCCGGGACTTCATCGGCGCCGGCGGCCAGCGCCTCGAGGTCCGCGCGCGGCTGCAGCACCATCAGCGACAGCAGCGCCGGCACGCCGAGCAGCAGGCAGGCCAGGCACCAGGCAAGGCGCGCCCGCGGCGCGAGCCCGGCGCGCTGGGTCCACCATGCGGCCAGCAGACATGATGCCAGCGCCAGCGTCGCCATCGCCGCCCACACCTGCGCCGGCCGCGGCAGCATGAGCTGCGCGAAGCGGTTCGCGCCGTGGTCCGGCACCAGGCCCTTCTCGATCAGCATGTCGGGCAGGTTCACCACCGCGTGCAGCAGCGGCGACACCCACCAGTCGCGGTGCTCGAACAGGATCGGGAAATCATGCGCCAGCTCGCGCCGGCCCACTTCCGCGATCCGCCCGGCCGTGTCCACCAGGTAGGTGACCTGGGGCGCCGCGGTGACGCCGTCGTCGCGCCGGTTCCCGCCGATGAAGCTAAGCAGCGTGCCGTCGGCCACCTGGCCTGCTTCGACACGCTCGAGGTCGCCGAAGGGCATCGGCAGCGCCACTTCGGCCAGCGGCGCGGTCCCGTCGCCGCCCTCCTGCAGCAGGACCACGCGGCGGTTGGTCAGCAGCGCGGTGCGTGAGCCGAGTACGGCGATGCCGGCGCCCAGCTGCTCATGGCCATCGACGTGCAGCACGTGGCGCAGGCGCAGGCCGCCCTTCTCCAGCGCGTACAGATCGTGGGCATTGACCAGGTAGCCGGCACGGCGGTTGTCCGACATGGACTGCGGCTGCGAGTCGAAAGGCGTGGCGTCGCCGGCACCGCCGGCGCCGACCCAGCCGCCGGCTGTGCCGAGCCGGCGGTGCCGTATGCTGTACATCATGCGGTCATGGCTGAAGGTCCACGTGTGCTGGCCTTCGTTGAACTGCATCCCACGGCGCCACGACACCAGGTTGCGCACCGCGTACTGGCGCGCTTTCGGCCCGAGCGAGGCGGCGTCGCGCGGCTGCAGAGCGGCGGCCCAGCCGGCGGCGCGCGGATCGCTCGATCCGGCAAGGCCCGCCTGCAGCGCCTCGTGTGCATCGAAGCGGCGCGCCTCGACCAGGCCGCCGGCGGTGGCGCGGTCGGTTGACAGCGGATGCACGCCCATCATCATCTGGCCGACCTGGAACAGCATCGAGCCGCCCCACAGCAGCGCGATGTAAAAACTCAGCTGCAGCGGCACCGCCGAGGCGGCGGTCGCCAGCGCGTCGTCGGCGGTATAGCGGTTGGGCCGGAACACGCTGTAGACCAGGAAGGCCAGCACCGCATTGCAGGCCAGGGCCAGCGCCAGCACCGTGCCGAAGGTGGCCAGGTGCATGGTCATCAGGATCGGCAGCACCAGGATCACGAACGCCCAGCGGCTGCGGTGCAGCATGATGTAGGCGCCGGCCAGCCAGGCCGACAGCGTCGACAAGGCCAGGAAGCCGACCCCTGCATAGTGTCGCAGGTCGACCACGCGCTGGGTGAAGTGATCCTGCAGCCCCAGCACGATGAAAAGCGGCAGCGCCATGGCCAGCAGGACCAGCACGGCGGATGCCAGCGCCACCCCGGCCAGGATCCAGGCCCGGTGCAGCGGCCGGTGCTGGAGCCAGATCCAGCGGCTGGGCTGGCGGTAGCTGCCGAACTGGTAGAGCCCGAAGCCCAGGCCCGACAGTGCGTAGAGCAGCTGGATGACGATGTGCACCTCGCGCTGTTCATTGGCGAGGTCGACCATCTGGTTCCACACCGTGACCAGCACCAGGCTGGCGGCAAAGTAGATGGCGGCGGCGTTGCGGAAACGGCGCAGCTCGGAAAGGAAGAGTTCGATCATGGTAGGTCGTCAGTCTCAGGCGGCGCGGCGCGCGCCCGCGTGTCCATGGGAGAGGAAGGCGTTCACGGCGCGGTCGAGGCCCAGCGGCATGACCTGTACGCGGCGCGCGCCCAGCAGCTTGAGCCTGGCCTCGAAGGCATCGGCGTCGAGCTGGTCGAAGGTCACCACGTGGGTCAGGCCATCCAGCTGCTGCACCTGCAGAACCCCCGGCAACCCGCGCACCTCGGGCGCCTTGAAGGGGAACTCGGCCACCCACAGCTGCACCCGGCCGCAGAAGTCGTCAGGCCCGCTCATGTAACGCAGGCTGCCGCGCTCGAGAATGACCAGGTTGTCGGCCACGCGCTCGATCTCGTCCATCTGGTGCGAGCAGTAGACGATGGTCGAGCCGTCGTCGATGCAGGACTGGAGCAGCGCGTCGAGGAAGGCCCGCTTGGCGACCACGTCCAGGCCGAGGGTCGGTTCGTCCAGGATCAGCAGTTCGGGGCTCTGGGCCAGCGCCAGCGCCAGGTTCAGGCCGGCACGCTCGCCGCGCGAGAGCTCGCCGACGCGCTGCGCCGGCAGCACGTTGAAGTGGCTCAGCACTTCCTCGTAACGCTCGCCGTTCCAGGGCCGGCTGCCGGCATGCTCGTAATGCCGCTGCTGCATGCGCATCAGGTCGCGCACCCGCATCCAGCCGGGCAGCGTGTGCTCCTCGTTGACGAAGCCGATACGCCCGCGCACCTCCGGCGTGAGCCGGCTGCTGTCGTGACCGAGCACCCGAGCCGAACCGGCGCTGGGCGGCTCGAAACCAAGCAGCACCCGGAACAGCGAGGATTTACCGGCGCCGTTGGCCCCGACGAAGGCGTGGATGCCGCCGCGCGGCAGGTGCAGGCTCAGGTGGTCGAGCGCCAGCTTGCCCTTGTAGCGCAGGCACAGGCCCTCCGTTTCGATGACATAGTCGTTCATGCCGTCTTCTTCGCAGAGTAATGGGAAAGCTCGACCGCCACGCGGTCGAGGATGGTGTCGCTGGGATAGTCGAGGCCGATCACGTCGCCGACGAAACGGTTGACCGCCTCATCCAGGCGCCGTTCGCGCTCGGCGTCGGACAGGCGCTGGCGCTGCGCCGCCACGTACAGGCCCAGGCCGGCGCGCGACAACAGCCAGCCTTCGCCGGTCAGCTCGGCATAGGCCTTGGCCACCGTGTTCGGATTGACGGACAGCTGCTGCGCCAGTCCGCGCACGCTGGGCAGCGCGTCGCCGGGCTGGAGTTCGCCTGCGGCCACCAGGCGCTTGATGCCGTCGCTGATCTGGCGGACGATGGGGCGCGGATCGCCGGTGACGATCTGCAACATCAGGGGAGCACGTCGATTCATCGGAACCTCGCTGTACTAGGACAGGTAGTACAGTAGCACCGCTAAATGAAGTGGTCAATCAGTTAATTGATTGTTATAGTGATTGGGACAGCGGCTCCCTCAGTCAGATCCTGCATCCCTGTATGGAAGGCTAGATTCGATGAACACGCGTCCACACCCCTCACACTGCCTCGCTCTTTTCCTGAGTCTGGCGGCCACCCTGGCGCATGCCCAGGAGACGGCCTGGCCGGGACTGCAGCAGGCCTGGTTCCCCGGCAAGACACTGGAACCGGCCCCCTTCATCCACTTGTCCGCGCCCACCCGCGCGCCCAGCGGCGACCAGGTGCCGTTCGCCTTCAGCATCGACCACCCCATGACCGAGGCGCGCTACATCAAGTCGGTCAGCGTCTTCGTCGATGGCAATCCGGTGCCCCTGACCGCCGCTTTCCACTTCACGCCGCACAGCGGCAAGGCGGAAATCGCCACCCGCATCCGCCTCGAATCGGACTCGCCCGTGCACGTGGTCGCGGAATCGAACGACGGCCGGCTGTACGTCAACAGCGTCACCGTGAAGGCCTCGGGCGGTTGCAGCGGCCCGGCGGGCGGCGAAGATGCGGCGGCGCGCGCGACCGCAGGCAGGATGAAGCTGGCGCTCGAGGGGCCTTTCAAACGCGGCGAGCTCAATCGGGCGACGCTGCTGGTCAGGCACCCGATGAACACCGGCATGCAGCGCGACCTGGCCACGCACGGCTTCCGGCCGGCGTACTTCATCGACAAGGTGACCGTCACCTACAACGGCAAGCCGGTACTGACGGCGGACACCGCGATCGGCATCAGCGAGAACCCCTCCATCCGCTTCGGCTTCGTCGCCGACAGGCCGGGCGCCCTGCAGGTGCTCGTCCACGACAACGAGGGCGGCAGCTTCCGGCAGGCCATGGATGTCGGGGGCTAGGTGGGGCGCCTGCTTCACAGGCTGGCGGGCAGCGTCGTGCTGCTGGCCGCTGCGCACGCGGCGGCGGCGCCCTTGCCCCTGCAGCAGGTCGCGCCGGGCGTCTACGTGCATATCGGCCAGCACAAGGATTTCGAGGACGGCTACGACGGCGATATCGCGAACATCGGCTTCGTGATCGGCAGCGAGGCCGTGGCCGTGATCGATACCGGCGGTTCGTATGCGGTAGGCGCGGCCCTGAAGGAAGCGCTGCGCGCCGTCACGCCCCTGCCCGTGCGCTACGTGATCAACACGCACGGGCATCCCGACCACGTGTTCGGCAATGCCGCCTTCGTCGATGCGAATGCCGGCGGAACCGCGGCCGCTCCACCGCCGCAGTTCATCGGCCACGCGAACCTGCCGCGAATGCTGGCCGCGCGTGGCGATGTCTATATGCGCAAGCTGAAAACGCAACTGGGCCCTGCGGCCGAAAAAAGCACGCTGATCGCACCGACCCGGACCGTGCAGGACCACCTGCGCCTCGACCTGGGCCGGCGCAAGCTCGAACTGCGGGCCTGGCCGAATGCCCACACGTACAGCGACGTGTCGGTGTACGACACCGGCACCCGCACGCTGTGGACCGGCGACCTGCTCTTCATCGGGCGCACGCCTTCGCTCGACGGCGATGCCGCCGGATGGCTCACCGCCATGGACGCACTCGACAGGCTGCCCGCGTCCGCCACCATCCCCGGGCATGGCCCGGTCACCCGCGACAGGCACGCGGCGCTGGCCAGGCAGCGCGCTTACCTGAACGCCCTCCTGCGCGACGTCCGCGCCGGCATCCGCCAGGGCGCGGACATGACATCGACCATGGCCACCGCGGCGGCATCCGAGCGCACGCGCTGGCAGCTGTTCGACGCCGTCAACCCGCGCAACGTGAATTATCTGTATCCGCTTCTGGAATGGGAGTGAAGATGCGCAGGCGGCACTTTCTCGAAATGCTCATGGCCGCCGCGAGCTGGCCGGCGGTGGCAGCCGGCAGGAGCGCGCGCACGCGCGGCGGCGGCCTGGGACGGGTCGTGGTGCTCGGCGCCGGCTATGGCGGTGCGACCGCGGCCAGGTACCTGCGCATGCTGAGCGGCGGCCGCATCGAGGTCGTCCTCGTCGACGCCAGGCCCGCATTCATTTCCTGCCCGGTCAGCAACCGCGTGCTGGCCGGCCAGAGGACGCTGGAACAGCTCACCTTCGGCTACGATCCGCTGCAGCGGCGCCACGGCATCGAATTCCTGCGTGCCGGCGTCACGGCCATCGACGCCGACAGGTCGCAGCTCGTGATGGCGGACCGAAAGCTGGCCTACGACCGCCTGATCGTCGCGCCCGGCATCGACTTCATCTACGATGATTTTCCGGCGCTCGCCACCGCGCGGGAGCGGATTCCGCATGCCTGGAAAGCCGGTCCGCAAACCCGCATTCTGCACCGCCAGCTGCTGGCGATGCCGGACGGCGGCGTCTTCACGATCGCGGTCCCGCCCCAGCCCTACCGCTGTCCGCCAGCACCCTACGAGCGCGCCTGCCAGGCCGCTTACTACCTGAAGACGCACAAGCCGCGCTCGAAAGTCATCGTGCTCGACGCGAATCCGGTGATCACGTCGAAGCGCGTGCTGTTCGAACGGGCCTGGCGCGAACTCTATCCCGGCATGATCGAGTACGTGCCCGGCAGCGAGCTGCGCGAGGTCGACGTGGCGACAAGGACCGTCAGGACCGGCTTCGACAGGGTCAAGTCCGATGTGCTGAACATCGTTCCGCCCCAGCGCGCCGGGCGCATCGCGCTGGACAGCGGCCTGGCGAATGTCGAGCGGCGCTGGTGCGAAGTCGATTTCCTGAGCTACGCGTCAAGCGTCCTGCCGCGCGTGCACGTGATCGGCGACGCCATCGAATCCGGCCTGCCGAAGTCGGCGCACATGGCGAATGCCCAGGCCAGGATCTGCGCGGCGGCCGTGGTGGCGCTGATGCGCGGCGAGGCGCCGGACGCGGCGCCGGCCTTTGCCAACACCTGCTACAGCTTCATCGACGACAGGGCCGCGATGCACATCTCGACCCTGTACCGCTACGATCCGGCCAGGCTGGGCATGCAGCCCGAGGGCAGCGGCATCCTGTCCGACCACGCCTCGGTACAGGAAGGCGCGGATGCCGATGCCTGGGCGCGGCAGATCTGGGCCGACACGCTCGGTTGACGCGGCATTACTTGAGCAGGGTTTTCATCGCTTCCGCGTTCGCCTCGACGAAGTCCTGGACCAGCTGCTTGCTTTCCTCCGCAAACGCGTCCGACTCCATGTCCCTGGCCGTGTAATTCAGCTTCAGGAACTTCCCCAGTCCCGTGGTCATCAGGATCAGGTGCACGTTCTGCACCGGCGCCTCGCCGGGCGGCGCCAGTTCGGAGGTGAACAGCCGTAGTTCGGCCTGCGCCTTCCTGCCCTCGCCCGCTATCTCGGGCCGCCCTGTGCCGATCAGCTGGCCGTTGCGATAGGGCGGCGTCGCGATCAGCCGGGTCACGGCATCCTCCGCCGTCTGGAGCGCTTCCTTGAACTCCTTGCTGTCGATCCCGGTCGGCAGCTTGCGGTGTCCGAAATCGTAGACGCAGATCTGGGCCAGCGAGCTTTTGCCCTCGTAGACGATGCAGTATCCCAGCCCCTCGTTCGGGTAGGTCACGGTCTTGCGGTAGCGAAGCTCGCCCAGCTTTGCCGGAAATTGCAGATGCAGCCTGGCGTCGACATGGGCCGGCTCCGGGGCTTGCGCCTGCGCCTGCAGCGCAAAGGCGGCAAGGACTGCCGCAAACAGGGCTCTCATTCAGGTTCCCGGCAGGCGGTGCGTGCGGAACTGCTCGCGCAGCTTGTTCTTCTGGATCTTGCCGGTGCCGCCGATCGGCAGGCTGTCCACAAAAACCACGTCGTCCGGCATCCAGAACCTTGCGATCTTCCCTTCGAAGAAACCGAGCAGCTCCTCGCGCGTCACTTCGGCACCCGGCCGGCGCACCACCAGCAGCAGCGGGCGCTCGTCCCATTTGGGGTGGGCCACGCCGATGCAGGCCGCCTGCAGCACGGCCGGGTGCGACACGGCGATGTTCTCCAGGTCGATCGAACCGATCCACTCGCCGCCGGACTTGATCACGTCCTTGCTGCGGTCGGTGATCTGCATGAAGCCGTCCGCATCGATGGTGGCGACGTCGCCGGTCGGGAACCAGCCGTCCTGCAGGACGTCGCCGCCCTCGCCCCTGAAATAGCTGGCGATGATCCACGGGCCCTTGACCAGCAGGTGGCCGAAGCTGTGGCCGTCCCACGGCAGTTCGCGGCCGTCGTCGTCGACGATCTTCATGTCGACGCCGTAGATCGCGTGGCCCTGCTTCTGCAGGATCCTGCGCTGCTCTTCCTTCGGGAGATCGCGGTGCCTGGCCAGCAGCCCGCCGGTGGTGCCGAGCGGCGACATCTCCGTCATGCCCCAGCCGTGGATCACCTGCACGTCGAATTTGTCGATCAGGGTGTCCATCATGGCCGGCGGGCAGGCCGAGCCGCCGATCACGGTGCGCCGGAAGGTCGAGAACCGCAGCCCGTTCTGCAGCGCGTAGTTGATCAGGCCCAGCCACACGGTGGGCACGCCGGCCGAGAAGGTCACGCCTTCCTGCTCGAACAGTTCGTACAGCGACTTGCCGTCCAGCGCCGCGCCGGGGAATACCATCTTGGCGCCCGACAGCAGCACCGAATACGGCAGGCCCCAGGCGTTCACATGGAACATCGGCACCACGGGAAGCACGGTGTCGACGGCACCGACGTTCAGCACGTTCGGCAGTGCGGAGGCGTAGGCATGCAGCACGGTCGAGCGGTGCGAGTACAGCGCGCCCTTCGGATTGCCGGTCGTGCCCGAGGTGTAGCACAGCGATGCCGCGGCGTTCTCATCGAAGTCCGGCCAGGCGTAGTCGCCACCGGCCGCCTCGACCAGGTCTTCGTAGCACAGCAGGTTCGGGACTGCCGTTTGCGGCGGCATGTGTGCGCGGTCGCTCATCAGCACGAAAGCTTTGACGGTCGGGCAATGCGCGGCAATGCCTTCCACCAGCGGCAGGAAAGTCAGATCGAAGAACAGATACTGGTCTTCGGCATGGTTGACGATGTAGGCGATCTGCTCGGGGTGCAGGCGCGGATTGATGGTATGCAGCACCGCGCCCGAGCCCGACACGCCGTAGTACAGCTCGAGGTGGCGGTAGCCGTTCCAGGCCAGCGTGCCGACGCGCTCGCCCATCGCCACGCCGCGCTCCGCCAGCGCGCGGGCGATCCTGCGCGCCCGCGCTTCGCAGTCGCGGTAGGTGTAGCGGTGCAGTGCGGGCATGTCGGGTTCGATGCGCCGCGATACGATCTCGCTGCTGCCGTAGTGACGCGCGGCAAAGCGGATAATGCTCGACACGGAGAGCGGCTGGCTCATCATCTGCCCCATGACGGGGCTCTGCGGGTAGGACTGCATCTGGTCTCCTCGGTTGGTCTTGTCGAGTTTGAAACGACCGTGCGGAAAGCGTCAAGGAATTTAGATGCTGCAACGCATCAAGCGGCGCCGGCAGTTCGTTACCGAATGTAACGCACGTGGGCGGTGGTCAAGCGTGCCCATAGAATCGCGCGGCCTGGGTTAGAATCGCGACAATCTTCCAGCCCTACCCTATAAAAGGAACCGCCATTACCGCTGACGACCTGCCTTTCGACAATTCCTTCGCCGAATTGCCGCCCGCGTTCTACACGCGCCTGATGCCGACGCCGCTGCCCGCGCCTTACTTCGTTGCAGCCAGCGCCAGGGCCGCGGCATTGGCCGGGCTCGATTCTGCGCTGCTCAGCCAGCCGGACTTCGTCGAGGTATTCAGCGGCAACCACGTGCCGCCACGCTCGCAGCCCCTGTCCGCCGTCTACTCCGGCCACCAGTTCGGTCACTGGGCGGGCCAGCTGGGCGACGGCCGCGCCATCCTGCTGGGCCAGCTGAACGGTCCCGAAGGTCCGATGGAGCTGCAGCTGAAAGGCGCCGGCATGACGCCCTACTCGCGCATGGGCGATGGCCGCGCCGTGCTGCGCTCCTCGATCCGCGAATTCCTGTGCTCGGAAGCCATAGCCGCGCTCGGCATCCCGACCACGCGCGCGCTGGTGCTGACCGGCTCGCACCAGCAGGTGATCCGCGAGACCATCGAAAGCGCCGCCGTGGTCACCCGCATGGCGCCCTCCTTCGTCCGCTTCGGTTCCTTCGAGCACTGGCATTACCGCGGCAAGCAGGAAGAGCTGCGCAGCCTGGCCGACTACGTCATCCGCGCGTTCTATCCGGAACTGCGCTCCAGCAAGAATCCCTACCTGGAACTGCTGGCCGAGGTCACGCGCCGCACCGCGCGCATGATCGCGCACTGGCAGGCGGTGGGCTTCATGCACGGCGTGATGAACACGGACAACATGTCCATCCTCGGCATCACGCTCGACTACGGGCCCTTCGGCTTCATGGAAGCTTTCGACGTCGACCACATCTGCAACCACACCGACCAGGGCGGCCGCTATTCGTATGCGAACCAGGTGCCGGTCGGCCACTGGAACTGCTATGCCCTGGCGAACGCCCTGCTGCCGCTGATCCAGGACAAGGAAGCGGCCGAGGCCGCCCTGGACGGCTATATCGATGCCTACGGCGACAAGTTCGACGAACTGGTGCACGCCAAGCTGGGCCTGACGACCATCCAGGAGAACGATCGCGGCCTGTTCGACGCCATGTTCAAGCTGATGCACGAGAACCACGTCGACTTCACGCTCTTCTTCCGCCGCCTCGGCGAGCTGCGCGTCGAGGTACTCGACGCCGACCGTAACGAAGCGGACGCGCCGCTGCGCGACCTCTTCCTCGACCGCCCCAGCTTCGACGCCTGGGCCGTCGACTACCGCGCCCGCCTGCGCCAGGAAGGCAGCGTTGACGCCGCCCGGCGCGAGGCCATGCACCGGGTCAATCCGAAATACGTACTGCGCAACTATCTGGCCCAGACCGCGATCGAAAAAGCCCAGAATGGCGACTTCAGCGAAGTGGGCAGACTGCTGGCAGTGCTGGAGCGACCCTTCGACGAGCAGCCCGGGAACGAAGCCTACGCGGCCCTGCCGCCGGACTGGGCCTCGCACCTCGAAGTAAGCTGCTCTTCCTGATCCACCTGAACGATTGAACATCATGACCGAAAAAGTGACCAAGACCGACGCCGAATGGCGCGCCCAGCTCGACCCGATGGAATACCAGGTGACCCGCCACGCGGCCACCGAACGCGCCTTCACCGGCAAGTTCTGGGACCATCACGAGCATGGTATCTATCACTGCGTATGCTGCGACACCCCGCTGTTCGAATCCGACGCCAAGTTCGAATCCGGCTGCGGCTGGCCCAGCTATTTCCGCGCGCTGGATCCGGACAACGTCATCGAGAAGGTCGACCGCAGCCACGGCATGGTGCGCACGGAGATCATTTGCGCAGTCTGCGATGCGCATCTGGGTCACGTGTTCCCGGACGGCCCGCCGCCGACCGGCCTGCGTTATTGCATCAATTCGGCCGCGATGCGCTTCGAACCGGCATAATCACGTTTTATCCACGATCCGCACACGCATGAAATTCCTGTTCGACCTGTTCCCGGTCATCCTCTTCTTCGCCGTCTTCAAGCTCGCCGACGGCAACCAGGAGGCCGCGCACGCCTTTGCCGTCCAGTACATGGGCGGCCTGATCGCCGGCGGCAACGTCACCCCGGCGCAATCGCCGATCATGCTGGCCACCATGGTCGGCATCGTCGCCACGGTACTGCAGATCCTCTACCTGCTGGCCCGCGGCCGCAAGGTGGACGGCATGCTGTGGCTGTCCCTGGGCGTGATCACCGTGACGGGCGGCGCCACCATCTATTTCCACGACGAGAACTTCATCAAGTGGAAGCCGACCATCTTGTACTGGGCCTTCGCGCTGGCCCTGTTCGTGGGACAGGTACTGTTCCGCAATAACCTGGTACGCAAGGTGATGGAAGCCCAGATCAAGCTGCCGGAACCCGTCTGGGCCAAGGTCGGCTATGCCTGGATGAGCTTCTTCGCCCTGGTCGGCGTGCTGAACCTCATCATGGCCTTCGTGGTCTTCAAGGGCAATACCGGCGCCTGGGTCAGCTTCAAGCTGTTCGGCGTCACCGGCATCTTCTTCGCCTTCATCGTGATCCAGACCCTGATGCTGTCCAAGCATATCCAGGAACAGGAAACCGGCCAGGGGGACGCATGAGCACGGACCCACGCGTCGAGCGCATCCGCTCCCTGCTGCAGGCCGCACTGAGCCCCTCGCGGCTCGAGGTCGGCGACGATTCCCACCTGCACGTCGGCCATGCCGGCGCGGCCTCCGGCGGCGGCCACTACTCGGTGAAAATCGTTTCGGAACGCTTCGAAGGCCAGAGGCTCGTCATGCGCCATCGGCTGGTGTATGATGCCGTGCAAGGTATGATGCATACCGACATTCACGCTCTGGCGATCACCGCGATTGCACCATCGGAACTGTCGTAGGCCCGCAGCCTTCAGGAAGTCTTAAGTAATCTGTTCGAAAATCTGCTACGTATTACAAGAACTAATCCAATCTCGTCCAAGCAACCCCCTCACAGGAACCACCATGACTTTTAAGCCAGCACGGCTGCTGTTAGCCCTGATCGCTATCGCCGCGTCTTTCGCAACTTCGTCCTCGTTCGCCCAGAACCTCGCCGTCGTCAACGGCAAGGCCATCCCGTCCTCGCGCGCCGACCAGATGGTCAAGGCCGTCGTCGCCCAGGGCCAGGCCACCGATTCGCCGCAGCTGCGCGAAGCGATCAAGAAAGACCTCATCGCCCGTGAAGTGATGATGCAGGAAGCCGTCAAGCAGGGCTACGACAAGAATCCGGAAGTCAAGCAGGCGCTGGAGAACGCCCGCCAGACCATCGTGATCAACGCCCTGGCCAAGGATTACGTGACCAAGCACCCGGTCAGCGACGCCGAAATCAAGGCCGAGTACGACCGCTTCACCAAGCAGACCGGCGACAAGGAATACCACGTGCGCCACATCCTGGTGGAAAACGAAGCCGACGCCAACGCCATCATCGCCAAGATCAAGGGCGGCGCCAAGTTCGAAGACCTGGCCAAGCAGTCGAAGGACACCGGCACCGCCAACAACGGCGGCGACCTGGACTGGGCCAGCCCGTCCTCCTTCCCGCCGGAATTCGCAGCGGGCTTCACCGGCCTGCAAAAAGGCCAGGTGACCGAGAAGCCGGTCAAGACCCAGGTCGGCTACCACATCATCAAACTGGATGACGTCCGCGCCGCGAAACTGCCGACGCTGGATGAGGTCAAACCGCAGATCGCCGACGCCCTGACCCAGCAGAAACTGGCTTCGTACCAGCAGGAAATGGTCAAAAAGGCAAAGGTGCAGTAAGATGTTGCATCACCGGCGGGCCTAGGCCCGCCGGTTTTCGTCGCCCAGCGACTTTTGTGTATAGATAGGATCGAATAAATGATTGTGAAGCCAGCCCGCCTGTTGTTAGCCGTGACCGCGATGGTAGCCCTGCCGTCGTTCGCACAAAACGTCGCGACCGTGAATGGCAAGCCCATCCCAGCGGCGAAGGTCGACCAGCTCGTCAAGCAGGTCGTCGCGCAGGGCAAGGCCACCGATTCGCCGCAGCTGCGCGAGGCGATCAAGCGCGACCTGATCGGCCGCGAAGTCCTGATCCAGGAAGCCGACAAGCAAGGCATCGGCGGCCGTCCGGAAGTCAAGAGCCAGATCGACAACGCACGCCAGAGCATCATCATCAATGCGATGCTGGCTGACTACATCAAGAAGAACCCGGTCAAGGACGCGGACATCACCGCCGAGTACAACAAGTTCAAGACCCAGTTCGGCGACAAGGAATACCACGCCCGCCACATCCTGGTCGGCACCGAAGACGAAGCCAAGGCCATCATCGCCAAGCTGAAGGGCGGCGCCAAGTTCGAAGACCTGGCCAAGCAGTCGAAGGACCCGGGTTCGGCCGGCAACGGCGGCGACCTGGACTGGGCCAGCCCGGCCTCCTTCGTCCCCGAGTTCTCGAAGGCCATGACCTCGCTGAACAAGGGCCAGATCACCGAAACCCCGGTGAAGACCCAGTACGGCTTCCACGTCATCAAGCTGGAAGACACCCGCGCCGCCAAGATCCCGCCGCTGGAAGAAGTCAAGCAGCAGGTCGGCGAGCAGCTGCAGCAGCGCAAGCTGGCAGCCTTCCGCGAAGAGCTGATGAAGAAAGCGAAGATCCAGTAATCGGGTCTTCAGACAGAAGAAAGCGCTCCGGCCGGAGCGCTTTTTTTTCATCCGCCCCTTCCTGTACAGACACCTCATGCAAGCACGCCGCGGCCGCACGCTGCCCCTTCGCCACCTGCTGGTCCTCTTGACCGCCATTGGCCTGCTGCCGCTCGCCCTGCTGGGCATCTGGAGCATCCATGTCGCCAGCGAATCGCGTGAGCGCGAACAGGAACGCGCGATGCTGGACCTGGCGCGCGCCCTGTCCAGCGCCGTCGACGCCGAACTCGATTCCTCGGTGGCGGCGCTGTCGACCATGGCGCACAGCCCGGCGATGGCGGCGGGCGACGTGCGCGCCTTCTACGAGGTGGCCCGCGCCCAGGCCCGGTCCCAGCCGGAATGGCTGGGTGTATTCCTTGCCGACCACGACGGCAAGACGCTGTTCCGGACCAATGCGCCCTTCGGCGCCGAAGCGCCGCCCCTGGTCGACCCCGACAGCCTGCAGCGCGCCCTCAGCCTTCACCGCGCGGTGGTCGGCCGCATCCTGCGCGGCAAGAACGGCCGCGCCGCCTTCCCGGTGCGCATCCCGGTCACGGACAGCCACGGCCGCACCTACGTGCTGACCGCCGTGGTCAAGCCGGACCGCATCCTGCGCGTGATTGAGCGCCAGCAGGCGCCCTCGGATTCGCTGATCGCCGTGGTCGACGCCTCGCGCCACCTGGTGGCCCGCTCGAAGAACCAGGAACGCTTCGTGACCCAGCCGATCACGCGCGCGCTGGCCGCGGTGATGCGCAAGAACGGCCTGGAAGGTGCCGGTCCGACCAACACGCTGGAAGGCGACATCGTCATCACCGCCTACAGCAGCATGTCGCGCTATGGCTGGACGCTGGTCGCGAATACGCCGAAGGCGACCCTGCGCGCCGGCTTCTTCCAGGGCGTCACGGTGTACGCCATCGGCATCGTGCTGTCGCTGGGCGTCTGCATCGGGCTGGCCTACTGGCTGGCGGGACGCATCGTCGACGCTTTCAACGAGCTGCGCCGGGCAGCGGCCGCGCTGGGCGCCGGGCGCAGCATCACGGTGCCGCATTCGCGCATCCGCGAACTGGGCCGCATGGGCCGCGCGCTCGAAGCCGCCGGACGCCAGCATGCCCGCCAGGAAGCCGAGCGCGCACGGCTGCTGACCTCGCTCGAAGAGGCGCTGGCGCAGGCGCACGAAGCCGGCCAGGCCAAGGACGAATTCCTGGCCGTGCTCGGCCACGAACTGCGCAATCCGCTCAGCCCCATCGTCGCCTCCCTGGACTTGATGGACATGCGCGACGAACCAGGAGCCCGCCGCGAACGCACCATCATGCGCCGCCAGGTCACCCACCTCAAGCGCCTGGTCGACGATCTGCTCGACGTCTCGCGCATCGCCTCCGGCAAGCTGCAGCTCGAACTGCGCCCGCTCAACCTGGCCGAGACCGTGCGCCATGCCCTCGCCGCCCTGCCCGGCGGCGCCATCGCGCTGCACGCCCCGCCCGCAGCCTGGGTCGAAGGCGACGACAGCCGCCTGGTGCAGGTACTGAACAATCTGCTGTCGAACGCGGCGCGCTTCGGCAGCACCGCCACCAGCGTCACGCTGGCCGTCGACGAAGCCGCCGGCCTGGCGCGCCTGAGCGTCCAGGACAACGGTATCGGCATGGATGCCGCGCTCCTCTCGCGCGTGTTCGAGCCCTTCTACCAGGCGCCGCAGCAACTGGCGCGCCGCACCGGCGGCCTGGGCCTCGGCCTGGCCATCGTGCGCAAGATCGTCGAACTGCATGGCGGCAGCGTCAGCGCTCACAGCGACGGTCCCGGCCTCGGCAGCCGCTTCGAGGTCACGCTGCCGCTCGCCGCGGCCCAGGCCGACCAGGCCCACGCCGCACCCGCGCCGGGCCAGGCGCCGCGCCGCATCCTGCTGGTCGACGACAACGAGGATGCCGCCGCCGGCACCGCCAGCCTGCTCGAGCAGATGGGCCACACCGTGACGACCGCATACAACGCGGCCCAGGCCCTCGCCGCCGCCCGCACGCAGGCGCCGGAAGTCGCCATCCTCGACATCGGCCTGCCCGACATGGACGGCTACGCCCTCGCCGTCCTGCTGCGCCGCCAGCACGGCGCGCAGCTGCGCCTGGTCGCCCTTTCCGGCTATGGCCAGCAGGCCGACGTGGCAAAGGCGGCGCAGGCCGGCTTCGACCTGCACCTGACCAAGCCCGCCACGCTCGACGACCTGCGCCGCGCCGTGGCTTCGGCTAACCCGACTCTGGCTGAACCGTTGCCGCAGTCTCCAGTACCCTGAGCGCCTTCTCCAGCGCCCGGATCTTCATGCGCATCGCGCCCAGGTTACGCACCAGCGCGGCGCTGCGCTCCCACTCGGCGTTGGTCGCGATCGGGTAAAAGCCGGTGTAGCGCCCCGGCTCGGCAATCGAGTTCGCCACCAGGGTCCCGGCCGTGATGTGGACGTGGTCCGCGATCTCGATGTGCCCGTTGACCATGGCCGCGCCGCCGAAGGTGCAGTGCCTGCCGATGACGGCGCTGCCGGCCACGCCCACGCAGCCCGCCATCGCGGTATGCGCGCCGATATGGCAGTTATGGCCGATCTGGATCTGGTTGTCGAGCTTGACGCCATCTTCGATGACGGTGTCGTCGAGGGCGCCGCGGTCGACCGTGGTGTTGGAACCGATATCGACGTCGTCGCCGATCAGCACCCGCCCGATCTGCGGAATCTTGATGTAGACGCCGTCATCCTGGGCAAAGCCGAAACCGTCGCCGCCGATCACCGCGCCGGCGTGGACGATGCCGCGCGCCCCGATCACGCAGCGGGCGTGGAAGCTGACATTCGCAAAGAGATGGGTGTCCTCGCCGACCACCGCTTCGCGGCCGACGAAGCAGCCGGCGTCGATCACGGCGCCCGCCTGGATGAGCGCGCCTTCCTCGATCGTGACCAGGGGACCGATGCGTGCCGACGGATGCACGCGCGCGCCCGGGTGCACGACCGCGCTCGGATGGATGCCAGAAGCCGGCTTCGGCGCGCGCAGCAGGAATTGGGCGGCGCGCGCGAAGTGGGCGTAGGGATTGCCGGTGACGATGCGTGCCCCCGCGAAGCTGGCGGCGACGTCGGCATCATCCTGCGGCGCCAGGATCAGGGCCGCGGCACGGCTGTGCGCAGCTCTGGACCGCAGTTTGCTGTTGCCGAGGAAGCTGAGCTCGGCCGGCCCGGCCCGTTCGAGCGGCGCGATCGCGCTGATGGCGATATCGGGATCGCCATGCAGTTGTCCGCCGAAGCGTTCGACCAGCTCACCCAGGCGAGTTCCTGAGCGCGTTCCTGTGCGGGTTTCCATGCCGTCGCCCTCCACGTGTGTCCATGCCCGAATTGGACATGCCCACCGGGGCGACGGTTCAGCAAGGCCGCTTGCGGGTCGTCAGGAAGCCTTGCGCCGCCTCGATGCAGCGCCAGCGCCCAGCAGACCCATCGCCAGCAGCGCCAGCGAGCCCGGCTCCGGCACCTCGGCGGCGAGCGTGTAACCCTGGCGCACCTGGGTAAGGCGGGCGGTGCCGATCACGGCCGAGACATTGATCAACTTGGTCACATACAGCTCCTGGTAGATGCCGTCGAGCGGAATGTCGAACCAGCCGTAGCCGGGATCCTGCTGGTCGCAGCCGAGCAGCGAGCAGCTGACGGTCATCCGGCCCACTTCCCTGCCGCCTGCATCGCGGACGATCTCGGTCACCGACGCCACCGACGCACCCATGAAGCTGCCGTCGAAAGCGAGCTGGACGCCGCTGATCCCGGCACCGGCGGCGCTCACGCGATAGCGCAGCAGAACGTTATCGAAGCTCAGCGACTTCGCCTGGAAAGTGCTGCTGAAGTCGAGTCCGCCGAAACCGGCATCGGCGGCGACGTCGATCTGGCTGCAGCTGGAAGGCTGGGCGGACAGGCCACCCTTGGCGATGACGCAGCCGAAGCTGTCGAAGGACAGGCTGCCAAGGCTGAAGGATGGCGACGACGTGATCGGGGTGGCGACCGCCTGGCCGGCGGCGGCGAAACCGATGCAGCTTGCGAGCAGGGCGCGTACGAGCGTGGCTTTCATGTCTGTCCTTGGCTGGTGGGTGGTAGTCAAGGCAGAGCAATTTCAGTGCCACCGGAAGGACCTGCTGTGTTTACAAGGACTTGGCAGCGGGCCGGGCGCATCCGCTTAAGTAAATGTCAACTTTTCCGACAGAGCCCCGGCTTCTTCGAAACCGGGGCGTGCCACTTATTTCATCGTGTAGCTCTGCTGGGCAGTGTCGACGGCGAAATTACGCGCCGTATCCCAGTAGGTAAAGCTGTAGCGCACCACGTCGCCGATCTTCAGCCCGCCGGCGATGTAGGTGTTGGTGGTCCCGTCCAGCCGCATGCGCACGTTCTGCTGCGCACCGTTGTTGACGGTGTAGTGCACGTCGGCCCAACTGCCGGTGGTGGTGTTGAACTGCAGCGTCGTGCTCGAGGTCTGCGTCACCGAGGTCGGCCCGCTCGGCGCCGGCGGCGGCGTCGTGGTGGTGGTGCCGGAATCGAAGACGATGTCGTCGATCGCGAACTGGAAAGCCGAAGCCGGCAGCTTGTTGGCATCGCTCGAGATCATGAAGACATCCAGCAGCGACTGCAGCGCCACCTTGCTGCCGATCAGGGTCGAGACCGGGATGCTGCCCTGCGCCCAGTCGCCATTGCGCACCAGCCCGTACGCCGTGGTATTGGCCGGGAAGTTGACCCAGTTCTGGTTGGTGAAGGTGTCGCCGACCCCGATGTTGAAGGACACGTTGGCCGGAATCTTGATGCGGAATTTCAGTGACCCGTTACGGTAATTCGTCAGGTCGCGTGCCTGGCGCGCCTGCACGCCGCCGCCCCACCACTGCCCCGGCGCCGTATAGGCCCAGGCGATCACGTTGCTGCCCTCATACGGCGGCGTGTTGCCGGCGCCGCTGGCAGCGCCGTTCCAGAGGAAGATGTCCGACGAGGTACCGGCCACCAGCTTGCTGTTGGTCGCCGTGTTGTCGGTGAAGACGCCGAACTTGCCGGCGACTTCGGGCACGGTCTGATTGCCCAGCTTGACCGCACCCTTGCCGTCGAGCTGGTAGACGCGCACATAGTCGACGTACATCGTGGCCGGCAGCGGCGCCGTCACCTGCGAGGCGGTCGCCGCATCGGTGAAGTTGCCGCCCACTGCCAGGTTCAGCAGCAGGTAGAACGGCGACTGCAGCGCGGTCGAATTGACCGGCAGCGGCGCGTTGTACATGTCGCGCTCGACGCCATTGTCGATGATCGTGAAGCGCATCTCGCTCTCGGTCCAGTACAGGCGGTACTTGACGAAGCGGTTGGCCAGCGAAGTCGGCGTGACGACATAGCTCTTGGTCTGCCAGGCGGTCGAGGCGGCGCAGCTTTCGTTGCCGGGCACGCAGGCGGCCTGCTGCCAGGTGATGACGTTGGAGCCGACGAAATTGTTCGGCGACGAGGCGCCCGCACCCTGCCAGCTTGCGGCCTTGTGGCCCTGCTCCATGATGTCGATCTCGCCGTTGCGCGGCCAGGTCTGCGGGCTGGTACCCAGCATCCAGGCCGCCGGCCACAGCCCGGTCTGCACGTTCGGCGCGGCCATGCGGATCTCGATCATGCCGTACTGGACCTGCACCTTGTTTCGGCTATCGATTTTGCCGGATGTAAAAACATTGCTGCCGATGGTCTGGCGCTGGGCCTTGATCGCCAGCGCGCGCGTGCCCGGCTCGAAGGGCACGTCGGCGATCGACAGGTTGTTCGGGCTGTAGTACTCCAGCTCGGCGTTGCCGTAGCCGCACAGGTTGATCTGGCAGCCGTTGCCGTCGGTGGCAGTCCAGGTCGACGTGTTCAGCGTCGCGCCGTTGAACTCTTCCGACCAGATCAGCTGGCCGATCGCGGGGCTGGTGACGCTGGCCGTGGCCTGGGCGCCGCACGCGAGCAGCAGCCCAGCCGTGATTGCATGGAAAGGTTTCCAGTTCGCGTTCCGTTTTTGCTTATCGTTATACACTTCGACTCCTCGTTTTCTCTGCTAAGAAAATGCGGACTGGCCAGGATGGCTGCCCGCGCCCTGCCAGCTTTGGGGTGCTCGTCCCTCGTGCTGGTCTCGAATGATTCGTACGGAAGATGGAGATGGAAACGTTTCCAGTGCAATAGGGAAAAATATATACCTGAGTTTCCTGGGCGTCAAATCGTATCGTGCGCGGGTGGTTTGACCTAAGTCAGGCTGCTGTTGGCCCTGCTCCGAGTAGATTGACTGGCAGCCTCAACAGGGAGCCGTCATGAATGCCCGCACTGCACCCGTCACCGGGGAAACGACGTTCGCGCCGAACAGATACCACGGCATTGCCGTCGGCGCCGCCGCCCCGACCGGCGAAACCCTCACCCCCGAACTGCTGTGGGCCAGTTTCCAGCTCGAAGCCGAAGACCTTCTGAAGATCGATGGTCGCCGGATCGCGGACGACCGCGAACGCAACGGTCGCATCAACGCCGCCTACGCCCGCCTGTGGCTGGCCGACCGCCGCTTCCAGTGGGCCCGGCCTGGCGGCCTTCGCGTCCCGGCAGGTCGGTTGCGGCCTGCTTCACACCGCCGACATCGTCGACGCCCACCGCCGCGAACGCGAAGCGATTGACGGCTCGATCGGCCACGGTTCGGCGCCCGGCGTGCAGTACGGCGCGACGATGAAGCAGTTGGCCACCGAGATGGCCGGCAGCAGCCTGGCGCGCCGCCTCGGCCACGGCAATACCCACGTCTTCCTCGACATCTATCCCCTGCATCGCTTCTACATGGCGCGCGGCTGGGATGAATTCCGCGCCTGCCTGCCGCATCGCCAGCTCGCCCGTTACGCGGTGCGCTGGGACGTCGACCGCGGCACGCTGCCCTTCGCGGCTTCCTTCCCCGAGGTGCTGCGCGGCTTCGAACAAATCGAGCTTGGGCGCATCGCCGACAGCGTGCGGACCCTGGCCCAGCACGAGCAGGTCAACGTCCCGCAGAAGATCATGTACGACGCGCCGGTGATGCAGCTGCTGCTCGACTGGAACCAGCTGGCGTGGGCGGTCGGTTTCCCGTCGGGGGATTACCAGGCGATCGAGCTGAGCCTGTCCGCGCAATGCCCGGCCCCGGCCGGAACGCTCACCACATTTTCGAAAGCACGTTATGCGAGATTGTGGGATGCGGCCGAGCGCATGCCTTTCGTGTTCGCGGCGGCGGACCGGCTCGATACGCTGCTGGCCGGACCGGAGCGTGCGCAGGTCGAGGCATCGATGCACACGATTTCGTCGGGCATCGTCGCCACGTGAGGACGAAAAAAAAGCGCCCGGGAACCCGAGCGCTTTTTCGTGACGCATCACTCAGACCTAAATCAACCCACCCACTTCCGCGCATTCTGGAACATCCGCGCCCAGGGCGAATTCTCGCCCCAGCCATCCGGATGCCAGGACATCGTCACCGTGCGTGCCACGCGCTCGGCGTGCGGCATCATCACGGTGAAGCGGCCGTCGGGCGTGGTCACCGCCGTCAGGCCGCCCGGCGAGCCGTTCGGATTGAACGGATACTGCTCGGTGGCCTGGCCGCGGTTGTCGATATAGCGCAGTGCGCCGATCACAGAAGACACATCGCCGGTCTGCGAGAAATCGGCAAAGCCCTCGCCGTGCGCGATCGCCAGCGGCGCGTGGGTGCCGGCCAGGTCCGCAAAGAAGATCGACGGCGAATCCAGCACCTCGACCATGCCGAAGCGGGCCTCGAACTGTTCCGACTTGTTGCGGGTGAACTTGGGCCAGGCTTCGGCGCCCGGGATGATGGACTTCAGGTTGCTCATCATCTGGCAGCCGTTGCAGACACCCATGCCGAAGGTGTCGCCGCGGCCGAAGAAGGCGGCGAACTGCTCTTTCAATGCGGCGTTGAACAGGATGGTCTTGGCCCAGCCTTCGCCAGCGCCCAGCACGTCGCCATAGGAGAAGCCGCCGACGGCGATCAGTCCCTTGAACGCTTCCAGCGACACGCGGCCCGCGATCAGGTCGCTCATGTGCACGTCGACGGCCTTGAAGCCTGCCTGGTGCACCGCCCACGCGGTCTCGATGTGCGAGTTGACGCCCTGCTCGCGCAGGATCGCCACGCTCGGACGCGCGCCGGTCGCGATGAAGGGCGCGGCGATGTTCACGTTGGTGTCGTGCACCAGCTTTGGCGTGAAGCCGGGGTCCTGCTCGTCCAGGAGGCGATCGTATTCCTGGTCCACGCAGGCCGGGTTGTCGCGCAGGCGCGCGATGCGCCAGCTGGTCTCGCTCCACAGGCGGTGCAGTTCGCTGCGGCGCTTGTTGTAGATGACCTTGGTGTCGCGCGTGAATTCGATCACGCCGCGGTCGTTCACCTTGCCGATGATGTGGCTGCAGGCGCCCAGCTCGAACGAACGCAGCACGTTCATCACCTCGCTGCGCTGGTCGTGGCGCACCTGGATCACGGCGCCGAGCTCCTCGTTGAACAGGGCGCGCAGCGTCATCTCGTTGCGGCGCTCGCCCACTTGCGCGGTCCAGTTCTTGGCGTCGCCGTGGTCGGAGGCGTGTTCGCCTTCCATGGTCAGGATGTCGAGGTTGACGGACACGCCGGCGCGGCCGGCGAAGGCCATTTCGCACAGCGCCGCGTACAGGCCGCCGTCCGAGCGGTCATGGTAGGCCAGCAGCTTGCCGTCCGCGTTCAGCTGCTGGATCGCGGCGAAGAAGGCCTTCAGGTCCTGCGGGTTGTCGAGGTCCGGGGTGTCGTTGCCGACCTGGTTGGTCACCTGCGCCAGCGCCGATGCGCCGAGCCGGTTCTTGCCGCGGCCCAGGTCGACCAGGATCAGCGAGGTGTCGCCGAGGTCCGTGCGCAGCTGCGGGGTCAAGGTCTTGCGGACGTCGGTGACCGGCGCGAAAGAGGACACGATCAGCGACACCGGCGAAATCACGGCTTTCGCTTCGCCGTTGTCGTTCCAGGTAGTACGCATCGACAGCGAATCCTTGCCGACCGGGATCGAGATGCCCAGTGCCGGGCACAGCTCCATGCCCACCGCCTTGACCGTGTCGAACAGCGCGGCGTCCTGGCCCGGCTGGCCGCAGGCCGCCATCCAGTTGGCCGACAGCTTGATGTTTTCGATGCTGGCGATCGGCGCGGCGGCGATGTTGGTGATCGCCTCGCCGACGGCCATGCGGCCCGAGGCGGCGGCGTCGATCACGGCCACCGGGGTGCGCTCGCCCATCGCCATCGCCTCGCCCTTGTAACCTTCGAAGCTCAGGGTGGTGACGGCGCAGTCGGCCACCGGCACCTGCCACGGGCCGACCATCTGGTCGCGCACGCTCATGCCGCCGACGCTGCGGTCGCCGATGGTGATCAGGAAGGACTTGTCGGCCACGGTCGGCAGCAGCAGCACGCGGCGCGCGACTTCGTCGAGTTCCAGGCCGGTCACGTCGACCGCCTTGAAATCGTTCCGGACGTGGACCACGTCGCGCTGCATCTTCGGCGGCTTGCCGAGCAGGACGTCCATCGGCATGTCGACCGGCGTCGTATTGGTCAGCGGGTCGATCAGGCGCAGCTGGCGCTCCTCGGTGGCGACACCGACGGCGGCGAACAGGCAGCGCTCGCGTTCGCAGATCGCGGCGAAGCGCGGCAGGTCATCCGGCGAGATCGCCAGCACGTAGCGCTCCTGCGATTCGTTGGACCAGATCTCGCGCGGCGACATGCCACTTTCTTCCAGCGGCACTTTACGCAAATCGAAGGTCGCGCCGCGCTTGGCATCATTCGTAATTTCGGGGAACGCGTTCGAGATGCCGCCGGCACCGACGTCGTGGATCGAGATGATCGGGTTGGCGTCGCCCAGCTGCCAGCAGGTGTTGATGACTTCCTGCGCGCGGCGTTCCATCTCCGGGTTGCCGCGCTGGACCGAGTCGAAGTCGAGGTCGGCGGTGTTGGTGCCGGTCGCCATCGAGCTTGCCGCCGCGCCGGCCATGCCGATGCGCATGCCGGGACCGCCCAGCTGGATCAGCAGGCTGCCGACCGGGATGTCGTTCTTGTGGGTGTGCGCGGCCGAGATATTGCCGATGCCGCCCGCGATCATGATCGGCTTGTGGTAGCCGAACACCGTGTTGGCGCCCAGCGCGGTCTGGCCGACGTTCTGCTCGTAGGTGCGGAAGTAGCCGCCCAGGACCGGACGCCCGAATTCGTTCGAGAAGGCAGCGCCGCCCAGCGGGCCGTCGACCATGATCTGCAGCGGCGAAGCGATGCGTTCCGGCTTGCCGTAGGCCGGGCTTTCCCATGGCTGTTCAAAGCCCGGGATCGCCAGGTTCGACACCGTGAAGCCGGTCAGGCCGGCCTTCGGCTTGGCGCCGCGGCCGGTCGCGCCCTCGTCGCGGATCTCGCCGCCGGCGCCGGTCGAGGCACCCGGGAACGGCGAGATCGCGGTCGGGTGGTTGTGGGTTTCGACCTTCATCAGCGTGTGGGTCAGCTGGGTCGTACCCTGGTATTCGTTGGCTTCACCCTGGGGGAAGAAGCGCATCGCTTCGGCACCTTCCATGATCGCCGAGTTGTCGCTGTAGGCGACGATCGTCCCCTTGGGCTGCAGCTGGTGGGTGTTCTTGATCATCTGGAACAGCGACCTGTCCTGCCTGACGCCGTCGATGGTCCACTCGGCGTTGAAGATCTTGTGGCGGCAGTGTTCGCTGTTGGCCTGGGCGAACATCATCAGCTCGACGTCGGTCGGGTTGCGCTGCACCCTGGTGAAGGCATCGAGCAGGTAGTCGATCTCGTCTTCCGCCAGCGCCAGGCCCATGTCGCGGTTGGCTTCTTCGAGCGCCAGGCGACCCTTGCCCAGCACGTCGACGGCTTCGAGCGGACGGCCTTCGAGTTCGCGGAACAGGGCCGAGGCTTCGTCGGCGCTCCGCAGCACGGTTTCGGTCATGCGGTCGTGCAGGAGGGCGGCCACCGCCTGGGCTTCTTCCGCGCCCAGCTTCTTCGGTGCGCCGAAGCCGGTGCCGAGGATACCGCTCTTCAGGACCACGGTGTAGGCCACGCCGCGCTCGACGCGGTGTACGTGGGCCATGCCGCAGTTGTGCGCGATGTCGGTGGCCTTCGATGCCCAGGGCGAGATGGTGCCCAGGCGCGGGATCACGAAGTAGGCCTCGGTCACGCCCTCGTACTGCGTTTCCGGCACAGGCTCGCCGTAGGTGAGCATGGCGGTCAGGCGTTCCGTGTCCTCCGTGGACAGGGGCGCGCTGGTATCGATGAAATGGTAGAAACGGGCCTGCACGGCAGCGATCGTCGGGGCGACGGCTTGCAGCTGGGCGAGGAGGCGTTGGCTACGGAAGGCAGAGAGGGCGTTGGAACCCGGCAGAATCAACATGGCTTGGGAGTCGGTTGATGCAGCGTGGCTGCGGGTGGAAGATAGCCCGCTATTATACAGCGTCGACCATGCGCCCGCCTTTACCTTCCTGGAATGGTTGCCGGACCTGCAAGGAATCGGTATCGTAGTGCAGGAGACCCTTCGGGCATGGATGAGAAGACGAATGCAAGAGAATAAGCAACTGAGCGTGCTGGTCGTGGACCCGAACCCCGGCATCCGCGCCAACCTGCAGAACATGCTCAACCAGTCGGGCATCTCGCGTGTCGAGTATGCCGTCAACGCCGGCACCGCGGTCAAGCAGCTTGCACGCAAGACCTACGACGTCATCCTCTGCGAATACGACCTGGGCGGCGGCAGCGGCACTGGCAGCGAAGGCCAGGACGGCCAGCAGCTGCTGGAAGACCTGCGCCACCACAAGATCATCCCGCCCTGGGCCATCTTCATCATGCTCACCTCGGAAGCCGCGCACGACAAGGTGATCAGCGCGGCCGAGCTGCAGCCGACCGAATACATCCTCAAGCCCTTCACCGCCGAGACACTGAACCAGCGCATCCAGCGCGCCCTCGCCCGCCGCACCGCGATGCTGCCGGCCTACCAGCAGGTCGCCCAGGGCAATCCGCAGGCGGCGATCCGCACCTGCATCGACGCCGCCAGCGCGCAGCCGCGCCACGCGGTCGACTTCGCGCGCCTGCGCGCCGAGCTGCACGCCTCGCTGAAGGAGCACGAGCAAGCGGAAGGCGTCTACCGCCAGCTGATCGCGGCGCGGCCGCTGGGCTGGGCGCGCCTCGGGCTGGCGCGCAGCCTGGCCGCGCAGGGCCGCGTCACTGAGGCGATCGAGCTGCTCGAACAGCTGGTGCGCGACAACCCGCGCCTGATGGCGGCCTACGACCTGCTGGCGCGCTGCCAGGAAGAGCGCGGCGAGCACGGACAGGCGCAGAAGACACTGGAAGACGCGGTCGGCATCTCGCCGCATATGGTGCGGCGCCTGCGCAAGCTGGGCGAAGTCGCGCTCGAAACCGGCGACGTCGCGGCCGCGGAGAAGTCCTTCAAGCAGGTCGTGACGCGCTCGCGCTATTCCGAGTTCCGCAACCCGGAGGACCACGTCAACCTGGTCAAGGCGCTGGTGCGCAAGGGCGATGCACAGTCGGCCGTGGGCGTGGTGCGCGACATGGAGCGCTCGCTGCGCGGCACGCCGGAGCTGGACGCCTGCGTGGCGATCTCGAACGCGCTGCTGCAGGAAGCCAGCGGCAACCAGGCCGGCGCGGTGGCGGGACTGCGCAGCGCGGTCACCGCCGTACGCGCCGGCAGTGCGCTGTCGCCTGGGCTGAAGGTGGGCCTCACCCGCTCGCTGCTCGAGCACCGCATGGACGAGGAAGCGTCGGAAGTCATGCTGACCGCAATGGGCGGACAGGATGGCGCGGTAACCGCCCAGCAGGCGATGAACGTGTTCGTCAAGGCTGGCCGCCCCGACCTGGCCGACGGCATGGGCAAGCAGCTGCGCGCCCAGGCCCAGATCCTGCTCGGCGTGGCCGACGAGAAGCGCAACATGGGCGACGTGCGCGGCGCCGTGCAGACCCTGCTCGAGGCCCTGCACATGGCACCAGGCAACCTGCAGGTGATGATCGCCGTGGCCGGCGGTATTCTGCGGCAGATCATGGAGATGGGCTGGGACCACCCGCTGGCGGGGCTGTGCGCGGAGCAACTGGAAAGGATTCGGGCGCTGGATCCGGGGCATCCGCGTTTGCAGGCGCTGGATGAGGAGTTTTTGGCCGCGAAGCGGAAGTACGGTATTTCGACTTGATTGACAGCCCGTGAAAATATTCGCCAGTATCCTGATTGCGCTCGTTGCAATTCTGATTGCCGGCCTGTCCGGTCTGAGCTTCTATGCCTGGCCAACGGGTTTCAACGACTACAGGCTGTCCGTGACGCCCGAGGTACTCCAGGGCTTACGCAATCTCGAATCCGAACGTAAATTCGGCCCCGACAGCACTACTTTCTACCCTGGTGCGGCAAACGAAAACCAGAGACTGAAGGCGCAGGCCGCAGTGGACTCGACGATCCGCACCCTGATTGCCGAGCTGCCCCAACATCCGCAGCGCTCGACCGTACTGAGGGCGATGAAGGTCACCCTGAGCGAGTTCGACACGCCAGAATCCGAAGAGCGCGATCAGCTTCTGGTCTACCTGACGAGAGTGATGGAGGTTTGCGGCGTAGCGGGTTCTGCCGAGCTCTTCAACGTCTGGCGCTACGGATTTCCTTACGGGTGGGTCTTTTAAGGACGGCGCCGAACATCAGCGCCCTGGCTCAAGCGTCCCCTACCTTCTCGCCGAATCCGCCCCCACCCGGCGTCTCCACCACGAACACATCCCCTGCCTGCATATCGACCTTCCCGATATGCCCCAGCGCCTCGACGCTGCCATCCGCCCGCAGGACCAGGTTGCGCCCCTTCGCCGCAGGCTCTCCGCCCGCCATCCCGAAAGGCGCATGAATGCGGTTATTGGACAGGATCGCCGCCGTCATCGGCTCCAGGAAGCGCACCTTGCGCACGCCACCGTTGCCGCCATGCCAGCGCCCCGCCCCACCCGATCCGGCGCGGATTTCATAGCTTTCCAGCCGCACCGGGAAACGGAACTCGAGGATTTCAGGGTCGGTCAGGCGCGAGTTGGTCATGTTGGTCTGCACCACGTCCGTGCCGTCGAATCCTTCGCCCGCCCCCGAACCGCCGGAGATGGTCTCGTAGTACTGGTAGCGCGCGTTCCCGAAGGTGAAGTTGTTCATCGTCCCTTGCGAGGCCGCCATCACGCCCAGCGCGCCGTAGAGCGCATTCGTGATGCAGGTCGAGGTCTCGACGTTGCCCGACACGACCGAGGCCGGATAGTGCGGGTTCAGCATCGAGCCGGGCGGGATGATCACCTTCAGCGGCTTCAGGCAGCCGGCGTTCAGCGGAATCTCGTCGTCGACCAGGGTGCGGAAGACGTAGAGCACGGCCGCCATGCAGACCGCGGACGGCGCGTTGAAGTTGTTCGGCAGCTGTGCTGAGGTGCCGGTGAAGTCGATCTCCGCGCTGCGATTTTCCGCATCGACGCGAATCGCGACCTCGATGCGAGCGCCGTTGTCCAGCTCGTAGCGGAAGGTCCCGTCCTTCAGTACGGCGATCACGCGCCGCACCGCTTCCTCGGCATTGTCCTGCACGTGGCCCATGTAGGCGCGCACAACGTCCAGGCCATAGTAGGCCACCATCTTGCGCAGTTCCTCGACGCCCTTCTGGTTGGCGGCGACCTGGGCACGCAGGTCGGCCAGGTTCTGGTCCGGATTGCGCGCCGGCCAGCGCGCGCCCGCCAGCATCGCCCGCATTTCCCCCTCCCGCAGCACGCCGTCGGCGCCGTCGACCAGCTTGAAGTTGTCGATCAGGACGCCCTCTTCCTCGATGTGGCAGGAGTCCGGCGGCATCGAACCCGGCGTGGTGCCGCCGATATCGGCATGGTGTCCGCGCGAGCCGACGTAGAACAGGATCTCGCCCCCTTCCTCGTCGAACACCGGCGAGATCACCGTCACGTCGGGCAGGTGGGTGCCGCCGTTGTAGGGGTCGTTCAGCACGTAGACGTCGCCGGCCTTCATCTGCCCTGCGTTCTTGCGCATCACGGCCTTGATGCTCTCGCCCATCGAGCCCAGGTGCACCGGCATGTGCGGCGCGTTGGCGACCAGGTTGCCCTCGTGGTCGAAGATGGCGCAGCTGAAGTCCAGCCGCTCCTTGATGTTGACCGAGTAGGCCGTGTTCTGCAGACGCAGGCCCATCTGCTCGGCAATCGACATGAACAGGTTGTTGAAGACCTCCAGCATGACCGGGTCCGCGCTGGTGCCGATCGCGTGCCGCTCGGGCAGCGCTTCGACGCGGCGCAGCACCAGGTGGTCGTAGTTCGTGACCTCGGCCTGCCAGCCGGCTTCCACGACGGTGGTCGCATTCGCCTCGGCGATGATGGCCGGGCCCTTGACGATGGCGCCCGGTTTGACGCCGGCGCGCAGGTAGACCGCCGTGTCGCGCCATGCGCCGCCGGCGAACATGCGCACGGATTCGTGCGCGGCCGGCGTCTGGCCGCCGGCGCTGTCCGCGTGCGGCACTTCTGGCGGCGCATCCGAGCGTCCCAGCGCCTCGACTGACAAAGCTTCGACGACCAGCGCCTTGCCCGGCATGAGGAAGGAGAAGCGGCGGCGGTAGGCGTCTTCGAAGGCCTGCTGCATGGCCGCGTGCGAATCGAGGCCGACCACGATGGCGGAGTCGGTGCCTTCGTAGCGCAGGTGCACGCGGCGCAGCAGCTCGATGCGCTCTGCCGCGACGCCCTGGGCCAGCAGCTCTGCACGCGCAGTCGCGCCGAGTTCGTCCAGTTCGGCGGCCAGGCGCTCCTCGGCGATCTCCGCCAGCCGTTTCTCGACCGCGCGCTCGCGCATCGCGCTCTGGTCGGCCAGGCCCATGCCATAGGCCGACAGCACGCCCGCCAGCGAGTGGATGAAGACCGTCTTCATGCCCAGCGCATCGGCCACCAGGCAGGCGTGCTGGCCGCCGGCACCGCCGAAGCTGGTCAGCGTGTAGCCGGTCACGTCGTGCCCGCGCTGCACCGAGATCTGCTTGATGGCGTTGGCCATGTTGCCGACCGCGATCTGGATGAAGCCCTCTGCTACCGCTTCCGGCGCCGGCGTGGCGCCTGTGGCTGCGCCGATTTCGCCGGCCAGCGCCGTGAAGCCGTCGCGCACCGCGTCCAGGTCCAGCGGCTGGTCGCCCGTGGACCCGAACAGGCGCGGGAAATGCGCGGGCTGGATCTTGCCCAGCATGACGTTGCAGTCGGTGACCGTCAGCGGTCCGCCGCGGCGGTAGCTGGCCGGGCCCGGATTGGCGCCCGCGCTGTCCGGGCCGACGCGATAGCGGCTGCCGTCGAAATGCAGGATCGAGCCGCCGCCGGCCGCCACGGTGTGGATGCTCATCATGGGGGCGCGCATGCGCACGCCGGCCACCTGGGTCTCGAACACGCGCTCGAATTCGCCGGCATAGTGAGAGACGTCGGTGGAAGTGCCGCCCATGTCGAAGCCGATCACGCGCTCGAAGCCGGCCAGACGGCTGGAGCGCACCATACCGACGATGCCGCCGGCCGGGCCGGACAGGATGCTGTCCTTGCCCTGGAAGGCGCGCGCATCGGTCAGGCCGCCGCTGGACTGCATGAACTGCAGGTTCACGCCGGGCAGTTCGCCGGCGACCTGGTCGACGTAGCGGCGCAGGATGGGCGAGAGGTAGGCGTCGACCACGGTGGTATCCCCGCGCGCGACCAGCTTCATGAGCGGGCTGACCTGGTGCGATACCGAGATCTGCGTGTAGCCGATCTCCTTTGCGATGCGCGCCACCGCCGCCTCGTGCTGCGTATGCCGGTAGCCGTGCATGAAGACGATGGCCAGGCTGCGCAGGCCGGCATCGAAGGCGGCCTGCAGCTGGCTGCGTGCGACCTCCTCGTCCAGCGCCTGAACGACGTCGCCGTGCGCGCCGATGCGCTCGTCGATCTCGATCACGCGGCGGTACAGCAGCTCGGGCAGGACGATGTGGCGGTCGAACAGGCGCGGCCGGTTCTGGTAGGCGATGCGCAGCGCGTCGCGAAAGCCCCGCGTAATCGCCAGCACGGTCGGCTCGCCTTTCCGCTCCAGCAGCGCATTGGTGGCGACCGTCGTGCCCATCTTGACCGCCTCGACCGCCCCTTCCGGCACCGCTTCGCCGGGCTGCAAACCCAGCAGGTGACGGATGCCGGCCACGGCGGCATCGAGGTACCGCTCGGGATTCTCGGACAGCAGTTTGTGCGTGACGAGGGCCCCATCGGGACGCCGCGCCACGATGTCGGTAAAGGTGCCGCCGCGGTCGATCCAAAACTGCCAGTCCATGTTGTCTCCGTTTGCCGTTCGATTTGCGATTCAATAACGCCGCTTATTGTAGTCGCGCGTCGCGAATTCGCGCACGGCGGCGGGATTTTGGCGAAAATGCGGGCTGACGCCCACTTTCCGGAACGACCACCATGGACACCCTGCTCTACAGCTGCGCCCAGATCCGCGCCATCGAACACGCCGCCCAGGCCCACCTGGCGCCTGGCACGCTGATGGAACGCGCCGGCGAAGCGGCCGCCGCGTACGCACGCGAACTGCTCGACGGCGAGCCAGGTGGGGCCGTGCTGGTGCTGGCCGGGCCAGGCAACAACGGCGGCGACGGCCTCGAACTGGCGGCCCACCTGGCACGCGGCGGATTCGACGTCGAAGTGCTGCATATGGCGAGCGGCGCTGCGCCCTCGTTCGAGAGCGGTCGCGCCCTGCAGCGCGCGCGCGACGCGCGGGCCCGCTTCGTCGATGCGATCCCGGCGGGCCGGCCCTGGCGGCTGGTGGTCGACGCCATGTTCGGCATCGGCCTGGCGCGCCCGCTGGCGGGTCAGGCGCGCGAACTGGCCTTGTGGACCGCCGGCCTGGATTGCCCGGTGCTGGCCCTCGACGTGCCGAGCGGCCTGGATGCGGACACCGGCGCCGCCGTCGGCCCGGATGGCGCCGCGGTGACGGCCACGCATACCGTCACCTTCCTCGGCAACAAGGCCGGGCTGCACACCGGCGACGGCTGCGACCATGCCGGCGCCGTGCACGTCGATATGCTGGGCGCCGATGGCCTGCACCAGGAAGCCGCGCAGGCCGTGCTGAACGGCCCGGCGCTGTTCGCCGAACGCCTGGCGCCGCGCCGGCGCAATTCGCACAAGGGCAGCTTCGGCGATGTGGCGGTGCTGGGCGGGGCGCGCGGGATGCTCGGGGCCGCGGTGCTGGCTGCGCGCGCGGCCCTGATTGGGGGCGCGGGACGGGTATTCGCCGCCACCCTCGATCCGGGCATGCTGCTCGACCCGCTGCAGCCCGAGATCATGTTTCGGGATGCGGCAGGCCTCGATTATGCCGGCCGCACCGTGGTCGCCGGCCCCGGCATGGGCACTGCGGATGCGGCGATCCACCTGTTCGGCAAGGTGCTGGAGGCGCGCGGCCCGCTGGTGGTGGATGCGGACGCGCTGAACCTGGCGGCCGCGCGTTCCGAACTGGCCGGACGCCTGGCGGCCCACGGCGGCGAAATCGTACTGACCCCGCACCCGCTGGAAGCGGCGCGCCTGCTCGGCGTCACGGCATCCATCGTGCAGGCCGACCGCCTCGAACACGCGCGCGAACTGGCGCTGCGCTTCAACAGCGTGGTGGTGCTGAAGGGCGCCGGCAGTGTGATTGCGCGCCCGGACGGCTTCGTGGCCGTCAACACCAGCGGCAACCCGGGACTGGCCACCGGCGGCAGCGGCGACGTGCTGGCGGGCTTCTGCGGGGCCTTGCTGGGCCAGGGCTGGCCGGCATGGGAGGCGGCGCTCGGCGCCGTGTGGATGCACGGCGCGGCGGCGGACTGGCTGGTCGAGGATGGGACCGGCCCGATCGGCTTGAGCGCCGGCGAGCTCCCGAAGGCGATACGGGCGGTCTACAACAGCCTGGTCACGGCGTGACCAGTCGCCCGGCGGCGATGGTCATCGTGCGCCCGCAGCGCGCCGCCATCGCCGGATCGTGCGTCACCAGCACCAGCGTCGAGCCGTGCTCGCGGTTCAGCTCGAACATCAGCTGGATCACGGCCTCGCCGGTGGCGGCATCGAGGCTGCCGGTGGGCTCGTCGGCGAACAGCAGCGGCGGGTGGGTGACGAAGGCGCGCGCCAGCGCCACGCGCTGCTGCTCGCCGCCGGACAGGTATTTCGGGTAGTGGCGCAGGCGGCTCTCGAGGCCGACCCGGCCCAGCATCGCCGACGCCTTGTCGCGCGCGTCGCCGTCGCCGCGCAGTTCCAGCGGCAGCATCACGTTTTCCAGCGCGTTCAGGTGCGGTAACAGCTGGAACGACTGGAACACGAAGCCCAGCTTGGCCTTGCGGAAGGCGGCGCGGCCATCCTCGTCGAGGGCGAAGATGTCGGTGCCGTCCAGCCTGACGGTGCCGCTGGAAGGCGTGTCGAGACCGGCAAGCAAGCCCAGCAGTGTCGACTTACCGGACCCGGAGGCGCCGACCAGGGCAAGCGTCTCTGCCGGTTGCACGGTAAAATCGACACTGTGCAGGATGGTGAGCTCGCCGCTGGCGTCCGCCACCCGCTTCGACAGCCCGGCAACTTCGATTGCCGGATGCCGGACACTCGTCTCACGTTTGGTAGCCTCGGGAATATCACGCATGCTTGCTCATCTCAATCTCAATGTCAGGAAATGGACTGTCGGTGCCCTGGCGGCCTTCGCGCTGGCTGCCTCCGGGAGCGCCTATTCTGCACCAAAAACGGTACTGGTGGTGGGCGACAGCCTGTCCGCCGAATACGGTCTGGCGCGCGGCACCGGCTGGGTCGCCCTGCTGGAGCAGAAACTGAAGGCGGCCAAGCTGGACGCCCGTATCGTCAACGCCAGCATCAGCGGCGACACCACCAGCGGCGGACGCTCGCGCCTGCCGGCCCTGCTGGCACAGCACAAGCCGAACATCGTAGTGCTGGAGCTGGGCGCCAACGACGGCCTGCGCGGCCTGCCGATCGCCGCGGCGGAAGACAACCTGCGCGCCATGGTCAGGATGTCGGAGCAGAACAGGGCCAAGGTGCTGCTGGTCGGCATCCGCATGCCCCCCAACTACGGCCGCGCCTACACCGAGCGCTTCACCGGCATGTACAAGGACCTGTCCACGGAGCTGAAGGTGCCGCTGGTGCCCTACATGCTGCAGGGCGTCGACCTCGTGCCCGCCAACTTCCAGGCCGACCGCATGCACCCGCTCGCGACCGCCCATCCCGTCATCCTCAACAACATCTGGCCGCAACTGGCGCCGCTCATCAAAGAATAATGAAATACCCTGCTGTCCTGAGCTTCAACGACGTCCTTCCCCAACTCGACGCATTCGACACCATCATCGACGCGCGCAGCGAATCGGAGTACGCGCTCGACCACATCCCCGGCGCCATCAACTGCCCGGTGCTGAACGACGAGGAGCGGATCCTGGTCGGCACCACCTACAAGCAGGTCGGCGCCTTCGAAGCGAAGCGGATCGGCGCGCCGCTGGTGGCGAAGAATATCGCGCGTTACATCGACACGCTGTTCGCCGACAAGCCACGCGACTGGAAGCCGCTGGTCTATTGCTGGCGCGGCGGCAACCGCAGCGGCTCGATGGCGCACATCCTGGCCAAGGTCGGCTGGCCGGTGGTGCAGCTCGATGGCGGCTACAAGGCCTACCGCGCCTATGTCGCGACGGCGCTGGAGAACCCGCCTGCGCTGCCCTTCCGCGTGGTCTGCGGCACCACCGGCAGCGGCAAGAGCCGCCTGCTGGAGACGCTGGAGGCGGTCGGCGCCCAGGTGCTCGACCTCGAACGCCTGGCGGCGCATCGCGGCTCGGTGCTGGGCCACCTGCCCGGCGAACCGCAGCCGACCCAGAAGATGTTCGAGACCCGCATCTGGGACAAGCTGCGTCGCTTCGATCTGGCTAAGCCCGTGTTCGTGGAATCGGAGAGCAAGAAAGTCGGCAACCTGCGCGTGCCGGACGCCGTCATGGAGCGCATGCGCGCTTCGCCCTGCATCGCGCTCACGCTGTCGCGCCCTAACCGGGTGCGCCTGCTGATGGAGGACTACCAGCACTTCTGCGCCGACCCGTCGAGCCTGAACGCCCAGCTGGATCACCTGGTGCAGTTGCACGGCCGCGCCAGGATCGACGCCTGGCACGAGATGGCCGAAGGCGGCCGCATGCCGGAGCTTGTCGACCAGCTGCTGGTCGAGCACTACGACCCGGCCTACCTGCGCTCGATCGACCGCAATTTCGTGCAGTACGGGCACGCGCAGCTGCTGGAGCTGGCCGATATCGGCAAGGAGGATTTCCTGGCGGCGGCGCGCAGTCTGCACGCGGCCTGAAACGCGCGCGGGCACGGGGTGCCCGCCCTACAGACGCCCCAAAACAAAAAGCCCGGCCGCATCTGCGGACCGGGCTTTTTTCATCAGCCTGCTGGCTTACTCGGCGGCCTTCACGCCCAGATCGGCCGGCTTGACGTTCACCTTGGCCTTGGCCTTCTTCTTCAGGGCCTCGACGTAGCCGTACAGCTCGGCGTTGCCCACGGCGCGGGCGATCGCTTCGGCTTCCTGCTTGCGGCGCGCCTGGTCCGGCTGGGCCGGCTGCGTCACCTTGCCGATACGGTAGACGCCATAGCCCTGGCCCGGCAGCTCGACGCCCACGTAGGCCGGCAGCTTGCTGACGTCGGCCTTCAGGACGGCCATCGCCGCGGTCGGGTTGATGGTCGGCTGCGGCATGGTGCGCGACACGACTTTCACTTCGCCGAAACCGGTGGCGTCGCCGGATGCCTTGGCGGCGGCCAGCTTCGCTTCGCCGGCCTGGCGTGCCAGGCGGGTTTCTTCTTCCTGAGTCACGCGCTGGCGGATCAGGCCTTCGACTTCGGCCAGCGGGCGCTTGGTCGCCGGCTTGAATTCGATCACGCGCCCCGCCACCAGGGTGCTCGGCGCCACTTCGACGGCGTCGGTATTGCGCTTGTTGGCGATGGCGTCCTGCGAGAAGATCGCTTTCAGGAACTTGTCGTTGTTCAGCAGCGCGTTGCCCACGGCCGGGTTCGGCGTGCGGGTCAGGCCTTCGGCGGTCTGGATGGTCAGGCCCAGCTTGTCGGCGGCCGGCTTCAGGCTGTCGGACTGCTCGTAGACGGTGTTGGTGAAGGTCTCGGCCAACTCGGAATACTTGTTCGCCATCCGGGTTTTCTTCAGCTCGGCGACGATTTCCGGCTTCGCTTCGTCCAGCGACTTCTGGGTCGAAGGCACGACTTTGGTCACCTTGACGATGTGGTAGCCGAAGCTCGAACGCACCAGGCCGCTCGTCTCGCCTTCCTTCAGCTGGAAGATGGCGTCCTCGACCGGCTTGTCGAACAGGCCCTTCTCGACCACGCCCAGGTCGCCGCCCAGCTCTGCCGAGCCCGGATCCTGCGACTGCGCCTTGGCGATCTTCGCGAAGTCGGCCGGGTTCTTCTGCACCTCGGCAAGAACGGCCTGCGCCTTGGCCTTGGCGGCGGCGTCATCGGCCGGCTTGGCGTCCTTGGCCACCGTGATCAGGATGTGGCTGGCGCTGCGCTTTTCCGGCGTCGAGAAGCGCGCCTTGTTCTTGTTGTAGAAGTCGGCGATGTCGGCGTCGGTCACGGTGACCAGCTTGTCGACGGCTTCCTGGTTCAGGACGATGTACTCGGCCTTGATGGTTTCCGGCACCTGGAACAGGCTGGCGTTCTTCTCGTAATAGGCCTTCACCATCTCGTCGGTGACCTTGACCTGCGAAGCATAGTTCGCGGCCGGGAACAGCAGTTCCTGCACTTCGCGCTGCTGGTCGTTGATGTCCGACAGGCGGCCGGCAACCGAGCGCGGCGCGAATGCGGTGGCGCCGACCGAGGCAGCCAGCTGCTGCACGGCCATCTGCTGGCGCACGCGCTGCTCGAAACCTTCGGCGGTCATGCCCTGCGAGCCCAGGAAGGCCTTGTAGGCGTCCAGGTCGAAGCTGCCGTCAGGCTTCTTCAGGCCGGTCTGCTCCTGGATCGCCTTGACCAGGGCGGCGTTGCCGATGGTGAGGTTGTTACGGGCGACTTCGGCGTTGACGGCGCGCTCGGCTACCAGGCTGTCGAGCACTTCCTGCTTCGCTTCCGGGGTATCGAACAGCTTCTGGTCGAACTGGGCGCCCATCATGGCGCGGGCCTGCTCGATCTGGCGGCGCTGCGCCGCTTCCCATTCCTGCTGCGTGATCGTGCGGCCGTCGACAGTGGCGACACCATCGTTGCTGCCGCGACTTTCGTACTGGCTGACGCCGACGAGCACAAACGAAGGCAGGATCAGCAGGAGCAGCAGGAACTGCATCAGCCGCTGGTGGGTACGGATAAATTCAAACATGGTCAGCCAATCAAGGTTGAAAATGCGATTACAAAAAGCCGAAAAAAAAGGCGAACCGCGGTTCGCCTTTCTTTCACACCTAGCATCTGGCGGAGCGGACGGGGCTCGAACCCGCGACCCCCGGCGTGACAGGCCGGTATTCTAACCAACTGAACTACCGCTCCAGATTCTGTACTACGCGTTTCGACTTATCGGTGGCGGAGCGGACGGGGCTCGAACCCGCGACCCCCGGCGTGACAGGCCGGTATTCTAACCAACTGAACTACCGCTCCACGCAATAAGGCGACACTTTCCGCTGCACCTCAGCGCAGCGAAGGCATTAGTTTACTGCATCTTTCAGGGCTTTACCAGCCTTAAATTTCGGGACCTTGGCTGCCTTGATCTTGATGGCTTCCTTGGTGCGCGGATCGCGGCCGGTACGGGCAGCGCGTTCGCCGACGGTGAAGGTGCCGAAGCCGACCAGGGTCACGCTGTCGTTCTTCTTCAGGGTGTCGGTCACAGCGGTGATCATGGCGTCGAGGGCGCGTGCCGCAGAGGCTTTGGTCAGGTCCGCGGATTTCGCGATTTCTTCGATCAGTTCAGTTTTGTTCACTTCTTTCCCTCGTTAGACATTCGGCAAAAAACCGCAAGCGCGTATTAAACAGGGGCGCAATGCTTTGTGTCAAGCAACGTTGCTTTCAAGCCCAAAAACGTCGTCCCCGCGGAGGTGGGGACCCAAGTTCTGCATGCGCTACTGGAACGCTGGCTGACTTGGGTCCCCGCCTGCGCGGGGACGACGGGATACGACGCTTTAACTTC
>Ga0265798_10000773_pt1 | contig 51236 bp, 59 predicted proteins | sample P3T30metagenome_FD_192430 | JGI IMG/M metagenome (GOLD analysis project Ga0265798, IMG submission 192430) | Plant litter microbial communities from East Loma Ridge, Irvine, California - P3 T30 | ecosystem: Environmental > Terrestrial > Plant litter > Unclassified | place: USA: California...
TGTATTTTGAGATGGAGGAGAGTGGTGGTGGTTGATCATGGTTAAGGGAATGAATCCGGCTTCGCGCTATGGGGGACGGTATTGGGTGGTGGTTCATGGGTGTGAAAACGCTCAAGAACAAGAGAATAGACGACGAAGGATGGAAGATGGTATTGGAGCTGGAAGATCGGCCGCTGCCTCGCTCACTCGGTTGCAAGACTGACAGTGCATCCGTTTACATCTCGCCTCAATGCGCGAAAATCGGGCTGTAGTTCTATATTAAAATCTCAAAATGTTATGTTTCGACAATCAACGGAGATGACATGGCAATGGGAGAGCTCTGTGCTCGGGATGACAGCGCGCTGGAGACCCCGATCAATGCTCACCACCTTACTCTGACGAGTTCGAGCGATGAGACGTCCCCAATTATCCATCTCAACAACTGAACGGCTTGCCAATCACCCCCGACTTCGCCTCTCGGATCTACAATCGCAGAAATCGTCAGCTTCAACTTCAAGCAACAATTCTCTGCGCAGAGAAAACAGCAAAACTCACCAATTCCGAAACACTAGCGTAAGTGCCACACCCCAGAATAACAACCCCGATCAAAAATACCACGCCATTGCAAGCCGCAGCTTTCCAATTCTTCCTATCGTACCAATTCCCTTGCTTCAACAGCACAAACCACAGCACGGGCGGAATGTAGTACGACAGGCCCGAGACGAACAGCGACGAGCTGATTGAGAGAATATCTGAGAAGATGGGGATGGCCTCGGCGATGATCCACGCCAACACGGTGACGGTGAAGACGAGCCCGAGCCAGGTGACCCAGCCTTTGGTAGTATTGACGTGGCGCGCGGTGGAGTTGGCGAAGACCTTGCCGTGGATGTATCTACAGACGACGGTGGTATTGATCGAGCCCGAAATGAAGATGACGGGCAGGGCGATGCCGAAGACGATGCGTGAGATTAGAGGGCCGGCTGAGAGCAAGGCTGGGGATTGCACGGTTTGGCCGACGAAGAGGTAGATGAGAGATCCTGTCAGTGTGTAGATGAAGATCTGCGAGCCGCCTAGCCACCAGAGGGTTTTGACATAGTCGGAGGGCGTGTGCATGTCATCCATAAAGGAGGGTAGGCAGCCGCCGAAGGAGTAGGCGAAGACTATGCTGTTTGTGGAAACGATCGCTTCTTCGAAGGTGATGCCTTGCTTGGGCCAGGCTGACCAAGCTATGTAGGGTTCTGGATCGCCGAGGCTGCCGCGGTCTTGGACGCCGGTTGCGATCATTGTGATGCCGATGGCGAGGATGATGGATGCAAAGTCGATGTAACCAAGAATGGCAATGTCCGCGAACGACGGTGGGATCGCAAGGAACAGCAGGATCGCCGCGGATATGGCACTGAACACAGTCGAACAAATGCTGGTCTGAACAATGTCCTTGAAAGCAATCGCGCCTGTCAAGCAGTGAGATCCAACGACGAAGATGAGCAAAGAGACGAACGCGGCGATGAAGATACTCGAGCCGACTCTCCCAAAAAGCAGTGAGCCCACGTCTGCGTAGTGAGACACTTGAGGGTACTTGAGCTTGATCTGCCCAATGTTATGGGCAGCGTACATTGCGACAAGGCCAATTCCGATGCTGAGGAAGACACCTGCGATCATGCCTAGTGTTGCGAAAGCTCGAGGCAAGCCCAGGCTTCCAAGCGCGATCGCCTCGACCATGGCGAGTATGGTCAATCTTTTCCACCCGAGTTGATGGAATTTTGGGTTGCCCTCACGTTGTCCTGTCCCTTCCAGATCAGGATCATTTGTCGCTCGCACAGGTAGGTGTTTGCCAGTTCTGTCGAGACTAGTATCCTGGTCATTCGGACTCCCGACAGAGGAGCTCCCCTGCGTAGCACAAGTTCCATACGAGTTGGCGAATCCGGAATCCATTCTGGCGGTAATACGTGAGCGCTGGAAGTATGTGACTGCAGGAGATCGACGTCCATCCAGTCCTTTGACAGTGACGCCGCAACACAAGAAAAGAAATGCGGTCGTCTCTACATCTTCCCGCCTACGCACCTCGCCGAAGTGGGTCCATCATCGCTCGGTTGTCTTGCACGTAGCAAGCTACTGCGTTCCTTCGACATGCTTAGGCTGGCTTGTTGCGATGTTTAGGTGAGTATCTTCAGGGCTTGGACTGTTGAGAGCTTCTTTCAAACTACATCCCCACTCGCAGCGGAAAATCTGATTAGATTGCAGATCGCCGATGTCGGATGCTTCTCCCAGAGATTACTCTCGCGTGCGTTCTTCCTTCCTCGTAGTGTCAACAACAACAGAACACATGGTCTCGTAAGCCACATCACAGTCCATCTAGAGAACAGAAAGCAAGACATTCGAACCACACGAACAAAAAAGACACGATTGACGAGTTCTATATTCTACCAACAAAAACCAAGACCCCATCCCTCACACAGCACTTCCTCCCAACTCAATACTTGTACCTAAACTCTATATTCTCCCGATCCGTAAGATCCGCAAACTCGACATCCCTCGTGTGCTGCACAATAGCAGCATCCCGCTTCTTATTCTGCCAGCGGTAATAGAGCAAAAGCGCAGCCGCCGCCGCAATCGCCACAGAATCTACCACGACAATTGACAATTTGGCCGGCAAGTAGAGAGGCTTGTCTTCGTTGCGGAAAGTCAGTGGGCCGAGGATGTTTCCCTTAAAAAAGTGGCAATGTCAGCATCCGATTCCTGCACTTCGTATTTTTCTCATTACGAAGATTTATGTTTCCCGTGGTTGCGCGCGAGTAGACTTACCAAGCAGAAACTCATCAGCAGGATGGCGTTCATCGTAACCTTCTTCGTGTGCCCGCCCTGGTTCGCCGCCGCGAACGAATAGCAGCAAGGCAAAAACGCTCCCACGACATGCGTAAGGTAATTGCCCGCCATCTTGGCCGCGCGGTTGTCCTCGGGGGTGAAAGCCAGCAGACTCCCGCCCAGAATGCCGCCGATCAAAGACCACAGCATGACATTCAGCGCGCGGGCATTGAATTTCGCCGCGCTCCAGGTTGCCAGCAAGACGCTGATGACGGCGATGCAGCCGCCGGGGATTTGCAGGAGAGCTGTCTCGTAGCTTGTGAATCCAAAGCCTTTGATTAGAATCGACTGGAAACTGCCGACGGCTCCGTTGGGGATCGAGGCTGCGACTGTGATGAGCGACAAGAGCCAGGTCTGCGGGTCCGTGAGGCATTGCACGACCTGGTAGGATTTGAAGTGTTTGTTCTCGACGCCCGTTTGGTTTTCGCGCAGGCGCTCGACGGCCGCGACTTTTTCTGCGTGCGAGAGGCGGCGGGCGGACATGGGGTTGTCGGGGAGGAAGAGGATGACGACGGCGCCCATGGAGATTGTGATGAGGCCGATGACGAGGAACATGATCTGCCAGGCGCTGAAGAGTGTGCCGGCGTAGTGTTGGAAGCCAAAGGACATGAGGGAGCCGATTATTGTGGCGATGCCGACGCCGATGTACCAGAAACCGACGCGCTTGGGCTGTTCGTCTCGCTTGTACCTGGTGTTGCTGTGAGATTGATGTTCTTGACGGTCCGAGTGGGGAGGCTCGAGGTGTTCCAACTCACCACATGGATGTGATCAAGATCAACGACGGACTGATGCAAGACTCGAACATGCCCAGCAAGAACCTCGTCGCCACCAGGGATCCATACGAGTTACACGCAGATGTACAAGCCACGACAGTACCCCAACAACAAACCATTGTCCCGAGGTATTTGGCTGTAGGGAAGCGTTGCTAGAGAAACCTCATGTCAGCTACCTCTCAATCACGCAGCCAGCTCTTGCAACAAAAGACGACTCACCATCATATAAGCATGCGGCATCTCAAACGCCAAAAACGCCACATAAAAGATCAACGACAACGTCCCATACTGCTCCGTGGTCAAATCCGCATCTTCCAGCAATCCCATGACCGAAGCGTAGTTGAGAAGACTCTTATCCAGGTATTGCAAGCAGTAGCAGCCAAACATGATCGGCACGATCATGAAGTCGATCTTGCGAACTAGTTGCTTGTCGTCGATGAGGTCTGTCTCTCCAACTTCGGCCTCGCTGCGGAGGAAGTCCAGCGCTTTGTCGCCATCTTTGAAAGTTGGTTTCACGATGGAGTCTTCTGTTTTGGAGTTGGTGCGGTAGACGACGTCGTTAGTGGGTGCCATGGCGGCGGAGGCAGGGCAGTGAGAAGAGAGCTCGACGATCCAGTACCTGATCAAACACTAGGAACCAAGAGACCTCCAAAATGACCAACGGATCGAGCAGGCTATATGTACATGTAGTCAGGTTTCGTCAAACCCCACCCATGCAAGTTTACCAGACATCATTGCCGCGTTACCGCTGATATCGTGATATCGAGAGGAGAAGATATAGCCGTTTGCCGCAGGATACAGTTCAAACCCCCAGAAGAACACAGATACATGGGCATACTCATGTATCTCGAACCCCCGAAGAGGAAGGTCAAGCTGTCAGGTTACTGTTCAGTTTGCCGGATCGCTGCTTGGCGAGCTTGATAGGGCGAAGCCTTCGGAGTCAAGTTGGCCGATGGACATTCCTTTGGCCGCAGCGCGTTGGCCGCTGTGGTATCGGCGGAGATCGGGTATTGCGGGTCCTGGATGTTTTGTTGCAGCGATAGGTGGTGCTCAAGATAAGAGCGGCCAAGCAACGCCTCCAGAGGCTTGTGATACCTATGGTGCGGTATTACTTGGGTGCAAACGTGCAACCCATTTTCCACAAACTACAATTCAACTGTTAGCATGTTAGTAGACGGGAAGAGACACACAACGAGGAACAAATTTGGTTGTCGGCGTATGAACGCCCAATCGTGTCCGATATGATCTTCTATCTGAACCCGATCTAGCACTCCACTACATCCATGGGTTGAAGCCAGGACGTGGAGCGCATCTTTCTCTTCATTCACTCATCTAAGCCAAAAGAAAAACAAGTAGAGGTATCTTGTTGTTGAAACTCCGACGACGCCATGCGATGCTTTTTTGATTCCCCAACCACGAGAGCTCATCCCGCCAAGAGCTTCATCGTGGTCATATGCCGTTGAAGACAGAAATTTCCCCACATGGTATCGTGCGAAAGGAGTCGTTGTGCGAAATACAGAGATCATGTTGAATCGTGTGATCATCTTGCTGTGAAAGAAGTGATCATGCGTGATTTTTTAATAAAACAAGGAATGCAGCGCGAAAATAGACGAGAACACAGCACGACGAAGCATGCCGTGCGCGATACGTCTAGTAACGGTACATGTCGGGCTTGAAGGGACCCTCGGCAGGGAGGGACATGTACTCGACCTGGGCCGGGGTCATCTTGGTGAGCTTGGCGTTGACGTGGTCAAGGTGGAGAAGGGCGACCTGCTCGTCGAGGATCTTGGGCAAGACGTAGACACCAACGTCCATGCGCTTGACGTCGGCCTTGACGGAGCCCTCGTCGATCTTCTTCACGAGGCCAGTGTCGGCATCGGCCTCGCCCTCGATGGCGCGAGCGAACTCGACGTACTTCTTGGCGAAAGCCTTGTCGCCGGCCTTGTACAGCATGATCTGGGCAAGGACCTGGTTGGTGAAGGAGCAAGACATGACGAAGGAGCTGTGGCCGGTGGCGCAGCCAAGGTTGACAAGACGGCCCTCGGCGAGGAGGATGATGTGACGGCCAGACTTCATGGTGAAACGGTCGACCTGGGGCTTGATGGTGACCTTCTCGGCGGCGTTGGCCTTGAGCCAGGCAACATCGATCTCAATGTCGAAGTGACCAATGTTGCAGACAATGGCGTCCTCACGCATGGCCTCGAAGTGCTTGCCAACGAGGATGTCACGGCAGCCGGTGGTGGTGACGAAGACCTGACCCTGAGGAGCGGCGTCCTCCATGGTGATGACCTGGTAACCGGCCATGGCGGCCTGGAGGGCGTTGATGGGGTCGATCTCAGTAACGAGAACGCGGGCACCCATGGCGTGGAGGGCGTCGGCGCAACCCTTGCCGACATCACCGAAACCGGCGACAACGGCGATCTTGCCGGCAATCATGACATCGGTGGCACGCTTGATGCCGTCGACGAGAGACTCGCGGCAGCCGTAAAGGTTGTCGAACTTGCTCTTGGTGACGGAGTCGTTGACGTTGATGGAGGGAACGAGGAGGCCCTTGTTCTTGAGCATGCGGTAGAGGTGGTGCACGCCGGTGGTGGTCTCCTCGGAGACACCGTAGCAGCCCTTGAGCATCTCAGGGAACTTGTTGTGAACGAGAGCAGTAAGGTCTCCACCGTCGTCGAGGATCAGGTTGAGGGGCTTGCCGGAGGGGAAAGACTTGAGCTGCTGCTCGAGGCACCAGTTGTACTCCTCCTCGGTCTCGCCCTTCCAGGCGAAGACGGGCACACCGGCGGCGGCGATGGCGGCGGCGGCGTGGTCCTGGGTGGAGAAGATGTTGCAGGACGACCAGGTGATCTCGGCACCGAGGGCCTTGAGGGTCTCGATGAGGACGGCGGTCTGGATGGCTGTGAAGTGGAGGTGGTTAGCAGGTGTTCCTGAGGGCGGGAAAATGTGTTTTTCGCAACACCGAGATCAGGAAAACTCACTCATGTGAAGGCAGCCAGCAATGCGGGCACCGGCGAGAGGCTGCTCAGCACCGAACTTCTCACGGGTGGCCATGAGACCGGGCATCTCCTGCTCGGCCAACTCAATCTCGCGACGACCAAAGGCCGCGAGGTTGATGTCGGCGACCTTGTACTGCTTTGCGGGCTCGGAAGACATGGTTGTGGTGTGTGTGGTGTTGGTGGTGAGAGGGAGGGTGTTGTGTGTCGAGAGGGAGGAAGAGAGTGGGTGGTGAGGTGAAAGGAAGAATGGGTGGAAACAAATATGAGATGGGCGCGGGGCACCAGGGTTTTCTCAGAGGGAAGAGGGACCAACTGCCGCCGCCGATCGACTCCACGCCTCAGCACAAGGTATCCACTCTGTTCTGCTCAACCCTTCCTGGAGTCCTCGACTGCAAGCTACTCTATTGGTCAAAGTCATGTCCATACTCTTGTCTATTAATCGAGGTCGTCATGTTGTCGGTCTTGACTGTGGGACTGTCCTGAAATTAAAAATGAATCTCGTCGTAGTTTTGTCTAGATATTCGACTTGAAAGGACCGCTCCAAATTCTACAGCAGACAAGGATATGCCATATAAATTTCCTCAATGAACAATCGTAAGGAATACGTTGCAGACCTCGTTCATGCAGTGCAAGACTCTCGGCGTTAGACCCCGCTTCTTCTCGTTTCGTCACGCATTGTTATGTGTTCGGGAGGACAAGGACAACCGGAATCGAAGGGCTTTCAAAACTGTTTTCTTCCATTGCCAGGTTTGCCAGAGATTGTGCTGTGGATGTGTGTGCTTTTTTCATAGACTACAGCACTCGAATCCCAAGTCATGGCGTTCGATACGTCCAAACATCTCGGCTTAAGAACTCCCCAAACATCCTTCAGTCCATCTTTCATGCACGTGGGGGTCAAGTCGTACGAGCGGGTCTTCTCACAGCAAAAAGTCGCGAGTCGCGAGCCTTGGAAGGACATGGAGGCAAACGACACCACGCACTGACCCCGAGCACTCTGATGGTTTTCTTAAGACGTACGATGCAATTTGACGGCGGCTCTTGTCGTTTCATTTCTCGTCCTTGCATCATCCGAGCTTGTTGCCATCCCCCGTTCATCTACCGACACTCGAGTTGAGAAAAGACAATTTTCAATCTGGGTGAAAAGACAAGAAATCATCACATCACCATGTCATCGTCAGGATCCAGGCCAAGCCCGCTACGGGGTGGAATCGTCAAATTTGACACATCCGGATGAATAAAACAAATCCATCTAGCACTCATCGCCGCCGACATGAGAGGCGTAATTCGGCGAATTCGCCATGATATAGTACCCTTGACATCCATGTAAGTAAGACAGTGAGAACAAGAGACCACTTCCTCCAAGTCCAGGGAAAGGAAAAGAAAAGGAAAAGAAAAAGAGGCACAAACCCTACATACCCTTACTACTCCAGCACTCCGAAATGTCCACTACAACCTCGCATCATGCCCGACCGCCACCAACATCAACCTCATCATCAATGGCAACACACAAAACCAAACTCCCACCGCATCATGCCCGACCGCCACCAACATCAACCTCATCATCAATGGCAACACACAAAACCAAATTCCCACCACAACACGACAAAAACAGCCTCACTCCAGTCACCAACCACAGCAACACCAGAAATGCCAACGACAAACCAAAAATCACCCTCCTCCCCGACCCAACCCCAGCCCACGCCCCAGCCCTGCAAGCCTGGACCTCCCTCTTCGGCGCCAAAACTTCCAGACCACACCCAGACCAACCGACCTTCAAACAAACCTACTCGCACCCTAACGGCCGCCTGCTCCTAGCATCCACTGCCTCAAACCCCGCAGCAGGCCTGATCGCCTACCGAAAGTACGACGGACGCTTTTCGCACATCCGCGAACTAGCATACCTAGGCGGTAATGGTGGAGAGGGCGATCATATCCGCCGTGAAATTGTGGGGTCAGGGGATGTAGTTGAGGTTGTGAGGTTGTTCGTGGCGCCCGAACTACGGAACCGGGGGATCGCTACGTTGCTGGTCAGGGCGCTGGTGGAGTTGGCGAGGGAGGATGGGGTTGGGTATATGTATTTGCATACTCACCCTTTCCTGCCGGGCGCCGAGAGGTTGTGGGAAAAGGAGGGGTGGGGGGTTTTGGTCCGGGAGGCGGAGGAGCCTTGGTGGACTATTCATATGGGGAGGGGGGTTTGATGCGTGTTTGAGTGTTTGGGTGGTTTTTGTAATCATACATACGTGTACGACTTGTCGTGATTTGGTTGTTCTATGTTCTTTTTCTCTTTGATTCGTTGGACTGGCGGAATATATCGAAGTCCTCGAAACATGGCCTGACAAAAAGGCCAGCCAGTCTCCATCATCTCCAAGTCTACCCAACAACCTCAACCCTCACCCTCCCCCCAACACCCTCAAAATAACTCCCCACCGCCCTCGTCCCAGCAGCCAACTCCACCTCCCTCGCCACCCACTCGCCCTTGCCCGCCTCATTTTCTTCCTCATCACTACTATCCCAATACTCCGGCGCATCGCCCGCACTCCCACTCCCACCAACAGGATCCTTCTCCCCCGTCTCCCACACAAGCCTCAAACCCAAAGGCATAACACCCAACTTCTTGCCCACGCGGCCGAGGAGCGAGTACACGCTCGCCGAGCGCGGAATCTCCTCTGTCCACGTGAATCCTTCTTGGAAAGATTTGGAAGTGGGGAGTGGAAGTCCATCAGCAGCAGCAGCAAGATGGAAAGTAACCCTCACCAACCGCGCAGCCAAACTCGCCGGATCGACGTCTCCCCCGGCTCGCGTTCCACTGACCACAGGCTCGCCGTACTCTGCACAAAGGGCTTCCCAGCGCGGGTGTGCATTCAGCACTTCCGCGCGTTTCTCTGCGGCGGGCGTCTTCGCCAGTTCGCGGGCGATTTGGCCCAAGTAGTAAGTCTCGGCGTTGAGGCGCTCTTTGTCTGTGACGGTGCTGTGGTTTAGGGTTTGGAGGAGAGGGAGGCGGGCGAGGGTTAGGGTGTAGCCATCGGAGGGTGTGAGCGGGGTGTCTTCGGCGGAGACGAGGTGTTCGTAGAGGGGGTTGGAGGCGATGAGGAGGTTTGAGAGGGAGGGGAAGGAGGTTGGGAGGGAGGAGATGGGGGGCCAGGCTGCGATTTCGTTGGCGCGGAGGTCGAGGGTTTTGAGGGTTTGGGAGAGGGGGGTTCGGTTGGGATGGGGTTGTGGATGGGAGCCGATTTTGTTGGATTTGAGGATGAGGGTGTGGAGGTTTGGGAGGGTGAAGATGCCTGATAGTGAGTCGAGCGTGGTGAAGTCGTTCTTTGAAAGGTCGATCGAGTGGATGGTCGAGGGTAGAGTGGTGTCGGTCCTGGGTTCCCATGCTTCCAATTCGTTGTCGACAAGGATCAGGGTCTGCAGTGCCGGGATAGATGAAATCACTGAGGCTATCTCTGCAGGTTGGAGGAGTATATTGGCAAGGCCTAGGTAGCGTATGTTTGGTAGAGTAGATCCAAGTGTAGAGATAGTGTTGCAAAGACGATTTCCGTCCAAGGTCAACGAATGTAGCTTGGGGAACAGGTGGCAGAGAAGGAGGATCTCGTCCCAGGTCTCGAAAAGGTTGCCACTTAGATCCAGTGTTGTGATGTTGGCGCACAAATTAGCGACAGAGCGGTCGGCCTCGTCGTCGCCCTGATGATAGCGGATGCACATGCGATCGAGCACGAGCGTGTGGATGCCTAGCAATTGGGCCTGTCTTTTGGCCAACTTTTCCAAGCCAACCTCTTCGGCATATTTGCCAGAGATGTACACTATCTCGGTGTTGCTGGCCTCTTCCGGCGAGATGTACTTTTCTCTCAGCGCTTGAAGGAAAGTGCGTGATTCGTCCCAGTTTTGTTTTGGGCGAAGAAAAGAGGCTGCTGTGGGCGACTTGCTTCTGCCTACAGGTGTGAGTATCAGAAAGTGTCGTGAGAGACGAAGAGAAATATCAAAGAGAATAGCCGGATCGACCTACACTTGAAGTAGCTAACACCTTCATGTGTTCCGTCGTGTTTGCCCCTAGAGGCGTCGTCCCATTCGACTCCCAGCCATTGGCCTTGCTTGTCTGCCACTTGACCTACGTAGCGGACGGTGCATGTCCGCGATTTTAGGCTGAGTCGCTGGCCTACGTATGCCGTGATATCAGACATGACAAGAATTTGCAATGTATCTTGTGAATGTGGTGTCGTGGACCTCTGACTTTCTCACAAGCAACTCGCATCTTCGGCCTTGTCTGTGCCGAGAGCTTCAGGTTGCGCGGCTTGCACTTCCACTGTTGTTTCCAACCACGTAGCATCGCGCTTTGGTGCGACAGTACATACATCACACCACAAACGCAATTGTCTGACCCTTTCTCAATGTCGTCTACCTTCGAATGCCCTCAATAGGCCCAGCACTGCCATGCGGCGCCGGAAGAAATAAGCAGTCCGGCTGAATCAATCTCACATTCAATCCAATCTTCAACTTCAACATTACATCTCCCAATACACACGAGCGTTCCACACAACAAATCACTCGCCATGTCCAACACCGGAAAGCCAGGCCCTAAGAAGGCCTCCGGTGGAGGCTGGGGCTCAATGTTCACAGGCGCCATCTCCAACCTCGAGTCCCGCCTGGATACCATCCTCGCCGATGAGACCGATCCTGCCGCTAAGCAACGACTCACGGAGCAGGCGCAGAAAGATGGCAAGACCAGACAAAGAGCTGGTTCAGGGACCTCTACCCTCGCTGGGTCTCCCAGGGCTTCACAGGAAGCATCGAGGCCACGGCCGGGCAATGACAGACTGGCAGAAAGATTGGCTAGAGCGACTGCAAAGAAGAACATAGAGGGAGGAAGCGCACTATCTAGCGAGGTCCCTTCAAGAGTTGGAAGTCCTGCGGTGGGCAGTGAGAGTGGCAGCCCCAGACCCAGCAGCGATGGCATTCGAGATGTTAAAGAGTCGACTTCTGTGCCTGAGAAAGAATTGCCAAAGGTCGAGAAGAAGGAGGAGGAAGATAGCGACAAGACGAATGAGAATAGTCAGGATGTTACACAGAAACCGGCAGAGGATATATCTGCACAAGAACAGGCTGCGCCGTCTACGCTTCTCAGCTCGGGCCTGCCTATCAATCCTGCACGCATCTCTACGGAGAGCAGTGCCCGGCCTTCTCTGGATACGCCAGCGCTTGCCGACTTCCTCTCTTCGCGGCCCTCATCCGATCTGCCAGATGGCCCCAACGCTACAGGAAAAAGCACCTTCGAGCTTGAAGGGGAAATGTCACGAATGCGAGCTGACTACGAGAAAGCCGAGAAGCAGAGGCAAGAGGAAATGCACGCACATCTGGAGCGTATTGACGCGCTGCAAGCGAAGCTACAATATCTCGCCAAGGAGACTGTGGCTGCGGCAAAGGAAGCAAATGCGTCTGCCGCGAGTGGAAGTCTGGAGGCAAAGACTGCAGAGAAGGACGAGCGGATAGCCCTGCTGATGGAGGAGGGAGAAAAGCTGAGCAAGACAGAACTTCGACACTTGCAGACGATCAAGAAGCTACGGGCGAAGACGGCAGAAGACGAGAAGAGCGCTGCAGAGCTCAGGAAAAAACTTGATCGCGTTGAGAGATCTGAAGTCGAGTTGAAGCAGAAGTTGAGGCGCGCTGAGGCTGCCGAACGGCAAGCAAATGAGAAGGTCAGGCAGATCGCGACTATTGAGAAACAGGTCGATGAAATGAAGGTGGACCGTGAACGGGCTGCTGAATTGATCAGAACCTTGACGGCACAATTGAAGGAGAGCGAGCAGAAAGTCAAGACGGCACAGGAGGAAGCGAAGAACAAAGCCACCGAGGTCGACAAGAACCGAGTCGCCGAGCTAGAAAATGCACTCGAGGATGCCACGATCGAGAAGAAGCTGGCTGAAGATCGTGCCAAGTCTGAGACTCGAAAGTTGAAAGACGAGGCTGACAGGCAGCGCGAGCGCTTCAGTGTCAGGGAAGTCGAGCTCAAGAACGAGATCGCGAGTCTGGATTCACGGCTCGAAGCCATGCGCGCGCGAGCCGAAGAAGCAAGCTCAGAGGGTGGAGTCTCTGGTGAAGGAAGTCTAAAATTGTTGCGACAGGTCGAGCAATTGCAGAGTCAGTATAGTCTCGCAAAAGGTAATTGGGAAACCATTGAAGGGTCCCTGAACGCTCGACTATCTGCTCTCGAGCAAGAACGAGACGAGGCAACGAAGCGAGAGGCAGATGTCAGGAAGAAGGCTCGGGATGCTGCGAATAAGACACGCAAGGCCGAAGACGAGCTCGAGGCATCGAGCGAGCAAATCTCCACCCTCAACTCCGATCTCCGCACATGTCGTGACGAACTTACATCTCTACGGAAGGCGTTCGAACAAGCAGACGCTGCCCTTGCGGACGCCAAATCCGATCAAGACCACCAGCGACGCATCTGGGAGTCAGAGTTCACTTCACGCCTAGAAGATGAAAAGGCCCGATGGCAGCGTCAGCAGGCTTCCCGCCTAGACTCCCCATCCGCCTCTTCCCGCAAACACTCCTCCCACGACCCCCGCCGTCCATCCGGCAGAATAGGCCTTAACGACCTAAGCGCCCTGCAAGTCCACCTGCCCGAACACCGCCCCTCCTCCCGCCGCAGCTCCGGCTTCCCGACAACCCCAAACCTCCCAACCCCGGGCACGCCCAACCGCGAGGCATCGCCTTCGCTCAGCAGGCAGGAGAGCATGCTCAACTTCACCAGCCTCCCGCCCACCCCCAGCATCGAAGTCGACGCCGAGATGGCGCACAGCCAAACTTATACCGAAGCCCCCTCGCCCCACCGCACCATCAACGACCTCGTCAGCACTTCCACCGCCGGCGCAGGCCCAAGCGTGCAGCTTGTCGAGCGCATGAGCGCTGCTGTCAGGCGGCTGGAGAGCGAGAAGGCGGCTCACAAGGACGAGCTGGCGCGTTTGTCGAGTCAGCGCGACGAGGCTAGGGATGAGATTGTGGTTTTGATGCGCGAGGTTGAGGGCAAGAGGGCTGAGGAAGGGCAGTTGGCTGCTGTGCAGAAGGAGCTGAATGGGGTCAAAGCGCGGTACGAGGCTTGTTTGCAGATGGTTGGGGAGAAGGAGGAGGAGGTTGAGGAGCTGAGGCAGGATGTGCTAGAGTTGAAGAGGATTTATCGCGAGCTGGTCGAGAGCAAGGTTGGTGGGTAAGAGTAGTTGTGAGTGGGTGGGTGAATGTGAGGGTGTTGTTCTTCCTATGGGGTTTGCGCCTTCTCATTGTCTCATGTTTTGTTTGTTCTATTGTTGCTCTTAAAGAACTACAGCATTATCCACGACATGAAGACCTGCTGATGATACAGAATGAGTGTTGACACACTCCTCCACAAAGCTGGAGCTAAGAAATGGAACAAATGTGAAGACAGCATCTTCAATGTCCACTTCGGCTCACACATTTGCCCCTCGCACCCTTGTCGATCACAAACAGGACGTCACCGTAGCAAGTCTGCTGAACATTCCTTATAGCAAACATCCACGATTACCTATCGAGACTATCCGTGCCTACAATCCTAAAAACTACCTAAAAAGCACTTCTACACGCTTCCGCGCCACCGGATATCGTAGGGCTATATTACAGCCGCGTATGTCGACTTCCAAACCCGGCATAATTGCATCTCGATCCGCTTTCTTTCTACGCGATCTCATCGAGTGACTAATATCGATCTGTTCTACAAAGCCGCCGATACTAACACATGGGAAATACTGAGACTCTCGGGGTGTCATTTCCGTATCTCGAGAGTACCCCACCGGCATCGAACGCATCTCTAACGCACGAAAGTGGTCGATGTCACCACTTGTGGAAAGCTCAATCCGGTGAGATTACGAAGACTGACATTCCAATATCTCACTGGTTCGACGGTCAGCTCGGTCTAAGAGAGTTGCTGATACTGCCATATATGAGATCCGATATTGGTGAGCTGCCAATATGGCATGCGATGCATCCCACTGGCACAGGCGTATTTTCGATGTACGGAAGTCACTGACACCACCACATGTGAAGGCGCAGTCCGGTGAGAGACTGTCAATATCGATCTGGGATCTAGAGTGTATCTCACCGGCATGAACATTTCCTTGGTATACGAAAGTCGCTGATACTACCACGCGCAAAGGGTCGGTCCAGTGAGAGGATAGGGATTACTTCCGATATCTCAAGAGTGTCTCGCTGGTGCTGGATACTCCCTGATATCTACAAAATCTCTGGTAGCACTCTACGATATCAACGGTTCAAGGCTCGAGGACACCTGCTGACCAAAGTCGACAACTTCACTCGCAAAGCGCGACCGACTTGGCGTCCTACGGTCAGCAAAGTATAACTGTGAGCAACAACCTCCATACCACCCGTCATTGCCAGTAGCAAATGATTCCTGCAGGCCGTCGCCTGGCAACATACACACAAGCATGTTTGCACTTTCTCTCTCCTTCTCTGCTGAAACTCACATCGCACAATCCATCTCCATCCCCATACACACATCGTACCCGTGCAAGCAACACTCTTTCCGAGCTGACCCAACAACAAAGCAACCGCATACGCTCGTACCGTGGATGCCCTGCTTAGCTCAAGTGGTGACCTCGCAAAAACTTCCACCACCAAACTGTTTTCCTGGTTCGAAGTGCTTGGCCTCTTGACCGCGCATCCACGCTGTTTCCGCCAGAAGCTGCTCACATCGAAAAACCCTGTCAAACCCAAGATGGCGAAGCCCGTCGGGGTTGACCACGGTCAGGCGAACACTAGAGACGCGGACATTGGCGAAGCTGACGAAGAATTGCTTTCAATGGTTCCATCAGCATCCGACGAGGAGCGGCCTTTTGACTGCGCATCCAAGCTGTTTTCACACAAAGCTGCTCACAGCTTCCCATCCACAAGCCTTCATTATGGATAATACTTTTCTCCCTCTTCTCGGTGGTGACTTGGCCGCCTTCCATTCGCAGTCTCAGGTGGCACCACCACCACAGACCCAGACTCTCGCCTTGACTCCGCCAGACTCATCCGATGATTCGGAGAAATCGGACGATACCATCTCCACCCCGATCCTCTCACCCGCAGTGATCAAGATCAAGCGAAAGATCGACAGCGGCATCGCGGCCCTACAAGGCGCCACAAAGGACCTGGAGAGATTCGGGAAGCCAGGCACACTCGACCGACTGGGCTACCAAGAGCTCGAGGTCCTTTCGAGAGGTATGCGCCTACTGCTAGAACTGAGTCTGACGAACCCATGTACGTGGCTACACGAGAGAATGAAGCTCTGATCGAGAGCGGTGCCGACGACAAAGGGTACAACCAAGAACAGGCTGCCGAGCTAGCTGGAGAACACTATCATTTGCTCTAGAGATACCCAGACAACGAGGGAGAGCTCATTGCCGGAAGATGATGAGACTCTTGCAGGTGAAGAGGACGATAGCACCGAGTTCGGGGATGACCAGGCTGAGGTAGAGGGATCGGGAAGAGGAAGCTATTCAAAACATCAAGGTCAAAGACACTGTTGAAAGGGCTGGGAGGATCTACTGTTGACTCACCACGCGAACGATAGCGGATGGTGAATTTCATGGGATGGGCCGCAGCGCTTGCACCGCGAGCTGGACGCCGCGACGCACGCAGCTGGACGACGCTCAAGCTCTTCGGCAAGCTGACGTTCGCGCGCGGCCACCCGAACGTCCAGCGCGTGTACAACGACACCCGCGGAGACTACGGCGGCGCGTTGAAGTTGCTGGAAGCGCGAGGCCAGGACTTGCAGCTCGAGCATGGTCCTCGACGCCGATGGCAAGCCGACGGGTAGGGTCGTCGAGGTCAAGCAGGAGCATGGCGGTTCGTTCCTCATCAGGCCGATTCCGGAGTACCTGCGGATCTATGCTGCTGATGATGTGCGGTTCCTGCCTGCTATGTTTGAGTACTTTGTCGAACATCGGTTGTGGAACGACGAGTGGGCGGAGCGCGTGTGGCGGGAGTCAGGCAGGAGGCTGGGCGAGGGAGATGTTGGGTGGAAGGTGAACCACGCGCGGGATAAGATCAAGCAGGTGGATAGGACTGCTATGGTTTGATGGGGAGGCTGCGGGGATCTGTGGATATATTAGCATCGCGATAATGTGTGAGAGCGTTTCAATTGCAGTTTGGCCATGTTTCTTCACGATGGTAGTCTGTCGTATCGCATCAGCTCATGTAATGACCAAGATATACGACCACGTAATAGAATCCAACCGGTGAGGTACCATCAATGAATTCACTTTCTCACTGGCAACGAGTGACCCCTTTCGAGATATGGTTGTGGTACGCTCGTAATGAAAAGCCAAATCCAGTAAGAGAACAGTGATGAGACTTAATTATCCCGATCGAAATAGTATCGATGCATGTATGCCAGCAAGTAGCTTTTGAGGAGTTCGATTCCACTGACTACCTAAATCAGCCCGTGAGCGTTCTCGATGTATTCGAGGTATCTTGATCCAACTTAATTGGCCGCCACGGGCGATACGAGCAGGCCATTGACCTTTTCTGATCTGACTTCTAGACTAGCCAGTGCCGAGACGACTTGGAAGCCGTGGCGGGTTTAATGGACCGAGGGCAGCTCGATTATTGTTGCCCGATCAACATCCTTGGGCGTCTTAAACGCACAAGACCTGCTATACTGTAGGGCCGAGATCTCGTCTCTCTCTGATGGAGCAGCCTTGAGGAGGCTTGTCATCGACTTGCCTTGGCATGAGTGTCGTCCTGTTGCAAGCAATCAAACCCCAGCCAACAGTCGCATCTGATACTTCTGCAGGGTGGTATCTTCAGAGCCAGACACGAGGCTCCCAGATCCTCGCAATGGGTTGAAAAGCGTAAAATACCAGCCTCAATCAAGTTTCCACACCCTCCAATCCACCCAGCACCTCCTCCCCAACACCACCCTTGGCAACAATCGTCTTGACAGCTTCTAAAACAACACTCCTGCGCACCCCACCTCTGGGAGCCCTCCACACGCCTCTCCCCTCATCCTTCTCCCTGGCAGCGAGAACCTCGCTCGCGCTGGCGGTGGCAGCCGCGCCAGTAGCCGAATTGACATCACGCGGGACGCCCGCGGCCGTCAGACGCGACGGCGGGTCGATTGTGCGCATAGCGACGACTTTCAGGCCGCTGGAGTCTGCCGTGGCGGCGGATGTTTGTGCAGCGGAGATTGCGAGAACGGTTTCGGCTACGGCGAGCTCGTCGCGGGAAGGGTCGAAGAGGATGTTGGGGCCGACGGTGGTCACTAGGAGGGTAATTGGCGGTCTGGACTGGTGTTGGGTTGGTGATTTCTTTGATCGGCGCGGGTAGAGGTATGTGGAAGCTTCCCAGTCGTCGTTGAATAGCGGGTCTTCGTCGCCTTGCGAGAGCAGAGCTGGAAGACGCGTGCTGAGCAGAGCGAGATGTGTGGTCAAACTCAACAGAGGTAGCGGGTAAGAGAGAGGCGGCGAGAGGAGGAGGATCTGGAAGAGTTCTCTTGTCAGCAGTCCAGTCAAAATAAGCACCCTTTCACAGCACGACTTACATCCACATATAACCTCCAATGAAACCTCGCATTAATCCACAAGCGATCCTTCAGCCCACCGTCCGCACACAACGCCTCACTCAACATGGCACCAAGGAAAACAGGCAGCGCATCATCGTCCCTCAACCCGGGCACGTCGATCGCAACCTCCAACCACTCATTCCTGCCCTGGCCCTCGCCCGTCGCATTGATGTCCTCGCCCATGTCGACATCCTCGCCCTCGCCCTCGAGCTGCCGCGCCTGCCTGCTCTTCTCGACTTCTGCTTTGACGCCCACGACGGCCTCGGTGCCGTCGGAGAAACATACTCGCGCGCTGCCGTTTGCGGAGGGTAGGATGTCGGCTTCGGCGACGAGAGGGCGGAACTGTGTCGGCGAGCGGCCGTCGGGTCGGATGGGCGGCGAGGCGGACAGGGAAGTCTGGAGGTATGAGAGCTCGGCGGGCGAGAGGGGGATGTTGGTGTATGGCGCCATGGTTTGTTGGTGTTGCTAGGTTTTGCGCCGGCGTGTGCAGGATAGCGTAGACGAGGCTGGGTTGGCCAGTTACAATGAGTGAGTTGCGGTGGGCCTTCCTTATCTCGATGCGTCAATTGGTGGGTAGTCTGAGTGTGTGAATTGTCGCAGAATGTCCAGTCGGTCGCAGGTGAGGTTGCTTGATGATGTGCAGTTGTGCAGTTCCCAGCCAAAATTTCCCGCCAACTCGCAGTTTCATCATCATCGCGGCGGGATGATGATGAATCGCTTTTCTCTTGATACATCCCACCGACCAAAGTACGTGTAGCTACATACCTAAGACAAATGTATGCATACAGTACGAATGGAAGATGTGTGAGTATGTTAAAGCATGTCTTTTCATCACAACGCACTGTGACTGTTCATGGTCAAGACATATCGAGATCATAAGCACCACTATTTCGCCTTGACGCGAAGAGTGTCCACATGACATTACATGCATGCAGAGTCCTCGGATGTATCATCGATTCCATGAGTGACGGTGTAGCAGGAGTAACAGGTGTAAGAGCGATGTCCTCAATTCATAACGACAGGATGCAGCACGAGAAGACGCACGCCGACGAGTGAACAAGACATTAGCGAGCGTCAACACAACATACAGACAGAACGTGCATTGACGAAACGTGAGACACCGTCAGAAATCCAATAAAACAGGAAGCAAAGTTGGTAGTCAACTCGGTTGATAATGTATTTACGTGTGTTGATGATGATGACGCCGTCGATGCAAAAAGCTCCAAAGGCGGCATTGGTGTGAAGTATGACACACTCAGAAAATCAAAAGAAAAATAGCTATATCCCCTTCGCTTTTTATCACCCACTCGACTCGACAGTGGCGAGATCGGTCCCCTCTGTACAATGGATGTAAGAAAATATATCCCACTAGAAACCTCCTCTCCTTCTTTTCGGAGTATGATGATAAAACAAGTGAAAGGAAAAGAGAAAAGAAGAAATGTTGTACGCAAGGAGATGGTTAGAGCAAAACGCGACTCGGTCCCGCGGGTTTTCGTACGAGGAGCCGAATCGGGATGTCAAGTCAGGTGTAGTGCGATATAAAGTCGTATAGGGTGTAAAGATACGGCGCCGGGCTGTGTCGAAGGGAAGAAACCTGCTAATATGATGCGGAAAAGAGCGGTGTATATGCCTTTTTGATTTGTAACGCCGTGTCTGTGCAAGTTGTGGAAGCGAGTGGTACGAGTGGTATGAGTGAAGCTTTTCGCGGATGGACGCCTGAACGCCATCGCTCGAGTGTCTTGCTGGTAAAACTGGAAACGATCGGAGTGGGCCGACCGCAATAATATGGAAAATCGGTCGAGCTAACACGAAAATTGGGTATCTTAGGCAAGTCGAAAATGCCGGACGATGCTGAAATGTGAAGAAGGAAAATAAAGGTCGGCCGTGACGAGAGTGTGCGGTCGAGGATCTATGTGGTTGCTTTGTGCATTAAGCCACCTGTCACCTGTACGCTGCTTGGGTTGCGAAGATGCTGGCGGCAGCAGAAGCAGCCCACTCGCTCTCCTCGTATGGAGGAGTGGGCCACTGCGGGTTGACAGTGTTCTTCTGCTGCGAGACTTGAGGCGGGATGGCCACGGGCTTCGAAGGTGTGTAGTCGTGCGAGCCAAAGTTGACGTTGTTGTTGTCCTTGGACGGTGAAGGAGTGAGGTAAGCGGAGACCCCAGGGTCGGAAAGAACATGCTGGGGCTGTGGTCTCGCGAGAACACGAGATGATGTGCTTGCTACCACGCTGTCCATGCCAGTGACGGCATGATGAGCCGACATGAGTGCCTCGTCCAGAAGTTCGTCTTCCTCGTCTGGTGTCTCATAGGACGGGTTTGTGTATCGCACTGAACGACGGGTCCTGGTAGACACTGGGGCGTTGGCAGCGGGCGATCCCTTCTCCTCAACGCCATAGGGCAGAGAGTGGTGTCTCTTCAGAAGAGCTGGGTTGCTGGCCATCCTCTTGGGTGTCTTGGCTTGGAGGTTGGCGGCGCCGGCAGTGGCGTCAAGACTGTATCGCACGTTCTGAAGCGCACGATCAAGCTCGGCGTAGTTGGGGTCCGTGGATGGGTTGGCAGCAGCGGGAGCAATCGACTGCGTCTCAGAAGGTTGCTTGTTGGCAGCCCATGGTGCGCAGCCAGCGTTCGCCTCGAGGTCGTCGTCCTGTGGTGTGACGGTACCCTGGTTTCGGCCGGAGAGCCTCCTCGCGCGCTTGCGAAGGTGTGAGAAAAAGCTGCTTGACTTCTGGCTGCCAGTGGGTGACTTGAGACTGTTGCCACCTTCGAGCATACGCTCCGCTTCCTGTCGGTGTACATCTGCGTAGTGGTTGCCGTGTGAGTTGAGAGACAATTGCCTTCCAACCTTCTTCCTCTCCTCGCCGTTGTCGGACATTTTGGTGCTGGCCTGAGCTGTGGTCGAGTCCGGAAGAGGCGATATTGGCTTAATGGATGGTAGAATGGGAATCGGCGCAGCGTTGCCAGGGGTGTTGTTTGACCAAGTCGATCTCTTTGTGTTGAGAGGCCTCATCTTGGACTCTGTAGGGATGACGTCTGTTGTGTTGGCATGAACAGGTGCAGGGCGTGCTTGAGCGGGCTGGTTGTGCTCAGGGACGGGAGGAGCGGTGTCCTTGGCACCAAGGGATTTCCTGAACCACAGAGAGGTCTTGGTGGCCAAGGCATGTCCGGACTCGGGCGAGTCTTGAGGAGTAACAAGAGTCGAAGGCTTGCGGCCGAGCAACCTTTGGGTACTGCTGCTCTTGGGTCTGATGAGCGGATCAACCGCATCTGCAAAGTACTCGTGCTCTAATGCCTGCCTGGAAGTAGGACGCGCCTTGGGGTCCCACAGGAGACACCAGGTCACAAAGTTCGCGAGACTGGCCGGCCATTGAGGTGCGGGAAGAACAGTGTCGAGCGAGTGGGGTGCCATCTTGGGGAAAGAGAAGCCGAGCTTTTGTGCGAGCTTGATTCCCTCCTTCCATTCACCACCACCGACCTTCTCGCCGTGTCGGTTGACCCAAGTGCCCGGGCTACCCATGATCTCGCAAACTCTCCAGACTTGGTCCACTTCGTTTCCACCAGGGAAGAGCGGCTTCAGCGTGGCGATTTCAACGGCCATAGCACCAACAGCCCAGATGTCCACTGGCGCGGAGTACTCCCCTGCTCTCAGCAAGACCTCGGGAGCTCTGTACCATCGAGTCGAGACGTATGTCGTGTAAGGGACTCTCGATTCAGTCTCCCTGGCAAGGCCAAAGTCTGCGATCTTGATGGAAAAGTTGGCAGGCGTGGATGGAGGGGTGACGAGCGAAGAGTATCTCTTAAAGCTGTGGCCAGTCTCGGTAGCAGATGACGAAACCAGGATGTTCTCTGGTTTGATGTCGCGATGGAAGAAGTGGTGGTCGTGAATGTGTTCCAGACCAGAGAGAATTTGACAAAGGATGCTCTTGACACTGGAGCTGTCGAAAGGCTTGTGATCGCGAGACTTCATCAGTTGGTATAAGTTGCCGTCCATGTACTCCATGGAGATGTGAAGCTTCTTGCTCATTGGGTCGAGGAAGATGTCGTACGCAGGCACGAGATGGGGGTGGTTAGGCAGGGACTTCAAGAAAATAACCTCACGCAGCTCCAAGCATTGTGAGAAGTGCTCAAAGGTCTTCTTCATCGTCTTGATGGCAACCTGCAGAATGGTTAGTGATTGCGGACGGCAGTCGATGACTTGAGCAAAACTTACCATGGTGCCGCGGCGAACATTCTGAGCGCCTGCGCTCCTCGTTCTACCTAGGGTGACGCTGCCGAAGCTGCCATCACCAATGTCCTTGATGACCTCGTACTTGTCCTCAAGACATAGTGATTGCTGCGAGTTGCTCGACCAGCCGCGAGCGGAAGTGTCGTATGTGACGGTCATGTTGGCACCGGGGCTTCGCTGTGTCGAAGCCGAAAGAGTCGTAGTACCAGATCTACCTCAACATGTGAATGAGGGAAAGCGAACGCGTCTGATCCAATGTCAGTCGGCAAGTTTCTGGCAGGCGAGGTCTCAAGCCACGACGTACGTAGTAGTGTTGGACTGGGCTGGATGGGTGTGAGGCCGATAGCGATCGCGGAACGGATCTGGTTGTCTTAGACACAAGGGAGGGGGTTGGAGTCGGAATTAGAATTAGTAGGCGTTGGTATAGGTGACAGTAAGGAGTAAGTAGTAGAGTAGCGATGCAAAGAGAGGGACAAAGCTGGGACTTCAGGGTCCTGCACAGGCGTCAAGTTGGATGTAAAAGAATGTGGTTGGTCCTGGAGAAGGGTAACGATGATGAGGTAGCGAGGTTCGAAGAGGGAAGAGGGCGGACTGCAGGTCAGGACCAAGACGGCGGACAGCGGCGTGAGCGGATGAGGTCCCGGTCGAGATAGCGTGGTCTAGCAGGAGATCAACAGGAACAGGGCCGCGGCCGGGGTGGCGCGGCCGACGGGCGCGGGCCTTGACTCGGAGGGGTCAGAAAGAGGCACAGAGGGTGGGGCCCAACGATGCCGATGAGACAGAAGGCGACTCCTGGAAATAGTGGCCTTGTGGGAGGGCTCGTTGGTCGAATGTGAAGGGGCGGCGGCGGCGGTCTTGTGGTGAGGTGATGCGCCGGGAGCAGACAAAGGTCCGGGAGGCTTGAACGAGGGTGCTGGCGGTGGCCTTTGCGGACGGGCTGCGGGTGTCTGTTCTTCTGTCGAGCACGTTGATGAGATTCCAGAAGGGCTGGCGGTAGTGGTAGTGCCGGCAGCAGGGCTTCTCAGGCTGAAATAACGGGGGCGTGTGTATAGACGAGACACACAGGGCGAGTATGGAGTTTATTAGAGTGCAAATGCTTTCGGAGCGAGGCAGGGCACTTGAGGCACTTGGGGGGGTGGCAGGCCAGGGGTGGTGCTAATGAAAGGTAATAATGAAGGTGAAGAGTCGGGCGGAGTCTGACATGGCTCGCGCGCTTCCAGAAAGACCGCACGGCTGTCTTCTGTGTGTCTTCGCTGTCTGTGTGTTGGCGCGTCGGTGTTAGATAGTGGGTTACTGTAGATTGTTGACCAGGCCACAGGCGAGCAGCAGACTGGACCGCAGACCGCAGACCTCACCTAGACGACGACAACGACGACGGGCGATGGCGCTGCCCCTGGAAAAAACGGTCTGACGGGGCTAGTTTGAGAGGGGATTCTATGTCATTGGCGAGGCAGACGAGATGAAGCAGGACTGCGAGGCACCAAGACGAGGTTGGGCCGCTGCGGGAGACGTGCGGCAGACACGCGCGTGGAGGATTAGTCGTGCAGTAGCGAGAGATATAGTTGTGCAGGACTACGGTTGGAATAGTGTGGGCGTGCAGTAGTTTGGTGGGAAGTAGTAGTGAGATGTAGTTATGCAGTGGGTTAGTTAGGTAGTGTTGGGGGAAGATGTAGACATGTCCTCACATGCAGCTTTTCTTCGGACTCCGATACCACAGGCATGCATTACGGTACCTCTCGATCACCACACATCATCAAGTTATGTACCTCCGTATACTTCCAGTACCACCATCCACCAACCCTCTCCCAGCCTAGTCCGTATTACAGTATTACTCCGACAACCTAAATTAAGCTCCCATGAGGCCCTGGAAGTTTGAGCTTCTTCCAATACATACTCATCCCAATCACCCGTCCCTTGATCGGGTCCATACATGATCAGATCACGCCCTGCAGCGCATTGTTGTCCGTCGCGTCGGTAAGGACAAGTCGATGAGGGCAAGATGCCACACAGAGCACTATACCGCCGTTGCCCTGCGACCCTCGCTGGCTACGTTCCGGTCTTCCCTCGTACCCAGTCCACTGCGCCGGTAGGAGTGCCGTGAAGACGATCGCAGTAGTGGTCACTAGTTGGTAGTAGTGGGCAGCAGTAGTATCATCACAACGCTCGTGCCGCCCCTTTCACGAGATTGCCCGGCGACAGATAGAAATGCTGTGCTTCCACTCTGCCCCTCTTCTAACATCATCGTCTTACGATGAGAGCATGGATGCGTGATGGCCACAACCTGACTGTGATTTGGACTGCCTGATCCTGACTGCCTGTCACCACATGTATGTACTGCCGGTGACGCGCATGAGCTCGAGCACGAGCACGAGCATGCACGAGCACTCGGGGTGGCATATAGCCGGGCAGGGCAGGATGATGACAGTTTCGTAGTAGCAGTCGAGTGGTATCAGAACGATAACCGCAATAATAGACCACTTGGAATATCGCCTGAGGGAGTGAGTGGTGACGGCAGCACGCCGGTGTGGGCGGACGATCGTGCCCCTGAATCTGCCTTGATTTGGCTGTCACACTTTCTTGTTTTCGTGCCTGAAAATCCCTGTCGACCGCGTGCGTCGTGATGCAGACGTGTGCTGACAGAAGTCTGCGCTGGCTTTGCCTTTGCCTTTCTCATCCTCCGGCTCTCCTCCTCTCTCGTTCCATCCAATATGTGGTGCTTACGCGCATCACATGACCTGCAGACATCCGATAACAATGGCAACGCGCTTCCAATCGGTCGGGCATAAGCGCATACCGCAAGAACCAGTAGCACGCAGTCAAGCAGTACCTACAGTAGCCTACCATTCAACACGTCCAACACATCACCAACGTATCCACACCGCCAAGATCAAGACACGATGCCGCAACTTCTGACCCAGCCTTCTCTTCCACGATTAACAACCGACCAACACGAAACTTCCCCTTCGTCCAGCCACTCACCAGAGTCACCAGTCACCACCCTTTCCCCAGCCCTCTCTGAAACCAACACATAGTTTTTCTCGCGGCGTCCCGGGGACTTGCATCCGCAAACCCAAAAATCCTCCCCTCTGCGTGGATTCGCGGGCTCTGGCAGAAGCGTGCCGTCGCGACCTTTCCCTTTTCCTGCACCGCAGATCGGATGTCCCTGACAAAGTCCCGGAGTCTTGACTTTCGACTACCACACGATCGTGGAGTCAAGACGGACGGGACGACTCGAGGCGGCGGAAAGGTGGAAGGTTGCCGTCTTGTTGTTCGCGCGGGACCGCCCTTTTGGTTCTTGTCACGTCTTCTGGTCGTCCCAATTAGGCATTGCACAGTGGTTTTTGTGTTGGGGTTATAGCAGGGTTGTGATATTATTATTGTCATTTGTGCTGCACTCCAGCCCGTTCGTAGAACTCGTTGCGCCGGATATCAGTCGGAAAAGGAGAGACGACGCCGACAACGGCTACAACTACGACGAAAGTCATGTCGTCACAGCATGCGCATCAGTTGATAAAATCAATAGTCCGCAAAGCCAACAGTCATACAGACTGTGAGACGAAGATAGCCAGACCGGGCCCAAGACAAGACGAGTATTGAGTTGACCGCTGCAGCAGCCATCACGTGTCTGTCTCTGTGCTGGAATCTGGTGGCGCGGCAGCCTTTCCGCCGCACTCTCTGTCTCTTGCATCTTTCAATCACGAGAATAAACCTCTCGGCAGCCAAAGACCGAAACGACAGCGAAAGAATCGCGCCATTGAAACGAACGATTGAGGCGGCGGCGTCTCATCATCCGCGGACGTCGTCGGGGTAGCGAGCCACGAGCGGTGCTGCTACACTTGGTGGACTGGTAATAGTATAACTGCCATCTAACGCCGCCCTCCCACGATTCACGCCCGTTGACGCCCGTCATCGCGACTCAGACGCCTTTTCTTCAACGTGTCTCCAGTCGCGTCGTCTGGCGCAGACAGCGACCACAGCGCCCTCCAGGCTCCCGCAGAGTCAGTCCTCCTACTGTATAGTACCCACTAGCCTTCCGCCAAGCCGTAGGCCTGTAGATTCAGATTCTCAGATATCGGAGTTTTGTGTCATGTTCCGGCGTGAAGCTTTGTTGTTTGGGTAGGTAGTTGTTGTCGTGTCAACTTTAGCCTTTTGGGAGATCTCTCACCTTCTCCACGCCTTTCGTGTCAGTGGATAAACGGATTAGTGACCCGGAGAAACAGGTGCGTTCGCTTGCCGGCTCGACTGGCACGATGATTGACTTTTGGGAAAAGGCTCGCTCCCAGAAGTGTGGGACGCGGCCGGGAGGGAACGATCGTTGCGTTCCAAGATGCTATGTACTCCCACTATCTGTTGTCCATCACCTCATCCTTCAGATCCTTGACAGTTGACATGTGTAGTTCGGGTACGCCGTTATGTACCAGTCGTACCAGCATCTCCTTGTCTCACAAAGTCGAGCCAGATCTGGCGCCCATCAGGTCGGTGAAGCGCTTCTTGCTGTAGTAGTGGACTGACAACACTCAACAACACCTCTCGCTTGCTTCCGTTTTGCCAACCGAGATCCTCAATCCCTCAATCTTTAGACCACCCGGTGCTTTCCGCTTGGAGCTTTTTCCTCTTCTTCGTCTCATCGATAATACCGCAAACAGTCAAGTGTGGAAGCATCGTCTTGTTGAAAGATGGAGAACCCACAAGTGCCTGCCATCCGGCAATCCGCAATCCACTTCTCCATCCCGGCTCTTCAGACCGCCTCCAACGCCTATACCAGCGGTGAGCCAGAATCGCTTCACCGTCTGTTTAATCATGGGATTCTGGTGGACATGCTATGCTTGAGGAAGACTCGGTGCAATGACTTTTCCGATGCCTGCAGAGGACGCCGTTATATTCTCGTGTCGTTTTCTCTTCTCTCCCTTATTCTTCTCTTCATCGCCCTCGTCTGTTTTGACAGCTAAAGAGACGACGATTCGCATCTGATCGCGTGTACTCGCCTGCTACATCGCACATCATGACATGACCACCCAAGGATGCGGCATCTCCACCAAGAGTCTCAACTTGTTCCCTCCAAACACCACACCACAACACAGGTAGGTATACATGTATACATACGATTGATCATCGATCAACCATCCCACCACCATCTACAGTACGAGAGTACTACCCACTCCATGCATACATACATACTCCCCCAATTCTGAAACAAGCCCTCCCTCACCTTTAACCGAACCCAAAAAAGCAAAACGCAAAAAAACCCACCCGAGTCAAGCAAGGCTGCCTAGAGGCTGCAACAGAGATCTACGCCGCGTGTGAAGAAGATACAACAGCACATACAGCAGATCAAACCGGGAAGGAAGCCTTACAGTAGCCTAAAGAACATACGAATCATCATCATTGATAGATGCCCGAACGACTCCACCCTCTTCACGCTCTCGTGTTTGGTTTTTTTAAGGTTGTTGCTATGTATCCTGTCCAAAAATTCTGCACACCCTTGCTCGCATAGCAACGCCCCGTTTCTCGGCAGAACTGACGAGCTGACTATTACCTATGCCCCTCGATAATCATCGACACTACTACATCGACACTCGCCATCGAGTCGATGTATACCTATCAGTTCTGGATAGGTAGATAAACGCATCGATTGATTGCTTGCTTTTCGTCATCGTATTCGTAGGCGTCATCATCATCAGCATCGTACTCGTAACTCCTTTTCGTCATCGTTTGTTTATGTGTTGCACAGGGACTCAAGGGACAGACGGGGGTGGTTACTTAGGGGAGGGGTTTCTTGTTTGACAGGTGCGTGTAACTCATGTCTCTTGTAGTTAGAAGCGAGTGTGGAATTGGAAATCTAGAAACAGAAAGCTTTCGTGAGTTTCTTCCTACCTACTCTTTCACCTCGCCTTAAGAGTGAAAACACGGGCTTGTCTTCTTTGGCCGTTGCTCTTTGCTGCGAGTGTTTTCACGGAAATTCTAGACTGGTGTCGACAAGCATTCAATTCATCATTTTGACATACGAACTGATGAAGTCGGCTTTACCTTTCCTCGCCTTGAAGGTCTGCTAGACGAACGAACTTGTAGAGGATATTCGTGTATGCTCTTGTGTTCGATCGTATCCTTGAAGGATTTGGAGAGGGATATTTGAACAGAATCTACACGTGTAAGAAACACACCATTGCTTACTTCGACCACCTCAAAAAAGCGAGACACAATGCCTGCAAGACCCGAATCACAATTAAGTCTAGGAATGAATTCGTTAATTGGATGGCTTCGTCTTGAATGTTGCCTTGATGTGCAAGACGACAGGCCTACCCAAACCCTAACCCTGCAACGTGAGATGTACGACTGATGGGAATGGGAAATGGAGATGAAAGTGTCAGCAATGCTCAAGGCAGAACATTTGAACTGAGATATACCATGAGGGAGATTCGTTGTAAGGTAACATATGTGACTGGACGCCCAAGTGTCGGCTACTTCAACACGATTGATTCGTCGCCGAATGTGATCAAAAGCTCGACATATGTACAGTGATAGCTGTGAGGAGGTAGCGATGGTGCCAAACAACTTGCAAGTCAAAGCCATCAAACCTCCGAGCATGCAAATAACTCGCACGTCCACTTCAACCCCCCCCTCACCAGCCTCCACCAACCTGCACAGCAAGCCCAGCAACCCTCTCAACATCGCTACTCTTCGCCTTGCCCACATCACTCTCGACAGCCCTGAAAGTGGTGAAAAGCAGCTTCCGCAGCTCCACCCCCGTCACATCCGACCAATGCTCAAACACAGCCTGAACACCCCTCCTATCGATACCGTCAACAACATGCTGGTCCGCAACACCATCATGCAAAGAATCCTTCGGGCTCATCTCCACATCCCCGTCCCCATCCAGCGACTCACTAGCCTCCAAATCTTCGGACTCGGCACTCCAGTACGCCTCGTCGACTTTCGCCAGCCATTCTTTCTGCGCCGGCAAGACTTCTTGTTCGGCGCTGCCGTTCTCGATGCCAGTGCCGCCCGTCTGCCTGAGCGTCAGGACGTCCCCAACTTTGATTTGGCCGCCTCCGTTCGTGCAGCCTCCAGGACAGGCCATTACTTCGACGTATGAGTAGTCGCCCTCACTTGCAGCGCCCGCGCTCGCGGCGCCGGGTTTCCTCGAAGCGCCCATGGGCCTTCGCGTGGCGCCGGGCATTCGGCTCTGTTTTGCGGGCTTGAGCCTTCGCACCAAGTTCTGGATGTTGCGGAAGCCGTAGTAGCGAGCGGCGCGGAAAAGCTCTTTGCCTTCGGCATCCGTTACAGTGTAGTCGGCGACGTCAGGGTTACGACCTCGGTGGAACTTGATCGTAGAGCCGGGATTCCGTGATTGCTGTGTCTTGAGGACGTGGTGGAGGTAGCCGCCGCTGGTTCCGATCGCGGCAGGGTCGACATCGTCGGGCTTGTGCTTTTGACCTCGTTGACGGCCGAAGAGGAAGCGGTTGATAGTGGCGTCGGGGAACGATGGGGCGAACTGCTTGCTCAGTCGCTGCTTGGGTAGGCAAGGGAAGCTGATGTCTCGACTTTCGGCGAGCATTAAAAGTTCCCGCGCCGTGATCACGCAGTCTACGTCCCTAACAGCATCGCTGTCCTGGCCATGCCACGTGTGAGAGGTGAGCTCCTGGCGCGAAGCTTCCAGCTTCTTGTCAAAGCAAGGCATGATAGCCAGATGCCAGACCTTCTCTGGCGGCACCCCAAACTTCTTTGCCAGGACCGACTTGACGAGGGTTCCAGACAGCGCCTGCGGCGACTTTAGCGTGCTGAGATGGGGCAGAATATGCGGATGCGTCTTTTCAGCGTAGCACACCCAGCCGGGACACGTCGAGTTGAGGACCGGCTTCTTCTGTCCATCGGTAGGGGAGTCCAGCACTTGTTGGACCTCGTCTGCGGATGCGACCAAGCAAGCCTCACGCAAAGCATTGGTGTCCAGTATCCAAGTAAACGCAGAGCCGTGCTTTCCACCCGCTCTCAAACCGTAAGGTCCGCTCAGCAGTTGCGCAATCATGAAACCGGCCTCGCGCTCAGAAACGTTGTACGTCGCCGCAAGACTGGCGCGGCTCTGAGGCGAGACGGTCGCCACGAATATCCTATCGTCCACCTCTTCGGAATGTCCATTCCCAGTGACATTGTCTTCATTGCTGCCCAGCCAAGGCGCTCTCAACTCGCGGTACTTGTCCAAAGTGTCCAGCACCTCGCTATGACTCTGCAGACTAACAAGGACCGCCTCAGCACTCGTCACGCATCCCGAACAAGCCAGACAGTCGGTCAACGAGATCTGCGCAGGTGGCGGGTTATCGCGAGCGACTTTCTCTTCAGTGGTGACTTCGTATTCGTTGGTGGGTTCCTCGGGTTGCTGTTTGGGTAGGGTTTCGACGGGTTTGATGCAAGCGACACCGGGCGAAATGAAATCGTTCAAGTCGTCGGCAGAGAGGATGGCGGACATGATTTGAGTCGGGCGGATTGGAAGGAGACGACACTTGGACTTGAACCTCTGCTGGGACACATGGAGGCAGTGTAGGTATAGAGAGGAGTGGAACTTATCGCTTATCGAAGCTGGTGGGGCAAATAATTCATCGCGTTTGGTCAGCAAGAAGAGGCATCATATCCTCGCCACGCCCGCGATATCGGCACATTATCTTTCGGGCCGAGCCGAACAAACTCGAGGATCGCGGCTTCCACTTTCCACTTTCACGTGCTGACATAGAAGTGAAAGAAGTTCCACCGCCCGCAAGTCGTCCGTCCACCCTACCTACTGTACCTATCCAACAACAACGCACCTCAAACCCAACCCTAACCTCAAACCCCTCCAACAACCCCTCCAACAACCCACCCACACACAACTACCTCACAAAAATCATGTCCCGCGAACAATACCAACCCCCCGCGACGGGCGCCGGCCAAACCGACTTCTCGGGCGCGAGCAGCGGCACCACGGGCGCCGTCAACACAGGCTTCCAGGCGAGCGGCAGCGGCTTCGAGGACACGTCGCGCCCGGTGCACTACCTGTGCGGCGACTGCGACAACAAGGTCACGCTGAAGAAGGGCGACCCCATCCGCTGCAAGGAGTGCGGCTACCGCGTGCTGTACAAGGAGAGGACCAACAGGTGAGATTTTTTTCTTTCTCCTTTGCGAGAGACGGAATGGAACGGGGGGAAAGTGGGAAGGACGGATGGATGTGCTTCTGTTGTTGATTGGAGCTGACAATTATGCGCGCGACAGGATGATCCAGTTTGAGGCACGATGAGCTGCTGCGAGAAGACGAGGAAAGCGGCGACTACCTACTATTTTGATTCTTCTTTCTGGAGGGGACTCAGAATCAGCCATCGAAGTGAACGAAGTGAATTAACCATCCCAGCGAAAGCTTGCGATCAGGCAGTCGGAGCTTAGAGGGATCTCCAAACCGACACCCTTGGCAATAGCGTGCGATCGGGAAGCATACAAGACGTGTGGATTTGGATGGGAAACAAGCAGGGCGCAGGAGGAGTTTGATGTTCTGAAAAAGCAACTTGATTTGAGACGTGGCGTTCAGGCTGGCTGTCCGCCTTTCATTTCATGTAATCCCGCGGCAAAATATGCGGTTACGAACGCAGTTTCATGTTCCATATCCCATCCGCACCACGCTCCTCCACAGCCGGAACACCGCATTGTCAGCAACGGCAAAAGTCAGAGATCCTCCGCCAGCGTAGCTTGCCATGTAACTAGAAGTATCGTCGGCTACGTATCCTATTTTTGCCAATGGAACGCACTCATTCGCCCTTGCCTGCATGAGCGACGTGAGAGACCGATATCGAAACTTCGAATGGCCATGAATGTTTGCTGCGACGACGCTATACCATGTAATGCTGCCGAAATGCCAAAGTATTCGTCGATCTTTCATGCATTGACCTTATGACCTCACGTGTTACGGAAGGCATCGAAGCGCTTGAACGTGTAACCGATGAACGGTAAGCTGAGGTTGGGGTCGTCAGCCTGGCCAGAGGCCTCGGTCGCGGCGCGCATCTGGGAGGAAGTGTCGACTTGTGGGATCTCGTCGATCGGGAAGTATTGCGTGTCGACAGCGCTAGAAAGCTTGGGCTCGAAGGGAGCGCGGATCTTGCGAAGTCCTTCCCAGTTGACTCCACTGAAGAATGGGTGTTCTTTCAACTCGGTGGCGCCGCGCATGTGTCCAAGACGGTTTTGTGGGTCACAGATCAGACTGTTGTATGTTAGCACTTGGAATCACGAAATGGCATGGAGTTGATGACTCACCCTCGAACAAAGTGCTCAGCCTCAGGAGTCAGTGGTTGGTCAGGAGGGAAGGTCAGGTATCTCGGCCAGTCGACGATCTTGCGGTAGGTGTCGTGAGGCTCCTCGGCACAGAATGGAGGCCAGCCGATCAGGCACTCAAACATGATGGTACCGACACTCCACCAGTCACATCCCTTATCGTAGCCCTTGCCACTGAAGATCTCGGGAGCAATGTAATCCGGTGTACCGACGGTAGAGTACGCGAGCTGCCTGCGAGACTTGCGCCACGTGTTGATTTGGTTGCGGTTTGACACAGTCAGCTGAATCTGGTCGAGGCTGACAGAGTTGCGGTTCTGGTTGATGGACTTTGAGCGGGTGTTGGACATCAGCTGCTGGTAGTAAGTTGCGGTGTGTTCCTTGGAAAAGCCAGTGGAGAGACCGAAATCAGTAAGCTTGATGTGGCCACCTCGGTCCAGGAGGATATTGTCGGGTTTGATGTCACTGCTTCAGTTAGATTTGTAGTGCAGTGGTAATTCAAAAGAAGTGCATACCGATGGATGAACCCAAGTTTGTGCACGGCTTCAATAGCCAAAACAATCTCAGCCATATAGAACCGCGTGATGTCTTCGCTAAAGATCTCGTACTTGATGAGCATTGTCATCAGGTCACCACCAGGCAAGAACTCCATGAGCATGTAGAGGAACGTCGAATCTTGGAAAGAGGTGTGCAGCTTGACGAGCCATGGGCTCTCTGCGTTGGCGAGAATGTCGCGCTCAGCACGGACGTGGGCCAATTGGTCTTTCTTGTGCTGCGGAATGCATTAGTCGGAGGATGATGCCGATTAAATTTCCAAATATCACATACCATCTCAGTCTTGACAAGCGACTTGAGAGCGTAAATCTTCTGATCGCGCTTCCTCTGCACAAGTTTGACTTCACCGAATGCACCCTTGCCAATGATCTTCAGCGTTGCGTAGTTCTGTGGCCTCTCAGTAGTTCGGAGGAAGCGAAGGAAGTTTGCTTCCTGCTTCTGGGCATTGTTCTTCTTCTGTTCTTTGCGAGCATCGGACAGCTCGTTGCTCAGCTGGATGCGATCCATCTCTTGAGCTCTGCGGAACGTCAACATGCAAAACAGCCAGGGCGGGGTGTGGGGGATCACGATCATGTGTGCCTACCTTTCATTGCGAGTCTTTGCGCGCTCAACATTCTCCTTGAAGAACTCTCCAGTCAACAGCTTCTGGTGTCTCACACGCTCGGTGATTGCGGCCGAGTATTTCTCCGGGTTCTTCGGCGGCACCTGGTCGTCGTAGATGCTGGGTTGCTGAGGCTGACCCGGTACTGGGGCATTCAGGTAGGATGAGTAAGGCTGGCTGCCGTTTCCTGCTGTGCGTGGGCGACCGTTTGCGGGCGATGCGTTTCGAGCGTACGGGCTGGCGGAACGAGGGGTGTTGCCGCCCAGGTTCATCTGCTGTGCAAATCCATTGGTGACCTCGTTGAAACCAGGGCCTGGCGAGCGGTATGCGTTGTTGGCAGCATTGTTGGGAGCGGGCGATGCGGTGCCCGGGGTCTGGACCTGGCCTTGACCCTGACCCTGCTGGAGCTGATTGCCGTAGGGGTTGAAGTTGTTGAAGTATCCCTGAGGGTTCAATCCAGGCTGTTGCGGTGTTTGTGTGCCCCAAACTTCCTGCTGGCCAGCGGCATTCGGGAAGGGCTGTGGGAAGGTAGATGGCGTGGTAGGGAATGCACGAGCTTGCTCGGCGGAGAAGGTCTGAGGGTTGTTCTGGAAGCCGAAGTTGAGTTGCAGGCGGTTGGCGTTGGGGTTGCGAGCATCCTGCTGCTGCTGCTGTTGTTGCTGCTGATTGTTGTACGCCATGATGGTGGGAATGCGGTCTCCTGTGCGATGTTGGGTTAGCCTTGAGGGTGATGATCTGAAAGGCACATGCGCCGTGATGTACCTAGGAGAATTGCCAGGTGATCGTCTAGAAGGGTATTTGACCCACCGAGATAGGTATCGGACAGCAATGCAGTTGGTGAGAGGAGTGGTGAATTGGGAGTCGAGTGATGTTTACAGTAGGTCAAACGTTAGCAAGGTGGTCGGCCTCAAGGGAGCCCGCGTTGGATGGTGCCTGGCCAAAGCTGAGGCACAGTGGGGGGGTTTCTGATTCTGAAGCACAAAGAACGGATGACGGCAAGGGTGATTTCGCGGATACAGTAAGAGGATAGGACAAATGGCGGAGCGTTGAGACACGGCAGCAGTGGACAAGACGAATGTCTTCTCCTGTTATAAGTTAGGGGAATACTTCCCACCGCCGCAGCGCTGTTTCACAGGCAAAAAGCGGCCGTCATCCCCACACCAAGAATGCAAGGGCTCGTTCCAGGGACCCAGACCTTTTGACTACACTACACCCCTGCTCGGTACTGTATCCAAGGAGCCCGCCTCCGAACCCCTTTTTTCTCACCACCACTCTGTGCTCTACCTAACAGTACCTTGCTGTACCTGCATAGGTACTTCACGCCCATCCAGCGCACGTGAGAGGGCACGAGCAGCCCTTTCATCGTACACACAAAGTCCACGACAGCTCGTGGTGGTGTCTACACGCCGCCACCATGCCTCCTCGCCAGTAGCCGCGTCTTACACGCATCAGATGCAGGAACACGACGTGGTACCTGTCCTTCTAGAAGGTGCTTAATGCAGCCTTGGTTGTACATGCACCACGTCGCGCAGCCTGCCTTATGCTCTACCCGAGGACCTCACCTTGTCAGAGGTTGCATTTGCATACTACTGAACCACGGTGCGAGCATTCTCGGAAGCATTCCCAAGCTTGGGACTTGACGTGGCATGCGCACAGTGCTACTTTGATAGCTACCCTACCGAGAGGGGTATTGGTAGTACGCGCACTGCTCGGGCCCAGAGACTCTCTTCGCCATTGAGATGCGCAGTCAGAGCCAGCACGGTAGAAAGCACAACTCGAGATCGTTCCGACCATCTTTGTTTTGAGGATTTATCAAGGGCATTGTACACAGCAAAAGTCAATGTCAAGTGGACACCTTCTTTGTCCCATTCATCCACCTTTGTTGTATCACAAGAGAACTCTCGACACGCCGAAAAGTACAAAATGGCACCGTGTTACGAACATTTGAATCTCTGTGGCAAGCAAGCACAACTCGGCACCTACAATCATGGAGGGCGCCAACACCAATCCGGGACATATAGTCTTTGGACGTTCTGCACCAACAGCAGCCGCGCCCATGGCCACAGGAATCTTTGTAGCGACAACTGCTACAGTCTTCACCCCGGGAGGTGGCGCGTCATCGGGAAGCTTGTTCAGTGCATTGGATCTGTTAAAATCCGCACATATGACCGATGTGTCCCACGCGGTGTCCCAATCTACTCGAAAGTACCGAGTGGGATCTTGCAGAGCTGTGAACCATTTCCGTCCGAAGAAAGGATGCGTTGATGCAAAGTCCTTTTCACAAAACAAGAGATCCGACTCGGGGCTTGAGCTGGTCTCACCCTCTACGCAACCCGAGTCCGTTTCTCGACAAGAGGAAGAAGCGAGGCTCTTGTCTGCATTACCTGACAACGTCCGCGCAGAAATCTACCAAGGTGCGTCTGCCAGGAATGAGCCTGTCGATTTTGTTCAATACTTCAACTCGCTGGCTTTTGAGTTTGATCTTCGCACCCCCAATGGTGTATCCGACTTCCATGCTTGGCGTGCCAACATAGGCTCTCACGCTTGCCACGTTACTTCGCTGACTCTCAAGCATTGGGCCACCCACTGGAGCTTTACCGAAGACGCATTCGTCACGTGCGAAGATCACACCCACTTCGCTCGGGGATCGCAAGACGATCTGATCATGTTTCGTGCCATGCCCCCGACTGCATCGGAGACCTGTGACTGCGGGTTGCCATATCTGTTGGCTCAGCACGATCAGGTGTTCGACCTCAAGAAGTACGGCGAAATCAGCAACATGACACAATTCATCAACTGCTTGCGAGCGAATGAAGACCAGAAGAAGCTGACACGTGTCGACGCCGCAAGTACATTTGCGTCTATGCTGGATGAACACAGCCAGCTGCTGTTCCAGAACTACGCTCGTTCTGGGACCCAATGCTCTGGATGCTTCATGCAGAGGTTCTATATAACCGGTCATTTGTCGACCTCTACGGATGAAGGGTCGGATGTCGTCTTTAACGCTCTGGCTTTGAGCAAATCGAGCTTGTTATGAGCGTGTTCTCCTTTGCTCCCAAACAACTACCCGTCTTGCAGACTGGAAACGCGCGACTGAAACGGAAATACTGTAAAACCACTTCTGCCAATCGGGCGCCGATGGAACGATAGCTCAATACCACAATCACACCCTTTACCTCCCTGTCAAATTTCATTTCACCTTAGTCATCCATATATCTTACCATCAAACACTGCCCTCAGCATTTTGCGCCATTTACCCTCTGTAAGTTATACATGTGCAACCAACTCTCGCCAGAAAGCCACACCCGAGTCCAGCAAAAAGGGACCGGGAGAAAAGGAAAACGCATCATACAAAAGAAAAAAAATGGACAAAAAAATACGTCGATGTTGGTTAGCCAACACCGGAAGACTTTGAACTTTGAGAGAACTGTCATTTCTGAGATGCTCCTCAACAGGGAATCGAACCCTGGTCTCCCGCGACTTGTCGTGAGGTTAATCACTTGACAACTGGTGCGATGTTAGTGATTGATCGGCTGGAAAGCTGGAGATCGGTGGATGCTTACGCGGAAATCATAGCCACTAGACCATTGGGGATGTGGTATACTGCTGTATACCAATGGATGATGCTTGGCGCAGCGTGATGCTTTATATACCACCATTTTTTCTATGACTCCAGTTCAGGTGGCACATGAATACAATTGCGGCGGCTATCGCTGCTTTGTGTGGTAAATACCATGCGAGCCGCAAGCCACGAGCCTCATACAAGCACCCATTCAAAGAGGCCTCACTTCAAGAAGAAACCTGACCGCCAGAGCGTGCACTTCCTTCTTCGCCTCCTCTTGAAGCGAGCCAGCTTTGAGGTCAGCGTGCGTGTCCCAGCCATGATTACACCCCTCCATCTTCCGATACACCACCTCGCGGCCTCTACCGTCCCTCAACTTCTCATAGAGAGAGTCCGAATCAGCGCAGAGACTATCGGCACCGCCTGCAATCAAGAGGACTTTCGCGGGAAAGCGATCCGAGTCTGCGTAGAACGGCGATAGACGAGGGTCCCTCAGGTCGAAGTCCTCGTCTTGCAGCAAGTTCGTCGTCAACCACGCGATCGTCCCAGGCGAAAGCGAAGGCCGGATCGTCGGGTCCGGCTGGCCTCTAGTCGCAGGGTCTGTGGCGAAGTTCGCGAGAGGGTAGAATGCTATGGCGGTCGTGAAGGTGTTTGGAGGGAACAGGACGCTTGCTGCGACGAGCGCCATGTTCGCTCCGGCGCTGAAACCTGATATGGCCACGCGCTTGGGGTCGTACTCGTCGGGGCGGTCTAGGATGTATTTGACTGCGTCTTCGACGTCGTTTAGGGATTTGGGGAACGGGTTCTCTGGGGCTAGGCGGTAGGATGAGTCGATGACTGTGTAGCCTGTTTCGGCGGCGAGTTTGCGACAGTAGGCGTCGTTTTCACCGTGGCATGGCAGGACCCAGCCGCTGCCGTGGAAGTTGATGAGGACTGGCTTGGGACTATCCGAGTTTGAGTGTTCTGCTGATTTGTACACGTGGGCTCTGATGGATCTTCCTTCGTCTCGAGAGGGGATGTCGAGGATGATGTCGGGGTTAGAGGTGTGTAGTCCTTTGAGGAGACGAATTCCGGTCCTTGCCAGAGACGCCTTCACTTGTGTCAATGCGTAGTCCAGAGTTGACAACATGGCGATGAGTCTAGCGAGATCTCATGGCATAGCTTGGAAACTTGTACAATCGAAATCGGGTCGGAAACATTGAAGTTCCCCGAGATCATGACCCGATCGAGAAAGCCACTCGGGGAGCAAGGGAAGCTTTATCCTCGCTTCTGTGACGCATCCTCCTGTTTGCTATTTAGTCACTTCCGGTATAGTTCAAGAAGTATCAGAATAGATCGCACCGAAATCTTCGTCGGGCGTGATGGGGCGTAGCGGACAGAAACAACGGCATCGTGACTGTCCGACCCTGATTTCTAATACAACTCCTGGTCTTGTCGACATACGCAAGCACTGCTTTTGGAAACGAGACTGCAATCATTCTACACTACAGGCGGTATCTAAATCCAACAGTATTCCAATCCGTCACATCGTCGTAATCCTCGGGCCTCAGCTGCACCTCAGTCACAATCTCCGCCACATCCTTCCCATTCGATACTTCAGGCGCTTTACCGCCAGCCAACGCACCTGCCGAGCTTGCACTCCCTGCGAAACCCTCCTCTCTCGTGCGCTTCAAGTTAAGCCAGCGAAGGTAGAAGCGTAGCGTGAGAGCGAGCACCACTACCAGCGAATAACAGACCATGATCGCGCGGAAAGCAGTCCCATAATGCGGCGCCTCGCCCTTGCGGAAAAAGTGCGGACCTGCTATATTGCCCGTGCAGTACGCGACGAACAGCATGGCCGTCATCGTCATGCGCTTCGTCACGCCGCGATAGTTCGACTGCACCAGCGACATGTTCAGAGGCATGGCGGCAGGGCCGGAGGAAAGCAGAAAGTAGGCGAAGAGCTGGACGCCGTGCGGGACCGAGTCTCGTTGGCTGATGATGGCTGCGCCGATCACGCAGGGGAGTACGACGGTTATGATCAGCAGGCAGTTGAGCGTTTGGTAGCGTCCTGCGAGCCAGCCGGTTCCGGCTATGATGCTTGCTGTGAGGACGGAGTAGGGGATGTTGATCAGGGTTGATTGGAGGTTTGTGAAGCCGAAGGTCTGGATGACGATGTTGGAGAAGCTCTGCGTGCCGCCGTTGGGCATTTGGGTCAGAAGTTCGATGGAGAAGATGAGCCATGTTTTGGGATCGATGAGGCATTCTTTTACTTGATCCAGCCTCCAGTGAGAGTGCTCGGTGCTGCCTGTACCGGCAATGATGACTCGGTCGGCGGCGATCTGCCTTTCCTCAGGGTTGAGAAATTTGGCTTCTGAGATCTTGTCTGGCAAGAAGAAGTAGATCGGGATGGCCCAGAGGAAGGTGCAGATTCCAAGAATGATGTAGATCCACCGCCAAGGTCGGACATCGTCGTCGATATGACCGACGCCAAAGGCCAGAAGACTGGAGATTAGCCCTCCGATGGAGTTGCCTGCAAACCATATTCCTATGCGTACTGGAATCTCGTCACGGGTGTACCAGGTCGAGGTCAAGAACATGAAGCCGGGTGTGATTGTTGCCTCTGCCACTCCAAGCAGGAAGCGGACGGTCATGAGGCCGCCGAAATTGGTGCATACTGCCGTCATGGCTACGACTATGCCCCAGAAGACCGTGTTGAGACAGAGGTACTTTGCCGTAGGTAGTCGAGCAATGAGGATCGTGGTGGGATATTCCCAGAAGAGATAGCCAAAGTAAAAGATGCTAGAGACCCAGCTGTACTGCTGGCCTTCGAGATGCTGTAAGCTGTCAGTATCAACACCGTCGTCCGAGGAACTCGTGGCTGCTTACGTTATCGTCGCGTAGTCCAAACACTGCCGCACTCGAAAGGACGGTCTTGTCCATGAAATTGAACAGATAAGTGGTGAATAAGAGGGGTATGATCACACGGTCGATCTTCTTGAGCACCTTGCGTGCTGCAGTCGTAGAAGGCCCATGGCCCAGTTCCGAAGGACCATCCATCTTGCTGCTATGTCAGTCAGCGTAATAGTGCCTTGTATCTGCTGTTCGGCATCACGCGACGGCGTGTAGAGTATATATCGCGGCTGAGACTTCACCTGTCGCCCTATCTTAGGCCCTTGCCCGCAAGTCGCTCAGGTGGTGTGCAGCTCCATGCCGATCCCAAACGACAGCACGCCTATCTTCATGCTTGTGCTGCTGATCAAGCTATTGGTTCTTACTCGAGCGACTACAGCATTTTGCCTCAAGGACGAGGCCGGAAGGATGCGATAGCCACGAGGGCAGCATTTTAGCACCGGTATCAATGGTATGTCCTCAGATAAGGCGGGTGGGTGCTAAGAAGAGAAGTCGGGGAGATAAGGAGGAACAAAAGTAGGCGAGGCAGGTCGGGAGTCCTCCGATGTGGAAGCCAAGGCCGGCCGCTTTGTGCGACGACTTGGTTGCCGCATCCTTCGACCTGCCCGGTGCAACCTCATCAACCTTTAATCCATTTCCATCGAGCTCAAGATAGGTCATCTTATTGTAATGAATTATGTTGCTGATGGCCCTTTGTCATGGCATTGACTCTTGATAACAAACCCGAAGTCGGAGGCTTGCCCTTCGACTCAGCTAAGTGTACGCAGGTTCTCTCTGCGGTTACGTTATAAGATGCTCAGCCGTATTGTACAACACCCTCAAGATGTCAGAACTCAAGATATCACCATTAATCTCTGCTCTGCCCAAAGTCGAGTTGCACGTTCACATCGAAGGCACTCTCCAGCCTGCCCTGAGATGGAAACTCGCACAGCGCAACAACGTCCCTCTCGAATTCAAGGGGCAGAAATACCAAACGTACGAGGACCTCTTAGAATCGTACAACGTCACCTACAACCACCGTCCTGAGCAAGGCGGCCGGAAAGATGTGCCAACCTTCCTCGAAGCATACTTTGCGGGCTGCGAAGTCTTGATCACCGAGCAAGACTTTTACGATCTGGCCATGGATTACTTCCAAAAGTGCAAGGAGATGAACGTGCGCTACGCCGAGCCTTTCTTCGACATCCAAGCCCATACCCGACGAGGTGTTCCTGCTGAGCATGTTTTGAATGGCTACTTGCGAGCTCAGCGGCAAGCGGCTTCAGAACTAGGCGTACGTTCAAATTGGATTTTTTGCTTCATTCGTGATGATCCAGTGGCCGAGGGCGAAGCAGCGTACGAACTTGCTTTGCCATGGGCGAAGCATGGCTATGGTCTCTTCCACGCCGTCGGTTTAGCGAGCAACGCATACGAGCGGCCACCCAGCCTCTTCGGCGATGCTTTCAAGCGCGCACAAAGGGACGGCCTGCATATCACCACTCATTGCGACTTCGGACAGAAGGACACCCACGAGCACATCCGGCAAGCTATCTTCGACATCGGCGTCGAGCGGATCGATCACGGCTTAGACGCCCTTGACAGCGAGGAGCTGGTGCAGGGCTTGCTGACCAACAATATCGGCCTGACGCTATGCCCACATGCGTACCATCGACGTACGGCGACTGATGTGCTGTTCCCCAAGCTGCGTCAACTGTACGATCGAGGCGTCAAGTTCTGCATCAATAGCGACGATCCAGTGTACATGCACGACATCTGGATCGATGGCAACATGGAAAAAGCTTACCAATACTGCCATTTCAGCAAGCTTGAGATGGTGCAGCTCGCGAGAAACGCGGTGGATATGTGCTGGGCTGATGCGTCTGTCAAGCAAGAGATCTACGCGGAGTTGGATGCGATCGACTGCGAAGGAGAGGTGTAGGCGCTTGTTGGGCGATGTCCAGAAGGATCGGTACAGATACGTTTACTACCATTCGCAGTCTTGAGCTGTACAATTTCCGGCCGGGCTCCAAGAGTCATTTGCCAGTTTACTACTGTGCATCGGATATCACCAATTTGTTGCATCACGCAAGCTGGCCCACCGTCTAATTGCCAAAGTTCAGCTAACTCGTAAGCATCGTAAGGTGACTGGTTTCTTTTAAAACGATAGTGAGGATAGAATCCGATTAAATTTCGTTTCTGCATACCATCCGTACACGAAATGCCAGCACCACCGTGTCGCCCCGACCTTTCAAGGCCCCGTTACTGCCTACGGAATATCACCGAAGCGAAGGGGGGAGGATGAATGCAGTTTGGACGTTGACTTGAGACAGTGGTTTACTGAATCCCGGCAAGCTGTTTCCACAGCGCCTGCAAACAAGCGAAGGGATACGCTGCGTCCGTGAACCAAGTCGGTGACTCTCGAGAATACAGCAGCGCGAGCGAGCCTCCGAGTCCGACCATCGTTAGTGAGAGAATAGAGGCGGCGAGCCACTTCATACCGCTCCAAGTACTGGACTGCGAAGCTGCTGGATGTTGTGCGGTGCTATACTGCCAGTGTGACCAAACGGGGAAGAGACACCTCCGCCAGAAGTCGGTCGTGCTCCAAGGGTACAGCGCTGGATTCCACTTGTTGGAGTTCTCGAACCACTGTGACACGGATGCTGTTAGCAGAGGATGGTTGAACGTCTGGTTGCGGCCGACTTACACTTGTGCAGGAGCCCTTGTGCCACACCAGTGTCCTGAGGGCATTCTGGCACTTCCAGACGTAGTTATGCTCTGCCTGCTCGGAGATCTCGACACTATCGGAGGAACCGAGGAGGACTGGTTTCAGTACTCTCATGGCTTGGTTGATCTGGCTGGGATTTTTGTCAGCTTGCGTGTAAAAAGAAATGATCCAGACAGAAGAGGACAACCTACTTCTCCATGGGGAGGACGGCAGAAGTATGACCTGTGCCCGAGTTGGGACCGAGAATGAAGAACAGGTTGGGGAACCCGGAGATCGCTGTGCCGTTGTAGGCGCTGGGACCGCCGTACTGTGCCCAGTGGTCGACCAGGTCTTCGCCGTCTCTGCCAACAACTTTGTTCCGCGGCAGCTGACCATGGATGTCAAAGCCGTTGGCGCATACTATGATGTCGGCGGGGATGATACCATCCTCAGTCCGGACGCCCTCGGGGACAAACTCAAGGAGAGGACTGTTTGTCAGCTGGACGCGCGGGTCGTGCAGGGCCTTGAGATAGCCCGAGTCGTAGATTCGCCGCTTGCACCCAATCTCGAAGTCCGGAATCAGCATGTCGTGGTAACGGACTGGTGCCGCCAATCGCATGTAGTTCTCGACCGCATTTCTCCTACTTTCCCGTAGCCAGTTGCCGATGGCGTCCATGCGGAAGGTTGGGTATTCCTGTTCGGCGTAAAGATAGATGTGAAGACGGTGGAGCTGGAGCGCACCGGGTACGTAGCGGAAAACCCATTGCATGAACTTGCTGTACTCAAAGTCCATCGAAGGGTAGATCCACTGTTTGCTGCGGACAATGTTGGTGATCTGCGCGGCTTGTCCTTGTCGCGATAGCGTTGCTACAATTTGCACGCCGGTACAGCCATTGCCGATCACAACAACTTTCTTGCCTGTAAGGTCGATGTCGTGTCTCCATTGAGTGGAGTGAAACACATGGCCCTTGAAAGACTCACGACCCTTGAATATTGCCGGATTTGGTGCAACGAGAGCTCCTCCGCAATTGAACAAGACCTGGCAGATGTGTTCCGTTCGGACGCCGGAGTCCAGATGCTTGAGGAACAGCGTCCATCGTTTAGCGTCGTCGTTCCAACCGAAGCGTTCAACTTCGACCTTGAACTGCATTCGTTGTGATACGCCATACTTGTCGGCGACTGTGTCAAGGTAACTCTTCAGCTCACGCTGGGCTGGAAGAAGCTTGGTCCAGCGTGGGTTCTGCTCGTAGCTATATGAGTAGAGTGCTGCGGGGACGTCACAGGCGCAGCCTAACGGGTAGATTCAGCAGGCTGTATACAGGAAAGTAGTTACGAGCAAATGAGTATACTGACCAGGGTAGTTGTTCGCCAACCAAGTGCCACCGGAAGATTCCCTGCGTTCGAAGAAGGTGATGTCGGTGATGCCATACCATCGTTTGAGGCTAGAGCCAACTCCAATCGCTGAGAAACCGGCGCCGATACAAGCAACTTGGGAGTAGGTGGTAGCCACAGCAGGCTGGATGTCGCTTTTCACTTCCGATTTAGACATATTCGTTCAGTTGGCAGGTTGTGATGAATGGAAGTGCTCGAACGGCACAGGCATTGGCGAACGACATGACTGGGAGGCATATGTAACATTCGTCAACGACGCAGCAATCTAGCCTCTCCCAGTACTGAGTCGGTATTCTGATAGAGGTTGATGAATGTAGATGCAGATGTAGATACCGTCGGCATGATAGGTAGATTGCAGACTTGCAGTCGTGATGCCAACATTGCGACCAGGGGACTGCGATGCCGACGCCGATGCCGAAGAAGATTCGGTCAAGCGTGATCGGAGTCTTGCTCGTCATGGCGACCAGGCGGCGACGCGCTACTCTTTCCACGACACGCATCAAGCATGCCTTAGCCCAACAACAATACCGCGCTGGAATTGATAACGTGTGAACTAAAATGGGTGCATCGATCATCCCGAAGCTGACATGGTACTTACACAGTATCTGTAGACCTCCCAATGAAGTAGGTACACCTCCACAACTCTCTTTCTATTTCCCCGTTTACACCAAACTCGATCTCTTCCTACCAACATCGAAGTCTTTACGGGCCTCATCTACAAAGCAATGGGCAGTATCTCCATTACCGCCGACGACGCCCTGAGCCAGGCAAGACGGCGCTTCGTCGAGCGCAACCCGAAATCCAACGCTCTTCACCATGAGGCCGTGACTTACTTACCTGGTGGAAACTCCCGCTCCGTGCTTCATACTGCTCCTTTCCCGATCAGCATGACCAGTGGTCGGTCTTGCTACCTCGTTGACGAAGACGGCCATGAGTGAGTCTTGCTTTTGACCTCTGGAAGGATTTCACTTATCGACAGCACACAGGTACACGGACCTCCTCGGGGAGTACTCTGCTGGACTCTATGGCCATTCGGAGCCAGTCCTCACCGACGCCATCAAAGCCACCTTGCAAGAAAATGGCTCAAACCTGGGTGCCAACACTAAGCACGAGGTCGCATATGCCTCTCTAATCTGTGACCGCTTCTCTCTCGACACTGTGCGATTTACAAACTCGGGCACGGAAGCTAACCTTCACGCTTTAATGGCGGCACGGCACTACACGGGCAAGCACAAGGTAGTCGTCTTTACCGGCGGCTATCATGGCAGTGTTCTTGGATTCTCTACCAAACCGATCTTCAACACGGTCGACCAGCAAAATTTTGTTGTGGTCGAGTACAACAACATATCTGCTGCACAAACCGCAATCGAGCATACGTCCGATGTCGGTGCTGTCCTGGTAGAGGGCATGCAAGGCGCCTCTGGTAACATTGTTGGGACGGACGAGTTCCTCCGGGCAGTTCAGGCCTCCGCTCGCAAAGTACTATCAGACTCGAGGACTCCTTCTAGCCCCGAACACTACTGACCTTGAATACCCAGATCAATGCGGTCTTCATCTTTGACGAAGTCCTGACATCACGCCTGGCTGCAGGCGGGCTGCAGAGCCTTGTAGGTCTTGAACCAGATCTGACTACCCTGGGTAAATATCTCGGCGGTTCATTGGCATTCGGAGCTCTAGGTGGCCGACGAGATATCATGGCCGTGTTCGACCCGCGGTCTCCTCGTGCACTTCCGCACTCCGGCACGTTCAACAACAACACCCTCACAATGCGCGCTGGCTATGCGGGCCTCAAGCATGTCTACACTCCGCAGGTCGCAAAGGAACTCAACGCTCGTGGCCAGACGACGATGGAGAAGCTGCGGGCGATATCCGAGGGCACTCAGCTGTGCTTTACAGGCCGTGGCTCCCTCATCTGCAGCCACTTCATCGCAGATGGTTCCTCGCAGATCAGATCTATTGCGGACCTGAAAGAAAACGAGACGCTGAAGGAGCTATTCTGGCTGCACATGATCGAGAATGGCTTCTGGGTGGCTAGGAGGGGTTCATTGGCGCTTAGCATTGGTGTTCCTCAGGCAGAGCTGGATCGGTTTGTGAGCTGCACCAAGCAGTTCTTGGCCCTTCACTGGGACGAAGTGGCGTTGAAGTAACGGCGTGGAATGTCCGGTCGTTCGATAGACCATGTGACTGAAGATCTAACATCAGTATTAAATAGAGGCGCCTCGATCTGCACAATATACGTCGCTCTCCCAGACCCCGTGACGGTTCAACGAGTTGGAGCTTGACTATCAAGTGCTTAGTTGACGCCGCTCTCATCAATTGGGTGCCCAGATATCATTAATCAGTCTTTAAATCGACCAAAGAATGATGCCTCGTAGATAATGTTTCTTTTGATGATTTGATTGACGGTGATTTCGGAACTCCAACTCTAACCCTACAGATGGAACCAATAGAAGGTCTCGCTCGCCGCACATTACCCCCGTGAGTCTGCGTAACGGAATACTTCAAGGGCTCCGAAATCCAACACGAGCAAACAACACGCCCAAAACACGTGAAGACGTCTGTACCACAAACATGTCATCGAAACTCAATTAGTCCTAAGATCGATAGATGCAAGGGCCAATCATCAACTTCTGGCTTGATTGACGATAATGCAGCCCCCCAAACGCGAGGAACTGACTGCTGCAGAGCCTGCATGATTCTTCCATCTTAGCTAGCCATCGAATCAAGGCATGCCTCGACCTACGACCTACGACCGGTCATGTTTGCCTTACAAGTTGTGTAATGCTACCTGCCGCGCTTTGTTCAGCGTAGTCACTTATCGATCGCCAGACATCCCGACTACACTACCACTACTGTCACCACTATCAACTGCGGGGAATCCGATAGCAGATCGCTCGTTACCTTGGTGACATAGCTCATGCTTCGGCATCCAGCATCTATCATTTGCTATCTTGTACTTGTATTTCCATCGACTGGTATCCGTTGTTCGGGATCATACATCGCAATGATAACGAATCCCATCTGGCGACGTCGTCCGCTAAGCCGGCCGGTCGCTGAGCCCCGCGACGAGTATATGTGAGAGTGTTAAATGCTGTATTGACCGTGATAGCTGCAGACATAATTCAGTTTCAAGAAGCAAAGCCTCCAAGCTGCACGCATAACCCATTGTCAAAAAACCAAAACCTCAATCACTAGTTGAATCCACCACAATGGCAGGTTTGTCCACACGGCAACAGCCAGCAGTCCTTCGGAAAGTCAATGCATCCACCGATGCAGCGAAGATACTGAAGATTCTCAACGAGGATGGCTGCATAGTCCTGGAGGGCTTCCTGAGCGAAAGCCAGGTGGCAAGCATCAACAAAGATATCGATGCCTCCATGGCCAAAGTCCAACCAGGCCTGGAAAAAGGCGACGAACGCCAAAAGGAGTTTTTCGGCAACCAAACGAAGCGCATGAACAACTTGGTGACCCGCAGCGACGCTTTCACAAACGACATCCTGGACTCCGACATCTTCCACAACCTGTGCGCTGAGATCTTTCTCCGCGAGTCCGGCAGCTACTGGCTTAACTCGGCCCAGGTCATCGAAATCGGCCACGGCAACCCGCCACAGCCCCTACACCGCGACATGGACAACAACCGAGCGGCAATGCGTCTCGGTCCTTCTGGCGCAGAAGTCAACGTCAACCTCCTCGTGGCCTTGACCGACTTTACAGAGTCCAATGGCGCCACGCGCGTTATCCCTAAGAGCAACCACGACGCAGACTTCTACAACGACCCGCGCGACCCAGCCAAGACGCTGCCGGCAGAGATGAAGGCCGGCGACGTCTTCCTAATCAGTGGCAAGGTCTTGCACGGCGGCGGGCGCAACACCACCCACGTAGGCCGCCGCTGTATCGCGCTGTCTGTGCAGCCGGCTTTCGTGACGCCCGAGGAGGCATTCTGCTTTGAAGTCAGCATGGACAAGGCGAAGACGCTGAGCAAGCGTGTGCAGAAGATCTTAGGCTTCAGGTCCCATTTCCCGGATGATTCCATGGGTATTTGGATGGCGGATATGGGCGATGATGGATGTCTGAAGGATTCTGCGATTGGGCTCGGACTGGATTGAGGGGGACGGGATTGTTCAGAATCTATAAAACGTGTTGAAGTGGCAAGATGATGTAACGAGCTCGAGATTTCTCTTGAATGAATGAACCTTTTCCTCTACGTTGACGAAAATGCTATCCACTGTAGCCGATTCTTCCCACTAATGTTGCATTCGACCGGGATCAGATTGAAGACTAAGAGAAACGGGAACATCTTCTGCCATCTTCACATCCTGCTATCAAGATTTGACGCACTGCAACTCTGCGAGTCACGGCATCCGTACGAAGATGCAACGCCCTTGAAAGCTATGCTGCCGTTTGTCACCACGCAAGACATGTCTACAAAGTTGCTCGTCGAGTCTAAAACAAGCCAAGTGTCTGAATGTCGACACTGACATTGCGATCAACCTGTAGCAGAACAAGAGATTCTCCTTGGCTACCCTGATTGTTTGCCATCGGAGGTCAAAGCACCGCGAATCATTCTTGCCAATCGTCTCTGGCGTTCATCAAGACGAGGAAGATAAGCCGACAAAGGCAGCCACCGGAAGCGGATTTGATTAGATTCTTCTGTCCTGATAAGCGTTTCATGCGTGCATCTTCGAGCTCGGTGCGATAGGAATACTCTTGAGAACCCTATCTATCGTGATGCCGACGGCCTAGATACTGTGTCTTTTGGACGAAAGATTGGGGCGTCTATCTGCAACACTCTGTTTACCGATATCAACACAACGGCACAGAAGAGGATGGTCCTGATTTTTATCCTTCAAGCATTCTGGCGGGACTCGTCCTTGGGAACTCTTATATAACAGCTAGCTTGTTCGCAGCGTCTATTGCTGTTACGATAGATACAATCAACCCGACATACTCGCGATCATGGACAAGAAACCCACCTACTCCCCAGAGGAGGACATGCTGGATCGAGCGACTGGGGATGTGATCGAGCTGGGCGTGTCCTCGGGCGACAAAGGATACGCCACAGTGACTTTGCCGGAATCGGACCTCAAGCGCGACATGAGCTTCCTGACGATGATGGGTTTCGGCTTCACCATCTCCAGCTCATGGGCGGGCCTCTCGCTGAGTTCCATCGTAGCAATCACTCAGGGCGGGACGGCCACACTGCTGTACGGCATCCTCGCCATCGCCCTGCCCTACTTCTGCACCGCCTTGACCCTGGCAGAGCTCATCAGCGTCTACCCGACCGCCGGCGGCCAGTACCACTTCTCGTCCATCCTGGCGCCCGAGGGCTGGGGCAGGCTGCTCGCCTACCTGAGCGGCTTCCTTTCCAATTTCGCCTGGATCTCGTCCAGCGCCGGCACCTGCATGATGGCCGCCAACATGACCGTCGCCCTTGTCGTCCAGTTCGACTCGGGGTACGTCTCCCAGGCCTGGCACCTCTTCCTCATCTACCAGGCTTTCAACCTCGTCTCGATGATCGCAAACATCTTCTTCGTCAAACGCGTGCCGCGCGTGTACGAAGCTTCGCGTGAGTCGTCCTCAGCGTGCATGTTCGCAGAAGCAGCATTAAGTTCTGACATTGGCATAGTCGTGGGCTCGCTCGCGGGTTGCTTCATCATCCCGATCGTGTGCCTTATCCGATCCCCGACTAAGCAAGACACGGCAGCGGTATGGGGCCGGCTTGACAACAACACCGGTTGGAGCGACGCCATGTGCTTCATCACAGGTCTGGTAGGTCCCGGCTGGGCCATCTGCGCCGGGCTAGACTCGACGATGCATCTGGTAGAGGAGGCCAAGAGCCCTCGGCGCACTGTATCGCGCGCCATCATCGCGACGGTCGTTATCAGCCTCGTCACCGCAATCCTCTACATGACGGCTATCGTGTACTGCATCCAGGATCTGGAATCAGTCGTCAACACAGCTACGGGGTGAGTGCCTCTCGCAATTGTCCGCCGACGCTTGCCAGCTTGCTGATTCCTTCAATCATAGCATGCCCATCTACGAACTCTGGAATCAGGCCACCGACTCCGTCGCCGCAGGCACCGCCTTCCTATCCCTCATCTACGTCCTGAGCATAATGGTGCTCGTGGGAACGACGGAGACAAGTTCGCGCATCACCTGGTCGCTTGCGCGCGATGATGCCTTTTATGGCTCCGCCTACCTGAGCCACGTGGACCCGAAGCTCAAGGTGCCAGTCTGGTCCATCGTGGCCAACACCGTCGCCTGCGCGGTCATGGGCTGCCTTTACCTGGCATCGACGACGGGTGAGTTAATGCTTCGGAAGAGCGTAGGAACTTCTGGGTAGACCGAGAACACTGCGGCTGACAGACACTTTGCCACTCCCAGCTTTCAACGCGCTGCTCTCTTGCGGCCTGATGCCGCTGTACGCCTCCTTCGCCATCCCCGCCGGCCTGCTCATGTGGCACAGGCGCTCGGAGGTCTTCCTGCCTCGCGATCGCGTGTTCAGGCTAGGTGTTAAAGCCGGCTACTTCTGCAACGCGGTCACCATCGTGTTTGCTGTTTTCATAAATGTCTTCTTCGTCTTCCCGGCCACGCTGCCGGTACAGGCTTCCAATATGAGTGAGTCCTCTGTGCCGCTTGCAACAGTTCCAGTCGATTCTCGCTAATCGTTTGCGCGCCAGATTATGCCGTCCTCGTCGAGGCTATCGCGGGATTGATCGGGTTGGGGAACTGGTATGCCCATGCACGTAATAACTTTCACGGCCCTCGGATAGAGCTCCATGGGTAGACGTTTCGTGACCATCGCCTCGTCCAGAGAGCAGTCGTAGATACGGTGTGGCCATAAATTTACGTTGGATACTGGTC
>Ga0265798_10000774_pt1 | contig 51222 bp, 57 predicted proteins | sample P3T30metagenome_FD_192430 | JGI IMG/M metagenome (GOLD analysis project Ga0265798, IMG submission 192430) | Plant litter microbial communities from East Loma Ridge, Irvine, California - P3 T30 | ecosystem: Environmental > Terrestrial > Plant litter > Unclassified | place: USA: California...
GATTTGTTCAAGACCCGTGCACGACGCTATAGGATGATGCTTAACATTTCGTTCGCATGGTTTGGGCAGTTCTCGGGCAACAAGTGAGTCATCTCCACCGCCTCAATCTGCCAATATTCTTGCTGACTGGATCTGCAGTGTTGTCTCATACTGTACGTTCTCCTTCTCATCAAGCGCCCGGCTACCCGCGAATGTAATCACGAGACTAACAAACTAGCAGACCTACCACGGCTCGTCGCCTTCGTCGGAGTAACCAACCCCAACACCCAGCTCCTCCTGAACATCATCTACGCCATCAGTGGCTGGATCCCAGCGATCATCGGCGCCCGTCTTCACGACATCATCGGCCGCCGCAAGATGCTCATGGGCGCAACCGCCGGCATGGCAGTCTGCTTGGCAATCGCAGCGGGAACAGCAGCCGACTTCGTCCAGACCGGCAGCAAGCCAGCATCCGTCGCCTCGATCGCCTTCATCTACATTTTCGGCTCGGTGTTTGCACTCGCGTTCACTTCGATGCAGCCGATCTACCCAGGCGAAGTCCTGTCAAACGACATGCGTGCCAAAGGCATGGGCGTCTTCCAGCTGACGTCTGGCTGCGCTGGGTTTGTGAATACTTTTGCTGCGCCTGTTGCTCTCAACAACGTGAGTAGGTCCCGTTTTGCATGTATCTGAACTGAGGCCACCGTACTGACATGCTGCTGTAGATCGGCTATTGGTTCTACGTATTCTTCGTGTTCTGGGATTGCTTCGAGTTCGCGTTCATCTACTTCTTCTTCGTTGAGACGAAGTCCAGGACTCTGGAAGACTTGGATGCTATCTTCGAGGCTCCTAATCCGAGGAAAGCTAGCACGAGGAAGATTACAACAGGGGTGGTCGAGCTGGGTCTGCGGTGATCTGATGAAAGAGTGCGAGATGGAATCGGGCAGCGGAGTCATTGTGGGCATGAGCGAAGATATGTGTGCATTTGGAATGCGCACCTCGATGTCACATAGTTATCTGCACATCGGACGACACACACGCGTGTGTGCAAAAAAATGTCGAAACATGAGCCCGAGTCTGAGAATCCAGATTAGCAAGTCTCAATTCATGCTCTACCGCTTTCTACCTGGCCATCATGCTCTGCCTGTGCCTCTACCCCGAGCCGTGATGTTGACTCACGCATGCCCTGCTACGGCAACCTGTCGTTCTGACTTCATCCAGCCTTCACGGTAAAAAGTAGTCAACAGACAGGCCCAAACCCGCACATTGCGCATCACGACCCAGCGGCTGCTCCCTAGATGGCCACTGGAGATACCGCATGGTCGGATCAGCGGCAGTGACAGCCTCCCAACGCCCACTCGCACCAATTTGGGTAGTAGTATTCACGTAGCCTCGAGCCCGCAGATACGCAGCATCAGGGTTCGGGTCGTGAGTGCGGGCGAAGCTGGTCCAGTAGTCCATGACCGACTGCGTGAACGGCGTATCGTTCGGATCTCGTTCTGGTAGTCCGAGGCGGCGCCAGGTGCCGAAGACTTGAGTCAGGTCGCCGGAGTGGCATTTGAAGTATTCGCCTTCTGGGTCTCCGTTTGGGTGGGTGGGCGTTTTGGGAGCGTTGCAAAGATCCTGCGTAGTCGTTAGTACGGCTGGTATGTCATATTTCTCCATGCATTCTCGATACTCACGAAGTTCTGAGGTGCTGATGGATATGTTGGGATCTGATAGCTGCGATTGAATTCGAAGTAGTGGACGGAAGGGAGCAACTCCGTGGTTGCAGCCACCTTGGCGAAAGCATAGTTCAGACAAGCGAAGCTGGAAATCACATCGTCAGCTAGTACTCTCTGATCATTCATCGAAGATCTTACGTGGTTTCGGTTGACACGGCGCTGGTGACATTCCAGATGCCACGAATCTCGTTGTTCTGGGGAGGCACCGAGAACACAGCGTTGAGATTTGTTGCTGGTGTGATGGGCAAAGAGTTGTTCGCAAGACTCAGAGTCAAATTATCCGTCTCGAGCCAATTGAGATCGGTGCCACTGAGAGAGAATGATTAGTAGAATTCCTGAATATCTGTCTCTTCCATTCTCACCCGTCGTCTCGCATGTTACCCAGCATGACAGGAACGGCATTGATCGTGCCCTGTGAAACAGTGATCAGTCGTGTTATCTGAGTTGCTAGAATGGTCGGTCACGTACTGTACCGTTCCAATAGATGTACGGTTGAGTGATGTATGTGCCATCAATCACGACATTATTTGCAATACCACTTGCACTCGCGACATCATCGGTGCTCAATGCGCGGATGCAAGCGACTTGGTCGTCGACAGTGCCGTTGGCGCAACTGGTTGAGTTGAGGATGACATTTGACTGAGCTTCAATCTCTTCTTCCTGCGTCAGGAAGACATTGTATGTAGCTGCGCTCTTGTCAGTAAACTCCATGCCTCCGTGACGCGAAAATCCAACATACGCGGCGTCGGGATGCTCTCCATTATCGCTGCTGAGAACAGACCAGATGCTTTTGGCGACATCAACATTGCTCTTACAGCACCAGCACCAGCGCTCTGTCCAAAGATCGTAATGCGAGAAGGGTCGCCACCGAAGGCCTGCAGTCTTTGTCAGTGAAGGTCAAGGTAGGGTCAGCGGCGCCAGCCATACTGCGATGTTGCGTTTCACCCATTTCAATGCGGACACGATATCCGATAAAGCGTAGTTGCCCGACAGTCCAGAGCCTTCTGGGCCGACGAAGAAGCCAAATGTGCCCAGCCTATAACGAAGAGTCAATGTCTGTCTCATGTCAAGAGAGGCCCTGAATCTTGCCTGTAATTGATGGTCACGACCACAACATCTCCTCTCGAAGCCAGGTTGCCACCGTCAAAAGTCGGATCAGATCCAGTGCCACCAACGTAAGCGCCTCCGTGTATCCAAAACATCACCGGTCGCAGCTTGTCCTTGCCTCTGCGAGATCTGGCCAAGTAAGGCGTGTAAATGTTGAGGAAAAGGCAATCCTCAGCGCCTTGGAGAGGTCCAGTCCTGCTGCCTCTGGAGATACACTGTGCGCCAAAGTCGAGGGCATCAATCTCGCCAGCAGGCACCGTGGGGGAGGAGTCCGTGAAGCGCTCTGGATACGAACCGTACCTGATTCCCAGGAAGCGGAAGCTGAGCTTGTCACGCCAGCCTCTGTAGACAGCTTTGCCGCTCGAGACTCTGATCTGTCGTCTTGGGCTTGTGTCTGTGATGTTGGCATAGGACAAGGGTGCACTCTGTGTACACAAAGCTGGCAACTTTGTGTTACAAGCGACTGATTGGTATTCACCACAGGAAAGATCGATAGTCATGCATGCTCCATCAGACCCAGAGCCAGCAACGTAGTACCGCTGCTCCCTGGGATGAGGTGACGAAACACGGCTGTGTTCTGGTCCTCTTCCATGCTTCGTCTGATACGAGAGATAGTCAAGGAAAACAGCGGTCTTGTAATCAGCTGGGGGAGTCCAAAGAGACTCGGAAAGAGCTATACAAGCTTTTTCTGCCTGCCTGTAAGTTCCAGCTGTACCGACAACGATCACTGCATCCTGACGGGTACTTTCGTTGCCGTAAAGATCATTGTGTAGCAAGATCTGTAAATCCGAGCCTATCGAATCCGAGCTTGGAGGGACGAAAGTTGCCGAAATCGAGGCCGCTAGGCTGAATACCGCTGCCAGGATGAGGTTCATGTCGATGGCGGTGATCGAAACCAGCATACCTTGTGTTCGTTCTCACTAGATATATGCAATGGTATTTCTCCGATGGGTGGAACTACCGTGTCGATGCTGCGGGGTTTTTGTGGGCCGTGTTGTGCGCTCCTCACTGTTGCATTTGCCGAAGGTTCAATCACCGACGCAGCGGAAGTATGCATAGAAGGATCGGGATTGTGGGTGTGGCTACACTCAGCGATATCATCTGGCGACATCTTCAAGGTGCAACACGAGATTGCAGGCAAATGCCAGATATACCCGCCTCTCTTTGACCAGCTCGGGCAGGGCGAATGGCAACGTCAAGTCGTAATCTGGAAAGGAGTCTGCTTTTGTCCTCAGTGAGCCAGTTTCGCCTTGTGTACAATCTCAATGATCACGAATGTTCCTACCATGTGGACATCATCACACACACATTCTCTCCCATCGGTTGGTTCGATTTGGGTACATTTTTTAGCATGCCTCAAGTAGGCAGACATAGGTATTGATTGGCACTTCACTACCCGCAAAAGAACGCCAAGACCGTTATAGTTTGCGGTCTTGGCAACTCTAAATCCACTCAAGTCAAATGATGACATAAGCAAACTTTGAGACACTCCTCAAAGCAGTCTCGCCCATACAGGAGTGCCTTCGTCTGAGAGTGCCGCACGTTGTCATCGAACTTTGCGAGTTCTGTGGAAAGCTCCGGGTCTCAAGATTTGAAGCTCCGCTGGCGCATCACCCAAGCGTCACCGATCAAGATCGCGATGTGGCGGACAAGGATAAGAGGGCCAGTCAGTTTGAGGCTTTTGAACAGTAGAGAGGATCGATGGACGGGTTTTGTTTCTTGCCGGCATTCCAGCTGGCAGCTGCTGATTGCAATGATCATAGCTGGTTTAGTGATCTAGCTGTATGACTCAAACACCATCATACTACCGTATTGGACTTGACATCTTTACATGATCTACTAGCAATACTAAGTGTTATGTTTCGAAGCCAAATCGGTGCGCTGTGTTTGCGCGTTGTGCCAGTACTACTACTGTTTATCTTAACGGCGGAAGGTTACTAGAATACCAGCTTGTGTTTGCAAAGGCGACAAAAACTTCCGAGAATCACGTCCGATATGATGATAGGTATGTCACTTGGATTGATCGACTATTTACTTCGGCGATTCAAACAGTGTCCCATCTTCGTCGTTTATGATTCTCGTGCATTCGCGTCTGTGTTCCGGCAACACGCTTGGCTCCACATTGTGCCACGCATCACTGACACGGAAGCCATAAGGGTACGGATCCGTCGAGTCGAGCACCACTTGCTGAAAGCTTGTAATGAAGCCTCTGCCTTTCACAAGCGGAACCACCGCCGGATAATGGCCAACTGTAGTAGCACGGCTCACTCGAGCGATAAATTCTGAGCCACTGAAACTGCGGTATCGCAGCACCTTACCAACATCAAGGAGACCTTTAGCATGCAGCACGGCCAGACGAGCGCTTGTTCCAGTCCCGCAAGGACTCCGATCGAGTCGTCCAGGGGACACGACCGTCGCATTTCTTCCGGTCATCTCATCTCCAGCTGCAGTCAACGGCTCTGTGAAGACCAGATTCGTCACTCCGCTGATGGCTGGATTCTCCGGATGCACAGGCGTAAAGGTCGCTCGCACAGCCTGCTTGATCCGCTCGCCCAACTCGACAAGCGCCGCTCCATTCCGGCCAAAATCATCAAGTCGCTGGCCTACGGAGCTCGCATCAACAAGAGCGAACATCATTCCTCCATAAGCAACATCCACAAGTACAGGTCCAAACCCAGGGACATTAACCTCGAGATCCAGCGCCAGGACAAACGAAGGAACATTCTCAAGCTCCACAGCCACGCACTTCCCATCCTTGCACTCCGCCGTCGCAACAACAAGCCCCGCAGCCGTATCCAGCCTGACAGTAGTGCTTGGCTCCCGCATCGGCACCATCTCCGTCTCCAGCAACACGGTCGTGACGCAGATCGCGTTGGAACCAGACATGGGCGCATACTCCTCGCTCTCCATGATCAGAAACCCCGCATCAGCTGTAGGGTCCCAAGGCACGACGATCAGATTTGCACACTTTGCTTCGCGCCCGCGAGGTTCGTTGAGCAGGAGCTGGCGGATCTGGTCGTGTTTTGTCCAAAAGGCGAGCATCTTTTCGTGCATTGTTTTCGCTGGGATGTCAAGGAAACCGCCGGTTACGACGTCGCCGACTTCGCCTTCGGCATGGGCGCCGACGACGTTGAAGAGTCGTGAGAATGGCATGTTGGGTTGATGGTGGCGTGAGTTGAGACTGTTTAGCAACCGGTTATTGGAAGCGATTAGATAGCGGTAGGTACTGCAGCGGCAGTTGCTTCATACGAGGCTCACGAGCCCCGTGTCTGTGGCTGGGGAAGATTATGACGACAGCTTACAAATCACAGCTGCCTCATGAATCCTTCTGATCCTGCAGGAAGTCAGACGTGGACCGAGGGACCGTGGAGAGGTCGTCGAGTTTCAAGTTCCAGCTATAAGCTTTCTATGAGTCCTCGCTTTCAGTGTGGTTCCTGCCGTACTGGAACGGATCCATGCCCAGCCGGCCGAACGGACTGATGATGATGACTGCCAGCCATGAAGAGGCAACATAGAATGCGAGCGTTACCAAGGCGTAGAACCAATTCTCCCCTCTGGCATAGCCAATCGACACAGCGTTGAGAAAGAGGATGAAGCACGTCCCGCCGACCAGAGTCAGCTGTATCAAGACTAGCAACACTACGCCGAGCCGCGATGAAAGCACCATCTCCGTGGTTGTCAAAGTTGAGTTCTTGGCTTCGGAAGCCACTCTCTCACTTCGTGGGGGCCTCTCTTCCCCGAGGATCTCCATCAGAGACTTCTTGCATTCTGAAGCCGATCCAGAGCTATTGGGCAGCAACGACTGAAGTGCGGGTGCGCTCTCGCTCTCCTCTGACGTCTCAGCGAACTTCGTTTCCTCGATCTGATGCTTTTCTCCATGAGCCTCACGAACCCACATGTGCTCGGTCAGCGCGCCCAGAGGCTGTATCAGTAAGATCATAGGAATGAGCTGACTGAAACCCCATTCGCTCTCCTTCGATGCAGTCTGCAGGAGATTCTGCTGCCGCGGGATCACCACTTGTATCGTCCCAAATACAAGTCCCCACAGCGAAAGCCAGAGCGAAGCAGAGAGAGAGCTCAAGAACTCCATCAAAGTGATGAAAGGGATGAAAGGGACCAACAGAAGGCGAAAGAGCCACAGGTACCTTCTCCGGCGAGTGAGCACGTAACGCCTCGCGGCGATGGACAAGACGTGCTCGATCCCTCTTTCGGTCGGTCCACGAATTCCCAAGGCGAAGAGCGTTCGTGTGGAAGTGAACATGTCGCCCACCTTCCACAGGTATGACACGACGAGCAGGACATAACCGATCGGTGCATCGTCATTGACTCCGTCTCCGTACGTCCTGGCCCAGAAACACCGAGCAGGAATGCCCCAGCCCGTCTTGTCGTATATCCCGATGGTTGCGTCGCCTGGGTCGGAGATATTTATAATACCCCAGTCGTATGAAACGGTGGGTACGAGACCAACGATGAGCATGAGGAACAGAACCACCATGCCCACCAGGCGCCAGGCTCGCACAGCCGGATGGCTCTCCAAGAAGGGCCGCAGGAACGTCAGAGCAGAGAGGTGGACCGAACTCGCCAGCCAGGCAAGATACAGCACAATCTGATAATGGTAGACATTGGTCTCGCCACTCCGCAGACCAACAAATCCCGCAGCCATGATTGCAACTCCCGTAACGATTTGTTGGTCGCTCAGAACCAGAATGGCGTGCTGCATCAGGTGGTGTAGTCGAGGATGTTTGTGTATTCGCGATCGGACACGCATTATCCTGACGTCGGCTGGCGCCAACAAATCTGGCTCGACCATGCCGAAGAGGTAGGCGCCGAGCACTACGGCGAAAGAGACATAGGCGCTGATGAGGAAGGCGAGGATGACGCCTATCCCGGAGATGTCAGCATCGGGCTTGGTGACAGCGCCATCCTGGATGTATTGATTGCATTCTTCTGTTGTCAACATTGCATGTGTGGTGGCGATCAGGGCGTCATCACCAGACCTTTGTCAAAGATGCAGTGTAGTCTGTTCCTCTGACGAAAGTGTAGGATGTGAAGAACGCCATGACTTGTGATCGAGAATGAGTAAAAGTGGACGAGCAGGCGAAGGTTTCGACCTGTCCGGCCGGCCGATGCCTATTCGTCGACTTTACGAGACATCTCAGCCACCTGGCCCAGGCTCCACTGACTGACCGTTACGCTACCCATCAAAGGTCTTTCATTCGCTGACGATGCCGGAGAGTTTGGACGAAGGAATTGCGAACCCTGGATTTGATCGACCTCGAACCATGTTTTGCATATTCCTGAGCATCGGGGTGGGACCATTGGGCTCGTGAGGCTGAGTGGATATTCTCAAAACTTCGACAGAACAGTCACGCCTATAAGAATTACCATCACAACAACAGGCTCTCTATGCACTCCGCAGGCTCAGACTCGCATGGGTGACTCAACAGAAGAGGTGTTTGACATATTAATTCAATGTGTTCCGAGCTTTCAAGTCCTCGATTGCTGTCTAGAGTCTTCCCCTCTAACTCTCTCGAACCATACCAAGATCTTCGGCTCGTCCAACTCGATACCAAGCCAAGAACACCCATTGTCGTCAAATCGAAGCCCTGCAGGAACCCGGTCGCATATGCCTTCAGTCCGGCGGCTCAAGTAGGCAACAAACTTCGTTTCCTCAGGCAAGAACTCAAAGTTCATTTCGACCGCCAGCGAGCGATCGTTGGCATCGACGAAGAGCTGGCCTTCTTTGACTCTCACTTCAATGCTGCCGTAGCCTGGGTGCCGATACTCGCCTGTGTAGCTTGACAGAGGTCGTTCCTGCGGTCTGGGCTGTCCTGGGTTGCTAGACGGGAGGGATTCGCCATGAGCGACAGTCGCAGGTCCAGTGATCTCTTCCTCGTAGGACATTGTCTTCTCGACCTGCTCCCAGTCTAGTCTCTGGTCTTGTGGTACTTTCAGCACTTCGTCGATCAACTCATGCACTAAGATTGATATGACAGAATCAGCACCTCCAGCGTTAGCGAAGATGACACATCCAAACTTGAGATTCGGCAAGAACAAGTGTGTGGTACTGCAACCGGGAATCCCACCCTGATGAGCAACAACCTGATAGCCGCGGTAGTAATGCAACCGCCACCCTGCGGCGTAGATCCTCGGGGATGAGAACGGGTAAGGCTTCTCCGTCTCCAGGCCCATGATGGTTCTCTCCTTCATGATGCCTTTGTAGACTTGTTCGTTGAATGGAGCCCTCTTATACATGACAGCCTTGACGTACTTGATGTAATCATTTACCGAGGTGATGATGGAGCCAGCACCTTGACCTTCAGGAGTGTCTGGGAAGTCGAATGCCATGTATTCCTGTTTGTCGTCTTCCCACAAGTGTCCTTGGCAGATCCGGTCCTCAAGTCCCTTTAATCGTGCCTCTTTGGGCTGCAAAGAAGTAGATGTCATTCCGAGAGGTTTGAAGAAATGTCGATGGAGGTATTTGGAGAAAGAGAGTCCGCTCCTTTGCTCTACAAGATAGCTTGCGACGGTGTACATAGCGTTGCAGTAGACGTACTCCGTGCGTAACGGAACTTGAAGTAGTAAGTCACAGATTTTCCTGGTGACTGAGCGCGCATCATCTGGGCGTTTCGCATTTGGCCCAAAGAATGCATAGTCGTTGCTGGAAAGAAGGTATCAGTCATGTGGAAGCGAAAAAAATCAGGGCTACACTTACGACGCCAAACCAGTCCTGTGGCCTAGCAAATCATCGAGAGTAACGCCCTTGTGATCTTCGCCCGGCATCTCGAAATCACCAGGCAGCAAGTCTGACATTCGTGCAACATACTTGACGTCGGCATGTTCGTCACTCTCGACTAGCAGGGCGACCGAGGCCGCTGTCAGAGACTTTGAAGCCGATGCGATGTCGAACAGTGTGTCGGTGGTCATCAATTGAGCGGAGTTGATTGAGGCGAGACCATAGGCTGCCGAAACGATTTCTTCATTTTGAGTGATTGCCATAGCGATGCCAGGAATGTGATGCTTGTCGATGAGCTGCTTTACTCGAGAGTCGAACGTGGGGGAGCGGAAGAGATCCATCGTTAAAGGGCGTGACACCAACTATCTGCAATGCAATTCAACAAGAACTCATATATGTAGCACACGATGGGATGTCGAAAATCTCACTTGACAATTAGGCAACAACATAAACATATACTAGGCCCTGCGACCCGTCGGTCAGGGCTTAGTGCGTGACACAACGATCACAGCCGCTAACCGTGTCTCATCACCATTTCCGGTTTAGAGCTCACAAGTTCGAGTCATGGTTTCCAAGTGTCACGATGAGTACAAACAAGGCTGCGTCTCCCCGGACTGTGGCGTAGTCATGGAAGTGAAGATGAAAAGCTTTGATCTTTCTGAACACGAGTAATCCGATGAGCCATCTTCACGGCTACCCATCAACTCAATCCATCTGCCTAAGCACTCCAGTATGGAAATCCTCCCCAAATCTCTCGACGTAAAGATCCGCATGAGCCTGTTCCAACCTCGCAGCCTCTTGAACGTCCCCCTGCGCCCTCGCAATACGAGCCAAGTCCGCCGCACTGGCAAGAGTAGAGTCATGCTCAGGCCCATACCTCGCCATACTCCTCCGATAAGTGGCGGATTGCTTTTCCAGCGCTTCGCTCAAGCGTCCCTGCATCAGCAACATGCGAGCGATGCCGCATGAGGCTTCGATGGTTTCAAGGTGGTCGAGTCCGTCAGCGTGGGAGTGCGTGGTCTCGATCCGTTCGTACAGTGGCAAAGCTTTTTCACATTTCCTCTCTTGTTCGTACCAGATTGCCAGCTGCTCGACGCTCTCGAGGGTGTCTGGGTGCGAGTGTCCAAGGACACGCTCCCGAGTGGCTAGAAGATCGAGTGAGAATTTCTCGAATGCGTCACCGCCTTTGCGCTGGTCTATGATGGGCGCCAGGTCGATCATACTGCATAGAGTGTCCGGGTGGGTGTCGCCTAGTGTTTGAATCCTGATCTCGATGATCTTTCGTTGGAGGCTGTCGGCTTTGTCCCATTGCTGAGAGAACTGGTACTCGAGACTGAGGTCGTGCATGGCTTCCAGTGTGTCAAAGTGACTGTCGCCGAGAGCTTCCTTCTGCCCTTCCACGTGCACTTCCAATTCTCTCAACTTGTATCCTGCCTCAACGGCATGCTGGCGTTGGCTCTCGGCTACAAGAGCTTCTTCTGGTGAGAGCATGTGGGGATGTTCCGTCTCGTTGGTCATGATGGATCAAGTCTTCGGTATTCTGCTAGTCTGCGCTGTATGAATAGGGAGGAGGCGATCTGTCGAGAGTGGAATGAATACTTATGTAGAGATTTCAGGTTCTTACGCCCACAGTTGAACAACGCTCGCACTGCCATGTCGACAGGATTCGGCCTCCAGATTGATTCGCAGAACACAGAAGTTCTCGTAAATTCATCCAGTCAGCGGAGGAATTCTTTAACGGTGAAGCCAAAACGATGGATACTGGTGCCTAGAGCGCCACGCAAGACGATTGGCCACTCTAACGACCCTCTGACGCTACCAAACGTAAAGATTGGTACAGCTCCACTTGGCTGCCTGTGACGATCCGCTAGCGACGATCAGGGATCCGATGGTCCAGAACACAGGTCACTGGAACTCATGTACATTTGCTCATGATTACTCATTTGCACTGATATCCCCTTCTGTCTTCGTGATCAGCAAGTTAACATTTTCTTGAGTATGATCATGAAAAGTCCACCCGAACGACAACATGGTCCGTGTCATACCACCCGGGAAGCCAGCCGCCAATATAATCAAGGCATTCCTCGTCACAGACCTCAGCGCAACTCAGCTCGATGAGTTCAAACGAACGTCCGAGAAAGGAGCAAAAGTTAACCTCAACCCGCTGCTACACCTAAATATCATCGAAGCACCCAAAGACTACCTGAACGCACCGCATGCATACATCCGCACTCATGAAACCGAGACAGACAACACCGATCCAGTTGTTGTGATCGACGGAAACCTGGTCGAGAAGAACGCTGTCTGGTACGTCAGCGGTTTCGCCGATGAAAACGACGTCGAAGCCGGCTTCGCCGAGAGCGAAGATGTCTTGATGAGAGCGCTTATTCGGACAGAAACTCTGGCGATCTCTCACGTCTGCTGGCAAGAAGGCAACCCTCCGATGGGGGAGGAACTGGAAGCCCTTGCTTCCGGTCTCGTGCCGCTGCGACTAGAATCTGTGCAGTCGGAACCTATAGGCACGGAGGATGAAGGAAACGAGCTGTTGAGTGCTGATGAGATCGAAGTCATTGCTGAGGTCGGAGAGTATGAGACGACGACGGATTACGACATTCGCAGCGATATGTCGCCAATACCTGACGAGGTAGTGAGACTTCTGCCGTCGGTTGCACGGCGAGATAATCTCATCAGCGATTGGACTTGGGGCTACCATGTGACTCGTAATACGACGCCGTACAGTTGTAGCGATACCCACGTGAAGGGCAGTGTCCAGATGAGCGCCAGATACGACCCCAGTGCCCCTAGAGCTCGCTATCGGTGGCCTGGAGGATCACTTTGAACGGCAGGCTGGAAGCGGAGAGCCTTGTGAATGAAACAGAATCGGGTCTTTTGCTTGCTGAAAGAGACGTACGACTCTATACGTACTTCAATTGCATGTTTCATCCGAACAGCGAAACAATCAAACATGCCCCAACCGCCGCCATGCCCTGAGCTTCCTATCCCTCCTCTCCAATCCCTTCTGATGCTCCTCATCACCTTCGTAAACGCTCTGATATGTGAACCAACCCTGCTCATCCCCTTCCTCTTCCTCAACAAATTCCTCGAAATTCATGTTCGCAATGTTGAGATTGCACCAGATGATATATAGATCACCCCAAGGCACGCGGATTTTCTCGTATCTCCCCCAGAAAGTCTCTGGGTTCTCGTAGTAATTGTCCGGCATGCTAGCCAGGATGCAAGTCTTGTTCTTGATGCCAAAAAAGTCGATCACAACGAACAAATCGATACCTAACTGCTCGTCGTTTTCGACTTGTCTGAGATGCAGGCAATACGCTTCGATATCTTCGAGGTCTGCAGCAGTCCAAGCATTCTCTGGGAGGCGATCCAAAGGGATGTGAGTCGCATCCTGGTCGTCTTGCTTGCCAGATTTGTCGGTCACCAGTCTGAAAACGTCAAGATCACCCTGCGAGTGGTCTCAATCTTGCAAGCAAGCTGAGAATGGCTTCGTTGATGTTCTTGTGAATTGCTTTTGGGGCTGTGATGAAGAGGAGGCCGGCCATGCTGACTTGGGGAAGGTGCGATTTTCGATGGGATGGCGTGATATAGTCGTTTCAGATGATGGTTGTTAGACTGGCTAATCGGGCTCATCGAAACCTACTTGTCCGATGCATGTTTAATGAGGCAGCGAGTCGAATAATGAAAGCTTTTACCCATGTAGAATAGACTTCGAGTGGGTCTCACCAGTGCCTCGTCGGGATGACGAACATCTGATTCACTCTCCAGCTGTGGCTGAGGCGTTGTCTGATTCGTCAGAAATACGAGCATGTTCACAACAGCCTTGACTGTTCTGCTTCATACCGACACTAACGCAAACAATTGATACTACGGAAAGACGGGTCATTGATAAATTACACGAGCCCTGAGGACAGTGCTTTGTACTGCGCCTCATTCAGTCTCGCGTACTTATGTCCTGTCAAAGAACGGCTGCGAATTTCCCTCGTTCATCATCTCATCGATAAGTACCTTTGGGTTATCGGGGTACTCGCACTCGTTGATGCTAAGGCGGCCTGTCACTCAACCATCACCACTTCTTCCTGTTGCACCAATACCGTCAGACGTCGATAACCGACTAACCATGGACCCGCAAGCCAAAGTCACAAAGTCGACCGAACCGCAAGAAATCCATCAAGAACTAGAAGAAGAAACGCCCGACATCATGCCAGACCGCACCCGAACCGCCGAAGAAGCCGAGCAGGACTACCAGAACCAGCTCAAACTCCTAGCCGAACAAGAAGCAGAGTTCAACGCACAAAGATCTGGTGGCTTTCCGTCGAACAACGGGAGGACTTCAGACAAGAAGACTGTTCGATAACAAGATCTCAAATGGAATTCAGGCTCCGCCGGTCGCAGAGATCGGGTGCACATGACATGCATGGATTCATGCAGGGTCTAGGCCAAGGTTTGAGCAAGATACTCGATTGGGAAACGCTACTGTGGGACCACGTGTGTACTCGTGGACTTGCGGACCCGCCGAGTAGCTAGCATGGAACGAGCCTGCGAAAAGTCAAAAGCTCTCCACCAGTCACATCGAAACGCAAGCCATATCATAACAGCTGCCGTCGAATTTGAAGTCAATCGGACTCGCAAAATCTGTCAAGAGACGTGTCACACACTGCCTGCGTGCAGCTTGGAGATCGACCGTCAAAAGGGCTTCAACAGACTCCTACGCCGATTCGGTGAGAAATTCGGGGTGTGTGCGACAAGACGGTAAGGTGATGCAAACCGAGCTGTAGACTTCGAGCTGTACACCGGGAGAAGAAAGGGACATTGAGCATCGCTTTCTCGGAAAGATCGCTTCGAGTTTCTACTCAACCAACTCGCAGCCGTCAGCCACTCTCACCAATCTCCCAATCCTCTCAAAGCCACTTTCCCTTCGCAACCGGGGCGGGCGTGACAAGAGGCACCATCTGTGGATGATAGTACGACGTTCTGCGAAATCTGTCAGCGATGCCCACCACGTCGTCTCCAAAAATTCTTCATCAAGAAACACATACCCAACATCCGTGCCCCGGCACCCAGCAGCCTTCCACTCCTGCGGCTGCAAATCCAACACCTCCGTCGGCAGCGCCAGCTCCGGCGTGTAAAACCCTTCGATAACAGCGCAAGGGTTGTTCTTGCACCGTCTCTGCGCCTTGAAGTCCTCGAACTTCATCGTGTTGAGGTCCTCGAAGTTGAGGCTCGACCTCGAGCCATCGAGGCCTTTGGTGGTCATCGCTCCGGTGACGGGGACGACGACGCCGCTATAGCTGGTGCCGCCGCAGTTGGGCACGTCGCGATATCTGCGGATGTGGAGGACGGCTTCCATGGGGCCGAGCGAGACGTAATTCGTCGGGCTGACGAAAGTTCGGCCGTCTATGACCGCTGTGTTTGGGTTTGGCGGGCTGGTCGGTTTTGGGACAACCGTCAAACCACTGGAGGTGCAGAAGTCGCCGGATTGTGTGGTCACGGGCCAGTAGTACACGGTTTTCACGTTGCCTTCGAGGAAGCAATAGTCTTCGCCGGGGTATTCCGGGCTGTCGCAAGGCCGGTACGTGGTGCAGTGCGGCTGTCCCGGGCTGGTCGAGGCTTCGTCGTTCGCCCAGGCGGTGCTGGCGGAAGAGTAGGAGGAGATGATGGCCGTGCATGCAGTCTCCGCGATGGTGCAAGTCGGTTCCGGTTCAGGGTAGCTTTCCTGGAAAGAGGATGTCTTGGGAGGATCATACGTCGTGGTTGGCACAGTCGCACGGCTCGTGACGGCTCGACGGTATCCATCGCAGAGAGTTGTGTATGGAACGCTGTAGTCGAACTCGGGATATCCGACTTCTGTGGTGAGGACCGTGGTAGTGGGATGATCCTCGTCATACCATGCGGTCCACGCTGAGTCGTAAGAGATCCAGGAGGATGAGCACGCAGAGTTCTCATCGCCTGGCTCTGCAGCAGGCAGGCTTGAAGCAAGCACGGCGAGAGAGGAGAAAGCGAGGGCTCGATTGATGTTCATCGTGTGGACGTGTGCTGAGGGTGAGTTACGACGTCCCCATCTGTAAACGGGTCGGTCATGTCCTCTTATAATTGCAAACAGGCGGATAGAGTCTTCTCTCAGTTCCCGCAGTAAAACCTCAGCTTCGCCTGTGAATACGGGATGGCTTGCAGTAGACATGCAGCTAGAATACAGCACTAACCCTAGGCTGCTGTAGCTCGGCTGGGCTTTTCATGATGAGTGGGGTCGAATCCTTCGGCCGGCCCTTATACATGAGGGCAAGCAAGTGATCTTCTCTTAGTGCCACCGTGGCATACCAAGTTGAGCGATTGCAAGCGTCTGGAGCGGGAGCCTACAGCTATCGTTCCTCGTACCTGCACCTGTGAGTCTGCATGCACTCTCTAGCGCTTATGACACCACAGTGGAGCTTCCTCGTGAGTCGGCATAGGCAAGAATCGAAACTTCGGCTTAAATTGGCAGGATGATAAAAGATTCTGCTGATTCCTCGTTTCAGACAATGATGGCAGGCCTGCGATCTCGTCACAATCACCCAACATCACTCAGCCAGCCAATGGAAGAAGAGTTATATTGACAAGTATGAAAATCACAGCAGTTCGTCCGTCTCCAGTCCCATTGCACCAGAGCTGTCCCCAACTCAGTCTCAGTTCATAAGCATCTTGTTGACCACAGTAGGCGCGGGAGTCGCCAAAGCAACCAGGTGCATGCCAAAAGCCTGCCCGCCTGCCACACCACAGCCAGCCGCCTTCCATTCCTCAGGCTTGAGGTCCGCCAAGTCCATGTCCATGTTGATGATCGGCGTGTACTCAGCCTGGACAGCAATGGCTCCAGTGCAGGACTCGGGCTCATACGCGCACTTGGACTGTCTGCTGTAAGCCTCGGCGGGCACGGTGTTCAAATCTGCAAAGTTGAAGCTCCAGGACTGGTCACCGGCGTAGTTTCCGCTGTAGAAGGACTCTGTGATTGGGAGGACAACGTTCTCTTTGGCTGGGCCGCCGCATTGTCGATGCGCTTGGCGGAAACCGACCTTGCTGGTCCGGTCCGCGTAGATGTTGTCGAAACTGATGTAGTTCGTAGGACTGGTCATGGTAATGCCGTCTACGACGGCCTTGTTAGGTTCGGGAGGGCTTGTCGGCTGGGCGATTACAGTGCCGTTTTGCGCGCAGAAATCTCCAGAGACAGTTTGCACAGGCCAGTACAAGAGCGTAGCATATCGCGCGTCGTACCAAACCCAACACCACTGAGACGCGTCGGAAGTGCACGGGACGTCAGGCACAGTCTTAGTAAGAAAACAGAACTTGGGGCCCAAGTGGTGAGCAGAGGTGAGAGCGGCGCAAGCGGAGTCGGCAATGGTGCACGTCGGCGTGGGCTCTGTGTATGGGAGTTGAAATACCGTTGGTGTCGGCGACTCCACCGTCTCGGTCGAGGTGACGGTGATGGTCTTGTAGGGCTCGAGGAGCCTGGCCTTTCCGTCGCATAGAGTCGTCATGGACACATCCGTAACGGTAGACGTCGAGGCGTGTTCGATCTCGGTGACGAACTCCGTGAAGTATGACTCTTCATATTGCTCGGAAGATGTTTTGTAATCGCTCGAGGAAGTCCAACACGCGGAATCATCCTCGTCGGGGTCTGCAGTAGGCAAAGCGGTGGCGTGGAAGGTCAGCGCAGTAGCAAAGAGGAGTCGTCTGGTGCCGAACATGATGGCGAGGTTGTGCTGAGAGATGGTAAGTCTTCGACGCCGAGGTCTGGTCTTTTAACAACTGTCCACGCTCCCATCGTAGGCGACGGCCGCACGTGGCCGACAATATTGTCAAGAGAGCGGGTCGGAATACGAGCAGTCGCGTCTGGAGATGCACCTGCGGCTGGTAGTTAGGTGATCTGGGTCATCCACCTGCTTTATACAGCGGTTGGAGACAGGCTGCATATGTGTTGTAGAGGTCTCGTGCCTGAGGATTCGCTTGGCAGGGCTTGTTTTGGGTACGCCACAGTGATTATTGACTCCCTGCATGCAGTGGCTCGCATAAGCGTATCGCTAGATCGGCAGGATTATTGAGCAGACCCCGATAATTCAGTGAGTCCAGGTTCTAGCAGCAGGAATGTATGAGTCGGTTTACCTTCTGCCAATCGGTGAAGTCCAGAGGAAGAAAGTCGTGTGAGTATTGTTGTATCCAGATGACCATTGCGGAGAGACTACTGCACATGCAGGTTTCGGCACGGAGCTGCAGGTACCGTCAAGGGTATGCTCAGTCGAGCGTAGCGCGCAAAGTGGACTTCATCGGATCCACTTGGTGAGGACGAAGATCTTTCCAGTGAAAAAGGGAGTCTCCGAGTCGAAATGAAACCGAGTTTCTTCTCCGATCACAAGTCGTGCGAACAAATCGACACCAGAGCCCATCAGGAGACATGGTGTGGTAACATCACCGGCAAGGCTCCAAGCGATACTGGCGACAAGTGTGCAAGAAAAGCCCAATCGCAGCGGAGCCCGTGCATATTCAAGACGACGAAAGGTGTGCAAAGATTGTCGAAGCAACATCACATCATGCCCGGGTCAAGACCGGCCTGCTCAACACCAGCCACGCCCATATCAAGCTGACTCAACCGGCGAAAGTCAGTCGAAAAGTCACTGTCATCAACCATGACACCGTTCCTCGGCCAGTCGTGAGAGAAAAGGAAAGCGTCCGACGAGGCAGACACAGGGCGTTGCTGGTACGATGTGTAGTCTTGCGGCATGATCTGGGAATTGAAGGAGAGCGAAGGTGTTGGCATGCCGTGTTGTTGGATAGAGACGTTGGAAGTGGTATTGTAGAAGGGTGTGTTGAGGGGTGTTGTGGCTAGGGTAGTGAAGAGCTTGGCTTGCGACGAGTTGTGATCGGCGAGGGTTTGCTGCCATGGCATGCGTGAAGTCATGATGGTGGTGGTGTACTCCTCGGTGGCTTGGTTCGCATGTTCGGGAGAGGACTCCGTCGACTGCTTTGAGGACGATGGCGGTCTGCTGGAGAGCCTGGATTGCGGTTCGAGAGTGGGACTCTCTGGCGGGAAAGGTGAGATGTCTTCGCGAGGCAGTGAAGGGGACCTGCTATGCTCTGAGGTACTACTGCGGTGATCCTGGCTGTTGGCGGTCCCATCATGATCAAGGTTAGCAGCCGGGGAGTCGTTGTCTGATTGCATGGGCCGGACGACCTCATGGAAAGTCTCAAAGTCTTTGCTGCCGTCGTCTTTTGGCTCCAGCAGGTTGAGCGCAGCCAGGATATTGTGGACGGACGGGTAACGGTTCGAGTCTTCCGGAAGTGGCTCGTCCCACGATCCGGCCCTTCTCGCCTGTTGATACAGTTCCTGTACGCAGGAAACGAGTTGAGCATGTTGTCTTTCTAGCATCTCGGTATAACCAGGGGGAAAGTTCCGGCGCCTGAATCGATGGGACGTCCTGTGATCTGGTCAGCGAGACTGGTTCATGGTCGGAACAGAAATAAACTTGGCAAGATTACTTTGCACAACAGACCACGTTGTCCATTCTACAGCGTAGACATGGGCTGGATCCATCGCACTTTGTCTTCTTGATGCGGCATCGGTCGCAAGCCTTTCGCACCCGCTTGCGAATCTTCGGCTCGGATCCGTGCGTTGACATGGACGTGGGCGAGACTGGTTCCTTAGTAAGTTTCTGTTCAGTTGAAGACATTGCCTTGAATGAGATGATTGATGGCGGATAGAGGTGTAGCAAAGAATGGCCGGCTCGAGGGCAGACTATTAGTCTATTAGGCTCGCGATATCAACCTACTCAACACCCACTGTAAAGATGACGTTCTGTGTATTGATTGATACAGGGATGGGTATGCGGATATCGCATCACAAAAGAGGAGTTCATCCAGCACTCCTTGCATGCCAATGCACAGATATGTGCCTCACGAAGGTTTTGATGCACGTTTCCGGATTCGCCTCGATAGGGTCGGGGGAGCCGGCACGAGGCTGGGGGCGCAACTGCTCGGTGGAAATTGTGCTCGGTGGTTCAGTTGGTTCTGGGGACGCCTAGCAGATCCCAATCGCAATCGAGTAGCAGACGAGGATGAACTTGCCACACAGATTGGCTGCTCAGCTGAGACGAGACTGGTTAGTCGCACTCCAGTGACGTGTCCTACGGTCAAGATGACATCCATCCACCGACCTACCCTGCTGTACGCGTGTACGAATGCATGGGATAGCTGATTCTACAAGTTCAGGCATAATCGCGAGAGAGAGGGGCGAGTTCGGTACGGCTATCATGTCGAGGTATTGAAGAAATCCCGGACAAACATGCGTGTAGTGGCGGCGACAGCTCAGGAGATGACTCCGAGCGCGGCGGAGTCCAGACCGACGCCGTGTCAAATACATCTATCATTGGTCAATCGATTCAATGCCGGCACTCACTAGAGCGAGAACAGTAATTGCTCGACGTGGGGCTGCGGTGGTGGAACAATTACCCACAGACCGACGTTAGCATGACATCAAATTGCTTGCCACGAACAGCTGGGCTCTTCTTCACACCTGATTGGCTGACTTTCGTTGATCTCGAGTAATCAAGAAACTGTCTGTCTCTACGCCTCCCGCCGGACCCCGATGGATGCATAGGTAGGTAGGTGCGGACGACACGTTATCGCACGGCGGTGGGGCCACCCGGACACGTGCTGGAGTGTAACGTTTCACACGTTTCCAATGCGGAGAGCTATTTTTCATCCGGCTAGTAGTCGAGACCTACAAAATGTCTAAGTGCGAGCCCTACTGGGTCTGGCAGGGCTGTGGGCTGTACAGTAGTAAGACAGTCGCCAGGCTCGGTTGTATCCGGTGGTACTATAGGGCTGGCGTCGCAGCGATACCATTGATGGCCAGGTACACATTAGCCGCTATCTGTCGCTCAGTGTTGCGATGCCAGTACGAGTTTTCGCCCTGTTGACTCCCTTATTGGATTGCGGTTTCCATACAACAACTTACCACGATTGGACGCTGCCGAAGCTATCATGACTGATTCCTTTCGATGCCCAGGAACGTAAGGGGGCATGCTCGCCATCGGCACTCCGCATCGATCGCCAAGCCCGATCTTGAACGACCTAAACGGTTGCTCAAGCAAGCCAGGATTCGGCGTCGGCCAAAGGTCCGCCCTCCGTCGTCAAATCGATAATCCGCATATTCCAACATCTTCACAACCGCGTAGCCGTTTCCCCGACACAAGGACGAATCAGCAACGCTCCTGGAGACATGGTTCAGCTGCAGAGTTTTCCAACGGTTTCAAAGACGGTCGCGGAAGCGCGGCTCAAAAGGCTATCAACGCACTCGAGTCCGAAAGTGACGTTGCGCCACCCAGGTCCTGAGTGATCACATCTCATGTGGGGAGAACTCCTTCGACGAAGCGAGCCACGCGAGCTTCACGGTTCTTGTCTTCTGCAGTGTCTTCCTTGTAGCCGAGATTGCAGTCTTCCTCTCTTATCTTCCAGCCATGCCAGCCATTACCGCCACGTCTCCTAGTCCAATCATCACTCATGTAGCCAGAGCGCCGGATCGCCTGAAAGTCGATCGTTCTGATCTGATTGCTTTCTTTGGGCTAAGAGACGGGAATATCGGTGCAAAGTCGATCCAGAACACGCGCTTCCCGAGACTCGACCAGAGTTCTGGCAAACAGCTCGAGTGGGTCCCATTGGCTCCACCGGAGGCGGACGTGTCTCCACCACTACGGAATTGCCTTCACCTGAAAGAGCCTCTGATATATCGACAAACCACGTCGCAGGCGCGGTCCGCCTCATGTGCTCCTTGCCTCCGAAAACGCGTGGGACAAGAAAACACCTTTCGCACCAACCAGCACAACCACTTGCTTCAGCATAACCACAACTTCGCCAATAATCCTTGTCATGGACACCATACTACCCAACGCTCAATCCTCACTCCCACTTACCGAGATGAACTCCGAATGGGGCTCTGCCAACAACAACCACGCCGCCACATACGACTCTTTGGATTTCGGGGACGCGGATCTGTCGATGCCTCTGGGTGCGACAGATGAGAATTCCAGGTACGCTCCATGCAGTCCCGTCATCGCGATACCATCCGTACTAACAAGTCACAGCCTCAGCTTCGCCGATGCCATGTCTGCCTTCACAAACCAAGAGCCCGTCGACCAGAAGCCCTGCGTGCCTGCGACCACCATCGATCCCATGAGCATGTGGCCAGGGCCAATCGCGACATGCGACACCCCGAGCAACACCAACAGACATGATTCCGCCTACTCCGATTCAGGGACGCCGAAATCGACCGAGACTGTTGGGCTCGAAGGTTGCGGAATCATGCCTTACCCGAGCGTTGTAGGGCCACCGCCTACCGAGATCGAAGGCTTCGCAGCAACTGTCTGCCCAAACGCAAGCTCGCCAACAACGGCAACGGCAAGAATATCCCACGGCGAAAGCCCAAACCCCCAGCCCTCAGCACCAGAGCCCACCATCCAACCAGAAAGCATCTCAACCCACCGAGCTCGCCACGCTGCCAATCAACGTCACCAAAAAGCGCGCAACCTCCGACAAAAAGGCGACGGCAGCAGCAGCAGCAGCAGCAGTGGCAGTACTGCCAGCACGACCGCCAGCACCGCCGAAAACACCACCAAAGCCGAAGAGAAAAAACGCACCCTGCGCGAAAAAAACAAAGTCGCAGCCGCCAAGTGCCGCCAGCGCCAACGCAAGCAAGCCGAGACCATCCGGGCCAAGGGCGCGCGCCTCAGCGAGACCAACGCGCAGCTCAAATCGTACGTCCAGGAACTCCGGAGCGAGCTGAACGCGCTGCGCTCCATGGCGCTCGGGCACTGCGAGTGCGATGCGAGACTGGCGCGGTATAATCAGATGCAGGCGGAGAGGGTTATGGCGGAGTACTACTCTGCTTGCGGCGGGTTGGCGGGCTCGATGGTGGGCGGTGGCGGCGGAGGGCAGCGGCAGTAGCAGTTCAAGGTTGAGTCGCGGTGACGGTCGTTGGCTGCTTGCTGCTGAGATGTTCTCGAGCGGACGACGATTCCATGATTGATGCTGATGAACTATGAGTGTACAAGAAAAAACGAAGGGAAAAAGGCGTACTTTTGGTTTTGGGTAACTTCGAGGGTTAGGCGGGTTTTCTTGTTCTTGAGTGTTTTGCTTGCAAGCGATTTGAGCGTTCTTTTTCTTTCTGCGGCTCTGGTATTTACTCCTCGCCCTTGTCCAGGTGTGATTTTGGAGACCGAGGATGCCAATGCTATAGTAGCATAGGTCTCAGATGTCCGGAGAATACAAGATCTATAATATGACATCGAAGCGGTCTTACAGCTCCTAGAATGCTCCTAGCATCGCCTACGCGATTCGTGATTCTTTTGTTTATAGGAAGAGACATTACACACTGGAGCCCGATCATGTAAGCCACTTGATTTGGAATCACGCAGTCCTTAAGAGGCTTCGCACAGCTCGTTTCTCTGCCGTTAGCAAAGAGCGACGGAATAGCGGATTATGGAGTAGCAGTAACCGCGGTGATTGCAGATCTGTAGCGTCAATACCGGCCATAACAGGCAGGTGATACTTTCGACTGGAGTCGGTAGAAGCGGTCTAGTACTTAACATCATACAAGCCGGGAGATCTTTCTGTGCAAGAGGCTTGAGTTCTTGAGGGCTATGTAACTTGCGACAAACACGGAAGTGAGCGGAAGGCGTCTAGATGGATTTAGAGCTTTACGCGGCCCGCGCCTCCCCGCGCGGGGACTTCGTCGGGCCTCCGGGAAAGCTAGGAAGGCAGTCGGAAACTTGGTGCCTGAGGCAGGTCGACAGCGAGCCTCAAAGAATTTCCCCAAACCAACTCATAATTCCTTCAATACACAACTTCCTACGTACATCCACGCCCTCTCTGAAGCGGTATACCGCTGGACAAATCTTAGGGATAACTTAATGTCATCTCGATGTGCGCATAGAGTCTTCCTCTCGGAGCAAGGGGAAGCATCGAGCACCGGTTTCCCCCACGCAACTTGGCACGTTGCACCCCTTGACCGGCACAGTCATTTGTACTGTACTCATTTCGGCATATAAACAGCTGCCGTTCACGTTGATGTCTGCTTACAAGGCTAGAGGAACCAAGGCGGCGAGATCCGCGGGATCCAAGACCATGCAATACACGGATTGGGAACGCGATATCATAACACCAAGCCCAGTATAGAAAGCCAAGCGGTGCTGACCTGACTCTTGGGATAGGTACAGAGGTAGAGACTCTTCCGACCAGGAAGCCACCACAGCCAAGACACACAAGGGGCGGCCTTAAAAGCCACGCCACACCACGTGGTTGGAACGCCTTCCTCCACACTCCAACCTCCTAGATCGAGTTCACGGAATCCATCACGACAGAAAATATCATTGATGGAGCTATCCGGGCTTGGCAACTCTGCGGCGTGCGATGAACACCGCAGGTTTTCGTCTGGGCTCTGGAGAAACATGGCAAAAGCTCACCCTCAATTGTGGCGCCTCACGCACGAATGGAACTCAAGATGAATGTCAGCTGGCTGTTCTGCCGTACGACTCAATTGAACTCGATGGGTTGGTCCAGCTGCCAAAGGCTCTCTGGAGGAATGGTCTGTCTGATTGATGGCTTGAGTCTGAAATAACGGGTCGCTACGCCCTTTTGGTGGCTGGAGTCTGGACTGCAAGACCAGGCCGCGGTGAACCATCGACAACAGATCGAGGTGCTACTCTTATGCGATGGCTTGAGTCTGGATTGCAATTCCAGGGCGCTATGCAGACTCGGTATCTCAGTCGTGGTCAGTCGAAGATATAAGTCTCCCACTCCGCCGCGACTGACACACATCTCTCACCAAACAGCAGCCCAAGATATCCAGAGATCTTCAAATTCTCCCCCATCATTCTAAGCAAGTCACAAACATGAGATCCTTTGCTGCCACGGCTGCCCTCGCGAGCTGCGCGTTGGTGACCTCCACCTTCGCCTCGCCGCTAGTTGGTGACGGAATCCAGCTCCTCTCTGCCCGAGATGTCTTCGTCGACTCTACCAGCAACTGCCGCGCCATCGTGTACGGAGCCAAGTCGGAGCCGTCAGGCAATACATGCGTTGGTATCACCGAAGGCACCTTGACAGTGACAGCCAATGTGGCCGATAAATGGGTCCTCAAAGACGTCCACATCCTCATCAGCACCAGCGAGTTCACGACAGCCAGCGAGACTTCGCCTGGTCAGTTCCCTTATGGAATCCATAAAGGATCCTGCATCAAGTCTGGACTCATGGCGACTTGCACCATCCCCATGAGACCCGAATGGAGGCTGTGCGACAAGCCTCTCCACGTCGCCGTCCATGTCGCCGCGACCACTCCGACGGGTGCGAGCGAGACCGGCTGGGGCAAGGGCCCGTGTTACGACAACAAAGGCAATTGCGCAAAGTATTGGACATTCAACACCGCTTGCACTTGTCCAGTGATCTACGATTTCGAGCCGATCACCACCACTGTGAGTACACCCCGGGACGACATTGCCGTGATTTGTGACTTGAGCTGACGCGGGTCGCAGAAAACTTATGTGACAACAATCACGACCAGCAGCGCCTACACTGTAACTTTCCCGAGTGTGCAGACCATTACGAGCTGCAACGATCCCTACGCTGCGCAGACGACGAGCCACGTTACCCAGACTACGACGCTGTCTGCCGGCTGGGAGCCTCCAGCGGAGCGCAAGTGATATGCCAGTTGGTGACGATAGCGAGATTGGAATGTGCGGTGTTCTGTTGCAGGTACTTGCTTTCTTGGCCCTTGGGAACAGTTTGAGAACCGAGTAGTTATCCTTGATACGGGTTCGAATTGATTGGTTCAGACATCAATGACATGTGTGTTGGACCATGACCACACCATCCTGCCTTCGAAAGATGTGTTGTGATCCTATCAAGTACCTGTGTTTTTAGGAAGATGCCCTCGCTCACAGTCGGGGATGAGCAGACATGAATTCGACGGATTCGACGGAAGAATCAATAGCCAGATCAAGGGTTAGGGTACACTGACAATTGATCGGTCAGCTCCGACTCCACAAAAGATACAGGCCACGACGCCGCAAAAGGCGACTAGACAGCGAGATATGCCATCTCCGACACGAGACACACCGGAGAGATAAGATAATGATAAGAGAAAGGTGAGAGGTAGATGATGTCCACACTCACCATGTCTATAAGAAGGAAGAGGGAGTTGTTTTCCAACAAAGCATCCTCGCTTCGACCCTTTGATATTCTCCACCAGAGCAAGTAAAATCAGACAAATAACCAACCATGGCCATCAAGTCAACAATCACAGTCCACCCAATCCCCGGCAAGCCCTTCGGAGCAGAAGTACGCGGCGCCAACCTGGAAGACATCAGCCCAGTCGACTTTGACACAATCCGGCGAGCCCTCTACACCCACTCCCTAATCGTGATCAAAGGCCAAAACGACCTCAGCCCAGCCGGCCAATACTCCCTCACACGCCTCTTCGACCCCAGCGTCACCACCTACGGCCACGGCAAGACCCTCGACGCAAAGAAATCCGTCCTCCACCCCGACCTCAAAACAATCCCCCACCAGCCCCAAGTCCAAGTAATCGGCAACGGCCCCGTCGCCTCCTACGAAGGCCTGACAAACATCCGCCTCAACCACCCGCACCACAAAACCTTCCACAAAACCCACGTGCCCGAAACCGAAGACCGCGCCTTCACCCGCTTCTACCGCTGGCACATCGACGCCGCCCTCTACGCCCTCAACCCCCCGCGCGCCACAACCCTCCTCGCGGTGCGCGTCCCCAAATCCCCGCCCCAGACCCTGCGCTACGACGACGGCTCCGGCGACGAGCTGAGCGTCATGCGCGGAAGCACGGTCTTCTCCTCGTCGGAAGCAACCTACGACCTCCTCTCCGAGCAAGACAAAGCCTTCGCGCGCTCCACCCGCGTCCAATACCACGCGCACCCCTACATTTGGATGTCCGGGGCGAAATCCCGCCCGGACGGCCTAGGGATGGAGTCCGAAGGGCTCGAGCTACCCGACTCGGAACTGCCGCCCATCGAGCAGGACAAAATCCTCGTCTTGCCCATGTGCTGGAAGAACCCCGTCACGGGCCGGCTGGCGCTGCAGATCCACCCCGCGGCGGTGGAGAAGCTGTACCTGGCTGACGGGAGTGTGGTGGATGATTTGGAGGAGGTCAGGGCGATTGTGCACCGGTTGCAGAGGCCTGGGATTGCGCCCGAGAGGCTGCATGCTGTCGAGTGGGAAGAGGGGGATCTGGCGGTTTTCAACAACCATGCTGTGCTGCATAGTGTTACTGGGAGCTTCGACAAGGATGAGGTAAGGATTTTCAGGCAGTGTAACCTCGCGGGCAGTGAGCCGCCGGTTGGGCCGGAGGGCGTTGCTGTTTAGAGCGGAGGGGATGAATAAGAATTGTCGCACAATAAAAAGCGAGCGTTTCTGATCAATCGTCACTACTATTACTTCATCGTATCACATTAGAGAGAGAGAGAACAAACCCCACCAGCCGCCTCAACGCCGATACTCACCACCCTCATACCCCTCCGACTTCGCCGACACCGACCCAAACGTCTTCATCTCGACATCCCCATCCGCACCCTCGCTGTGCCACGCAGATACCTCAACCTCGTTCTTCCCCCCAGCCGCAGCAGCATTAGTAGACGCCGGACCCTCCCACAAATTACTCCTAGCTTCTTCCTCATCGTTAGCAGCAACAGCCGCCGCCAGAGACCCCGCCCCCAAGCCGAGTTTGTTCAACAAGGGCCGGAGGGTGGCCAGGCAGGCGCAGATGCAGGCTAGGGAGACTTCGATGAAGCTGCAGATGCTGAGGGGGACCATTGTGTCTGGAGTTTTTTCCGCTCGCGTCAGCCCAGTTGCAAGGAAGAAAGGGGAGGGAAAAAAGGCAGGGCGGTGGGGTGAGCTTACAGGTCAAGTCTTCCGAGAGAGAGAAGTCGCGGATGTATTTGAAGCGGACGAAAGTCGCGATGCAAGCCCTGTTCGCATTGGAGAACTGTCAGCGATCTGATCACGACGACTTCAGCCGATCACGGAGTGAAATTGTGCAGGACCCGTTCTCGTGTAGGTAAACAGGAGAATGAAAGGAGAACAAAACTCACAAAGACCCCAACCCCATAGTCCCCCAAACAGCAACCTTCGTGCGCCGATCAATCTCCAACCGCCTCAGGATGAAAACCGGCACAACAGCCATGACAACATCCGTCGCAGCCGAGAAGCCGCTAAGGACATACACCGACACCATGTACGACCGCTTGCTAGCGCAGACCCCCTCCTGCACACTCGGATCCCACTGGCTCTGCACCGGCGTGCACTGGAACGTGGCCCACAGGACGAACGCCAGGGTCAGGCCCGTGATGACGGCGGCGGTGCAGCGGAGCAGCCAGGTGATGGGGCGGGAGGAGCTGCTGAAGCGCAGCAGCAGGAAGGTCATGGAGAGTTTGGCGGCGCAGAGGGTGAGGAGGTACATTATCTCTGCGATGAAGAAGGCGCGGCCCCAGAGGGGGAGGTCGTGGGCAGGGTTGGGGAGGGTGACGAGGTGCTTGCCGCCGCCGTGTGAGGTTTGGATGGGGACTGTGGCTGCGAAGACTGTGAGGGAGGCCTGCTTGTTGTTAGTTGGGTCTGCTTCAGATGCGCGTTCATTCTGAGGTATGGGTTGATAAAGTGTCCCTCATACCATGGCGAAGGTGATGAAGTAGTCCTCGAAGAAGATGCGGTGCACTATTCGGAGGCGTGTGTAGAGGCGGCAACAGTAGACGATCCATGAGATGACTAGCAGGGTGAAGGTGCTGGCCAGGAACTGTGGCGCGCGATTTTCGGCGCGCTCGTTCGGAGTGGTTTGCATGTTGTCAGAGACAAGTCGCCAGTCGCACTGGTAGAGACGGGTTGAAAGTGGATTCCTGCATCTTTACAGACTGACAGGGTGTTCAAGTACTCGAGTGTCTCGCAGTCGTGTTGGGTACTTGACGCGGGCCGTGGTAGGATCACCGTCTTATTGTCTTGTTGTATACTCTCCTGCCACCCATCATCAGGCGGTCGCATGTATTAGAGCTGTTAGTCGAACCACACTGTCGGAGACTTGGGGTGGTTCCCCGGGACTTTGGTTTTATATCATGTCCCACCGCGGCGGAACGGTTACGCGGTCAAGACTTGTCAAACCTAGAGTATCTTGACTAAATCGCAGGCAATACGGCTAAGTCTACCTAGACTTGGAAGTACAGATGAAGTCGCTTCTACAATAGGAGCGCACGGTTGCCTTGTATCCAGAGAGTCACAGCAACCGCATTGAAAGACAAGCGAGCACGTATTGTTGCAGCCTCGAAAAGTTGGCTGCTTGCTCAGGTAATCATGTCGGGATGAGGACACCAAAATTCGCGTTCGTGAAGCAAGGCAAGGCTCCTTCAACGGAGGACAGAGCAGCGAGCTTCTCCGCACTCTCACAGCACTATATCGGCTCTTGATATAGGCAGTCGGGGAAAACTGGAAGATCTGCATAACGTTGTATAAGTGTCTGATAGCTCCGCGCTGTCGGTATCCAGCAGGTAGGGCTTGAGCGATCCTTATGCTGAAAACAGCGTGGTGAGTTCTCTTGTGCTTTCCCTTTGGGGATAAGTTGAGACAATCTTGACACTTATGCTCTGATACAGCCGTGTGGTATAAATGGTCGACGTGTCGCATAGGCTAAGTTGAGGTGGTGTGATGTGTTGTGAACAGAAGAAGGTACCTATTTGTTGTCGTCGAGAAGTGGTGTACGCTCTTGTTCTTGGCGCGCCGGGCCAATAAGACGGTGACGACTCATCGCCTTTAGCCTTTCGCCCACCATGAACAACTTTCCCGAAAAAAGAATAGTCTCACATCCTCTATAACGGCATACCCACCACAGCATAGTCCTCACGATGGCTGCGCAGGCTTGTACTGAGGCCAACTCGGAAATCTCATGCCAACATGCCAGATCAGATGAAGCAGGAAAATGATGGCGTCAAGTCGTCTAGGTACAGTATCATAGTGAAACTTCTCGGACAAAAGAAGAGCTCACCGAAGAGACCAGGGTTGACAATCGCGGACCAATGATAGGCGCTGAATGTTCATTGTTTCTGGAGCGATGTTGTTAGTCGTCGATGATCCTGTGGGCGGAGAAACACGAGCAGATTTGCTTTTGGGATTCAACTTCGCCTCAGAATGTCGAGCCACGTCTTCATTATACTTGGCCTTGTCACGGAGCTTCTGCTCCACGAACTGCTTTGAATCCGATGGCCAGAGTGCAGACATGAGCTTCATCCATTGATCCTCTTCTTCTCGCGAGATGTCGAGATTAAATTTCTCGTAGAGGTGATCCTCCACGCAACAAGCCATGCCGTTGATGGACGTTAGACTCCGATAGAACCAAGAAGCATAACTCGTCCGAGATACTTGTATCGCGAAGCCAGCTGAACGTGGTGTGGGAGGGTAGTCTTCTGCTCCTCGTCCTGCAGCACGTCCAGGAAATTCGTGTGCATTTGATGTACGCTTCCATATTTTTGGCGATGTCATCGATGTTGTCGACTGTGAGCCAGTATGGCACACTGATCATGCTTGGCGGTAAAGCACAGGTGAACTCGAGATCAACAATCCCAACGATGTTCCAGTCATTATCGACGAAGATGTTGCTGGAGTGGAGGTCGGTGAGCTATAGCACGAAGGGTCCTTCAGAATGGCTGTCTACAAATTGTGAAGCATCTGCAGGTGACAGTCTTCCTCGTCATTCATGGCGTTCGGCTGTGCGCTGAAGGCTTCTTCGCGGAACTTTAGCATGTCGTCGATGAAGTGTCCGCAAGTCTTGTAGGTCTTGTCCAGAATCCTGGGAGCACCTTCACTTTCCAGAATGGAGCTCGTGCAAAGAAGAGGGCGGTTTGCAAGTGTGATGGAGAGGTCGTCGTTGAACCGGAGTGAGCCGATACATGGCTGTCGCTTCTTGGCAAGTGAGAGCATAATATGACTGATTCCACGTGTCAGGTTTTCTACTCGGCGTGAATCGGTGTCACGGTAATCTCTCAAAGTCTCGGAAAGCATTTTGCCTTTCTTGCGGTCGATGTATTCCAGCAGAAGGTACGGATGTTCAAATTCGCTGTCAGATGGGTCGGGGATGAAGCCTGCGCCGTACTCAGGATGTGTGAACTATGAGAAGATTGTGAGCAACATGATTGTCATTATCCGCAAGAATGAGCTACCCTACCTGTAAATTGGCGGAAAACGCAAACCCGTGCAATTTTGGCGCCGGGATCTCCGGACAACGCTCTTCAATTCAGGCATATGCGCCCACTTACGCTCTCATCTTCTCGGCGACCGCACCAGGCGAATATCGCTCTCCGACTTTGTGAGCCAAGGGACATCGAAACATCACCTTGAATGTCGAGCTATCACTCTCGTGCACGTGTACGGGAATGCAGACGTTGAACTGGCCCTTCAACCAAGTGACTGTGTCCTGGACAGCACAAGTAGACGGGTCGATGCGACCGAGGTGGTGAGCCGTGATTGCCTCGATTGTTTTCCGGTAACGCTAGAGATCTTGAAAAAGCTTCAAGGTACAGTCCGAACGCTTGAGCCTAGAGAGGATGTTGCGTTCATTTTTCTGTGCGGCTTTGAGTGTGAAGGTATCGCCATTGGAGATGGACAATGCCATGCTCACCTCTGAGAGCGTGATGTACCAGCACAAGACCGTATAGCTACAGCGACAGTTGGCAAGTTCGGTAGTCAGAGATCGTCTTGTGAGTCCTCGGCACTTCGAGTTTCGTATGGTGGTGAACTGAGTTGTGGGTGGGGAAGACAAGCAGGGAGAGCGGAGTTGAGGCTGTAGAAGCACAAGTCCGTAAGCGAACAAGGGGACGTCTTCCGATTGCTTTGCTGATATCTCCAACATCTCAACAACTCTCGAGCATTTGGAGCAGAGTGTATCAAGATGTATAAATTGGCATCTAGCAGGCTAGGATGATAGTATGCGAAGGATGATCACTCCTAAATATCAAGTCTTCTCTTACCCCAACCCTGACCCTAACAGAAAGCGCTACCGGATTACCCCATCGAGTATGCCGGGCGGCAACACACTTGGACGAATCCAGCTTTTGACGCAACATCGCAGACCAGAACTACTATCTCTCCCTGTAACAACATAGTCCAATCATCTCTTTCAAAGCAGCGCAGTAGATCTGCGATTGTTTGGTGCGCGATGTAGTGTTCACCCACATCACCCGATCTGAACCTCCTCCTCTCCAGCTCCGCGAACGACCGAACCACCAACACCGCTTGGATCGTCACGCGAAAGAGCAAGGAACGTCAGGGCGCCTAGTAACAAATCGCGAGTGAAGATTGATCAGACGGTAGAGCATGGCATGATCTGGAAAAACAGCACTACTGCGGTGCAGGCTTGCATCTGGTACTGCCTGGACTGAAATGGACAACAGACGGAACGCAACCTACGACCCAGACCTGTACGGCTGATACCTGACCTCATTCTGCTGCGCCTCCAGCTCAGACTCCACCCTGTCAGCCGGCAGCTCATACCGGACCGGATTGCCCATGAGCTGATAGCTCGTCTGCTCCTCGTGGAGCTCGTACAAAGGAACAGACATCGCCTCTGAGTGGATGGAGTCTCGGTTCGTGTCGGGAAGCTCTTCGGGACCAGGCTCGTTGTCCGCCAACTTCTTGTCCTCGGGCCAAGAGGATGCCGGGTCTGGGATGTCAGTTGGCCCCAACGCCTTTCTCAGCCTGCGCGCCCGGACTCTCCACCAGATCAATGCGGCGATGATGACAACGAGGACGACCGCACCGATGGCAACGCCCACTATCGCTCCTACACTCAGAGATGGTTTCGATTTTGCCTTGCTTGGTGCGGAGATGGGCACAATCTTCCTTGTGCGATTTCCCCTCTTGGACGCCTGACTGAGGGTGAAGTTGCTCCTCTCCCAATCCACTACGAGGTAGGCCTCTTGGAGGAACGCCCGACCGAGAACACTCCCTTTGCTCGCACGTCGGATTGGGAAGTAATTCGTGCTGAAGTTGTAAGTTGGCGGGCCGGCTTGAAGGTCGAGAGCGGTGTATGGAAGTATGATGCTGGTCGTGAAATTTGACGTGCCATCCGCGGCGAGCGTGAAGGCCATCTCCGGAGCGAGCCGGACAAGTTTCTCGTGGGCAGTGTCGTTGACAATGTACAGTTCTGTGGAAGTGTCGTAGGTCAGACCGAGAAAGACTTCCAGCTGATCGCATACCACTCCAGGCAGCCAGAGCTGCGAAACACTCGAGTCGATGGCCATGGGGAGGCTCAGCAAGTCATGAGTTACTGACACTGTGCCTTGTAGAGTGTTGCTCAGCACGATGCTTCGCGTATGCACAGCGAGGGACAAATCCTCAAAGTCCGACACTGTGATCCCTTGCCCTTCGGAGGCGCCCGCGTCGTATCCACCGAGAACGAGACTGCCTGAAGCGTTCTCTGCGGTGGTATGTCAGACTGGCATCTCTCATCATCACGACTACAAGAAGTGCTTACCATACGATGCGCCAACATCTAGCCCGAAAGATGCACTCGGTGTCAGATTCTGCGCCTTCATCTCCTCGAGCAAGCTGGGCACGATGGTCTTCTCCGTCGAGAAGTTGGCAGCCCGCTTTGCGATCCCAAAACTACCAAGCCAGAAGTCTTTCGTCACGATACCCGCCACACTTTGCCCGGTCAAGTTCAGAAGTCCAGTCGAGTTGTGGAGGCCAACATCGTCTGTCCCGTAAAGACCTGCCTGATCGTCGTTGAAAAGACTGGCCTGCACTGGAAGGTTGTACGTTCCAATGTTTTCCCATGAGCTCGATGCGTTGTGCTGGTATCCAACGCTTTGCGATCCTTCGAAGTCGCCGACTCCTCGCGATTGTCCGCAGATGTTTGGGTCTGTCAAAGCGACAGATGGAGAGCTTGAGCAAGCTTCGAGTAGAGGAAGCCACGTCTCGCCATTCGATGTTGCTGGAAGCACGTTGAAATGCTGAGGCGGTTCTCCCACCTGAATGGGCCAGGTTGACCAGTTCCCGTCATTGCCAGCCCAAAGCCCTGCTTCCAGTACCAGAGGATAAGTATTGGCCATTGTGTTGTTTCCTACAGCTGGTGGCGATGAGAGCACTCATGTGCGCAGATATCAAGCTGTCTCTCCGCCAGCGGCACTACAACGGACAGTTAGCGTGGCATATATCGCGTGGTCTGACAGTCGAGTGATGTCTGCATGCCGACCTTGACTCGCTCTAGACTCTAGGTGCAGCCACATCCGGACGGGTGAGAAGGGTCCTGCAAGCCTCGCGTGATCCTTGGGCTGATCCTCATGCAGCCCGCTGGACGTCACCCAGCCTTGAAGCTGACACTCGTCTATATCTTTTCGGAAGAGGTAACGCTAGGCGAGTGTTCTGCTGTGATGACATGGCAACGTAGACAGTTGTCTGCTATTGTCGAATATCGCCTTACATTGACTATATCAAGAACGTGACAGTCTTGAGCGAAACTTGCGAATGCGCCGCAGGCCAAAGACATTTTTTTGCAAGGCCATCGTCCTGCTCAAGGCAAACAAGTCCATCTCCATTTCCGGATCTCTCCGGTTGACTTCCAGCGTGGTCGCGAAAACTGTGGGACACCGTGAAGTATTGAAACGTCTTATGGGTACGGCTGAGCTCTCTCTTGCACCAACGCCGTGGACGTGGACGCCTTGCTCAGCTACAACCCACACTCACCCTACCATCGCCAACCTGATCTCGCTCATTGGCCAGCCAAGCCGTCACGCCAGTACCGCATCTCAGCTGGAGCCGTAGAACCGGTCACCCAACATTCACACCATAGCTGGCTTGAGACTGGCGACTGTGGCGTGGGGACGCGTGGGCGGTCGGACGACAGTCTAGGACCTCATGCAGTATGGCTACAAGAATCCAGCATAACGCTGAAACGTGTCACGAAGGTCGCCGACGTATTGCGAGTGTCAAATACGGCCTTGCATCCTTCCCATCGGGCGGGTATCTTTCTTCTCTCCCATCCAATCGAGACATCTGTTAGCAGCCCAGCGAGAACAACAATCTCGGTTCCAACGAAATACAACGACAAGATGTCCACCTGTAAGCGCGTTCTCCCACAGACGCTCTCTCGGTCGAAGACATGGCTCGATCATTGAAGACTAACCAGCCCCAGCGATTCTACCGGAATGCACTCCGACTAGCTGCGCTCCATGCAACATCGGAGCCAGCACAATGTGCATTTCGTTCCCTTACGAGTTCATTGATGAAGCTACATCCACCATCTCTGTCATCCCTTACGTTACACAGTACAAAGATGGGCGAGAAGACTCGACCTCCTTCTCCACTGTTACCCTCGAGGAGGATCCTGAATGCGACTTCTTCGACCAGAACTTCACCTGGGTGACTGCAGGCCGCACGCTGTAAGTTAAAGATCTCACACCGAGCAATCCAGAGGCTGCTAATTCGAACTTCTCCCCGCTGCCAGGACATGGCCGACAACATACGGTCTCTTGCAAGACTTTGTTGGCCGCGCTGAGAGCACCTTTGACCCAACAAAGACATACAGCAGCGCCGGCAAAGACTGCGACGGGACCGTGGGCACCACCGCTCTCGCCCTCCCTTCGACCCTCGATCAAGGCTCTCTCATCATCCCCCTCGGAGTCTCTTCGCCAACGCTCAAGGCCGGCCCTTTACCTCAAACAGTAATCGCCTACCTTGACACCTTCCCCACCGTCCACGAGCAACTCAACGACATCCCCATCACATCCTGCGCGCCCGCTCTGCCCGTCCGAACGGCGTGCACGACTGTGCTGACTTCGACTTCGACGAGCGTATCCTGCGAGAACGATAGCGTATGCACGACGGTCACCGAGACGATCGTCGAGACGAACACGCACACGCCGTTCTGGCCGACGCTCAACGGCTCGCTGACGGACATCAAGCGGAGCGCGGCTAAGTTGACGACGGAGATCGGGGAGACGCAGACGGTGCTGGCGACTGCGGAGTCGCTTGTTGTGCCCAGCAGTAGCACTGGAGAGGACTCGACGGGTACGACTGAGATGGAGACGCCTTCCAGCACAGAAGAAGTATCCGCAAGCAGCCCGGCGCAGGAGACGGCTGAAAGCACCGATGAAGCAACCTCGAGTCGATCTCCCGATATCCAGTCGGCTACTACCGGTTCGACTTCGACAGGGCTGGGAGACTTCATCATCAGCGGTCTTGGATCTGGAACTTCCTCTCCGTCTTCCCCAACGGTGACTGCATCTATATCCTCAAGACTCACGCCTCAAGCTACTGATGACGCTACCGCGTCGCCGCAAAATACTGCATCTGTACCATCTTCTGCCTGCAGAGGAGCCGATGTGTTAGCTCAAGGTTGGGGTGTCTGCCTGTTGGGCGTGGCCGTGTTGATGGCTTTTGAGATGGTCTGATGTGGGAGGGAAGGAGCATTCAGAGTGATCTGGGCGGTTGGTGTTCTTGAAGAGAGCGGTAGCAGAGTGGCATTGAATGGAAGTAATGGTACGACTTCATGACCCCAGTCGATTGTGGTTCTCTTCCGGCTCTCCCCCCCCTCTCTCTCTCTCTCTAATGGATCACAATTGCTCTATGCTGCTATCATAAGAGTCCCCACTGACCGTGTTGTACCACCTGGGTTCGGCATATCTTATGAGAACTGCGACCTTCTCCTCTTGGGTAATTATCAGCTTCAGTCCCGCCGAGTAGTGCGACGTGATTAGCCACCGAGTCTCTGGAGTACATGCGAGTATTCGGAGGTGATACCTATCATCCCGGATCAAATCACGCTCAAATCTATCATCAAGACACACTCTCTGCCTGCAACACGTGTCTCTCCGTCCACGAACCACTTCCGTCGTGATACCACATCCATTCGACTCAAGTCTTTTCCATCCTACCATTGAGGGCAACACGCTTTCCAAACAACTCTCCGCCAAACTTCGAGATCTATGCAAGTACTGCCGTCCACTCCCAAGGACGATCATTCATCATTGACTTGCTCTCAAGAACTACTGCTTGCATATATCGAGTCCGCTATTTCAAAGGGCCTCTGTGGTGATACCATTCACTTCCGCCTCGATCCACTCCTGTCGATCCGCCGAGAGACACTGCCCTCGTGAGCTCTATCTCTATGATGCCGAGTTCCCTTACGCGCTAGTACCATGCACTTCCGCCATGATGCACTGCTTGACAGCCATTGAGAGATACTCCACCCACGAGCCTCATTTCTGCCATCCCGGAACCTCTTTGCAGTGATACCGAAGACTCCCGAGTGGATCCAAAGCTACTCTGCCGCTCAGAGACAACCTCCTTGCAACCTGCATCTCAGCCAATTTCCATACCTCACGTGCTAATACCGTACACTTCCGCCCCCATTCAGTTCTATTCTACCGCCGAGACACACTCTGCTTGCGTTCTCCATCTCCGCTATACCTAGACTCGTACGCGCTGATACCATCAACCACCAACCCGAACCAACTCTACCACGCCACGGAGAGAGCGTTTACCTAATCTCTTCCTCTCGGCGGTGTGAAGTAGCTCAAGTGCTAATGTCATCCCCTTCCGCCTCTATCGAAATCTCACCATTCCGCTGAGAGACCTTACCTGCGCACGTACAATCTCACCAGCCTCGCACATCTCACAACCCACTACCATCACCCCTCATCCCCAATCCAACCTCACAGCGCCACCGAGAGAAGAAAGACGAACAGAGAGTGGTTGGAAACAGAAAAAAAATCTTTCATTCCGGGTATCATACGTAAACAAAAAGCAACCGCCCTCCCTCCTCTCACTCCCCCTTCCCCTGCTTCTTCTTCTCCCCCTCCCCCCCACCAACCATCTCCCGAATCCTCCTTTCCATATCATCAATCTTATAAGGCTTAGTAACATACTCATCCATCCCACTCTCGACCATCTCCCTCAACTGCTCCTCCCTGACATTCGCGCTGACGCCGAGGATAGGGACTCTGCTCTCGCGGCCGAGTTTCTGCTCTTGCGAGCGGATCTCGCGGGCGGCGGCGTTGCCGTCCATGATGGGCATTTCTTGGTCCATGAGGATTATGTCTATTGGGCCTTTGTTGTTGTTGTTGTTGTTGTTGTTGTCGTCGTTGTTGTCGTTGTCGGGCGAGGAAGATGAGGGGGCAGCAGAGGAGGAGGAGGATAAGGAAAAGGAGGCGACGGCGAGGTCGACGGCTTCCTTGCCGTTGCCGGCGGTGCTAACGGCGAAAGTGCGGGCTAGTTTGCGGGCGACGAGTTTCTGGTTGATGACGTTGTCTTCGACGAGGAGGACGTGGAGTTTTCGTTGTTGTTGTTGTTGTTGTTGGGCGGGAGGGGGCGGGGCTGTGTCGTCTTTGCGGGGGCGGGAGGGGAGTTGGGTTTCTTTTTCTTTTTGTTGTTGTTGTTGTTGTTTTTGCTGCTGCTGCTGCTCCCGTTGTTGTTGTTGGCCTTGCTGCTGTTCTTCTGGATCCGCAGTCTCGGCTGGCAGAGACTCCTCTTTGCCCTTCCTCCTCGAGTCTTTCGGAGCCTTGTCCTTGACCGTTCTTGAAGTCGGATGGGAGGCGGATGTATGGGTAGGGTCGAGAGACTGGCCGGTGTTGCCTATCTTGCCACCGTTGCCGGTCTGCGTGTCGGCTTGCGCTTTGTATTCCTCGTCGGTTCGCCTTCTGCTGGTGCCTCCTTGCGGCCTCTTCTCTTCGATGTGGGCCTTTTCATCCTTCTCGTCGTCGATCTTCTTCTTGTCATCCTTCAGCTTGTCGTCCTTCTTCTTGTGGGACTTGTCTTCCGAGGCCTCCGCGTCACCAAGCTCCTGGTCCAAGTTTTCCGACTGTTGTTGGCGTTGGGCCGATGACTGTGTCCGCTCAAGCTCGCGGGTCGAGTGGGGTTTGCGCGACTCGTTTGCATTGTTGGCTTGGGATTCTTCTGCAGAGTCAAGACCTCCCACACGAATCTGCCCACGAGCAGAAGCAGCGTTCTTCTTCCTCTCTTCCTCGTTCTCATCTTCGCTCGGGGGGTCCGTCCTCTTGACGCGGAAGAAGAAGCCAAAGGTGGCGCCATCGCCTTCGGTGGAAGTAACTCCGATCTCGCCACCGTGGAGCTGGACCAGCTTCCGACTGATGTTCAGGCCAAGACCCGAACCGCCGTAGATCTCGTTCGTCTTGGGCGTAGCCTGCCTGAAGCGTTCAAACAGTTTCTTCTGGTTTTCCTCGCTGATACCAATACCGGTGTCGGTGACGGCCACCATGATGAAGAGAGGGTCGCCGGTGCCCCACTCGGATCGTTGGGTGGCGTCGAGACGAGGTAGTTCGTTTTCTGCGCTGAAGAAGACGACCTCTGGAGGGTAGGAGTCCGGTCTGTCGATGGACGCTGAGACTTTGACGGTAATTTTGCGGTCGCCTTCCTTGCGCGAGGTGAATTTGATGGCGTTTGAGATGAGGTTGATGAGGACTTGGCCGATGCGGGCGAGATCGGCCATGCACCAGTCGACACCCAAGTCGTGGTAGGGCTGATCGACCTTGCAGTCGAAGCCGATGTTGTGTTTGCGGAACTCGGGCTGGAAGATTTTGGCATTGCCGCGTAGTTCCTTATCCGGCTGGCAAGGCTTGGGTGTCAGGGCCAGCATGGAGGAGTCAAGTTTCGAGTAGGAGAGCACGTCGTCGACGATGTTCTTTTGATGGGAGATGCACAGGTTAATGGTGTCGAGGGCCTCTGCGATGGGTTCGGCAGGGACCACGCCAGTCTTTTCTTTCTCTTTGAGGGCGTCGTTGATGTCCTCAACACAGTGCACCATGGCGGAGAGCGGGTTCCTGATTTCGTGGCTGATCATGTCGATGAAACGCTCTTGCTGCTGCTTGCGCTCGTTGGCTTCTTCCGCGGCAATACGCTGGTCATTCTCCGCGCTCTTCTCCGAGGTGATGTCGACGACAGAGCAAATAAACCCGCCGTACTCGCCAAGACTGACATGTCGCAGGTTCTCATCGCCGAGAGGGGTCAGGAGTAGCAATCTCCAGGGATGTTCGCTGCCAAGGGCGCGAAATTCTGCTCGTAGCTCGCTCTGTCCGTGAAAGGCTCGTTGGTATGCACCCATAACTCGCTCGTAGTCGTCCGGATGGATACTCTGTGGCCAAGACTTGAAAGACTGATCTTCTCCCCAATGCGTGGTCAGCTGATAGAAATGCTGGTTCACAAAGACTGCGCGCGCATTGTGGTCGAGGATAGCCAATCCAGTGGGGATCATTTCGGCGAAGCGGTGGAAGAACGGGTGCTCGTCCAGAGGGGTCGAGTCGTCTTCCAAGCCGAGATCCTTCATGTTGGCAACGCCACTCGGCTTGGTGGCTACCTTGACTTCTTTGTGGTTGCTGTTGTCACTTTCGCTGTGGATCATCTGGCACAGCACACCTTTGGCATCGTCTCTACCGGGACCAAAGAGCGGGCTGGCGAGAACCATGTACTCATCCTTCTCGGGCTGAGATCGCTCACGAAGTAATGCATGACTGGCGATCCTCGATGGCTTTCCCCCGTTGATGCACTTTTGCAGGGCCTGCCAGGCGTCTGGCGAGAGTAGACCACGTTGAGCTCGACCCTGCTGGGGGATGCCGCCGACGTCTTCCCACGCCTGGTTGTAGAGGAGAATTAGTTCGAAGCCCCAAAAGACCGCGGCCGGGTAGTCGAATTTGGATAATGTGGTGAAAAGACCCTGTATGAAAGGATTGTCGTCGATGTCTATGGGGCAATCTTTCCAGGTTTGGGCATCGCCTGGCAGAGGGTTTTCCCATTTGGAAGATTCGCCCCCTTGGTGGTCGCTGTTGGACTTGGCGTCTTTGCGGTCCTGTTTGGGAGGACTGGAACTGCGGTCCTTGCGGTCGCTGTCTGCAGGGTTGGAGGAGTGATCGTTCCGGTTGTCGTTTGCGAAACTCGATATCATGTTGCGATCCTTGGTGCTGCTGGTGCTGCCTTTTCGGGATTCGGATTTTGTAGAGCCGGAAGTGCTATCATTATGCCCACTGCTGGCGGTGCTGGATTTCATGTTGCTCTCCTTGGGGCCATGCTCTCCAGTGTTGTTGTCATTCCTGGCGACGTCATGCCTGCGGTCCTTGTGGCCACGGTTGGCGACGCCATCCTCGGCCTCTGCACCCATCGCAAGGCAACGGGCAGACGGGTCGGCGGGTCGACCGCCAGACGTGGGATATTATGCGGCAGTGGTGGTGAGAGGCCGATGAACTTGCAGGGCGTGAGTGAAAGTATGTTGCGTACAGTATGTAGTCAGGTCGGTATGTTGAGCGAGTGGAAACAGGCGGAAGAAGCCAAAGTTGGAATTCGAATTCGGAGCCGGGCAAGACAGGGCAAAGGCAAGGCTGAATGTGACGCGTAGAGCAGTCGTTTGTCGATTCGATAATTCACCGCGCGCCGACAGCACAGGTTAGAGGGAAGAAAGCGAGTTGGTCGGTCTGAGGAACTCTTCCATCATCGGAAACATACGCCACATCGATGATCGCTTGGACGTCACAGTGGGTACAGGTCATTGAAAGGGACGGTCCGGGGCCGTGAATTGGTTTAAACCGGTCGGCAGTCTCCATCAATTCTGAATAGTATGCTGTTGACCTTTGATTGATCAATACGTAGCTGTCTATCTTGTTTACAACAAGGTAGTCCATTCAAGTCCAGTGCCCACGTGAACAACCAAACGATGCTGTTCGACAGATCGAACTGCTCGATTATGTGATGTCACCGTGATTCCATGTAGTAGACAAGGCGAGCGCCCCCTCTTCTCCGCGTGGGTCTTTGGTGGTCTAGACTCACGGCTAGTTCATCCGATCGAGATCGTCTCGTGGGCGAACTCTTTTGGGATTGTTGTCTCGTGTATAAGTCATCTATCTCTCGCTGGATGTTTTGATGTATGATCTTGTGTACTTGATTGAATATATGAATTAAACCACTTGAGAGTCGCGTGGAAGTCTGCTTTCGTTCTCGCTCGCCACGGTGGCGAACTTCGAAATTCGACAAGTCCTCTGTGGAAGAGGCAAGTCTCACTACAAGAGAAGTAGGTAATCACCATCAAGAGCAGATGACAATAGGTAGTAGAGTCGCGATGAGACAGGTCCAATTGAAAATCGAATACCGCCGACTCTGAACACTCGGGCGGATCAAACCCCGGACCAAGCAGTGGCCACTGTGTCCCCTTGGTCGAGACAGAGTTCTTTGCCAAGGCAACTCAGTCCAGTCTGCATGTCCTCTCTCAGCATACTTCCACATCAACGAGCCTTCAATTGGCAACAAGAAGCCGCAATATCAAGTCGCTGCTTTGCGAAAGCATGCGAGTTTTCCGGATGTGAGTAAATCCTATGACATCAGCAGCAGCTGCTGCTGCGCCTGCAGTCTTCGACAACGCTTAGAGGGGGGCGATGCGAAAGCAAAGGGACCAAGAGAAGCAATGGACACAGACAGATCCGCATAGTAAGTGATCCATCGCATCGCATCACGTTACTACCTAGATGCATGATCTACTGTCACGTCTTCGAAGGCCATGCACGTTGTACTCCAACAAGCCGCGCAGCTGTGATGCTTCTTACCGCAGTATCTTTCACGATCGAGCATACCTGCCATTAATTTAGCGATTACAGTGATATGTAAACACATGTAAGATGGGTCTCATGTTTCCTTTGCCGTCGTCATGATACCTGAAAGTTGTGTCGTGGTCTCAATACATGCAACACAGACACAGATGCCAGACTTCACACCGCCTAACCACCTGATACGAACCTACCTTGCAAGTAACTGATATCTTGAACAACCAGGTCGTTGGATACATCGATCTATGCATCCCCCCTGGAATATATTACCAGGCAAGTCAGCACATGAACAGACTCGAGACTTGCCGTCGTTTACGCACAAGTCGGGCCACAAGCCAGCCAAGTCTCACTGCTCAACTTCACCCTCGAAAGTCTCGAAGACTTCGCTGTCGACAACACCAACCTACCTACATCATCACACCTTTTTCATCAACCCAACTTCATCAATTCCACATCTCCTCTCGTCATATCATCCCACGGAGCGCACGCTGTAAGAACGGTGCAGCACATGGCCGCAAAACGGTACGATGACACTCGCGCGCCATACGCAAACAAGGTAGGTCGCTGGGACTGAGATTCTTCCTACTCCTTCTCATCATCTATCCATCACCCATCATCTTCTCACTCCCATCCTTCCTGCCAATATCCGCCTCTGCTTCCCGCAGCGGCAAGAGAGCTCTCTTTCGCACCGTCCGCCATCCCATGGTCCGCAGTTCGCGTCTGCTTCATCTCCGCCGCGCGCCAACAGCACACGAGCTACCAGCTCATCAACTCATCAAGTATCGCAAGCCTCGCAAGCCTAGGGTTCGTTTACTTGCGCAAATCACTTGCTGACTCTCTCCCTTCCAGGGCCCCACAAAGAAAAAGCCTCATCGGGCGTCCTGCCTCGTCGCGTCAGTCCTGATTCACCAGACCTGTCGGATCGAGTGTGCACTCAGCGAGTATGTGCTCGTCACGCTGCCTTTGCCGAGCCGATTTGTACTCGCCTTGTCTCACCAAACGCTCCTCGCGTAGACCGCGGCAGGAAACAACAACCCTCCAACACACAACGCGTCAGCCCGCCACCACGCGCTCACCACCCCACGACCTCGCGGCCTCACGAGCCTGGCGAAGTCGCACGATTTGATGACCTCATGCCTCGAATCCTCGCCTACAGGTACTCGGTCACGTCCAGGTAAGCCGATTTTTTTCCTTACCCCTTTTCATCAACACACCCATCCATCCATCCACAAACCTAAAAGCATCCTGGCGGCATCCCAAAACACTGAACTCGCGGCAATGATGATCTATAAGTTAGTACGGAGCGTCGGCTTTCGACTGCGGTTCTGGGAGGCACAGCCTGCGTTCACTCGTGGGTTGTCGTCATCCGGCCGCAGGGAGAAGTTGATGCAGTGATGTCAAAAGCGGTTCTGAGCCTCGAGAAATATGCACCAGAAAGCAATCGCAGCAGCATCGCAGTACTTCGCGGCATACAGTCACTGACCACTTGCAGCAGCTCTCACTTTACGTCGCCTGTCATCCGCAAGGTAGTCGCCCGGAAGCCCAGCGGCAGCATCAAGCAGCTCCAGAGCAGTCATTGCGAAGACAGTGGCCTATCCGAAGGACGATCAACATCGAGTCCTCAAAGCCACGTGTCCGTTTCCTGGGTTTGTTCGCTCCAAGGCTCTTGATCATAGAGAGCTGCTGCGTCCAAGAGTGTGATCTCGATGGCCAAGATTCGCATCACCTTGACCTCCCGTAATGCCTCTCCCTTCGAGAAAGTCTGCCAGGAGCTCATCGACCGCTTAAAGACCAAGACGGCCCACGTCAAGTGTCCCGTCAGCATACCCACCCGGCACCGAAAGATTACCACCCTGCCGTTGACTTCCAAGGCTCGCCGCGAGTGAACCTCACCGCGAGCCAAAAACACTACCGCTCCGCCTGCCATCAGAGAACCAAAGCTTGACAGAATGACGGTGGCCTGAGGCTTGCAATCCACCGTGCTCGAACACCACATCCACAGGCGCCAGTGGAGGCGAAGAAGAGAAGCAAAAGGCGACCAGCCCGCCCTAAGAATCCACTATCGGCCCGCCCAAGGCAGAGGCGAAGAGAATTAGCCGCCACTCTCGTCTACATCAACCTGACACTTGCTGTCCTTCTAGCCGGCCGCCCGACCACAACAACACCCAACCTCTCGCCCTTCCGCCGTCGAGCCTCCAACGTCTTCGCCTCAAGCCAAACGTGCCCGCCAGCAAACAGCTCCACAAGAACAGCTCACGAACAAGACTTTGATGCAGCACTCCTCCAGCCGCATTGACCTGACTGTCATCGCTCTCGTTGCCGCCGACCAACCCATCACAGAGCTTATGCCGCCGCTCCTGTCGCTCTCGAATGCCGCAAGACTCCACCTCAAGTCACAGCTGCCACTGCAACCAACGCCAACGAGCGGGCTCGTGAGCCCTTCCCGAACGAGCTGAGCGTGAACAACCTCCACCTCACTCACGATGTGCCGCTGGCCGGCAGTATCACTAAGCGGGCTCGTGAGCCCTTCCTGAACGAGCTGAGCGTGAACAACCTCCACCTCACTCACGATGTGTCGCTGGCCGACAGCATCAACAACCGGGCTCGTGAGCCCTTCCCGAACAGGCGGAAGTTCGAAGGGACCTTGCCGCTGGCCGGCAAACGTCCAAGGGACTCGTGAGCCCCGGCGTTAGAGGCGAGAAGTCGAGGCCGGCCTCCTTCTCCCCGAACGCCATCTACCCGCCGTCGACTGCCGTCGGGCCATGGTGTCGTTGTTGTCGGGCTCACAGGGTGGCGGCCCAGAGTTCGACAATACCTACACGATGGCCTACGGCACCGACCCGGACCCGTACAGCGCCATCCCGCCGTACCAAGTCCGGTGTCGTCGGCGGCCATGGCGCAGCAGCTCGGCTCGCGAGCCGACCTGAAGGGATGGATGCTGGCCATCCCCGGCATCAACAACTCCTTCGCCCCGCAGCAACAGGGCTACGGTCTCGTGGGAGGGATGATGCAGCCGTAGTCTGGCTCGTGAGCCCAGCCCAAAGGCAGGAGGAAGTTGCGACTTCCACACTGGAGCCACAGTGCGGCCGAATCCAACCCCAACGAGCGGGCTCGTGAGCCCGACTCGAACGGGAGTTCGGGCGGAGAGGCGCCTCTCGCGGGCGAGGCGCGCCTTACCACCGCAAGCAGCTTCGAGAATCTGCTCATTGTGCGGTGAGTCCGAGGCGGCTAGCCATCTCTTGGTCCTGGCGGCGCGCGGCTTCGGCCGCGGGGGCCTGGTGTTTTTGGTGGCAGCAGCGTGGTCAGTGTTGGTGATGTTGCCATGGACTCGACTTGAGTTTGACATGCAATGCCTACCTCTTGTCCTACTCCTGGCAGACGGGCAGTGGGTTATGGGTGGGAGTGGAGGAAGGAAAGGCCTGGAAGGACAGCTTGAATTAGATGACTTATACGCCGGCGATACTCACTCTCACGGACAACGATACTGCTTGTTTCCACCTTCTTCTGCCTCACATTCGGACTCGTGCAGCGACTCACTCTGGATCTGGCAACAGCAGTACTACTCTCAAGATAGGCATTTGAAAGAGCTGCGAGCATGAGTGCTTTGCTTGGAACCAGCAAACACTTGGTCAGTAACGCCGCCCAGCCGTGGACGTCTACCGACACCGCCGCAGTCGCCTAGAACCACACGACTGACGTCTTCAACCTTCCTCTGGGTATCGAGTCCATTCAAGCGGTCTGTTCGAGCTCGAGAGTCTTGGTGAAGATGTCGATCCATTTTTTGCATCTCCGAGCTCATGACAAAGGAATGCCGTCAGAGATGATCTGCTTTTTCATCCAGCTACGAGCCTGGTGATGATTTTGCTGTATGGAAGATTGGACTGCAGCACCCTGCAAGAGCTATGGGTCCTTTGTGGCCCTCACTGTCGCCGTCGACCTCCCCAGACATCAATGCCGACGCTATCCGATCTGCCTGTCGACCAGTCTATACCAATACCCCAAGAACAACACCAGTGTCGTCGCTGCCTCGAACCAGCCAGTCCGATGGTGATCAGCTTGGTATTGGTGTGGGAGGTCTGTGAAGGTCTTGAAGTATTCACCATCCCAGAGAGAAACAAAAAAAAATCAAGGGACTTGCACACATTGATGGACAAGCGCCAAGGAGGAATATGCTCAATAGCGGGGCAGGACCCTTTATTCCATCATACAACTACCCCGCTATTCTAGCCGCCCGCACAAGCAGAGAAAAGCAGGCCAGACCAAGTTCAACTCTTCACTCGATTCCCTCAACCAACACTCTCGACATCCGCAACTCCAAAACACCTTCCATCCACCAATACCACCCACTCTCCACCAACACATCCCACACACATCCATCAAAATGGACGCCGCCGCTCCCTCCGACCGCCAGAACGGCACCGTCAAGTGGTTCAACGACGAGAAGGGATACGGTTTCATCACCCCCGAGAACGGCTCCGCCGACCTCTTCGTCCACTTCCGTGCCATCGAGGTATGTTGTTGCGCATCTTGAAAGCCTCATTACAGCAAGATCCATCACTGACCCCCACCACAGAAGGACGGCTTCAAGTCCCTTAAGGAGGGCGAGGCTGTCACCTTCGTCGCCGAGCAGGGCCAGAAGGGCATGCAGGCCTCCAGCGTCCGCAACAACTAAGCGTTGTTCGCCGCACGCTCGCCTACACAACCTTCACTCCCTGAACACGAAACATTCCACCCTCATGGCCACCCCGACATGACTGAAGATACCTGCAACGAATGACACCAAGAAGGGCACGACAAAAAAAGAAATGAGAACACAAAAACAGGAAACATCAACACACACACTGGGACGAAGTACGATGGATGGCTACACCTTTCCTGCGGCGCGCGCCATGCTTGAGCGCTTGCTGCCGGGATCTTGAAAGTTTCATTATGCGGGCGGATACCAGCGAGAGCGCTCTAGGATAATGCTTTCTAATCATGCTCTCAGCTTGCTGAGGCGTTTTCTCTCTTGCACATTGCTTCCCTCACACTCCATGATTGACTGACAAACCTGACTCACTGACTGACTGATCTTGTGCGTGTGTGTGTATGCTTCTGTCTGTTCTTACAATGGTGAGTTTTCATGCCACGTGTCATCACCTGTCTTCCCAACCTCATTCGAGTGTCGTTCGTGCTTGACCGTCGACTATTGCTGTCTAGACTTGCTTGACATCCTGATGCTGATCTATTGATCACCCACGTGTCGCCGCCGACTGTACATGTAAAGACCTCACCATACCCACCTCCGACCGTCGCCAACGTACCATGGCTACCAATGCTATGCCGAACCCACTACATACAAGTCCACTAACTCGCTTGACACCTAGGTACATAGTAGCCACGTGAACCCTCCTCTTGCCACCAATGTTATGCCGAACCCACTATATACAAGCTCACCAACTCGCCATTGACATCTAGGCAGCCACGTGGACCCTCCTTCTCACTCTCACTGCGCTGCTTCACAACAGATAATTGCGAATGCAGGCCTGCGAAGCGTTGCAAGTTCGGGAGTTCTAGGCAATAAGCAGGCTCCTCCACCAGCGGCAAGCCCAATGTTCACCGCGGCAAAGTGCCTGCGCATTAGATCTTGGCTTACGAGACAGGTGTACTATACCGTCACGGCTTTTTGTTGTACAGCGCTAAGGTGTGGTGGGTAGGTGGTGGTGAGTGAAGTGATATAGGTTGAGGATTCACGCAAGCAGGCTGGCCTCACGACCAGTAACCACAATCTCAATACGTACCTACCTCACACATTTGAGCATGGTTTAGCAGAGTGCGTACGCACATCGTGCCGCCACGTGCCTCCGGACGCCCGAATTCACCGTCCGGTACTCCCTCGCTTCCTCAATGTCCACCTCTTGATGTCTATCCTGCCCTCACACAACCCAAGACAGATTGCGCAGAGTAGGAATTTGCGGCTGACATGCCCACTCGAGGCTCTACGGTCCGGCCTGGGGCTTCAAGTTCTTCTCCAGCTGCGGCACACCACCACTTCTTCTCCTGCCGACATCGAGTCTACCGGTGTCCTGTATCTTGCTGTAATGCTCCAAGAGCAAGAAATGGACATCATAGCGCCGTCTTCAGCAGGCTGGACTTCCTTGCAACTTGGAAAGCTTCACTCGCCGCTGTCGGTTTGCTTCTTCCTCTATCCCTTGCGGCTGGCCTGTTCTTTTCCCTACTACCAGGCTTGGCATTCGGTCTGTATGCCAGGCGCATAGACAAGTAAGCGATGCAGTCAAGTCACGAGGCACGACCTCTTTACCTTCGCTCGCTCGCTCAGTCGCCGCTAGCGATATCTCAATCTTCGCCGCTATCCAGGGACGGTACGCAGAATACCTGCATGTACCCCAAAGAGCGCTCCCGAGGCCAGTCTTTCGCCGGACACGTGCCGCCTTTCCTCGCCTCGGAGCGCGATTCTTTGGCTCTTTTGGTCGCCAGCTCGTCCAAGTCTTCTTCCTTAGCCAAGCTTTGTCATCATCATGCTCCAGATAGCAAGCTTGAGCTGTAGCGCGATGCTGGTATTGATACCCCTGCCGCTACTGATAATTTCTTTCGAGACGAGCAGCTCCGTGTTCTGGCTCGATATATCTCTGCTCGAGAATTTATGGAATGATAGTCTCTCTCAGAGGTTTGACGCTCCTGAACAAGGTGACAAAAAGAAGGCCCGGCCAACCCTCACGATGACGCTGGTGCGCAGTAGCAGTGCCTTCATGTGTTTGGCAGCTGGTAGCTAGTAGCCCGGCTGCCGACGATTCCATTCGCTCGCCGCAGGAAACGCACAAGAGAGACTGTCAGGTCACTACCCAAGACATCGGTAATTTGCAGTCGAGCATCTTCAGCGACTCAACTAAATCGACGTGACCAAGCCAGCCAGTCAAGCTACTCACCCCAGGCTGCCTTTTCTCATCTTCTCAGTGCCTACATGGCATACCATTTCCAATCTTGTCCATATCGATGCAAACCTGTACATACGTACGGGCGGGCGGGCAAATTGTCGTGCACTCTCAGCCGTGACAAACGGGCTACTGTTTTCTGACAACATCAGCTTACAATCGCCAGCTAACCCTCACCTCGTCTCGCTCGCCACATGACATTCTTGCCCGAGGCACCGCATCAGCGTTTGCTGCTAGTGATTGCACTTGCCTGCCGTATCACACTCCCGCCCAGTCCTGCCGTTCCAGTTCTCGCTCTACTCAATCCCACACAGAAGCCGCACTGAGCAACTCCAGTCACGAATCTTGTCAAATGTTCCAAATCCGCCGGGCGCAAGAGAAGACTCCAGCAACGCCCTCGGGCTCAGAAACTTTGCACCAGGGTAACGACCCTCTCAGCAGCTCGGTCCAAAAGGCCAAGGACTGCGGAGGCGGGACGGGGAGAACTACAACAGGGTGAATGATAAGCACTGGTCTTTTGGCAAAGCACAGAGGTGGGAGTCCAGGCGGCGTTAGGCGGCCGTGCCTCCCTCTCCTCTCCCCATCCGTGCCAGCTCTCTCGGTGCTCGGCACTCTGAAGAAGCGAGGCGAGACATTGATATGAGTGACGGTCGAACTCTCTTGTATTATTCACGAATGTGCCTGGCAAATGAGTCGAGACTCGTACGCGCGATGCAGACGCCACGCTGGACAGTCTTGCATGGTGTTGCGTGGCAATCTACCAACAACAGCTCTTCGATACCAGTCCAGATGTGGAAGTTGCAGTGCTGTCCTGTCGAGGCGGTGGTACAGCCACCGGCGGGTCGTCTACCGCCAGCCTATCTTTTGCGTTCCTTGTTGTTTGCAATTTCCGGGTATGTGTTGGCGAGCAGAGACACGCAAACGCTATTGTCAAGTGCATGATAAGACTCGCATGTACCGCGGACTCGGAAGCCTCAACAGACGGCTGGGAAACATCGTGGCCGGCCCACGGAGGCGGTAAGGGAACAGTCGGATGGGAAAGTGAAGTGCGGTGAGGATGTCCAGGGAGAATCGTATAGTGGCTTAACGGCGGCGGGTGGGAAGATGGAGAATGTCCAAAGGCGGTATGCAGCGCTAAGGCAGGTCTCAGTTGCATCCTCAGGCATCCGTCGGAGGAAACTCCACACCGACGCCTCCCTTTTGTTTTGCTTCCTGCAGAAAGGAGGGAAACAAGCTCTTGGGAGTGAGACAGTGGACGAACTTGTGGCGTCTTGTTTTTACTGACCGTTGCAGACCATCTTATGCACCCCACATCGACTACTGGTAGTATTTCCCTGATAGCCTGTCTGGAAAGGTCGGCCCTGTCTGATCCAGGCTTACTTTCAACCTCTGTGACACTGTAGAAGAGTAGGAACACTGCAACAACATACTCGGAGTACAGCATCAAGCTCCTTGAGCATGCTGATCCTGATTCCCTCACAACATGGACTACAAACTCCCTCACAAACACCAGCTCGACTCCCAGGATAGGCTCAAAAAATAAGCTACACCGCCAGCGCCAACACCTGAGACAAGAGGGTCAACTAAGGATTGGCATCGCCATAACAGACTCGCCCATGCAATAACACAGAATAACGTTCCTCACCACAACACCGACAATCTCACCAGACACAGGAGGCAGAGACTACCAACGAGAGGCAAAGGCAACCAGCCAGAGACTCGTCTTCCAACAGGTATAAGAACACCCGTCTCCATCTCCCTCCAACTCAACTTCTCCTCATCATCCAACACATCCAATCCACATCCAATCCAACACACTCGCTTCCACTCCACCAACCACTCCCCACCAACCCCACCAACCAACCCAATCCAACCTTCAAAATGGCCTTCATGAAGACCCTCCTCATCGCCTCCGTGGCCGTCTTCGTCGCCGCCGCCCCCGGCTACGGCGAGTCCGCCCCTGCCGCAGAGGCCGCCCCCGCCAAGGAGGCCGCCCCGGCCATGCACGCCGAGCCCGCCGGCAACACCGAAGTCGAGGTCGACGGCCAGGACAACGGCGCCGTCTGCGGCAACGGCCAGAAGATCGCCTGCTGCAACAGCGGCGAGGACCT
>Ga0265798_10000775_pt1 | contig 51198 bp, 56 predicted proteins | sample P3T30metagenome_FD_192430 | JGI IMG/M metagenome (GOLD analysis project Ga0265798, IMG submission 192430) | Plant litter microbial communities from East Loma Ridge, Irvine, California - P3 T30 | ecosystem: Environmental > Terrestrial > Plant litter > Unclassified | place: USA: California...
TCAGGTCGCCGGCACGGCCGCCCTGGATGCTGAAGCGTTCGGCGCGGGCGCGCGTCAGCAGGGTCGCGCCATGGTCGAGCGCAGCGGGGATGGTCGTTACCAGCATCGACTGCTTGGCATTGGTCGGGCAACCCATGCCGCAGTAGCCGAGATTCCAGCAGCCGTTGACGTTGCGGCGGATGAGGCCTGTCGCGATCCCGAGTTTCGTCGCGCCGCGCCGCAGCACGTCGTTGTTCTCGTTCGGCGCACCGGGCCAATCGGCGATCTGCAGGCGCGCCTCCATCATCGCGAACCAGGGCGCCAGCGCTTCCGGCGTCATGCCGGGCAGCGCATGATGGCGGCGCCACCAGTCCAGGGTGGCGGGCGGGGTACGGAAGCTCGAGGTCCAGTTGACGGTCGTGGAGCCGCCCACGGTGCGGCCCTGCAGGATGTTGATGCCCTTGTCGCGCGTCTTGCGCGCCGCCGACTCCTGGTAGAGCGCGGGATACGCTTCGCTTTCGCGCATCTTGAAGTCGCTCGAGGATTTGAGGGCGCCCTCTTCCACGATGATGACATCCAGGCCGGCCTTGGCCAGGATCTCGGCCGTCACGCCGCCGCCGGCGCCGCTGCCGACGATGACGACGTCGGCGCTCAAGCTGCGATCAATCGTCAGGGTCGAGGCATCGATGACCTTCCAGCCTTTGGCGAGGCCGGCGCGGATCGGATCGGGGACGATGCTCATGCCAGTTCTTTCATCGGACCGGGATAGCCGGTCGCAGCCCAGCTGCTTTCCTGCGCATACCAGGCGCCCAGCACCAGGTCGTGCAGCGCGTGATAGGCGCTGCGCAGCAGTCCGAGGCGGTGCAGGCGCCAGTCCTGCAGGAAGGCGCTGACGTCTTCCGTGCGTGCGTTTTCCCAGCCGCCGGAGACGCCGGTCAGCAGGCGCCGCGCGGGCGCCAGCGCGAGCAGGCCGAACAAGTCCTGCACTTCCTTTTGCGTGGCGGGCGGCAGGCCGAGGATGGCCGCGTGCACGGCGTCGATGGTGGCATTCAGCGCCGCACCGGGCGGCAAAGCGCCTAGCAAAATGGCGGGCGCGATCGCATGCAGGGCGGCGCGCGCCTCGCCGTCCAACGCGAAGCGGTGCGGCGCGGTGTCGCGATGTGCGCGGTACAGCGCCCCGCCCGCGGCCAGCGCCAGCGCGGCCAGGCCGCCGGCTCTCAGGAAGGTCCTGCGTGATGTCCCCATTGCTGCCTCTTGTGTTTTTCTCAGTGTACGCCAAAGAAAAAGAAGCTTGACCGCAGGGGATTAGAGGAAAACCTCCAGGAGGCAGAGATTATTTGCACGCCGGGCGCCGGAGGCAAATATTCCATGCACGGTCACTTTTTCGGCACGCTGTCGATGATGGCACGGGCAACGCCGCGCAGGATGTTGACCTCTTCGGTCTCGAGCTGGGTGCGCGCGAACAGGCGTTTCAGGCGCGGCATCAGCTTCTTCGGATTGGTCGCGTTGAGGAAGCCGACCGCGACCAGCGCCTCTTCCAGGTGGGCGTACATGCCGTCGATCTGCGTCACGCTGGCGGCGTCGCCGTGGAAGCCGACGCCGGCATCAATCACCGTGTCGCCCGCCGCCGCCATGCGCGCCTCGTAGGCCAGCACCTGGGCCGCCTGCGACAGGTTCAGCGAAGAGTAATTCGGATTGGCAGGGATATTGATCAGGACGTTGCAGCCTTCCACGATCTCGTTCGGCAGGCCGACCCGCTCGTTGCCGAGGATCAGGGCGGGCCGCAGTTCTTCCTGCCCGGCCACGTGGGTGGCGAAGGCGCGTGGGGTCCAGACCGGCGGCGAGAATTCGCGCAGGCGGGCCGACACGGCGGCGGCGAAATTGCAGCCCTCCAGTGCTTCGCCGATGCTGCCGACGATGCGGGCGCCGGCAAGCACGTCGCCGGCGCCGCTGGCGAAAGCCACGGCTTCGGCATCGTTCAGGGGATCGGGACAGCGCGGCGCGACCAGCACCAGGTCGCTGAATCCCATCGTCTTCATGGCGCGCGCCACCGAGCCGACGTTGCCGGCGCGGCTGGTCTCGACCAGCACAAAACGGAGCCTTTTGAAGAGAGATGTGTTGATTTCGGTCTGGTTCATTTAAAATAGCGCCATCGCGCGGTGCGAGCGCTTGAGATTCTGGATTGACAAGTCCGGGATTTTAACGGGTTCGGCACCGCTTTGCTCTTTGTCATTCTCTATTCAGCAGACCGTTCACGGCGCGAGAAAGCGTGGTGGGCGTTCGCGTTTTTTTTACGGAAGCCTCCATGCACCCAATGCTCAACACGGCCATCAAGGCCGCCCGCCGCGCCGCCACCGTCATCAACCGCGCGTCCTTCGATCTCGACCGCATCACCATTTCGGAAAAAAGCCACAACGATTTCGTCACCGACATCGACCAGGCCTCCGAAGCCGCGATCGTGGAAACCCTGCTGAAGGCCTACCCTGACCACGCCATCCTGGCCGAAGAGTCGGGTGCGTCGCGCAACCTGAATGACGAGAGCGAGAACGTGTGGATCATCGACCCGATCGACGGCACCACCAACTTCCTGCACGGCTACCCCAACTACTGCATCTCGATCGCCCTGCAACAGCGCGGCGTGATCACCAACGCGCTGGTCTACGACCCGGTGCGCAACGACCTGTTCACCGCCACCAAGGGCGCCGGCGCCTACCTGAACGACAAGCGCATCCGCGTGCGCAACCATGACCGTATCGGCAAGGCCCTGTTGTCGTCCGGCCACGGTCCGGACCCGCGCGCGCTGGCCGAATACCTGCGCATGTACGAAGTCGTCGCCTCGCGCTGCCACGGTGTGCGCAGCGGCGGCTCGGCCGCGCTGGAACTGGCCAACGTGGCCGCCGGCCGCATCGACGGCTTCTTCGAGAAGGGCCTGAAGGTCTGGGACATCGCGGCGGGCTCGCTGCTGGTGACCGAAGCGGGCGGCATCGTCGGCGAATTCAGTGGCGAGTCAAGCTACCTGCACAAGGGCGACGTGATCGCCGCCGGTCCGAAAGTGTTCGGCGCCATGGTGCCTCTGCTGTCGCCTTTCGCGTAATCGCGTAGAATACGGTCCGTGCTACCGGGTATGCCCCAACATACCCGCTGTACCGGTTGGAAAGTCCCGGTCAGAAACTTTCCATAGAGAAACAAACTCCTCTATAATCCCGGCTGGCCTGCCCGCATCTTTCGACGCGGGCGGCGGCGTCCGGCGTTCCCGCGGTTGTCTCGCGTCCCGCCTGCAATGACTAATCAGCTTCCCCAGACTGGCGCCATGTGGCGACGGTCTACTTTTGATAAAGAATTTATGTCATTTTCTACTCTCGGTTTGTCCGACGCGATCGTTCGCGCGGTGACTGAACAAGGCTATACCACGCCGACGCCAATCCAGGCCCAGGCGATCCCGATGGTGCTGGGTGGCGGCGACCTGCTGGCCGGCGCCCAGACCGGTACCGGCAAGACCGCCGGCTTCACCCTGCCGATCCTGCAGCGCCTGTCGACCGACGCGGTCGGCGCCGCACAAAAAAGCAAGACCGCGCCGCGCGCCATCCGCGCCCTGGTCCTGACCCCGACCCGCGAACTCGCGGCCCAGGTCGAGGAAAGTGTGCGCCTGTACGGCAAGTACACGAACCTGAATTCGGCCGTGATCTTCGGCGGCGTCGGCATCAATCCGCAGATCAAGCTGCTCAAGCAAGGCATCGACGTGCTGGTCGCGACCCCGGGCCGCCTGCTCGACCACGCCGGCCAGCGCACTGTCGACCTCTCCAAGATCGAGATCCTGATCCTGGACGAAGCCGACCGCATGCTGGACATGGGCTTCATCCACGACATCAAGAAAGTGCTGGCGCTGCTGCCGCCGAAGCGCCAGAACCTGCTGTTCTCGGCCACGTTCTCGGACGAGATCAAGGCCCTGGCCGACAAGCTGCTGAACAACCCGCAATCGATCGAGGTGGCACGCCGCAATTCGACCGTGGAAGTGATCGCACAAAAGATCCACCCGGTCGACCGCGACAAGAAGCACCCGATGCTGTCGCACCTGATCAAGGAAAACGACTGGCACCAGGTGCTGGTGTTCACCCGCACCAAGCACGGCGCCAACAAGCTGGTCGAGCAGTTGGGCAAGGACGGCATCGGCGCGATGGCGATCCACGGCAACAAGAGCCAGACCGCACGTACCAAGGCGCTGGCCGAGTTCAAGGATGGCAGCCTGCAAGTGCTGGTGGCGACCGACATCGCGGCGCGCGGCATCGACATCGACCAGCTGCCGCACGTGGTCAACTATGACCTGCCGAACATTCCGGAAGACTACGTGCACCGTATCGGCCGTACCGGCCGCGCCGGCGCCACTGGTGAAGCGGTGTCACTGGTCTGCGTGGACGAGCACCAGATGCTGAAAGACATCGAGCGCCTGATCAAGCAGACCCTGCCGCGTCACGTGATCCCCGGCTTCGAACCGGACCTGAACGCCAAGGCGCAACCGATCCAGCTGCGCAGCGGCGCTCCGGGCCATGGCAATCGCGGCGGCCGTCCAGGCGGCAGCCGCGGCGGTAACGGCCAGGGCCAGCCCCGCAGCGCCGGTGCAGGCGCAGGTAGTGGCGGCGGCCGTCCGGCCAACGCCAACGGCGGCAATCGCAATGGCAACGGCGGCGGCGGCAACAGCCGCGGCCCACGCGCCGCAGCCTCCCGCCCAGGCAACCGCGACCGCTAAGCCTCGCGCAGCTTAGCTGCAAACAAGCCAGTGTTGGACGGTAACGTCGGCACTGGTTTTTTTCGTCCAAACGTAATACTTGAGTACACAAGCACTTGCCAATTGTCGGGAACCGGCATATATTTGAGCGATCAACTATTTATCAAGTATGGAGCCACCCATGAGCGACACCAACGATAGTGCCCAGGACGTCCCGTTCGACAGCCCGACCAGCGAGTTCTGCCTGCGCATGTCACGTGCCTGGGCGGCCCTGTCGCGGCGGCTGGACAGCAGCCTCGGCGCCCACCACGGGATCAGCTTTGCCGACTATCAGTTACTGCTGAGCCTGAAACGGGCCGAGGGCGGACGGCTGCGCCGGGTCGATCTGGCCGAAAAACTCGGCCTCACCGCGTCCGGCGTGACCCGCTCGCTGCTGCCGCTGGAAAAGATCGGACTGGTGGCGCGCCAGAGCGATCCGCGTGATGCGCGGGTCGGCTACGCCAGCATCACGCCCACCGGCAGCGAGCTGGTCACGAATGCCAGCGTGGTGGTGCACAACGTCAGCCGCATGGCGCTCGGTGCGCCTTCGCGCGAGCAGGTGGAAGCGACCTCGACCCTGCTGGCCCAGCTGGCCGGCGGACAATAAGCCATGAACGACCAGCAGGCGCTGCGACGCGACCCGAATTTCACCTGGCTGATGAGCGGCAGCCTGATCTCCGCGCTGGGCGACCAGTTCACCATGATCGCCCTGCCCTGGCTGGTGCTGCAACTCACCGGCGATCCGCTGGCGCTGGGCGTGATGGTGGCGGCGATGGGGCTGCCGCGCGCCATCCTGATCCTGTTCGGCGGCGCCCTGGTCGACCGCTATTCGCCGAAGAGCGTCCTGATGCTGACGAAGTACGTCAATGCGGCGCTGCTGGGCGTCCTGGCGCTGCTCGTGCTGTTCGAGGCGGCGACCCTGCCCCTGATCGCGGCCCTCGGCATCGGCCTGTCGATCGCGTCCGCCTTCAGCATCCCGGCCGGAACCTCGATGCTGCCGCACGCGGTCGCGCCACAGTACCTGGCAACGGCAAATGCGACCTTGATGGCGATGCGCCAGGTCACCATGCTGGGCGGGCCGCTGCTGGCCGGCCTGCTGTTCGTGGTGGCGGGCGATGGCAGCGCGGGCCGGGGCGATGCGCGCGGCCTCGGCATCGCCTTCGCGATCGATTGCCTGACCTACATCGTCTCGGCGTGGACCCTGGCAAAGGTGAGGCCGCTGGTCCGGCCCGCTTCTAGCGACACCAGGACGGAACCGGTGCTGCGCGCCGTCGGCGCCGGCCTCGCCACCGTCTGGCGCGACCCCACCCTGCGCACCGCCTTCTTCTACTGGGGCCTGTGCGCCTGCGTGGTCGGCGGCCTGATGCAGGTTGCGCTGCCGCTGCTGGCCAGCGAGCGCCTGCATGGCGCCTCGGCCCTGGCGGTGCTGATGGGCGCCCATGGCGCCGGCATCCTGGCGGGCATGGCCCTGTCCGGCATACTCGGCAAGCGCCGCATCGTCAACCTCGGCATCACCCTGCTGGTGGTGGACGGCCTGTCGGGCCTGCTCCTGATCCCGATGGGACTGGTCACGCAAAGCTGGCAGGGCATGCTCCTGATCGCCGCGATCGGGGTGCTCGGCGGCTTCATCCAGGTGGCCGTGTTCACCTGGATCCAGCAGCGCGTGCCGCAAGCGATGCTGGGGCGCATGATGGGCATCTTCATGTTCGTGTTCATGGGGCTGGCGCCGCTCGCGGCCGCGGGCGCCGGCTGGCTTGCCAGCATCATGCGCCTGGAGCTCCTGTTCGCTGGCGCCGGCCTGTTCCTGGTGCTGGCGTCGCTGCTGGCCTGGCTGTTCACGCCGATGTCGACCCTGGCCGACGCCGCGCTGCCGGCCCCGGCGCCGGCACGCGCCGGAGCGGACGCCGCCTGACCCGGCCCGAGATCGGTTACGATCGCAGGATCGCCCTTCCGATCCTGCCCGCAATGCCGACATTCGCCGCCAACCTGAGCATGCTCTTCACCGAGCTCGACTTCCTCGACCGCTTCGCCGCCGCCCGCAACGCCGGCTTCGATGCGGTCGAGTTCCTCTTCCCCTACGCTTTCGAGCCGCGCCAGATTTCGGCCAGGTTGCAGCGCTATGATCTGCAGCTGGCCCTGTTCAACCTGCCGGCCGGCGACTGGACCGCGGGCGAACGCGGCATCGCCTGCGACCCGCGCCGCATCGAGGAATTCCGCGAAGGCGTCCAGCTCGCCATCGACTACGCGCTGGAACTGGGCGTGCCGCGCCTGCACTGCCTGGCCGGCATCCGCCCGCCCCGGGTCGAGTTCGAGCGCGCCCACGCGACCTATGTCGAGAACCTGCGCCACGCCGCCGAGGAATGCCGCTTCCACGAGCTCGAGCTCCTGATCGAGCCGATCAACGACCGCGACATCCCCGGCTACTTCTTGACGAGCACCCACCAGGCCGCCGCCATCATTGCCGAATGCGGCGCGGGCAATCTGTTCCTGCAGTACGACATCTATCACATGCAACGCATGGAGGGCGACCTGGCCGCCACCATCCGCCAATATCTGCCGCTGATCCGCCACATCCAGCTGGCCGACGTACCCGGCCGCCACCAGCCGGGCACCGGCGAAATCCATTTCCCCTACCTGTTCCGCCTGCTGGACGAACTCGGCTACACGGGCTGGGTCGGCTGCGAATATGCGCCGCTCGGCGCGACTGTCGATTCGCTGGAATGGCTGGCCCAGGAACGGACGAGAAGTCATGCGGCACAGGTAGACAGCAAGTAGACGTTCGGGCAACATCAAGGTTTCCCCCTACCGAGGAGCTGCCATGATCCAGGGTCTGCGCACCGTGATCTACCCCGTCACCAAGCTGGCCGAGGCCGCCGCCTGGTATGAGCGCGTGCTCGAGCGCGCGCCTTATTTCAGCGAGGCCTTCTATGTCGGTTTCGAGGTCGGCGGCTTCGAACTCGGGCTGATTCCCGACGGCCAGCCCGGCAGCAGTGGCGCTACCGCCTACTGGGGCGTGGCCGACGCCGACGCCGAACTGGCGCGCCTGCTCGAATTGGGCGCCAAGGTTGACCAGGCGGTCGAGGGTGTTGGCGGCGGCATCCGCGTGGCCACGGTGCGCGATCCCGATGGCAATGTGTTCGGCGTGATTGAGAATCCCCACTTCGACGCCAGCAAAGTCGCCTGAAAACTTACCCTTGCTGCATTGCCTGCTTGCCTGTTTTAAAAATGTTGCTGGATATAATTCAGTCCTGACAGAAACCATTTGTGAAGGGCGAGCATGGACGAGGGTAAACTTACTCCCGAAGAAAGCAAGGAGCCAGCGGGCGGGCGACGCAAGCGCTCGTGGCTGCGCGTCCCGCTCTACATGCTGGCAGGAATCGGCGCCGTTGCGGTCGCCATCGCCATCTACACGGCATTCCAGCGCCCGCCGCAGACGATAGCGGAAACGCAAGGTGTGGAGCGCATCACGATCGACGAAGCAGCGACCGTCGAAGAGGTGATGACGCAAACCTACGGCAAGTACTCCGAGTCGCGGCGCGGCTGGCTGTACGTGGGCGCCGACGACCGCACCTATGTGATGAAAGTAATCCATCAGAGCAAGCAGCCCGGCGGCCCCGAGGGCGAGGAAATGTACATCCTGGCCAGCGGCGCGACCCCTGACGGCACCGGGCTCGGACAGCTTGGCGCCTTCCACGTGCGCCCGAATCCCAAGGAACCGGGTGCGCTGGTTGCGATCAGCTCGACGACTCTCTACGGCGGCGCATCCGCAGTGCGGCCGGAAGACGTGCAGTTCCTGGCCCTGAGCAACACGCTGTGGGGCTGGCTGGTGAAGGTGAAGGACGGCGACAATCCAGCCGAAGGCCTGGTCAGCGTGAGCAATGTGCTGCTGGCGCCGCACGGCGAGGAAATCGTCAAGCTGGCGGAATTTCCGTTCTCGCGTATCGCCACGATGGAGGAGGAGCTGTGCGAGCGTGGCCGTTGGACGCACGAAGCGGTTAAACAGGCGGCGGCACAGGACGCGAGCACGGAAGAAACGGAATCGGGCGCGGAAGAACAGGGCGACACCGAGCATGAGGAAACCGAACCGGAAATGTTCGACCTGTGCCAGGATCGCCGCTACGCCTACCGGATGGGCGATGCGAAGGGCGGCATTCCGGCGCCGATCACCGTGTCCGTCAGCGGCACCCTCGATGGCAAGAAGGTCGAGGACAAGACCTGGAAGCTGGTATTCGATACCAAGGCCTTCCGTTACAACGTGCCCGAAGAACTGAGCGAATAAAGGAACGTCCCCTCTTCGGTCTTCGACGAGTAATTGACTACCAGCAAAACTCCGAGCGCCGGAGTTTGAAACAATGGGTCCTTTCGCGCCGCGCTGCGGCCAGGAGGGATCCCATGCTGCGACACTTTGCCAACAGTCTGTTGCCGCGCCTGATGCTCAGCGGCGCCCTGCTTCTCTCGGCCTGCGCCACCACGACCAGCTCCGGCCAGGTCAGCCTGCGGGAAGTGCGCGAATTCGCCGACGCCTCGGCGCGCCTGGGCGGCTATGCCGAGCTGGCGCGCCGCTACCGCGACACCTACGAACGCGAACAGCCCTACCTGTCGCCGGCCGCCGACAAGCTGGCGCGCGAGAATGACGCCAAGCGCCGCGCCGTGTTCGAGGATTTCATCGCGATCCAGAAAACCCTGGTGCTCTACATGCAGACGCTCAGCCTGCTGGCCGGCGACACCCGCTACGACCTGTCCGCGCGCATCGACGACCTCGGGAATGGACTGAAAGCGAATAGCGAGTCCGGCCTGCAACAGCGCCACATCACGGCCTATACCGGCATGACCCGCCTGCTCACCCGGGTGATCGCTTCCGGCTACCAGAACCGCAGCGTCGAAACCATGGTGCGCGACGGCGACGCCGACGTGCAGGTGCTGCTGGACGCCATGATCCAGCTCACCCGGCTCTACTACAAGACCAACGAGAATGAGAAGAAGACCATCCTCGGCATCTTCGACGTCGAGATTCCCTTTTCCGCCCGCAATTCGGACCGCATGCTGGTGACGCTCGCCAAGGTGCACGACCTGAACAAGGCCACCGAATACAAGCTCATCGACCGCCGCTACGAGCTGGCCCTGCAGGGCCTGACCAAGGTGGCGCTGGGGCACCAGAAGATGCGCGAGAACCTCGGCAAGCTGTCCGGCGACGAGATCCGCCGCCTGCTGGGCAACTACGGCCGCGACCTGCGCACCATCCGTGACGGTTTGTCCGGCGAATGAACGGAGAGCACATGACCACCACCCCTGCCCCCGCAGCCACCGAGGGCGGCCTCGCCACCCCCACCCAGATCGCCGAGCTGGCCGACCAATTGTCGGCCTGCGCCGACCAGATCCACGAGCGCGTGATGCGCGACATCCGGGCCTATAACGACGCCGGTCAGCCGGTGCCGGACAAGGTCCAGGCCAGCGCGCGCGCCCTGTTCGAGGACGAAGTGCTGCTGCGCCAGCGTGCCAACAGCCTGTACGCCGACGCCGCCACCTTCATCATCAAGGCGCTCGGCAAGCCGCAGGCGCAGCTGGTCGCGCTCACGGCGGACGCCGCCGAGAAGATCCGCCGCATCGGCGTCATCGGGGAAGTCACGGGCCTGGTAGCGGGCCTGGTCGGCCTGGCCGGCGCCGCCGCCAGCGGCCAGGCGGTGCCCGTACTGGTGGCGCTCGACAAGGTGCGCAAGCAAGTCAAAGCGATCGAGGCGCTTGCGCCAAAGTCAGCGGCAAAGGCGCCCGATACAGCCGCGTAAGGTGAACGAAAGTCGGTTAGGAAATCAGCCGGGGCCGGCTGCTCGGATCGAAATCCGCCCAGTCGCCATCCACGATATTCCCTTCGGCCCGCTCGATGTGCTTCGCCCCCAGCTGGCGCAGCACGTCGACCGCCGTGTCGGCCTGCCCGTCGCCATCTTCGAAGGCCACAGCCACCAGCATGCCCGCTTCGCGCGGCGGCACCCGGTTCTCGCTGCTGCCGTCTTCGGCTTCGCCACGGTCCTTCATCTTGGAAAAACTGAACAGCGAGCCGACGTGCCCGCCCACCAGCCCGCCGACGATCGGCCCCAGCGGGCCGGTGACGGGCGCGGTTGCCGCGCCGATGGCGGCGCCGACGGCGCCCCCGGTCGCCACGCCCTGCATCACGCCTTCCGGCGTTTCCTTGGCGCCCGGCGACTGGATATGGTCGCCGCCGATCGGGGTCTGATCGTGCTGGCCCGGCTGGGACAGGTAGAAGCCGCTGATCCGATCGGCGTCGAAGCCCGCATCGGCAAGTGCGCGGCGGGCGCGGTCGACGTCGTCCTGAAGCTGGAAACGCCCTGCAATAATGGTGGACATATCGATTCCTCCTGGATCATGGTTAGCTCAACGATACGCCGCTGTGTTGACACCCTCTGTACGAAGCCGCACGCAGCTCAGCGCCACTGTCCGTAGTGCACCTGACCATAGTCCGCTTCCGCGGCCGCGAACGGCTCCGGCAACCAGGCGCGCGGATCGACCCGGAAATATTTCAGGAATTCGCCATACAAATCCGGATGGCGCGCCGCCAGCGCATGTGGCTGCTCGAAGAAGCTCTCGGTGGCCACCGCGAAAAACTCGGCCGGATTGCTCGCGCCATAGTGGTCGAGCACCCCGTGCCGGCCCCACATGGCGTCGCGCCGCAAGTCCGCGTAATTGCGCGACAGCACCTCGGACCAGCTACGGTAACGCTCGGTGCTGCCCAGGTAGGGCGCGCCGTTGGTGTTGCCCGATTCGCTGTCGAGCTGGTGGGCGAATTCGTGCAGCACCACATTGTGGTGGGCCTGGCCATCCTCGTGCCAGGCGTCCGGCGCGCCGCGCCGCACGTGGTCCCAGGACAGGATCACGCGGCCGTCGCCCCAGGATTCGCCCAGCAGATCCTGGCGCTGCTCGGTGACGACGCCGGCGGCGTCGACCTCGCGCCGCGGCACTAGGAAGGCGCCGGGATAGACCAGCACCGCGTGCAGGCTCGGGTAGACCTTGGCCGGCATCGCATCTCCGGCGCGGCCCAGCACCAGCAGACAGGCCTGGGCCGCGATCGTCACCTGCATCTCTTCGGTGATCTCGAGTCCGGCGCAGCCCACGAAATTTTTCTCGTGCAAAAACTGCTGGACCAGGCGCTGCAGCCGCGCGCGCTCCTCCCGGCCCATGCCCGCATACTGCAAGACATTGCGCTCGAGGATGGCAAGCTGCGAGGCGGACAAAGGACGCGCCAGCGCGCGGCGCAGCCGCCATTTCGGCAGCAGCCAGGCTGCCAGCGCACCGGCCGCGAGCAGCCCGACGACGATTTCTTCCATCAACGCTCCCGTTGCGCGACCCAGTCGACGGTCTCGTCGGCCCCGCCGATGAGCTGGCCGCCGACGAAGACCTGCGGCCAGGTCAGGTGGCCGCTGATCCCACGCAGCACGCTGGTCGTGATCTTCTGGTCTTCCGAAATATCGGTAAATACGATGTCATTCTCGCGCAGGGCGGCCTTGGCGCGCGCACAATGCGGGCAGCCAGGACGCGAAAACATGACGACCGGCTCGGGAATCTTCGCATTCGGGTTGATATGTCTCAGCATCGTATCGGCGTCGGAGACCTCGAACGGGTCGCCTTCCTTGTCCGGTTCAATGAAGATTTTGTCGATCACGCCGTCCTTGACCAACATCGAGTAGCGCCAGGAACGGCGCCCGAAGCCGAGGTCGCGCTTGTCGACCAGCATGCCCATGCCCTCGGTGAAGTCGCCGTTACCGTCCGGGACCACGGTGATATTGGCGACGCCCTGCCCGGCCACCCACTGGTTCATCACGAAGGCATCGTTCACCGAGATGCAGACGACGTCGTCGACGCCGTTCGCGCGCAGCACCGGCGCCAGTTCGTTGTAGCGCGGCAGATGGGTCGAGGAGCAGGTCGGCGTGAACGCGCCCGGGAGCGAGAACACCACCACGGTCTTGCCCTTGAACAGCTCGTCGCTGGACAGGTCCTGCCATTGGTCGTGGGGACGCGCCTTGAAGGTAACGCGCGGGACGGGCTTGCCCTGCAATGATTCGGGGGTGGGGAGTGTGACGGTGGTTGGCATCTGGCTTCCTTTCCTGATGGACGGCCGGGGCCGCATTCGGGGCAGGTAGGGATGCTTGACGGGATTTCAACGCGGCCCTTGCAAATAATTGTCGATTTGGAAAACCACGGTCGACGTGCTGCACTGCGGCACATAAAACAAAGCCGCGCACAAGGCGCGGCATAAAGGACGACAGCGATCGTCTGGCCGGCAGCCGCGGGTCTCAGGCGCGGCTGGCCGGGATGCGCCCTTGCGGGCGCCTTACTTGGTGGCGGGCTGGCCTGGTGCCGGGCCGAACAGTGCGGCGACCAGCGGGTCACGCGCGACAGGGCTGCGGTTCACGCGGATCGCGTAGTGGGTGTCGTCCGCCAGGATGTGGAAGTGGCGGCCGCTGCCGGCCATGTTCTGCTCGCGCAGGCCTGGACGTTCCTTGCGCGGGGCGGCGCCTTCGCGTTTCGGCTGGCAGATGGCGGCCAGGAAGGCTTTCACGCGGTCTTGATCGGGGCAGATCTGGTAGACGGCCTTGCCCAGGTAGGTGGCGGTGCCTTCGATATAGCGGGCCAGCTCGATGACGCCGGCTTCGCGCAGGTCGCGGATATATTTGCGGGCGCCCGACGGCGAAAACTTCAGGAACCAGGCGATTTCGTCGGCCAGCATTTCATGGGTCGACAGTTCGTTGATCAGTTTCTGCATGTTTTCGATCCGGCGCTGCGTGGCCGACGTCGAGCGCACGCGCTCGATCGGCGCCAGCGAAATCGGCGCACGTTCGGTTGGTTGCGGCGGGACGCGTTCGATCAGCGCGGAGTTGCTGGAAGTGTGCACTGCGCCAAGGTCGCCTTGCACCGCGTTGTGATGGGTCGTTGCATGCATGTGGTGAGCTCCGTTTTATAGAGTGAGACTTGTGCGGTCCGGGTCGCTGCGTGTCTGTTCGACATCCTGACAACACCTCGGTTCCGCTTAACTAGGCTCAAGATTGCCTGTATCAGCCACCCCGGTCTGTGCGCCATCCAACATTCAATTAAATTCCCAAAAGCATTATTGAGTTTTTGAAACATTTGCTTACACACGATATGTCATGCAATCGTCACAAATTTCCAAAATGGAATATGATGCTTCGCACAACGCGTCCTGTAGCAATTTTGCCACTGTTGTATTTTTGCACCGCTTATGTGCTCTGGGTGCGGTAGCGCACCGAGAGCATGGAACTTGCACTGTTATCGTTCATCCAACATCAGTGTCAAGGCATGCGATGTCAACAACCCTTCACCTTATGGGAGTAACCTGTGAATAATACGAAGAAGATCGCCCTGGCTGTCGCCATTCTCTGCTCGGCCGGAACCGCCCTCGCCCAAGAAATCAACCCGTCGTGGTACATCCAGCCGAGCGTCGTGCACGCCAAGCCGGATGCCGATTTCGGCGTCAGCGACCGCGACACCGGTGGCGGCCTGAAGTTCGGTAAAGCCGTCAACCAATACTGGGACATCCAGTTCGGCGCGAGCCAGGTGCGCTTCGAAGAAAACGCCGCCAACTACCGCCAGACCCTGGCTGGCGTCGACGCCCTGCTGATGCTGTCGCGTGAGCGCTTCCGTCCGTTCGTGCTGTTCGGCCTGGGCGTCGAGCGCGACAAGGTCGAAAACCGCTTCCGCAACGTGGGCCACAACTCGCCGTACGCCACCGTCGGCATCGGCTTCCAGGCCAGCCTGACCCCGCAATGGTCGCTGCAAGCCGACCTGCGCTCGGTGCGCGGCTTCCTGCGTCATGACGAAGAATTCGGCTTCCGCCGCAGCAACAACAAATACCTGACCGTCGGCCTGAACTACGCGTTCAACCCGCCGCCAGTCGCCGCCGCACCAGCGCCGGCACCGGAACCAGTCGTGGAAGCAGCACCGGCGCCAGCACCGGTCGCTCCGCCACCACCACCACCAGCACGCTTCGAGAAAGTGACCCTGGAAGCCACCAAGCTGTTCGAATTCGACAAGGCCGACGTCATCATGCCGTCGCCGAAACTGGACGAGATCGCTTCGGCCCTGCAGGCTGACACCAGCATCACCAACGTCGACATCACCGGCTACACCGACCGCCTGGGTTCGGACAAGTACAACCAGAAGCTGTCGGAACGCCGCGCCAACGCCGTGCGTGACTACCTGGTCAGCAAAGGTATCGACGGCAACCGCCTGAAAGCCTACGGCAAAGGCGAAGCCAACCCGCTGGTCCAGTGCAACGAGAAGAACCGTGCTGCGCTGATCGCCTGCCTGGAACCTAACCGTCGCGTCGAAGTCGAGCAGATCACCATCGAAAAACGCGTGCAGTAATTACTGCGTGCATGCCGGGTCCAGCCGCGCCTGATATAGGCCGGCTGGTGCATGGCATCGACGTAGCACGACACCAGGGGGCTTCGGCCCCCTTTTTATTTGGAGGATAGGACATGGCTCTCAAAAACTGGCGTCCGTATTCGCGCGAACTGGTGCGCGTGATGCGCTGCGCCGTCACGGAATGGCTCGATCACCGCGCCTCCAGCAAGGGCGCGGCGCTGGCCTTCTACACCCTGTTTTCGATGGCGCCGATCCTGGTGCTGGTGATCGCCATCGCCGGCTTCTTCTACGGACCGGAAGCAGCACAGGGACAATTGATCAATGAATTGCGCGGCCTGGTCGGCAAGCAAGGCGCGGAAACCATCCAGGCCATCCTGGCCGGCGCCCGCAACAAGGAAGACGGCCTGTTCGCGACCATCATCGCCGGCGTGCTGCTGCTGGTCGGCGCCACCAGCGTGTTTTCCGAACTCAAGGACAGCCTGGACGAGATCTGGGACGTGCCGCAGGCCGAGAACGCCGGTTTCTGGGGCCTGGTGCGCACCCGCCTGCTCTCCTTCGGCCTGATCCTGGTGCTGGGCTTCCTGCTGATGGTCTCGCTGGTGGTGAGCGCCGCGCTGGCCGTGGTCGAGAATTTCATCGGCGGCATGTGGAAGGAAGCAGCCGTGGTCATGGGCTGGCTCGCTTCAGGCATCGGTTTCCTGGTGATCGCCATCCTGTTCGGCACCATCTACAAGCTGCTGCCACGCATCCACCTGTCCTGGCACGACGTCACCATCGGCGCGCTCGGCACCGCGGCCATGTTCACGCTGGGTAAATTCGGCATCGGCCTATACATCGGCAACAGCGGCGCCGCCGACAGCTTCGGCGCGGCCGGCTCGCTGATCGCGCTGCTGCTGTGGGTGTATTACTCGGCCCAGATCTTCTTCCTCGGCGCCGAGTTCGCGCGCCAGTACGCGCTCAAGCTGGGCAGCCTGAAGCACAAGCCGGCGCATGAGACCGGAGACAAGAAGAAGGACGATGAACCGGTGCAGACCGGAACCTGGAAAGGTGGCAAGGCAGTGTAATCGGTAGTGTGGACGGGGGCGCCTAGCCGGCATCGCCGTCCACCGGACCAGATCATTCGCCCAGCAACTCCGCGAGAACTTCCATCCCCTCGACCCGTTCCGACACCACCTTCAGCACCATCACCACCGGCACCCCCAGCAGCAATCCCCACATCCCCCACAGCCAGCCCCAGAACAGCAGGCTCACGAACACCGCCGCCGGGTTCATCTTGGCGATCCGGCCCGTCATCCAGGTAGTGACCACCATGCCGACCAGGGTCGCGATGCCGAGCGAGGAGCCGGCCACCAGGATCACCATGCGCAGCGATTCGAACTGGAAGAAAGCGACCGCGCCGGTCGCGATGGTGATCAACAGCGGGCCGAAATACGGCACCACGTGCGCCACGCCGGCAAAGGCGGCCCAGGCGCCTGCGTTCTCGAGGCCGATGGCGCGCAGCGCGGCCCAGGTCAGCAGGGCCAGCAACACGTTGGTGACGAGCAGCATGAACATATAGGCCTGGATCGCATTGTTCATGTCGTCCAGGATGTGTACCGTGACTTTTTTGCGCGTCAGCGAGGGGCCTGTGAGCTTGACCAGCTTGCGCTTGAAGGTGTCGCCGGACAGCAGCAGGAAGAACACCAAAAATACCACCATGGTCGCCTGCGACAGGAAGGTCGCCAGGCTAACCGAACCGGCCAGAACCCAGTCCATGACGCGGATGTTGGAGCCGGCCGCGACCGGCGCCGGGGGCACGCTCTGGGTGCGGCGCTGAATCGCCTTGCGCTCGCCGCCACCGGTGGCGTTCGATGCGGCGCGCTCGATCTCGGCAGCGGCCGCCTGGACCTGCTGGATGGTCGAGCGTTCGCCGCTGCTGCTGGTCAGGATGCGGGTGACTTTATGGGTGAGCGCAGGCAGCTCGTCGAGAATATTGAAGAACTCCCCCTGCAGCCGATACACGGTGCCGCCCATGGCGGCCAGGATGGCGACGGTTACCAGGGTGGTGCCAATGACGCGCTTGACCCTCCAGCGTTCCAGCCAGCGCACGACAGGGTTCAGGGTGTAGGCGATGAAGATGCCGAGCAGAAGCGGCACGAAGAATTTCTGGGCCCATTGGAGGGCGAACACGCAGGCGATAGTGGCCAGGATGCCGAGCGACAGCCCGCGCGCATTCACATGGATCGGCAGGCGCAAGCCGGCCGCATGCAAGGTCAGCTCGTCGCCAGTCGAGCTTGCCCCAGGGGCAGGCTCGGAGGCGGCGCCCGGCCCGCTGGGGGCCGGCGCCACCGGGGCGGCATTGTCAGGCGTTTGCGCAGGTTGCGCCGGTTCAGGTGGTACGAGCTGCATAGCAAAGCGCCTTGACAAGGAGCCGGGCCGCCCCGGCTTTCGGGGATTACTTCACGCGGATGTCGTTCTTGACCGAGGTCACGCCTTTGACGCCACGCGCGATCTGCACGGCTTTCGAGGCATCGCCGGCTTCAGCCACGAAGCCCGACAGTTGCACGTCGCCCTTGTAGGTTTCGACGTTGATTTCGGTGGCTTTCACGGTTGGGTCAGCGGCGAAGGCGGCTTTCACCTTGGTGGTGATGACAGCGTCATCGACGTATTCGCCGGCCGATTTCGAGGTCGGGTTCGACGAGCAGCCCACGGCGGTGATGGCGACGGCGGCAGCGAAGGTGGCGGTGATCAGGCGTTGTGCGATTTTCATGATAGCTCCTTGGTTGTTAACACTACAAATAAAAACTACTTAAGCAAAGCCCATGCGGGCGGTGTGGGCGGTACCGGCACGCCGGCCCGCAATACTGAATCTTATTTACCGAACTGCGTCTTGGCGGTGCTCACGCACTGGTCCTTGACGGCGCCGGCGTAGGCGTCGCATTTCTCGATCGCGACGCGGTACTGCGCGGCCAGCTTGTCCTCGCGCGCATCGAGGCGCGCTTCGATGCTCTTGCGGTCGGCCTTGGCGTCGGCCTGGGCCGCAATGAGGGTGGCCTTGGCCTGCTCCAGGCAGACGTCGCGGTCGTTGCCGGTAACTGCGGCGCAGCGCACCTTGTCGCGGTCGAAGTTCGCAGCGGCGATGCGCATCCGGGCCTGGGTATAGGCCGACAGCGTGTTCTTGTACGCGGCCTCGGCTTCTTCCTCGACGCGTACCCGCGCCGCCTTGGCTTCAGCGATGCACAGGTCGTGTGGATTGCCGGCGATCAGGTCGCAGCGCGCCTTGGCCGCCTTGTAATTCGTTTCGGCCGTGGTGCGTGCCGTCTGGAATGCCGTCTTGGCGTCCGGCACAGCCTGGGCACGGGCCGATCCTGCCCAGGCGAGCGCGGCGCCGATCAGCAGGAAAGCATGGCTTGTTCTCATTGTTTGTTCTCCATTTGTCAACACGCTGATGACGTTTTACGCTGAGTTGCGGAGGCTTTCTGTTCGGTGCCGAACACATGAGCATAGGTGCAACATTTCCTTACCGATTTACACAAGCCGCTTGTAAATAACGCGGCGCTAGACGGTTAAGAAGCGCACAGACCTTGATTCTGCACAGGCCTACAGTGGACTCACATTATTTGTCAGGAGAACAACATGAAAGCCACCCGTATCCTTGCCGTCACCGTGCTGGCAAGCTCCGCCCTGATCACCGGTTGCGCAAGCACCTCGTCCCAGCCGTACAACAACGGCTACAACAGCGGCTATAACAATGTGTCGATGGGCTATGGCACGATCGAGTCGATCCAGGTCGTTCAGGGCGAGAACCGCACCAGCGGCGCCGGCGCGATCGTCGGCGGCCTGGTCGGCGCACTGGCCGGCAGCCAGGTCGGCAGCGGCGGCGGCCGTACCGCGGCCACCGTCGCCGGCGGCGTTGCCGGCGCAGCGATCGGCAACAACGTCGAACGCAACCGCAATGCCGGCGGCGCCGCCGAGGTGTACCAGATCAACGTGCGCATGGATAACGGCGAATACCGCGCCGTGAGCCAGGACAGCGTCTACGACCTGCGCGTGGGCAACCGCGTGCGCATCGTCGACGGCCGCGTCTACCGCTACTGATCATTCAATCCCGAGGCCTGGTTGCGCCTCGCCCACGGCCCCGGCCGGCGTTCTGCCGGCCGGGCGTTTTCTTGTATCCGGCCGGTCCGCGCCGGACGCGATTCCTTCCAGGAGAACACCATGTCCCATCTGAGCATCTTCTTGCGCGGCGCCTGTGCCTGCCTGCTTGGCGCCTCCCTGTCCATTCACGCCCAGACCCAGGCCCAGCCCAGCAGCGACGCCCTGGTCGACCCGGTCGCGGCGCGCCAGCAGGCGCGGGAAATCGCGCAGGGCGATCCGGCGCGCTGGTACCGCGAGGACGGTACGCGGCAGGCCCAGCTGCGCACACTGAAGAAGGAAGCCGGCGCGGCGCTGCAGGAAGCGCGCAATGCCTGCAAGAAGGCGCCGAGCGCGGAGCGCAAGAGCTGCGAGCAGGAGGCGCGCGCGACCTACCAGAATGATCTGGCGCGGGCCCAGGCGCAGGTAAGCGGGCAGACACCCTGAGTTGTGGGGTGTGCGGCTGGGAATGGAAGCTGTTCTCTCTGCGCGGGGGGGGGAGTTGAACGCGTGAGCGGCGCATGGGGCGGTGGTCGTTCGATGGCGCGGTGGTTGTTCGATGGCGCGGTGGAGCCGCCCACCCTACGGTTCTCCTATCAGCAAGGGCACACACGATAGGCGCAGCAGTTGAACGCGCGAAAAAAAACGGCGCCGAATCAGAGATTGCGACGCCGCTCAAGCCCCACCATATGCTTCTAGCTGCAGATTGTTATTGTCGACTACGCTCTGCAGCCCGTATTCACTCGCCCGCCTGCGCCGAACGGCGCTTGTGGACGTACCAACCTACTACACCCAGCAGGATGGCGGCGGCGCCGGCCTGCTTGCCGAGGCGGCGCTGGCGGATGAAATTAAACGCCGTCATACCATAGGGCGCCAGCGTCGCGACGCTGATGCCGGTCGGGCGCAGCAGCGCGTCCGCGCGCGAGCGCAGCGCCACGGTGGCATGGTCGAGTGCGCCATGCAGGATGACATCCGGGCGGGCGCCGTAGCGGATCTCTTCCTTGGCCTGGGCCACGTTGTGGCGGAAATATTCGCCTTCGCGCAGCAGCTCCTGCTTGCGGATGGCCGGATTCACACTGTGCTTGTGTCCGGCCAGACCGGTCGTGCCGTCTTGATTGTGCATCTTTCGCCTCCTTCGTGTCGCCGCTTAGAGCAGCATGTCGCGATCGTTCTTGAGTTCTTTCATCGTGGCCGGGAAGCCGAGCTTGTCCTGCTTGAGCAGCGCCAGGCCCTTGGCCACCAGGATGCCGGCGATGACGAGGAACACCACGAACATGATGAGCAGGATCTTCCAGCCCATTTCATCCCAGGCCAGGGCGACGATGGTCGCGGTGCCGTAGGCGATGGCGAACCAGACCGCCAGGATGGCGATGCCGAAGCAGGCCACCAGCTCGATGACATGGTTGCGCACTTCGGACAGCTCGAGCGCGGCCAGTTCGACGCGCGAGACGAGCAGCCCGAACAGGCTCTTCATCATGGTGGAGATCCCGCCCATCAGGCCGGGGCTGTGCACGACGGTATCGTTTTGCTCCATGACGGTCTCCGGCGCTTATTGCTTGCGGCCGAACAGGACGCCGAGGGCGATGCCGATGCCGGCGGCGATCGCCAGGGTGCGGTAGGGATTATCGCGGACATAGACGTCGGCGTCATGCGCCAGCTCCTTGCCGCGCTCCAGGGCTTGTTCCTGGTAGCGGCCGGCGGAGCCGCATGCGCGGTCCAGCAGGTCCATGCCGCGGCTGCGCAGTTCCTCGGCCTTCTCGCCCGACAGGCCGGCGGCCGCGCTCAGCATGGTCTGGGCATCGCGCACCAGCGACTTCAGGTCCGACTGGGCGTCCGACGCCTTGCTGTCGAGATCGTAGGCATGGGCTTTGGCTTTCAGGTTGCTGCGGGTGGTGTCGAACATGGTGTACTCCAGTAAGTGGTCTTGTTAAAAAAAGTGGTGCGTCGGCGCGTGCGAACCCATTCCGCGGCATCCGCATACGGACGCCGCGAGGTCCTTGGCCGATCAGCGCGCTGCGGTCCGCGCCGGAATCCCGGCGCCTTCGTTCGACAGCACGATCTCGACGCGGCGGTTACGCTGGCGTTCGGACGCCGAATCGTTCGAGGCGACCGGGAACGCTTCGCCATAGGCCTTCATGGCGATGCGGTCACGCGGCACACCCATCGAGCTCAGCGCCGAGGCCACGGCTTCGGCACGGCGCTGCGACAGTTCCTGGTTGTACGAGGAGCTGCCGGTGCTGTCCGTAAACCCTTCGACCAGCACGGTGCGGTTCGGGTTCTGTTGCATCACGTCGGCGAGCTTGCGCAAGGTCGACATTCCGTTCGGTGTCAGGGTCGCCTTGTCGGTCGCGAACAGCACGTCGCCGATCGTCACGACATAGCCGCGCTCGGTCTTGACGGCCTGCAGCTCGACCAGCAGCGCTTCCAGCACGGCGGCGCGCTGCACCAGGGCGGCGTTCTGCTCCTGGGTGGCGGCGGCTTGCTGCTGGGCGGCCTGGGCTTGCGCCTGGGCTTGCGCGGCAGCGGCCTGGGCGGCCTCGGCGTCACGCTTGGCGCGGTCCGCTTCGGCGGTGCGCGCGTCGAGGCGCACCTGGTCGCGTTGGCGCGAAGCGTCGGCGATGCTGGCCTCGGCGGCTTTGCCCTTGGCTACTTCCATGGCGGTGGCGATACGCTGCTTGGCGACATAAGCCAGGCGGTCGACGTCGCTCAGGCTTTCGCGGCGGGCGGCCGCGGCATTGGCCTGGTCGAGCGCTTCGCTGGCCTGGCGGAATTCGTTCGGCGCATACTGCGAAACTTGCGGGTTGTTATTGGCGCTGACGAAATCGGCGCGCGCCTGGTCCAGGGTCGGGGTAGTGATCGGGGCGCTGGCGCAGGCGACTGCCAGCACGGCGGCGGCCAGCAGCGACATCGTGGAACGGGTTTTCATGTGCTTGTCCTTTTCTTGGTCTTGGTCGGAGGCCGCGCCTTGCATAGGGGCGCGGCGCAGCAATCGTTTGTCTTACGGCGTGGTGGTGGCCGGCTGCGAAGCGTTGGCGCGATCGACCTCTTCGCGCAGCACGCGCAGGTCTTCGTTCAGCTGGTTCGAGGCGGCGCTGGCCTTGGTCGACACCGCCTTGCTCTGGGCCAGCTTGGCGTCGGCCTGGGCCTGGATCGCCAGCTCGCGCGCCAGCTTGTAGTCGCGCGCGGCCAGGGCCTGGTTGGCGCGCATCATCTTGTCACGGGCGGCATTGATTTCTTCCGGCGCCAGTTCGGCGGCGCCGGCCGATACGGCGTTCTCTACTGCATTACGCGATACGGCCACATCGGCGGTGGCAGGGGCTTTTTGCGGGCTGGCGCAGCCGGCCAGCAGCAGCACGGCGGCGGCACAAGCGCCGGCGGCGAAACGGGTCATGGCTTGTTGTTGTTGGTCCATTACGGATCCTCCGGGTGAACAGCTTCGTTAAGAACTGTTATTGAAGAAATGTCCTGTGTAACGTTATAAACCTGTTATCCACTTGCTATCGGTTCGGTGCCGCACATTGACGCGTCATGCCATCCTGCTCAACAGGTGGGGGTTAGGCAGCGCACATAGAACGCCAGGGGCTTTACGCTAAGCTGGATATGACTATTACAACAAGGACGACCGCCATGGCCGATACCACCACGCCGGCTGCGCAAGCCCGGCACCCTGCGCGCAAGAAGAAGATCCTGCTGAGCATCCTCGGGATCCTGATTGCGATCCCGATCATCGCGATCATTTTCATCCTCACTTTCGACTGGAACCGCGCCCGCCCCTGGATCAATGCCAAGGTCAGCGACGCCATCGACCGTCCCTTCGCCATCCGCGGCAACCTGGACGTCGAGTGGGAGCGGCCCGCCAAGACCATGGCGCCGGCCGAGCGTACCTGGCGCGACCACATCCCCTGGCCGCACCTGATCGCCAACGATACCCACATCGGCAACCCGGCCGGCATGCCGGTGCAGGATGCCGGCGTGGCGCGCCAGTTCTCGTTCTCGCTGAACCCCTTCGCCCTGCTCTCGCGCACCATCAATATCCCGCTGCTGCGCTTCGACGGCCCGCGCGTGGACCTGCTGCGCACCGACGCAAGCCACTACAACTGGGCCTTCAAGCGCAAGGAGGAAAAGTCGCGCTGGACCCTCGACCTGGAAAGAGTGGTGCTGACCGACGGCGTCATCCACATCAAGGATGCGGTCACCAAGGCCGACGTCACGGCGCGCGTGCGCACCCTGGAGAAGGACCCGCGCTACGGCATCGGCTGGACCCTGGACGGCACCTACAATGGCGCCAAGGTCGAAGGCGGCGGCAAGGCCGGCGCCGTGCTGTCGCTGAAGGATCAGGGAACGCCGTTCCCGGTGCAGGCCGACATGCGCTCCGGTAAAACCCGGATCGCGGTCGAAGGCACGGTCACCCGCCCCGCCAAGCTGGCGGCGATCGACCTGAAACTTGAACTGGCCGGCCCCAGCATGGACCAGCTGTATTACTTCACCGGTGTGGTGCTGCCGACCACCGGCGCCTTCTCGACCTCGGGCCGCCTGATCGGCACCCTGGGCGAAGACAATAGCCGCTGGGTCTACGACGGCTTCAAGGGCAAGGTCGGCTCATCCGACATCGCCGGCCGACTCGAATACGCCACCGGCGCGCCGCGTCCTAAACTGTCGGGCAATGTGCGCTCGAAAACCCTGGTGTTCGCCGACCTGGCGCCGCTGATCGGCGCCGACTCGAACGCCGCCAAGAAGGAGCGCAACGCCGATGTGGTGCAGCCTACCGGCAAGGTGCTGCCGGTAGAGGAATTCAAGACCGAGCGCTGGAACAAGCTCGACGCCGACGTGCGCTTCTCGGCCGACAACATCGTCCGCGATACCGCCTTCCCGATCAGTAAGCTGTCGACCCACCTGACCATGAACAACGCGGTGCTGAACCTGCAGCCGCTCGAGTTCGCGATGGCCGGCGGTACCGTGCGCTCCAACATCCGCCTCGACGGCCGCGGACGCGAAGGGCCGAAGGCGATCAAGGCCCAAGCCAAGGTCGCGGCGCGCGGCATCGAGATCAAGAAACTGTTCCCGAAAATCGAGGAACTGCAAGCGACGGTCGGCAGCATCGCCGGCGACGCGAATCTCACCGCGCAGGGCAATTCGGTGGCCAGCCTGCTGGCGGGATCGAACGGCGAAATCAAGACCCTGATCAATCAGGGCCAGATCAGCAAGTACCTGCTGGAACTGGCGGGCCTGAACGTCGGCAACGTCATCGTCACCAAGCTGTTCGGCGACAAGCAGGTGAAACTTAATTGCATGGCGACCGATTTCGAAGTCACCGACGGCATTGCCGCCACCCGCTACTTCGTGGTCGACACCGAGGAAGCCCTGATCGAGGTGGCCGGCGCGATCAACCTGGCCGGAGAGCAGATGGACCTGCGCATCGATCCGAAGACCAAGGCGCTGCGCCTGTTCACCCTGCGCTCGCCGCTGTATGTGCGCGGTTCGTTCAGCAAGCCGGACGTGTCGGTGGACAAGGGTGTGCTGGCACTCAAAGCCGGCAGCGCCATCGCCCTGGCCGCCGCCGCCCCGGTCGCCGCCCTGATCCCGCTGGTGAATACCGGACCGGGCGAGGACAGCGATTGCGGCCGCCTGCTGGCCCAGGTACGCCAGAAGCCGCAGGCGCCGCCGCCGGGCAAAGCCAAGCGCGGCTGAAGAATTTGTGCGGCATTGTGAATTGTCGAACAGACCAGACTCTTGTGCGCAATTATTATTGGCACATGGACTCGACGAAGCGCAGTACGACATGAAGCACACTCGCTGGACCGCCGCCCTGATCGCGCCTTTACTGGCGCTCCTGATGGGCGGACAACTGGGAGGATGCGCAATGTCGGGGCGTGCCGGGCCGGTGGCGGAAGTCGTCGACGACGCCACCATCACCGCAGGTGTCCGGACCGCCATTGCCGGCGACCGGGCCTTGACAGTGTCGGACCTCGGTGTCGAGACCACGCAGGGTGTAGTACAGCTGAGCGGCTTTGTCGGCTCGGCGGATAGTGTGGCGGCCGCGGCGTCGGTTGCCCGGACCGTAAAAGGCGTCAGGTCCGTCAGAAATGACCTGCGCTTGAAATGAACCCACCATTAAGGAGATCTACCATGAAAACCATCAAACAACTGGTCGTTACCGCTACCCTGGCAACCGCTGCACTGGGCCTGGCCGGCTGCTCCGGCATGTCGCAGCAAGACAAGAACACCGCGATCGGCGCGGGCGCCGGCGCCGTTGTCGGCGGCGTGCTGACCGGCGGCAGCGCTGTCGGCACCGTGGGTGGCGCAGCTGTCGGCGGCGTCATCGGCAACCAGGTCAACAAGACCAACTAAATCCGGTTTGGGCGCATAAGCGCCTGACGCCAGATTCCCAAGCCCGGCACTGCCGGGCTTTTTTTGTCTCACCCATTCCCGCGTCGAATAAGTGTCATGCGCCAGCGGTCACTTCCGCCGCGGCGTGCCAGCGCCTATCGTTCATCCCGCATCACCTCTTTTGAACGATTTTTTTCTGGCAGATACCATGACCATCAACATTTACGGCGACCTCGGTTCAGGAAGTTTCCGCCGCGTCGCCGCCGCCGCCGCCCTCATGGGCATCGCATTCGAACGCATCGACATCGACCTGTTCAAGGGCGAAAGCCATACGCCGGCCTTTTTGAAACTCAATCCACACGGGCTGACGCCAGTGCTGCAGGATGGCGACACCGTCATCTGGGAAGCCTCGGCAATCAACCTCTATCTGGCCGAGAAGACCAATTCTCCGCTGGTGGGCCGCAGCGCAAGGGAGCGACACGAAGTCCTGCAATGGATGTTCTGGTCCGGCGAACAATGGCGCGTGTTCGCGACGCTGCTGTTCGACCAGCGCGTCGCCGGCCGCGCCATGGGGCAGCCCGAAGACCCGGCGATCGTCGCGCTCGTGCTCAAGAATATCCGCGCCGCTGCGGCCGTGCTCGACGCCCACCTCGCGGACCGCTCCTTCATCGTCGGCGATGCGCTGACCCTGGCCGACATCGACATCGCGGCGCCGTTCTCCCAGGTATTCCGCACCAAGGCGCCGTTGGCCGAATTCCCGCACCTGTGGGCATGGCAGCAGCGCCTGCTGGACACCGTGCCGGCCTGGGCCGCGACACGGCGCGACCTGGACGGGCGCATGGACGCCTTCCTGGACACGATCGGCATCAGCTTCCGGGACGAGGAGCCGCGGCATGCCAACTAGCACCAGCCTCACCATGGCGATCTACGAGGGATTCGCGCACGGCCGGCTCGACCACTGGGACGCGGTGTTCCATCCCGACGTGCAGATCAACAGCCCGGCCGGCCGCGACATCGCCGGTCTCGACGCGCTCAAGGCCTGGGTACAGGCCTTCCTCGCCGCCTTCCGCCCGCGCGTCGACCTGATCGACCATTACGTCGCCGGCGAGCGCGCGCTGCTCACCATCAACCTGCACTGGCGGCACGATGGCGCGCCCTTCTTCGGCATCGCGCCGACCGGCACGGGCGGCACGTCGGTCGAGACCTTCGTCCTGCGCTTGCGGGATGGCCGGGTGACGCACTTCGACGTCGCCGACAATTCGCTCGACCTCGCGCTCTACCTGCACGGGCAGGGCATGGCGCTGCCGAGCGGGGTCACGCCGCCGGCGCTGGTGTCCGGTCAGCGCACGCCGTAGCGCGTCGCCGCCAGCTGCTCTTCGACGAAGGCGATGAAGGCGCGCGCCTGGGGACTGGCGTGACGCGCCCCACCCGGCAGCACCGCCCACAGGTCGAGGTCGGGCAGGCACCAGTCGGGCAGGAGCTCGACCACCTGGCCGCTGTCCAGCGCGTCCTCGAGGATCCATTCGCTGGCGACCGCGATGCCGAGGCCGGCCAGCACGGCGGCGCGCAAGCCTTCCAGCGCGCTGATGCGCAGCTTCGGCTGCAGCACCACGTCGAGAGCGGCGCCGTCCCGGGTGAAGGTGATGTGCTCGCCGCCCTCGCCGCGCGACAGGACGATGGCGGCGTGTTCGGCAAGCTGGGCTGGCGTTTGTGGTGTGCCGTGTTGCGCAAGGTAGGCGGGCGTTGCGACGAGGATGCGGCGGCAACGGCCGATTCTTCGGGCCGTGAGGCTTGAGCTGGCCAGCTTGCCCATGCGCAGGGCGACTTCGGCGCCCTCTTCCACCAGGCCGATGTTGCCGTCGTCGAGCAGCAGGTCGATGGTGAGCCGGGGATGCTGGTCGAGGAACAGAGGCAGCTTCGGAATGATGTGCTGGCGCACGAAGGTGATGGTGCCGCTCACCCGCAGCGTGCCGGCCAGGGGCGCGTTCGCACCCTTGACGGACGTCAGCGCCAGTTCGGCTTCGCGCAGCGTGCGGGTCGCATGTTCATAGAATGTATGTCCGGCGTCGGTCGGGGCCAGGCCGCGGGTCGAGCGCAGGAACAATTGCACACCCAGCTCTTCCTCGAGCTGCGCCACGCTTTTGGAGACCGAGGGCTGGCCCAGGTTCAAGTCCTTGGCGGCGGCGCTAAAGGAGCGCGTCTCGTAGACGCGCACATAGGTGCGCATGGTGCTGAACAAGTCCATCGTGATTCGACGTCGGCATGGATGAGAAGACCACGAGCATACGGTGCGGACAGGAATTAATCAAACGAGGGGGCCACCGCGGCCCCCATCACTGGAGAATCACCGATGCACATGCTACTTAGAGGCCGCAAGGCCATCGTCACCGGCTCCACCGCCGGCATCGGCCGCGCGACCGCCGAAGGCCTAGCGCGCGCCGGGGCTGCGGTAATCATCAACGGACGGGGAAACGCGCGGGTCGACGCCGCCGTGCGTCAGTTGCAGGAAGCATTCCCGTTGGGGGCGGGTCGTGTTCGTCAGCAGCGAGTCGGCATTGAATATTCCGAAAGAGATGCTGGACTACGGCATGACCAAGACCGCCCAGCTCGCCATCTCGCGCGGCCTGGCCGAAGCCGCCGCAGGCAGCGGCGTCACCGTCAATGCGATCCTGCCGGGGCCGACGCGATCGGAAATCCTGGGCATCTTCATGGAGAGCCAGGTCGCGGCGGCAGGCATCACGCTGGAGGAAGCGGAAGGACGGTTCCTGCAAGCGCTGCGCCCGACTTCGCTCATCAAGCGCTTCACCAGCAAGATTGAGGTGGCGAACCTGATCGTCCACACCTGTTCGGAGCAAGCCTTCGGCACCACCGGCGCCGCGCTGCGGGTGCACGGCGGCGTGTTGCGCTCGATCGGCTGAGCGCTGGCTTACATGTGCGCTTCGTGCAGTGGCATGGCGCCGGCTTCGCGCACGATTTCGTAGCAGGTGCAGGATGCGGCCGCCAGCCGGTTCGGGTCGAGGATTTCGATATTCCCGCGGCTGTAGTTGATCAGCCCCTGCTGCTGCAACGCGCTGGCGGCCTTGGTGACGCCGACGCGGCGCACGCCGAGTGCGTGTGCCAGGAATTCATGCGTCAGGTGGAACTTCTCCGACTGCAGGCGGTCGCGCGTGACGAGCAGCGAGCGCGCCAGGCGTGCCTCGAGCACGTGAAAGCGGCTGCACACGGCGATCTGGATCGCCTGCGCCAGCAAGGTGTCGGTGTAGCGGTAGAGCACGCGCTGCAGCGCCGGGTTGCGCGCCACTTCGGCCTGGAAGCGCTCGCTTGCCATGCGGCTGGCGCTGCCGGCGCGCTGCACGACGGCGCGCACCTGGGCGGTGTCGTGGCCCAGCGCCACGGTGGCGCCGACCATGCCTTCGCGGCCGACCAGACCGACCTCGAGCGTCATGCGGCCCTCGGCCACGCCCATCAGCGAAATCAGGCAATCGTGCGGAAAATAAATGTAGCGCAGCGGATCGCCGGCTTCGCACAGGACGTCGCCGACCTCGACCGTGACGGCCTCGAGCAGCGGCAGGACCTGCGCCAGTTCCTGCGGCGGTAGTGCGCTCAGCAATAGATTGCTGTTGTGTTCGGCAATCGGTGGTGGTGCGGCAAAGTTCATCGTGTTCTCGCGGTGGGGCTAGTGCATACGAGCATAAGTGGGACGCCAGCACACAATTGGAAACAATTTCATCCAGCGTAACCGTGGGCGTGCGGCCTGGTATGTACGGTGACGCACGGAACTGCTTCTTGTTCCTGAGGACAATCCCCTGCATGCACAAGGCTGTCCGGATCGCGCATCCGGACCCGACAGAAAAATCGAAAAGGACGCATTATGAACACTTCGCCGAATCCCCCCACCCGGGCCCGCCTGCATCCCCTGATGATCCTGGCGGCGCTTGCAGTCGTCCTGTTCTGCATGGTCGGCACCGCGGCGATTCTGGGCTGGCTCCCGACCTCGACCGGCGGCACCGCCGAACGCCAGCTGAGCGAGGCCGACCGCCTGGCCCTGGCCGCCACCCTGCCGCAAGGAGGCGTGCAGCCTGCGCCTGGTGTCGTCGCCGCCGTGCCGGGCCAGCAACTGGCGCCGGGCTATGTCGAGCCGGTGACGGCCCAGGCCCCGGCGGCGCCGTTGCCGACCTCGGCGCCAACATATGCACCGGCGGCAGCCGCGAGCCTTGCTGCGGCGCCGGTGCGTGAAGAGCCGGTCTACCGTCCAGCCAAGAAGGACGTGCAGGTGGCAGCTGCCGACAACGGCCGCAACTGGTGCTCGAACTGCGGCAACGTCGAGTCGGTACGTGAGATCAAGCAGCGCGCCCAGGGCAGCGGCCTGGGCGCCGCCGGCGGTGCCGTGATCGGCGGCCTGCTCGGCAACCAGGTCGGCGGCGGCAGCGGCCGCACCATTGCCACCGCGGCCGGCGCCATCGGCGGCGCCGTGGTCGGCAACCAGGTCGAAGGCAATATGAAGGCCACCACCAGCTACGAGATCCGGGTACGCCTCGACGACGGCACCCTGCGCACTTTCCGCCAGAGCAGCGCACCAGCGTGGCGCAGTGGCGACCGCGTGCGCATCGTCAAGGGCAAGCTGCGTTCGGTCGCCTGATACAACAGCGACGCTCTTCCAGGCCGGGATTCCACAAGGAACCCGGCCTTTATTTCCTCTGGGTATTTTTCTTGAATGCAATGTGCGGCAGCGCACGGACCAATGGATGAGCTAATCCGACAATGGTTTTGGCGCTGAAAAGCGTGTGCGATTCGAAAATATAACCACTCGAGGGGGAACGCATCATGAACAGCATGGCATGGATCGGCATTATCGTCTGGGGTCTGGTCGTGGCAGCCTTTGGCCTGCTGTCCGCCCATCCGGCCGACGCGGCAAGCGGCGGCTTGCAGGCCCAGGACGTCGTGTTCCTGGTGGCGGGTGGCCTGCTCACCTGCCTGATCGGCGTCACGGGCCTGCTCGGCTTCATGGGCTGGATTCCGGGACTCAAAAAAGACGGCATCAACGCCTGAACGTACGCCATCGTACAGAGCTCAGCAGAATGGATGGGCATACTGGAATCACGACGCAAACGATGCGTAATTTCCAGTGAGGTGAATCATGCTTTATACAATCGCTGTCATCCTGATCGTCCTGTGGCTGCTCGGCCTGGTGACCTCGTACACCATCGGCGGCTTCATCCATATCCTGCTGGTTGTTGCAGTGATCATGGTGCTGGTGCGCCTGATCAGCGGACGCGGCATATAGGCTTGCAAGCCATTGCAGTACCTCGTACCATCCGATCCGTTTCGCAGTCGCGCACCCATCATGGGCGTGCGATTCCGAAACGGATTTTTCGTTCAAGGAGAACACATTATGTACACTAAACTGACCAAGACCGCGGCCGCCATGGCCCTCGTCGCCTTCACCGCCACCGGCTGCGCCGACATGAGCGCGACCCAGCGCGGCACCGCGCAAGGCGCCGGCATCGGCGCCGCACTCGGCGGCGTCATCGGCGCTTCCACCAGCGGCGGCGGCGGCGGCCGCGCCACCCGCGGCGCCGTGATCGGCGGCGCCCTCGGCGCGGTGGCCGGCAATATCTGGTCCAAGCGCATGGAAGAACAGAAGCGCGCCATGGAACAGGCCACGCAAGGCACCGGCGTGCAAGTCAGCCAGACCTCGGACAACCGCCTGAAGCTCGAGATCCCGAGCGACATCTCGTTCGATACCGGCCGCTCCGACATCAAGGGTAACTTCCAGCCGGTGCTGAACCGCTTCGCCCAGACCCTGAATGAGAACCCGGCCACCACCGTGACCGTGATCGGCCACACCGACAACACCGGCTCCGACGCCATCAACCAGCCGCTGTCGGTCGACCGCGCCTCGCGCACCCGCGACTACCTGGCCGGCCGCGGCGTGAACGCCAACCGCATCACCATCGAGGGCCGCGGTTCGCGTGAACCGATCGCCTCGAACTCGGATGCGAATAGCCGCGCGCGCAACCGTCGCGTCGAGATTTACGTGGCGGAGCGTGGTCAGGGCTGATCGGCCTTTTCGTCTCGCTGACAGCGCCCGGCCTTGCGCCGGGCGTTTTTCATCCTGCTGCGGTCAGCTGGCTTCGGTGAATGCCAGGTAGAGTTCACGTGCGCGACGCGCCACGGGGCCGGCTTCCAGCGTGACGTCTTCGTAGCGCGTGCAGGGCGTGACCTTGCCGTAGTTGCCGGTGCTGAAAATCTCGCGCGCCGTACGCAGTTCTTCCGGCGTCACGGTACGTTCCTCGACGTGCACGCCTTCGGACGCCAGTAGCGCCATCACGCGCGCCCGGGTGATCCCCGCCAGGAAAGTGCCGTTCAGTTTCGGCGTGACGACCGCGCCATCCGCGGCCACGATGAACAGGTTCGACGACGCGAACTCGGCCACGTTGCCATCCGCATCCAGCAGGATCGCCTGGTCGAAGCCGCGCGACTTGGCCTCGCGCATGGCGCGGGTCGAGTTGGCGTACAGGGCCGAGGCTTTGGCATCGGTCGGCGCCATGCTCGGCTGCGGGCGCAGCATGGTCGACAGGCAGGCCGAGAAGCCGGTGAACGGCGGCAGCGGCGCGTCGAACAGGGTCAGGGCGAACTGGCTGCTTTCCGCCACCGGAATCAGGAAACCGTCGGTGCCGAACACCAGCGGGCGCACATACAGCTCGGCGTCTTGCGGGAACCTGGCCACGCCTTCGCGCACCAGTGCTTCCATCTCGTCCACGCTCAGGGGGCAGCGCAGGCCCAGTTTCTCGCTCGATGCGATCACGCGCTCCAGGTGCGGACGCAGGTCCGGCAGCTTGCCGCGCAGGGCGCGGGCGCCGTCGAACACCGACGAGCCCAGCCAGAGGCTGTGGTCCATCGCGCCATAGAGCGGCACATTGCCTTCATTCCACTGGCCCTTGTAATAAGTCAGGTACATTTCCATCCCCATTTTCTTGTGACAAAGCAGCGTAGTGTAGCGCGGATGGCCCTTGCCGATGTGTTGACGGCCGCGCTCAGCCATTGTTCGGTGGCGAACCATGTAAGCCACCCCGCCTCGCGTACACTAGGGCTTTCCAAGCAAACGCTACCCATGCTCGCCATTCTCGAACGCATCGACCCCGCCACTGACCGGATCGACCTCCTGGTCGAGCTGGTCGACCGCCTTCGCCCGCGTCACCGCTGGGTCTGGCAACAGGCGGACGATCCGGCGCAAAAGGTGCGTACCTTGACCCAGCTACTCAAGGGCAATGCGGCGCAAGCATGGGCGCTGCGCCGCTATATCACCACCCTGCTCGAGAAACGCCGCCACACCAGCCTGTACAGCGACATCGGCATCCTGTCGAACGACGGTTTCGTTACCGAACTGAAGCGCCGTATCGCCTACCGTTTCCTGCCGCCGGCGTTGAACGACCTCTACCTGTCCGACGCGCTGAACCAGGTGCTGTACCGCGAGGACGATTACCAGTGGATCCGGGTGGTCCCGAGCGCCGACTGGATGGACCTGTTCGACGTCATCGCCAACGCCCCGCCGCCGCAGGACGCAACGTCCGACCGCGCGCGTTACGTGACCCTGATGGGCTTGCTGGACGCGATCCGCACCCTGTCCTGCCGCATCTGCGCGCTGGGCCTGGAGCCGCGCCTGGTGCACAGCTACAGTGAGATCGAGGATTTCGATTCACCTTTCCTGATGCAGAACATCGAGGTCAACGCCTACCTCGACGAATATGCGCGCTACCTCGACGGCCGCATCGAAGAACCGGAGCCGGCTCATCACCTCCTGGTGATGCTGGACCAGTGCGAGGAGGTGGTGCTGAAGATCCGCCGCGGCGCCATGTCGGGCGGCACCAGCGTGGCGCTGACCTACCTGCTCGTGGCGCTGCAGCAGAGCCTCGAACGCCTGCACAAGCTGCTCTACCTGGTCGATGTCAGCGGCGCCCTGCCCTCGGCGCCCTCGGTCGACCTGGAACTGCTCGCCACCCGCCAGGAGGGCCGCGCCGCCAGCGAGAAGCGACTGGCGGCGATCGCCCTGGCCGAGGAATTGATCGAAGCGCACAACACCAAGTACGAGATCCGCGGCTTCATGCGCGACAACGTCGACCTGTTGGCGCGCAACGTTACCGAGAACGCTAGCCGCACCGGCGAGCACTACATCGCCGAGAGCCGGCGCGAGCTGCGCCATATGTTTACAGCCTCGGCCGGCGCCGGCTTCATCGTCGGATTCATGGCGATGTTCAAGATCATGCTCGGCTACCTGCGCACCGCGCCGCTGGTCGAGGCCTTTTTGTTCAGCATGAACTATTCGCTGGGCTTCATCCTCGTCCACCTGCTGCACTTCACGATTGCAACCAAGCAGCCGGCCATGACGGCCCAGCGCATCGCCGCTTCGCTGCACCGCGCCGACAACGGGCGCAGCCTGGACGCGGACAGCCTGGCGGTGCTGGTCAACAAGGTGTTCCGGACCCAGATCGTGGCGGTGCTGGGCAACGTGCTGCTGGCCTTCCCGGTGGCATGGGCGATCGCGGTCGGCTACAAGGCCATCAACGGCAGCCATATCGTCGACCCCGCCAAGGCCCATCACCTGCTGCACGACATCGACCCGATCCACAGCCCGGCCCTGTTCTACGCCGCCATCGCCGGCATCTGGCTGTTCGTGGCCGGCCTGATCTCCGGCTACTACGACAACAAGGCGCTCTACACCCGCATGGGCCAGCGCGTGCGCCAGCTGCGCGGCCTGCGCCGCCTGCTGGGCGAAGCGCGCCTGGGGCGCCTGGCCGACTACGTCGAGGACAATCTCGGCGGGCTGATGGGTAACTTTTTCTTCGGCATCATGCTGGGCATGACCGGCACCGTCGGCTACCTGCTCGGCCTGCCGCTCGACATCCGCCACGTCACGTTCTCGACCGCCAACCTGGCCACCGCCCTGGTCGGCCTGGATTACAAGCTGCCGCTCGAGACCGTCATGAACGCCGCCTCGGGCGTGGCGTTGATCGGCGCCGTCAACTTGCTGGTCAGCTTCGGGCTGGCGCTGTGGGTGGCGATGCGCGCCCGCAAGATCCGCTTCAAGCGCGGCATCCTGCTGGTGCGCGCCATGGGGCGCCGGCTGATTGCCTCGCCGATCGAATTTTTCCTGGGGCCGAAGCATGCCCAACTCAGCAGCGAACTCATCATGAAGGACACGAAATGAACAAGCAGCGTGTACGGACTTTCCTGGCGTTCTTTGCCTTTATCTGCGTGGTGGCCTCGTGCAAGACGCTGCCGGATGCCAATACCCTGCCCGACAGCCCGAACAAGGCAACGCCGGCGGTGACCACGCCGCGCGGCATGCTCGACAACAAACAGGCGGCGGCGCTGTTGAAGAAGCGCTGGGCCAACGCCTCGCCCGACCTGAAGCAGCTGGCGGTGCTGGAAGAACAGGCCACCGGCGCCCCGCTCATTCCGGGCAACAAGGTCACGCTGCTGTTCGACGGCCCCGCCACCATGCGCGACATGATGGCCGCGGCGCGCGAAGCGAAGACCTCGATCAACCTGGAAACCTATATCTTCGACCAGGACCCGATCGGCCTGCAGTTCGCCGAACTGCTGATGGAGAAGCGGCGCCAGGGCGTGCTCGTGAACATCATCGCAGATGGCGTCGGCACCCTCGCCACGCCCAAGGAATTCTTCGAGCGCCTGCGCGCGGCCGGCATCAACGTCGTGATCTTCAATCCGGTCAATCCCCTGCAGCGGCCCGGCAACTGGCAGCTGAACAACCGCGACCACCGCAAGATCATGATCGTCGACGGCAAGGTCGGCTTCACCGGCGGCATCAATATCAGCGAGACCTATGCCAACAGCTCGCTGTTCCGCTCGCGCAAGAAGCCGGACAAGGTCAACAAGGACGACGTCGGCTGGCGCGATACCCACATCCGCATCGAGGGCCCGGCCGTCGCGGCGCTGCAGTACGCCTTTGTCGACAACTGGGTGCACCAGGATGCGGGCGAACTACCGCCTGGCGACTACTTCCCGCGCCTGGCGCCGGCCGGCGACAAGGTGCTGCGCGTGCTGGCGACCTCGCCGGACCGCGATTCGGAAATCTACAAGTCGATGATGGTGGCCATGACCGAGGCCAAGACCTCGATCCACATCACCTCGGCCTATTTCGTGCCGGACCAGCAGATCGTCGATTCGCTGGTGGCCGCAGCCAAGCGCGGGGTAGACGTCAAGCTGGTGCTGCCGGGGGTGTCGGACCATGACCTGATCAAGTATGCGGGGCAGGCCTTCTTCGACCAGCTGCTCCAGGGTGGCGTCGAGATCTACCAGCTGCAGGTGGCGGTGCTGCATGCCAAGACGGCGGTGATCGACGGGATCTGGTCGACCATCGGCTCGGCAAATATCGACCGGCGCAGCTTCATCCACAACTACGAGCTCAACGTGGTGGTGCTGGATCCGGCATTCGGCAAGGACATGGAGGCGGCGTTCAACGAGGACCTGCGCAGCTCGAAGCAGGTGACGCTGGAACAGTGGCGTAACCGGCCGTGGAAGGACCGGATGCGGGAGTTCATCGGGCGTCTGGCTGAATACTGGATCTGATCACGGCGGCGGCTCCTTTACCTATCACCGCGTGGGCGGGAGGACCGCGGGGCCGCCCAGGCCCACCCTACAATGTCAACATCGTCATAGGCCGGCGGCCATGAGGCCGTCAATGTGCGACGTCCACACATTCCCGGTCCGCATGAACTTTTCGGTGGCGACCAGCGCGAATTCGCCGCGCACCACATCCCAGCCATAGCGGTCGATCTCGACCTTCAAGGCCTCCACCCGCACCACATTGAAGGAATTCACCTCCCCGCGTCCGCGGGTCGAGGTCGCGGTGCCGGCCTGCACCACCAGCGCCGCATACTCGCTCATCTGGTAGCGCGCCGCCGTGCTGCCGGCGTGGCTGGCGTGCATGTGCCCGGCCATCAGGATGTCGATGCCCGATTCCGAGAATGCCTGCATCGCCAGCGAGCGGCGCCGTACCAGGTCGCGTTCCTCGAAGCCGTCCGGCAGGTCGAAGGGGTGGTGGGTGACGACGATGCGCGTGATCTCGGGCGGCAGGCCAGACAGCTGCTCGCGCATGGCGGCAAGCTGGGTGCGGCTGACTCTCCCGTCCTTGATGGTGAGCGAGCGCGCCGTGTTCACGCCGACCACGGCGATCTCGTCGTCGGCATAGAAGGGGTCGAGGTCGTCGGTGATGTAGCGCCGGTAGCGCGCCAGCGGCCGCACGAAGCGGCGGAACACGTTGTACAGCGAGATGTCGTGATTGCCCGGCACGATGATCTGCGGCCCCGGCAGGGTGTCGAGGAAGGCGCGCGCCTGTTCGAATTCTTCCAGCTTGGCGCGCTGGGTCAGGTCGCCCGAGACCACCACCACATCCGGGGCGACGCGCTCGACCAGCGCGCGCAGCGGCCCCAGCAGGGCCTGATCGACGCGGCCGAAGTGCAGGTCGGACAGGTGGACGAGTGTGCGCATCAAAGCTCCTTTATGTCGTCGTCAGATGTCCTCGCGCGCCGCAGACTGGCCGGCATGCAGGGCGCGGGCGCGGCTGCGGCGGTTGAGGGTGGCGGCGCCGGCGATGCAGATCGCCAGCCATGCGCAGCCTTCGACGGCGCCCGCGAGCACATCAGTTAAGTAATGGGCTCCAAGATACATCCTCGTGAACGCGACCGTCGCCACCATGGCCGCAGCCAGCACGAAGGGCAGCACCCTGCCCGGCCACGACCGCGCATGGCGCGCGACGTAGCAGGCGATAAAGCCGTACAGCACGGTAGCGCCCATCGCGTGGCCGCTCGGGAAACTATAAGTCGACAATTCGACGATCGGCTCGGCGAAGTGCGGGCGCGCGCGCTCGAAGGTGTGCTTCAGCACCACGTTCAGGATCTGGCCGCCGGGCACGCTGCTGACCAGGGCGATCAGCGAATAGCGGTCGCCGCGCCGGTACAGCCAGACACCGAACAGTGCTGCGATCACCAGGATGCCGGGCGTGCTGTGAATCTGGGTGATCACCATTAACGCCGTACGCAGGGCGTCATTCGCGTGCGCATGCCCGTGCAGCCAGTTGGCGACCTCGACATCGAGCACGGTAATCGGTGCGCCCGCCACCACCGCGCCGGCCAGCTGGGCGAACATGGCGGTGGAGAGCACCAGCATCGCCAGGCCGGCGGTGAGGTGCAGGCCGTACTTGCCCTCGGGCGAAAAACGGGCGGCGGCGAAGCGGTGCAGTCGGGGCAGGATCTGGTTCATGCGGTGTCAAGTAGGCATATTGCTAAAAAACCACAACAACAAAGAATTACTGTACATCCGAACAGTAACTGTGGATTTATACAGTGGTTGTGATATTCTTCAATCACTTCAACGATTCTAATAAAAGGAAACGAATCATGACCACTCTGAACAGCTCCTTCGGCCTGGAATATGCACCTGTCCCTTTTATGGTGCGCCTCGGCCGCCGCGAAATCCTGATCACCCGTGACTTCCGCAAGCGCTTCTACGCCGTGAACCCGATCATCGAGTGCGATACCGGCGTCGAGCCGGGCCACGTCGAAATCCTGCTGCTGCGCCGCTGGCTGCTCATCCTGTCCAAGGCGCACTGATAAAAATTTGCATACTGTTAGGCGAATTCATTCGTTCCTCCAGCGAGAGCTGAGCCGTACACTACAGGCTCCGAACTTCCCTCTGAAAGAAGAACAATGCTTCGCAAAACCTTCGTGCAATCGCTGGCAGCGCTCACCCTGCTGGCAAGCCTGGCCCCGTCGGCAGCCCTGGCAGCCGACGTCACGCTGCTCAACGTGTCCTACGACCCGACCCGTGAGCTCTACCAGGACATCGACGCCGCCTTCGCCCGCAGCTGGAAAGCGAAGACCGGCGATACCGTCACGGTCAAGCAATCGCACGGCGGCTCGGGCAAGCAAGCCCGCGCCGTGATCGACGGCCTGGGCGCCGACGTCGTGACGCTGGCGCTCGCCTACGACATCGATGCTATCAGCGAAAAAGGCTTGATCGCGCAAGCTTGGCAGAACCGCCTGCAATACCGCAGCTCGCCGTACACCTCGACCATCGTGTTCCTGGTGCGCAAGGGTAACCCCAAGAAGATTCGCGACTGGGGCGACCTGGTGAAGCCGGGCGTGTCCGTCATCACCCCGAATCCGAAAACCTCGGGCGGCGCCCGCTGGAACCACCTCGCCGCCTACGGCTACGCCCTGCGCCAGCCGGGTGGCTCGCCTGCCAGCGCCAAGGATTTCCTCGGCAAGCTGTACAAGAACGTGCCGGTGCTCGATTCCGGCGCCCGCGGCGCCACCACCACCTTCGTGGAACGCGGCATCGGCGACGTCCTGCTGGCTTGGGAAAACGAAGCCCTGCTGGCCCTGCGCGAACTCGGCCCGGACAAGTTCGAGATCGTCGCGCCGTCGATCAGCATCCTGGCCGAACCGCCGGTCGCCGTGGTCGACAAGAACGTCGACAAGAAGGGCACCCGCAAGGTCGCGCAGGCCTATCTCGAATTCCTGTACACCGACGAGGCGCAGGACATCATCGCCAAGAACTACTACCGTCCGGCGGTGGAACGTTTCTCGAAGAAGTACGCGTCGCAATTCCCCAATATTAAGCTGTTCCAGATCGCCGAGCTGGGCGGCTGGACGCAGGCGCAGAAGGCGCACTTCGCGGATGGCGGCGTGTTCGATCAGATCTACCAGCCGGGCAAGTAAATCTCCGACTTGATTCGGTGTCGTAGGGAGGCGCCACTATGTCGGTGCCTTTTTTGTCTCGCGCTACGGGGTTCCATGCAAACCTGGGCCCCGGCGTCCGCCGGGGCGACGGCGCATCGGTATGTGGCCGCACCCGCGTAATCCTTCCAGCAAGCAAGCTGGCATCCCCTTTTCTCCAGCCGGGCTAGGATGGTGTTCACCATTCACCGCACTCTGAAAAGGAACATGTCATGGCAATCAAGCTTCGAAAACTCCACGATCAGGTCATGGTCATCACCGGCGCCACCAGCGGCATCGGTTTGACGACCGCGCGCATGGCCGCCGCGCGCGGCGCGCGGCTGGTGCTGGCGGCGCGCGGCAAGGAAGCGCTGGGCGAACTGGCCGACGAGTTGCGCGCCCGCGGGACGCAGGTCGAAGTTGTTCCAGCGGACGTGGGCGAGATCGCCGACGTCGAGCGCATCGGCCGCAAGGCCATCGACCGCTTCGGCCGCATCGACACCTGGGTCAACAATGCCGGCATCTCGATCTTCGGCCGCCTGGAAGAAATCGCGCCGGAAGACCATCACCGCCTGTTCCAGACCAACTTCTGGGGCACGGTCAATGGGTCGCTGGAAGCGGCGCGGCGCATGAAGCGCGGCCATGGCGGCGCCATCATCAACGTCGGCAGCGAAGTGTCGGAGCGTTCGATCCCGATGCAGGGCATGTACGCGTCCTCGAAGCACGCGGTGAAGGGGTTCACCGACGCACTGCGCATGGAACTGGAAAAGGAAGGCGCGCCGCTGCAGGTGACCTTGGTGCGTCCGGCCGCGATCGACACGATGTTCGCGGTGCACGCGAAGAACTACATGGACAAGGAACCGGCGCTGCCACCGCCGCTCTACGCGCCGGAAGTGGTGGCCGACGCCATCCTGTACTGCGCCGAGCATCCGAAGCGCGATGTCTTCGCGGGCGGCGCCTCGAAGATGATATCGGCCGGCTCCAAGCTGATGCCCGGGCTGTTCGACCGCTGGATGAATGCCAGCATGTTCGACCAGCAGCAATCGGATCGCCCGAGTCTGCTGGGCCGCCGCGACGCCCTGCACAAATCGGATCCGTCCACCGAACTGCGCCAGCGCCAGGGCATGCCGGAAAACGTGCACGAGCGCAGCCTCTACACCAAGGCGAGCCTGCGCTCATCGCCCGTGACCACCGCACTGGTGGCCGGCGGGGCCTTACTGGCCGCCTTCTCGCTCTCGCGGCGGCTGACTCGTTAATAACTCGGTGTCCTCCTCGGTCAGCGGCGTATCGGGGAGGGAGATGATCTGGTCGGTGTCGATGTCGGCGCCGTCCTTGGCGACGGTGTCGCGGCCGGCCGCGGCGCGTTCACCGGTGCCGCCCATGTCGCTGTCGCCCGAGAAATTGGCGTCGCCCACGTCAGGGCCGGCGGTGCCGCCGGCGTGGCTTTCCTCGAGGTCCGAGGTGGTGCCGCGGTCGAAGTCGAGGGTCTGCTCGGGGTCGAGCGCGTCCGAGAAACCGGGGCCGCCGACGACGTCGCTGCCGCTGTCGGAAATATCGCTCGGGCCGAGGGCGTCGATGCCATGTCCCTTGCCCAGACTACGGTCGGGGCGCTCCGGGAAGTTGTCCGGATCGAGTGTGCTTGTGCCTGTCATGTTGCCTCCAAAACGTTGTTAGCCATGACATCAAGGCTACCGTTTTTTGCAACATCGCGTCGCCGCGCACACCGGAGGAGGTGAAAAATTCCACCGGGACGGCGTTGCCTCGTCTTGCCGTACTAGCGTACTGTCTTCGACTCGGCGCCTTGCCCTGGCGGCTTTTTCACCCCCTCCCAAGAGCAATGTCAGAACGCGCGCCGCATTCCCACGTTGACCGCGCCGCCGCTGCCGCGCGAGCCGATGTCGCGGATGCCGCCGGTGTGCTGAATATGCGAATAGGCCGCGTAGAAATCCATCCGGCGCGAGACCGCGTAGGTGGCGCCGACCGCCAGCTGGCGCGCGTCGAGGTTGCCCGGGTCGCGGTCGTTCTTGCGCATGAAGGAGGCCAGCAAGGTGGTCGCATGGCCGACCGGCACCGCCACGCCGGCCAGCACGTCGCGGCTGTCGGTCGAGGGCGTGCTCTTGATCGCGCCGGCGCCGTAGGGATTGTCCGGATTGAACAGCGGCGACGAGACCCAGCCGCGGCTGGCGCTGTAGGCGGCATAGGCCGTGCCCCAACCCATCTTGTAGTTGGCGGCGACGATTGAATTCTTGGCCGCCATGGTGATGTCGACCTGGTTGATGCGGGTCACCTTGGCGACGTTGCGGTTCTGGTGGGCGGCGCGGATATTGAAGGGGCCGAGCTTGAAGCCGGCCGTCATGCCCCAGGCGCGGCCCGAAGGCGAGCCGTCGACGTCGCCGCGGCCCCAGGACGAGCCGGCCGTGAAGCCCTTGTAGTCGCTGCGGTAGCTGACGCTGTCGTCGCTGCGCAGCCGGTCCTCGGCGCCGCTGGCGCTGCCGGCCAGGCCGCCGTGGAAGGGGTCGCCGACTTCGTTCAGGGTGGTGAAATCGAGGTTGTACTGGCGGCCCACGGTGAGCGCCTGCGCCTTCGATTCGGCGCCGCGGCGCGCACTCGCTTCCTGGGCCGTTTCCAGCGTGAAGATCGCCGGCGCGTCGGACGCGGGCCTGGCTGCCTGCGGCCCCGGCGCAGGCACGGACGCGTCCCGCACCTGGCTGGCGGCAGTCGTTTCGGTGCAGCCATTGGCGCACCCGGCTTCCCTGGCGGCCCCGGCGCTCGCACCCACCGTGGGTGCGTTGTTCTGTGCCGAGGCGCAAGCCGCGCTCGCTCCGAGCACGGCGCATGCGACGATTGACATCTTCATGGCGTGATCCCTCTTTGACGCCAGTGTCAAACATCGGAGCGGCCTGATCTGTCTAATACCTCACATAAAGACGCGTCTCATGCCAAAAAAAGCGGCAAAGTTTGCGTTTTAGTAGAATTGGTGATTTTCGTACGGCGGGCGGTCCCTCGCCCACGCGTTCAGCCGACGTCAGCGCCGCAACGCCGCAAACGCCGCCGGCTCCCACTCGCGCAGCGCCAGAAGTAGACCGCTGCCGCGGCGCTGGGCCAGCGGCGCAGCCAGGCTGTCCTGGTGCAGCTGGGCGAAGCGGGCGCGCAGCTGGCGCAACTCGAGCTGCAGCTTTGCGCGCGCGCTCTCGGTCAGCATGCCGTGCACGAAGTCGAGTGTTTCGCCCGAGGCCCGAAAACCGCTGTCGATGAATTCCGGCAAGCCCTGCTCGCGGAAGTGGCGCCGGATCGGTCCGTCCTGCAGCCAGTCGAAATCGCGCGCCACGTTCAGGCGGATGCGGTTGCCCGGCAACAAGGTGACGAGCCCGAGACGGTCGAGGCGCAGCAATTGCTGCACGCACTCGGCTTCGCTCAGGCGGTAAACCTGCAGCATCTGCACCATGGTCCAGTGGTTCAGCGCGCACACCGCGACCAGCAGCAGCCGCATGTCGGAGACCAGCTCGCGCTCCTGGCCGACGCTGAGGGTGTGCAGTTGCTGGCGGCCCTGCCCCGCTTCCTGGGCCAGCTCGGCCAGGCTCAGGCCCAGCAGGCCGCACACCTCGAGCAGGCGCTCGAGCGTGAATTGGCCGCCGGCGAACAGGCGCTTGACGCTGGCTTCGGACAGGTCCAGGGCAAGGCCGACGTCGCGGTAGGTCTTGCCCTGGCGTTTCAGTTCACGCTTGAGCGTGGAGAGGAGTTCGGTGATCTCGGACATGCGCCGATGGTAGCAGCCGCTCTGTCTCCAGAGCAAGACCGGCGCATCACATCGCCGCCGCCAGCGCGACCCCGTTCTTGCCGGTGCGCTTGACTGCGTACATCGCATGGTCGGCGCGCGCCAGCCAGGCATCCAGGTCGGGCTCGTCCTCGGGACGATGCAGGGCCACGCCGATGCTGGCGCCGACCGTCACGCTGGTGGTGCGCAGCGCGAACGGTTCCTTCAGGCGCGCCAGCAGCTTCCTCGCGGTGTCCTCGGCGTGGACGGCGTCGGCCAGCATCTCCAGCACCACCACGAATTCGTCGCCCGCCAGGCGCGCCACCATATCGGTCTTGCGTACGCCCTGCAGCAGGCGTTCGCCGAACTGGCGCAGCAGTTCGTCGCCCTCTTCGTGGCCATGGCTGTCGTTGACCGCCTTGAAGCCATCCATGTCGAGGAACAGCAGCGCGCAGGGCCGGTTCACGCGGCGCGCGCGGCACATCGCCTCGGGCAGCGCTTCCAGCAGCGCGCGCCGGTTCGGCAGGCCGGTCAGCACGTCACGCAGGAGCAGAGCCTGCAGCTCGGCGGTGCGCTCGGCCACCGCCGCTTCCAGGCCTTCGTTCAGCGCCAGCAAGGCCTTGCGGTGCGCGGTCTCGCTGCGCACCAGGTCGCGCATCGCGCCGGACAGGATCTCGGCTTCCTGGAAGCCGTCCACGCGCGGGATCGGCGGCGGCTCGCGTCCCGCTTCGAGCGCCTCGGTCACCAGCACGATGGCGCGCCGCAGCGCCGCCATCGGACGCGTCAGGCGGCGCGCCAGCAAGGCAGCGGCGCCGGCCAGCAGCACCGCCAGCAAGCCACTCCAGGCCAGCATGCGGCGCTGCAGGTCGACCGCGCCTTCCATCGCGCGGTGCTCGGTCTGGCGCACCAGCACGCTCCAGCGCAGCGAGCTGGCGTCGAGCATCTCGCCGGTCTGGCTGTAGCCGGTGAGATAGACCTGTCCGTCCGGCCAGGTTTCGCGCAGCGAGCCGGTCATGCCCTTCTGCGCCAGGCGCAGGCTGGCGGTGTCGAGCTTGCGCTCGACCATCGCCTCCGGCCCCAGCATGACGGTACCGTCGCCGCGCACCACCAGGATCTCGGCGCCGTATTCGCGCAGCGCCGGCGTCAGCAGCTTGCGCGCGTGGTTGCGCGCCCATTCCCAACTGAGGTGCAGGCCCAGTACGCCGGCCAGCTTGCCGTCCTGGTCGAGCACCGGGGCCGAGACGTCGACGAAGCGCCAGGGGTCGGGCCGGCGTGGCAGCATCTTCTCGAGCAGCAGCGCCGGGTGATAGTCGGAGGCATGCACGCCGCGCAGCCCGGCCGTGAACCAGGGGCGCTTGCTGACGTCCGCCCCTTCCAGCAGGCGGCCGGTGGAGGCGCTCACCTTGCCGTCGGGCTCGGCGATGCCGATCCAGGCGTAGTCGGGGAAATTGCGCTGCAGGCTTTCCAGCACCTTGCGCGCGGAATTCGTGTTGCGCGCGAAGCGCACCGAGGGCAGTTCAGTGATCAGGCGGGCATTACCGGCGGTCTGCTCGATGACGCGGTTGAGCGAATCGCGCATCTGCCATGACAGCTGCTGCAGGCGCAGCTGCGCTTCTTCCCTGGATTGGCGCACCGCGAAGTGATTCACCAATGCCAGCTGCAAGGCGACCGTCAACGCGACCGTCGCACAGACGGCCAGCGTCATCAGGCTGGACAGCCGCAGTTTGCCGAAGAAGCTGCTCATGGGTTTTAATTAAAATCCTATTTACAATGCCCACACATTGTAACGAGTTTTGTGCTTCGCAACAGATACAGATAAGCATCATCTGTTTCTTTTTGGACAGCTTTTGACAAATTTTCCACATGACAAGAGTGGTTCAGCACTTCCTTTCTACCAAAAGAAATAGGTAAATCACACTATTTTCCATATACATTTGGAACAAACATACTCGCAGCAGCGCCAACTGGAGCCTGTCGATGAGAGCGATCTGTCTTGTGCTGTCCGCCTGCCTGTTGTCCGCATGCGCGGGCATGCCACGCGCTGCAAACGTGGTGCCGGATGAGGAGGTGCGGTGCCTGATGGCGCGTGAACAGGTGGAGGGGCTGGCGCTGGCCGTGATCGACGGCGGCGTTGTGACGAGCGTGCGCACCTGGGGCCGGCGCAACGTCGAGAAGGACTTGGCGCTGACGCCGCAGACCATCATGTACGGCGCCTCGCTGACCAAGACCGCCTTCGCCTACATGCTGCTGCAGCTGGTCGACGAAGGAAGGCTGGACCTCGATGCGTCGGTCGCGACCCTGCTGCCGCAGCCACTGCCCGCCTACGATACGAAACCCTACGACTTCTCGGATCTGGCCGGCGATGAACGCTGGCGCAAGCTGACGCCGCGCATCCTGCTCACGCATTCGTCCGGTTTCGCCAACTTCCGCTGGGTCGAACCGGACCGCAAGCTGCGCTTCCACTTCGACCCCGGCGCCCGCTACGGCTACTCGGCCGAAGGCATGTATATCTTGCAGCTGATCGTCGAGCGCGGCCTGGGGCTGGACACGGAACAGGAAATGCAGCGCCGCGTGTTCGGGCGCTTCGGCATGCGCAATACCAGCATGCTTTGGCGCGCCGACTTCGCACACAACCTCGCGGACGGCTACACGATCGAGGGCAAGATGATCCCGCACGACGACCGCAGCCGCGCCAGTGCGGCCGGCTCGATGGACACGAGCATCGAAGACCAGGCCAGGCTATGGGCCGGCATCGTGCGTGGAGAAGGACTGAGCGCGGCCTCGCGCGCAATGCTGGTGCGCCCGCAGTTGCCGATCACGTCCCGCCACCAGTTCCCTAGCTTCGCGCCGGACCAGGTGAACTGGCCGCAGCGGCTGGCCGCAGGATTGGGCTTGATCACCTTCGTGGATCGCAGCGGGCCGGCCTGGTTCAAGGGCGGGCACAACGACAGCACGGGGAATATGGTGATTTGCCTGGAAAGTGGGAAGCGCTGCGTGGTGATGCTGTCGAACGACGTGCGGGCCGAGCGTATCTACCCCGAGCTGGCGCGGCGCGTGCTCGGGGAGACGGACATGCCGTGGAATTGGGAGTACGGGTGGTACCAGCCGCCGCGCGGTCAGTTACCGAAGTAGCGCCCCGGCCGGTGCCACGCCATCACCATGCTGCTCATGGCGATCGCGCTCAGCGAGGACCAGCCCACCAGCTGCGGCTTGACGATGGCCAGTGCCGCCAGCAGGATCACGGCGTCGATCGCGACCTGGGTGCGGCCGGCGTTGATGCCGTACTTCTTCTGCAGCCAGAGGGTGACGATGCCGGTGCCGCCCACGCCGGCGCCATGGCGCGCCAGCGCCAGGATGCCCATGCCGCAGAAGGTGCCTCCGCCCAGTGCCGCCACCATCGGATCGATGTGGCCGATCACCAGCGCATTCGGCAGGAGCTTCAGCAGGGTCATGATCGCCACGCTGCCGATCAGCGACTTCACCGTGAAGCGCGCGCCCATGAACAGGTAGCCGAACAGGAAGAACGGGATGTTGATGAGCATGAACAGCACCCCGACCGAGATGTCGGTGGTGTACGACATCAGCAGCGAGATACCGGCCACGCCGCCGGTGATCAGGCCGGCCGCCTGCAGCAGCAGCACGCCCATCACGACGAACAGGATGCCGACGGCGATGCCGTAGACGTCATCCAACAGGGTGTGCGGCTTGACGGTCACGACATGGCTCCCCTGGGCGGCCTGCGAAGACAGCGCGCCCTGCATCATTGATACGCCTCGACACGCACAGCCTGTGCGTTGCAGCAGAAAACAGTCGGGCCGACGGGGTAATGACGCTTCATATTCCTCACGCTGCAGAGACGAAGACGCCGCCGCACATGCCTTGTGAGCACGGCGCCGGTGACAACAAATTCCGGGATTATTCGGTGTACGGCTTGGTACAGGTCCGTATTATTACCGATGTTGCAGCGCAATGAAACTTCGTGCTTCGCATGACAGGCATTCGGGAAACGTATAACTCCCTACTTGTACAGCACCCCCGGCAGCCACATCCCGATCGCAGGGAAGGTATACAGCAGGATGATCCCCAGCACCTGCAATCCCATGAAAGGCAGCATTCCCAGGAAAATCTGGTTCAGCGTGACGTGCGGCGGCGCCACCCCTTTCAGGTAGAACGCCGACATCGCCACCGGCGGCGACAGGAAGGCCGTCTGCAGATTCATCGCCACCAGCAGGCCGAAGAACAGCGGGTCGATATTGAAGTGCGGCAGCAGCGGCACGAAGATCGGCATGAAGATCACGATGATCTCGGTCCACTCGAGCGGCCAGCCGAGGAGAAAAATGATCACCTGCGCCAGCAGCATGAATTCGACCGGAGTCAGGTTCATGCCGAGCACCCAGGTATTGATGATCTCCTGTCCGCCCAGCAGGGCGAAGGCCGCCGAGAAGATGCTCGAGCCGACGAACAGCCAGCACACCATGGCCGTGGTTTTGGTGCTCAGGTGGGCCGATTCGGCCAGCAGCTTGAAGTTGAACCTGCGGTAGGCGATCGCCAGGATCAGGCCCCCAAAGGCCCCCATCGCCGCGGCCTCGGTGGGCGTGGCCAGCCCGAACACGATGCTGCCCAGGACAGCCAGAATCATCAGCGCCAGCGGGAACAGGGACCCGAGCAGCATCTTGAAGATCTCCAAGCGTGCGAAGTTGAAGAACATATAAAAGGCGCCGAGCAGGAGGACGCCGGCCGCCAGCACCATCCAGTACACCCTGGACGCGGGCCGGGCAACCGGCTCGACCGCCGACGCCGGGATTGCGCTTGCGGCTGCCGGCGCTGCGGCTGCCGGTGCTTCCGCGCCTTCCACCGGCGGCTCTTCCAGGCCGCCTTCGACCGGCGGTTCTTCCAGCCCGTCCGAGACGCTGCTGGCAAAGGGATCGGCCTCGCCCATCTCGACCAGCTGCGTTGGCGGCGCCTGCGGCGCGGTGACGATCGCGTAGCTCACGCCCATGACGGCGACGAAGGCCAGCGCCGGCAGCAGCGCGACGAAGAGCTGGGTGCGCGCGGTGCGGCGGTGTTCCGGCACGCGCAGCGCGTCGACCAGGCCGGAAAGGGCCATGCGCCGGCGGGCGTTCGGAATGCTCTGCGTGTAGGCCGGCAGCGCGACGAAGCGTTCGGCGGCGGGCAGCGGCGGCGCCATCGACGGCCGCAGCTTGGCGATGATCAGCACGTAGCCGACGTACAGCCCGGCCAGCATGATGCCGGGGAAGAAGGCGCCCGCATACAGCTTCACCACGGAGACCCCGGCCGTCGCGCCGTACACGATCAGCAGCACCGAGGGCGGGATCAGGATGCCCAGGCACCCGCCCGCCGTGATGCTGCCGGCGGACAGTTGGGTGCTGTAGCCGGCCTTGAGCATCGCCGGCAGCGCCAGTAGCCCCATGAGCGTGACGACCGCGCCGACGATGCCGGTCGCGGTGGCGAAGATGGCGCAGGTGACGATGGTGGCCACCGCCAGCGATCCCGGCACGTTGGCCATCGCCAGGTGCAGGCTTTTGAACAGGCGCTCGATCAGGTTGGCGCGCTCCACCAGGTAGCCCATGAAGATGAACAGCGGGATCGAGATCAGGACGTCGTTCGCCATCACGGAATATGCCCGCTGCACCATCAGGTCGAGCGTCAGCTGCACCGCCTGGTCCGGGTCGGCGCTGTGGAAGGCGAACCAGGCGAACAGCACGCCCATGCCCATCAGGGTGAAGGCGGTCGGGAAGCCCAGCATGATCGCGACCACCACCAGCGCCAGCATCAGGAGCCCGAGGTGGCCGTTGCTCATGTCGGCGGGCGCCGGCATCAGGATGAACAGACCGATCACGATCGCCACCAGGATCGACAGGCCGAACCAGATTTCCTTCCTCATCGCGCCTCCTCGCCGCTCACCTGCGCCTTGAGCTTGTCGACGTCGACTTCCTCGACATCGGGTTCGCGTGGCGGCCAGGCGCCGGCCTTCAGGCAGGCGATGCAGCGCACGATCTCGACCATCCCCTGCAGCAGGAGCAGCACGCCGGACAGAGGGATCACCATCTTGAACGGATACAGCGGCGGGCCGTTGGCGGTGAGCGTGGAGTGTTCGCGGATGGCGAAGGATTCGCTGGCGTAGGTCGTGCCGGCCCACACCAGCGCGACGACGCCGGGGATGAAGAAGACGATGTACAGGACCAGGTCCAGGCCGGCCTGCAAGCGCGGCGGGAAGAAGCTGTACAACACATCGCCGCGCACGTGGCCGTTCTTGGCCAGGGTATAGGCGCCGGCCATCATGAAGGCGGCGCCGTACATCATGATCATCAGGTCGAAGGCCCAGGGATTGGGAGTGTTGAGCGCATAGCGCGCGAACACTTCCCAGGTGATGAGGAAGGTGAGCGCGACGATCAGCCAGGAAAAGACCTGGCCGACCCAGGTGCTGACGCGGTCGACGAAAAACAGGGTGTTCTGCATTGAGGGGACTCCGATCGCGATGAATTGCCGGTCCGTGTGACGAATACCACCAACCTATTAGCCGTCGTACGCGCCGCTGGCGCCTACGACTTCCGCGAAGGCCGGAACCCAGGTTCGTTGCCTCTCGATAGCGCATGCAGAACTTGGGCCCCGGCCTACGCCGGGGCGACGGTTTTGGGGCTGGTGGTGTAATCAGGCGGACGTGGTGTCTATGCCGATTACGCTTTCGTCGGTGGCGTCTTGCGGCCGAAGTAGTGGTTGTACGCCATCCGCCGCGGATTGTTGGTGTCCATATCCCACTTCACCGCGCGCTCCGCGAACGCCCGCATCGACGCTTCCACCTTGCGGAACAGCGGATTGTCCGCGCCCTTCTTCGCCACCACCTCGTCCCACACCGCCAGCTGCGCCTGCAGCAGCGCGTCCGGGGTCTTGTAGAACTTCACGCCGTTCTTCGCCTGCAGCTCGCGGTAATCCTTCGAATAGCGGTCGACCGCCTTCCACGACATGTCGGACGATGCCGCCTCCACTGCGTTCTCGATGATCGATTTCATCTTCGGCGGCAGCGCGTTGTACTTCGGTTTATTGAAGGTGATCTCGAACTGCTCGGAGCTCTGGTGGAAGCTTTGCAGCATGCAGATTTTGGAGACGTCCGGGAAGCCGAGCACCCGGTCCGAGCTGGCGTTGTTGAATTCCGCGCCGTCGAGCAGGCCGCGGTCCATCGCCGGCACGATCTCGCCGGCCGGCAGCGCGTTCACGGCGGCGCCCATCGCGGTGAACATGTCGATGGCGAGACCGTTGGTGCGGAACTTCAGGCCCTTCAGGTCTTCGCGCCTGGTGATGGCCTTCTTGAACCAGCCGAGCGGCTGGGTCGGCATCGGGCCGGTGAGGAAGGAGACGACGTTGGCGCCGATCCCGTTATACAGCTCGGCCAGCAGCTCCTTGCCGCCGCCGTACTTGTGCCAGGCCAGCACCATGTTCGCGTCCATGCCGTAGGCCGGGCCCGAGGTCCACAGCGCGATCGCGCTCTGCTTGCCGTAGTTGTAGCCCATCACGCCGTGGCCGCCATCGAGCGTGCCCTTGGAAACCGCGTCCAGCAGGCCGAAGGCCGGCACCACGGCGCCCGCCGGCAGCACCTCGATCTTCAGTTCGCCGCCGGTCATGTCGTTGACCTTCTTCGCGAAATCCAGTGCGTACTCGTGGAAGATGTCCTTGCTCGGCCACGTGCTCTGGAAGCGCATCTGCTTCGGCGTCTGCGCGGTGGCGATCATCGGGACCGCGAGCGCCGTACTGGCTGCGGCGGCGCCGAGGAAAGTACGGCGGGTGGATTGCTTCGACTCCTTGCTACCCTTTTTCATCGTCTGTCTCCTGTGTCGTTTTTCAAAACTGAACTACGGATGAGATGCGTGGGTGAATCGGTAAGCGGGCGACGGCTGGCGGCAGGACACCTCCTGGATTTTATGTGTTGTATGTACCCGAGGATCGGTCCCTTTTTGCGCGGTGTCAAGAAGCAACTTGTGGTGAGTGCTAGCGGGTAACGGCGTGGCACAGGATTTGCTTTATAGAAAGAACTTTTTCCATGCACGGATCATGAACCCCCAACACGACAACACCCTGGTAGAGACCTTCCTGCCCTACATGCCGGATGTGGC